>Ga0209053_1001501_pt1 | contig 10798 bp, 5 predicted proteins | sample EBPBio152010_DNA_FD_185864 | JGI IMG/M metagenome (GOLD analysis project Ga0209053, IMG submission 185864) | Wastewater treatment Type I Accumulibacter community from EBPR Bioreactor in Madison, WI, USA - Reactor 1_7/15/2010_ DNA (SPAdes)... | ecosystem: Engineered > Bioreactor > EBPR >... | reverse complement strand
GCGTCGGGCGTCCCTTCACCGATGTTCCAGAGCTCGAACGGCAGCGTGATCGTCCCGCCGTCCTGGAACGCCAGAACACCGAGGCTCTGGCCCGTGAACCGCAGCTCGTAATCGAAGTAGCCGAGCGTCGAGAGGTTCGCCCCGTTGCGGAGCGTCCGGGCCACGAAGTCCGCGTACGTCTCGAACGTGCTGCCCGTGTGGATCAGCCAGATCCGCGTGTTCGTGGACTGCTGACCGACGGCCGGTCCCGTGGCATCCCCGATCGGGAAGATGTTCGCGGGAACCGTGATCGCCGGCGGCGCGGCGGCACCGCCCATGTTCAGCGGACCGGCAGCGTTCTGGACCACCTTGAAGGCGGAGAACGCCGGCTCCGGCTGAAGGATGGTGTACGAGAAGCCGTCGACCACCTGGACGTTCTGTCCGATCGGCGGGGCCTGACCATTGGCGGCGTAATAGGCCTGACCGTCGAAGCGCGTCTCGCCCGTCGTCGTGTTGACGATGCTGTAGACCGTCGTCTGGGTCGGGTCTCCGTTCTCGTCGAGGGCGCGCGCGAACCGGATCTCGTAGCGATCGCCGGTGATCTGGGTCGGGTCGGCGACCACCGCCTGGACGACGCCGCTGCCCACCACGTTCTCGCCGACCACCGTCAGGGAGTCACCCGAGACCGAGCGGGTCTGGACGCCCTGCGCGAGCCCGGACGGACGTGCCGTCAGAAGCGTCGGGGCGCTCTCCAGCACCTTCGGGTCCGACTCGCCGTTGTAGGCGTAGGCCGTGATCCCGTAGTAGTAGTCCGTGAAGTTGGTCAGGCCCTCGATCGTGTACGAGTACTGGATGCCCGAGTCCGTGCCGCGGGCGGTCACGACGGGGCGCGGAGCGCCGGCGTCGGGGTCCAGCTGGAAGTCCACGACCGTCGTCACGCCGTTGACGATGTCGAAGGTGGCGATCAACTCACCCTCCTCGCGCGACGAGGCCGAGGTCGGGTAGCGGTAGATGTTGAAGCCCTCCATGTTGTAGGTCTCGTCGGCGGCGCCCTGTCCCACGAGGAAGGGGTCGGGGACTTCGTACCCGAGCAGGTAGTTGCTGCTCGTGGAGGGGTATCCCCAGACGAGCGTCACGCTCTGGTCGAGCTCGACGGCCTCGAAGCACTGGCCCGAACCCGACGTGGCCTCCGTGCAGCGCGGCGGAGCCGGCGGCGGGGGCGGCAGGTTGAAGTCCGCGTTGTAGGCGTTCTGCGCGAGCAGGTCCGCCGCACGCAGCGCCGTGATCGAGTTGAGGTTGCTGTTGCCGCGGGCGTAGACGATGCCGAAGACGATGTCCTGCGACTCGCCATTCTGCATGTCCCACGGACCAGTCGTGATCAGGAAGCGGCGGTCGCCGGGGGCGTTCGCCGTCCCGTTGCCATCGTTGTTGACCTCGCTCCAGGCCTCTCCCGTCACCGGGTCGCCGGGGAAGGCGAACAGCGTGATCGGGGCACCGCCCTGATCGCCGTAGCCGTTGCCACGCGCACGCATCGGCGTGCCGTCGCCCCAGAGGCCCTGCATGAAGAAGTACATCGCCTCGCCGGTCGCCGGGTCGATCGTCGGCCCTGACGTCGCATTCTCGAAGTAGGAGAACCGCGTCGCACCGAGCGTGTCGGGGTCGGTCCCGGCGTCCGGGCCGTCCGGCACGATCGGACCCTGGAAGAAGTCGTAGCCGGCGGCCGGCGGCGACGCGCCGTAACCCGTCGAGCCCTCGTCGTCGTTGTCGGCGTTGTAGACGAAGCCCATCGACAGGTCGGCGTCATAGCCGACGAAATCGTCCACGGCGTTGCCGAGGTCCGGATCGGAGAACACCGAGAGGTACGTGTCCTCAATGGTGTTGCCGCTCTTGTTGATGACCCGGTAGCGGTAGAACGTGGTGCTGCCGATCGCGTCCGAACGCGAGAACGAGAAGGCCAGCACCTGCACCTCCACACCGAGCGGCGGCGTGTTGATGGTCGTGTGCGGACCACCGACATCGTTCATCACCCAGTAGATGCCCTGGTCGCCGATGATGTCCGGGCGGTCACCGCCGGCCAGGTTGTAGTTCGTCGGATTCCCGTCGCCGTCGATGACGGGCGCGCCGAGATCGACCGGCCAGTCGGCGAGGTCGGACGTCGTGGCGCCGTTCGCCTCGTAGTTGACGATGTCGCCACGGGTGACCGAGTACATGCGGTCATAGGCCGCGCACGAAGCGGGGTTCACCGGCCGGCCGGTGGCCGCGTCGAGCGGGCCGGGCCAGAAGGTGAAGTTGGCGTAGCGCGAGCCGGCGACGCGGAGTTCGCCGTTGACGCGTCCACCGATCCAGATGCCGGAAGCGTACACCGGCGACTTGGCCGACGCCTTGGGGACGAGGTAGCCGTCGCCGTTGGTCGTGGTGCCGCCGAAGAAGAGACTGCCCGTATTGAAGAGACGGGCAAACACGTTGTTGATTTCGAGATCCGCCTGGGCCTCACCCAGGGTGCAGGATCCCGGCGTCTGCGCCTGCGCGGTCCCGAACGCTCCGACGAGGAGCATCAGGAGCAGCGCCAGCGAGAAGCGTCGCGTGCTTGACATAGGAGGAGAGTCCGAGGGAAGAAAGTCGTGAAGGGAGATGAACCGGCCCCGCCGCAGCGACGGGGCCGGTCACCCGACTCAGAAGCTGAACAGGAGGCCGAGGCGGATCTGCCGGGGCAGGCTGTAGAACAGCGGTGCGCCCGACGACTGGTTGCCGCCCACGTTGATCGGGCCTCCGATGTAGGCCTGGTAGTTGAAGAGGCGGCCGGGCGTGTTCAGCTCGCTCTGGCCTTCCACCGTGTTGATGAACCCGTCCTGATCCGGGAGGCCCGTGCCGCGGTAGACCGCGAGCACGTTGCGCGTATCCAGCAGGTTCTGGACGAGCAGGTAGGCCTGCAGCGTCGCATCCTGGAATCCGAGATCGAAGGAGCGGTCCACGCGGAGGTCGATGCGCGACGTCGGCGGGAGCTGCCCGCTGTTGACGCGCCCATCGGCGTCGGTCGTGAAGCTGTCGAAGACGCCAAAGCCGGTGTTCGGGAGGAGGCCGGTGTAGCGCTGGCCGCTGCCGAACTGACCGATGAGGTTCACACCGAAGTTCTCGAGCAGTCGAACGTCACCCACGATCGGCCCCTCGTTGTCGCCGAAGCGATAGTCGACGAGGAGGTTGAGCGTGTGGCGCTGATCGAAGTCCGACGGGCTGATGAACTGCGGGAAGTAGTTGCCGCGCCACGTGACGGTGGAGGTGGCGGAGGCATCCGACCCCGTGCCCTGCGCGAACGACAGCGTGTAGTTGGCCGTCATCGCGAGGTTGCGGGTGCGGCGGAGGTCGAAGTTGGCCTCCAGGCCCTGCGTCGTCGTGAAGTCGGCGTTGAGGAAGCTGCCGTAGGCCGGCGAGGCGCCGATCAGCGTGCGGTTCGAGATCTTGTTGTCCTGCGTGCGATAGAAGCCCGACAGGCTGATCGCGGCCGACTGACCGAGGCGCTGGCGGAAGCCGAGCTCGTACTGGGTCGTCCGCTCCGGCTCGAGCGACGGATTGGCCACCTGGCTGTTCTGGCCGGTGATCTCCTCGTAGGTCCGGAACGCCGTGAACGCCTGCTCCGTCGGGCGCTGGCTCACCACGTTGTAGCTGGCGAAGAACAGCGCGCGGTCGGTCACCGGGAAGCTCACGCCGAGGCGCGGCATGATGGTGAGCTGGGGCTCGTACTCGGTGAACGCCGAGGCCCGCGACTGGGTCGGGTCGAGCTGGACGGCGCCACGCTCGGTGACGAGGATCTCGTCGGCCGTCGTGCGGGTGCCCTCCGTGTCGTAGAAGTTGCCATCCAGGTCACGGAAGCCGACCACGGTGCCCGAGTTGTAGTACACGGCCCAGTCCGACTCGACACCGGCCGGGATCGACGCGAGGGCATCGGCGCGGACGATCGGGCGCGGCGCCCAGAGGTCGCGCAGCACGAGGGTGTTGTTGTCGAACACGTCGGCACGCAGGCCGAGCTGAACCACGAGGTCGCGGTACTCGATCTTGTCCTGGATGTAGCCCGCGAAGTAGCGCGGCTCGTAGGGCGCGATGTTGGTGTTGCCGCGCAGACCGGTCACCGGGTCCGGGAAGTAGCTCTCCGGATCCTGGTCGTCCACCTCCTGGGTGCCGTTGTAGTTGTACCCGTAGTAGGTGACGCGGGTACGGAGCTCGCTGAACGGCAGGTCCGAGTAGTTCGAGATGCCGTCCGGGAAGCCGTCCACCGTCACCGTCGGGCCGTCGGCGTCGTTGACGTACGCCGCGAGGCCGAAGCCGGCGATCGAGAAGAACCGGCGGCTCTCCTGCTGGAACTCGCCGCCGAACTCGAGCTGGTGCACGCCTGCCTGCGCCGTGGCGCTGGCCGACACGCGGTACTGCTGCTCGTGACGCTGCTGGAACGTCGAGAAGTTGGTCCGGCCCGGAAGGCTGAACGTGCCGGGGCGCACGGCCGTCGGACGGCCGCCACCGTCGACGTTGAACTGCTGCACGAACTCACCGCCACGGTACACATAGTAGCGGCTGGCGACCTCGCTGTAGGCGTTGCTCGCGTCGCCGTAGTTCAGCACGTCCTCCACGTCAGGCGAGAAGCCGTTCGGGTAGAGCACGGACTGGTAGTCCTGGAACTCGCCCTGGATCTGGTAGAACGCGCGATCCGTGAGGCGGTGACGGAACGTGCCGTACACGCGGTAGCTGTCGCGCTCGTCGCGGTTGAACGCGTCGGGGTTGTAGAGCGAGCTCGTGAAGCTGAAGATCTCGCGGTCACGCGAGGCGTAGCCGCCGCCGAGGCGGAGGCTGAAGTCGCCGAGGTCGAAGTTGAGGTTGCCGTTGAAGGTCAGTTCGCCCAGCGGGTCGTCCTTGCCGCGCCTCGTCTCGAACTGGTCGGCGGTGAACGTCTCGGCCGCGTCGATGAGCGTGGTCGAGTTGAGCGTCTCGCCAGCCCCCAGCAGCCCCGCGTTGAGCATCAGCGTCTGGAGCGAGTCGACCGAGATGCCCGGACCCGAGATGAGCGAGTACGGGAAGTTGACCTGACGGGTCGTGCCGTCGGCCCCGGTGACCTCGAAGACCTGCGGGTTGGCGCGGAGCGACGCCAGCGCGTCGTCCGAGAGCTGGTAGGTCTCGATGCCGTAGGGGTTGGCGTCGGCCGTCCGGTTGAGCTCGCCCGAGAGGAAGAAGCCCACGCGGCCGGGCATGATCGGACCGCCGAGCGAGAGCGAGAACAGGTTGTAGCCGTACGAGTCGAGCCCTGTCGAGGTGATGGCCTCCGCCGAGCCGAAGAAGTCCTGACGGCCCGTCTTCGTCGAGATCGAGATGACGCCCGACTGCACGTCGCCGTACCGCGCCGGGATCGTCCCGATGAGCATCTCCTGCTCCTGGATGGCCTGCTGGTTGACGCCGACGAGAGCGTTGCCGCTCACGCGCACGCCGTCCACGTAATACGCGACCTCCTGCTCGCGACCACCACGGATGTTGAGGTCGCCCGTGCCCTCGGTCCCGACCACGCCGCCCTGGAGGGCAGTCACCGCGGCCACGCCACGGACGGGGAGGTTCTGGAGCTCTTCGCCCGTGGCCACGCGCGGCGCGCCGATGGCATCCCGCTGGATGATCGGCCGCTGATAGACCACCTCAACGGCCTCGAGGGTCGTGGTGCCGAGCTCGAAGTTGAGCTCTCGCGTGTAGCCGTTGTTGATCGTCACATCGGTGACGGTCTCGGCCCGATAGCCCGAGAACGACGCCGTGACGGAGTACGTCCCGACCGGGACGCCGATGATGCGGTACTCGCCGTTGATGTTGGCGGCCGCGCCGAGGGTGGTGCCCTCGATGCGGATGTTGGCGCCCGGCAGGGTCTCGCCGGATGCAGCGTCGACGACACGGCCGGCGAGGGTGCCGGTGCCTTGCGCCAACGCCACGCCCGGAAGCGCGACCAGCAGGAGGAGCACCGCGGTGCTCAGGAAACGAAACATTGCGACCTCCGTGATGGTGGTGTGAGATCCCGAGCGGACGCGGCGCGCGCGTCTCCCGGCGTGAACTGATGTCAGGCTGCGGGCACGGGCCCGCATGATCTGGCGCCGCCTCCCGAAGGGACGATCTCGTGCCAGAACGACCGGAACGGCCATGCCGCTGCCGGCCGAAGCCGACGGAAAGACCGGTGCGACCGATCGTCGCCCACGCTCCCGACACGCCCCCGCGTGCCGTCTGTCCTGCCCGTGTAGAGAGGCCGTAGCAACCGGATGCAGGTGGGTGGTGGTAACGGGAGTGTTAAGGCGACGCGGCGAATATACCCGGCGTGCGGAGAAAGCGTCAAGGCACGAGTCCGTGCCTTTCGCACGTTGCGCGCGCCCGGGCAGGGCGGCAGGGCGCGCCCTAGCTTGGCGGGCTCCTTCTTCACACCCGATGGCCGACCACGCCCATCCCGAGGTGCTCGTCTCGACGGACTGGGTGTCGCGCCACCTCGCCGACACCGCGCGCGTCCGCCTCGTCGAGGCGAACGAAGACGTGTTGCTCTATGGCACCGGCCACCTCCCCCACGCGGTCCACGTGAACTGGACGGCCGACCTCGTGGACCCTGACGTCCGCGACTACATCCCGGTGCGCCAGTTCGAGCGCCTGTGCTCGCGGCTCGGCATCACGCCCGACACGACCGTGGTCTTCTACGGCGACCAGCACAACTGGTGGGCCTGCTACGCCTTCTGGGCGTTCAAGCTGTTCGGACACCGCGACTGTCGGCTGATGGATGGCGGGCGCGAGCGGTGGACCGCCGAGGGGCGCATCCTCACCGCCGAGGTGCCGGCCTTCGAGAGCACGCTCTACACGGCCGCGGCGCCCGACCCCTCGATCCGTGCGTTCCGCGACGAGGTGATGGACCACCTGCGCGCCGGCGGTGACCTCGTGGATGTGCGGAGCCCGCCCGAGTTCATCGGCGAGATCACGCACCCGCCGGGCTTTCCGGGCGAGGGAGCGCTCCGCGCCGGGCACATCCCCGGCGCGCGCAACGTGCCGTGGAACCGCGCCGTCGCGCCCGACGGCAGGTTCTGCAGCCGCGACGAGCTCGCCGCCATCTACCTCGACGAGCAGGGGCTGCACCCCGACGAGCCCGTGATCGCGTACTGCCGGATCGGCGAGCGGTCCAGCCACACGTGGTTCGTACTGCGCTACCTGCTCGGCTTCCGCGACGTGCGCAACTACGACGGGTCGTGGGTCGAGTGGGGCAACCTCGTCGGCGCGCCCGTCGAGCGGGGCGAGGTCGAATGAGCGTACCCTCCCACCCGCCCGCACCTCTCGCTCTGTGACGCGCCGCTCGTTCCCCTTCCCGCGCGTCGCCCTCATGGCGCTGCTCGCCGGCGTGCTGGTCGCGTGCGGCACGCCACGACCGCTCGGCGAGCGGCCGGCGGACCGCGTCGCGGTCCCCACGTCGTCGGTCCACTACCGGACGTTCGGCTCGGCGGACGCCCTCGCGACCTATCTGCGCTGGCAGCCGGGCGCGCCGCGCCTTCTCAGCGCCCACCGGGGCGCGCCGTCGCCGGGCCTCCCCGAGAACAGCCTCGCGGCGTTCGAGCACGTGCTCAACGTCGCGCCCGCGCTCATCGAGACCGACGTGCGCCCGACCGCCGACGGGCGACTCGTGCTGATGCACGACGAGACGCTGGACCGGACGACGACCGGCACCGGGCGCCTCGACGCGACGCCGTTCGCCGCCGTGCGCGCACTGCGCCTGCGCGCGTCCACCGGCACCGTGACGCCGTTCCGCGTGCCGACGCTCGCCGAGGCGCTCGCGTGGGCCGACGGCCGCGCCGTGCTGATGCTGGACGTCAAGCGCGACGTGCCGCTCGAGGCGCTCGTCGCAGCGATCCGCGAGGCGCGCGCCGAGAACCGCGTCGTCGTCATCACCTACACGCTGGAGGCACACCGCGCCGTCGCGCGGCTCGCGCCCGACCTGCTGGTGTCGGCCACCACCGAGACGCGGGCCGACGCCGACGCGCTGCTGGCGTCGGGGCTCGACCTGTCGCGCGTGATCGCGTTCGCGGGCGTCGGCGTGCCGGACCCCGCCGTCGTCGCTCGCCTGCACGGCGCTGGCGTTCGTGTGCAGGCGGCGACGTTCGAGACCGACCCCGAGGCGCTCGCCCGCGCCGACGCGTCGCTCTACGCGCCGTACCTCGCCGCCGGGGCCGACGTGCTGGCGACCGACCACCTCCCCGGCGCGGCCGTCGCCGTGCAGGCTGCCGACCGGCGCGACCGCTCGCGCCGATGACGACGACCACGCTCGACAGCCCGCTCGGTCCGCTGCGCGCCGTCGCCGACGGCGACACGCTGGTCCGCCTCGCGTGGCCGCACGAACCCGTCGGCGCGGCGCGGGAGGACGCAGCGCCGTTCCGCGACCTGCGCGACTGGCTGGACGCCTACTTCGCTGGCCGCGCGGCGCCGTACGGCGGACCCGTCGCGCCGGCCGGCACGCCGTTCCAGCAGCGCGTCTGGGCGCTGCTACGGGAGATCCCGCACGGCACCACGACCACCTACGGCGCCCTCGCCACGCGGCTGGGCGACCCGAAGGCGGTCCGCGCCGTCGGCGCGGCGAACGGACGCAACCCGATCGCCATCGTGGTGCCCTGCCACCGCGTCGTCGGCGCCGATGGCGCGCTGACGGGCTTCGCCGGCGGGCTGGACGCCAAGCGGTTCCTGCTCGCGCTGGAGGCGCCGGGCCTCTTCGCGCCGCTCACGGCCTGAGCCGCGCGACGTCCAGCACGTCCGCCAGCACGGCGGAGGCGGTGACGTCCGGCCCCGCGCCCGGCCCTCGGACGACCATCGGCGAGGCGTGGTAGCGGTCGGTGGAGATCTCGACCAGGTTGTCGGTCCCCGTGAGCTGGCCCAGCGCCGACGACGCGTCGACGTGCTCGACGCCCACCCGAATGGCGGCGCGGCAGCCGTCGGACTCAACGGTCGCCACGTAGCGGAGGCGCCGCCCGGCATCGGCGGCAGCGGCGATGCGAGCGGCCCACGCGTCGTCGGCCGATGCGAGCGCACGCAGCACGTCGGCGCGCGAGACATCGGCGAGCCCCGGCGGCACGAGGCTTTCGACGGCGATGTCGGCCGGCTCGGCCGCGAGACCGGCGGCGCGGGCGAGGATGAGCGCCTTCCGCGCCACGTCGGTCCCGGCGAGGTCGTCGCGCGGGTCCGGCTCGGCGTAGCCCGCCTCGACCGCCGCGGCGACGGCGCGCGAGAACGGGACGCCGCGCTCCATCTCGCCGAAGAGATACGTGAGCGTGCCCGAGAGCACACCGCGGAGGCGGTGCACGCGGTCGCCGGTCGCGGCGAGGCCGAGCAGCGTGCCGACGAGCGGAAGCCCGGCGCCGGCCGTCGCCTCGTGCCGGAACGCCGCGCCGCCGGCGCGCGCGGCCGCGTGCACCGCCCGGACCTGCGCCGACGTCCCGGCCGGCGCCAGCTTGCTGGCCGTCACGACGTGGACGCCCGCGCGCAGCAGCACCGGGTAGAGCGCCGCCACGTCGGGGTGGCCGGTGACGTCGACGAAGGCCGCCGCCGGCGCGCCGGCGAGGCGGCGAACGATCGCCGGCCAGTCGGGCGGGACCGGCGCGACGACGAGCCCGCCGCCGGCGTCGACGGCGGACGTCCGGGACGTGCAGGCGCCCACGATGCGGAGCCGGCCGGGACCGAGGGCCTCGATCTGGCGGAGGAGCGCGCGCCCGACGTGTCCGACGCCGGCGACGTAGAGCGCGAGCGGACGCGCCGGCGGCGACGGGCGCCGACGGACGGAGGGGCGGCGCGGCGCCTCGCCGCGGGCGAGCAGGCGGCGGAGGCCGGGTGGCGGAGAGAGAGCGGTCATCGGAGGAAGTCGGTCGCGAGGAAGAAGGGGTGCGCGAGCCGCGCGAGGCCGGCGGCGTCGGCGAGAAAGGCGTCGTGGCCGAAGGGCGAGTCCCAGCGGACGAACCGCCCGCGCGGCAAGCGCGCGGCGAGCACCTCGGACTCCCCCGGCGGGTAGAGCACGTCCGAGGCGATCCCGACGCAGAGGGCGTCGGCGGCGAGGCGCGCGAGCGGGTCCGGCGCGCGCCCACGGTCCACGTCGTGGTCGTCCATCGCCTCGGTGAGGCGGACGTAGGCGCCGGCGTCGAAGCGCTCCACGAGGCGGCGGCCCTGGTGGCGGAGGTAGCTCTCGACGGCGTAGGCGCCGGCGTGCGCGCCGTCGGGCTGGCGGCGGCGCCCGAAGCGCTCGCCGACGAGCACGGGGCTGCGGTAGGTCATCATCGCGGCGGCGCGCGCCGCCGCGAGGCCGGCGACCGGCGGCGCGAGTGCGTCGAAGTCGCCCCCGCACCAGCGCGGGTCGGCGGCGACGGCCAGCCGCTGCGCCTCCGAGATGCCGATCTGCCACGGCGAGTGCGCCGCGCCCATCCCGATGAGCAGGAGGCGGTCCACCGGCGGCGCAGCATGCCCCGGACCCGATCCGGGGTCCGCTTCGCCAAGCGCGCCGACGAGGGCCAGCTCCAGCATCTGCATCCCGCCCATCGAGCCGCCGGCGGCGAGCGCGACGCGCGTCACGCCGAGGTGGCGCAGCAGGAGCGCGTGCGCCCGCGCCATGTCGCGGATGCTGACGCGCGGGAACCGGGTCCCGAGCCGCCGGCCGCGCGCGTCGAGTGTGCCCGGACCCGTCGTGCCGTCGCACGCGCCGAGGGCGCCAGCGCAGACGATGAAGTGGCGCGCGGGGTTGAGCGGCCGGCCGGGGCCGACGAGGCCGCCCCACCAGCCGGCGGCGTCGGTCGTGCCGGTGAGG
>Ga0209053_1001494_pt1 | contig 10853 bp, 11 predicted proteins | sample EBPBio152010_DNA_FD_185864 | JGI IMG/M metagenome (GOLD analysis project Ga0209053, IMG submission 185864) | Wastewater treatment Type I Accumulibacter community from EBPR Bioreactor in Madison, WI, USA - Reactor 1_7/15/2010_ DNA (SPAdes)... | ecosystem: Engineered > Bioreactor > EBPR >... | reverse complement strand
CTAGGTCGTGTGGACAAACCTGATCCAGCATCGAATGGTTGCGAGTTGCACGAAGCCGAGGAAGCTGGACGCGAGCTTGTCGTAGCGGGTCGCCACGCGGCGTGAGTGCTTGATCTTGTTGAAGAAGCGCTCGATGCGGTTGCGCATCGCGTAGGTCACCCTGTTGATCGTCCGCTGTACTTTTCGGTTCGACTTCGACGGGATCACCGGGTCGATGCCGCGTCGTTCGAGGTCGGATCGGATGGCGTCACTGTCGTAACCTTTGTCGCCGAGCATCGCGTCCGGCGGTGGCGCATCCTCGGCCATGAGATCGTCGTAGGCCGTCATGTCGGACGCCTGTCCAGGCGTCACGTGGAATCCGACCGCCAGCCCTTCCGCATTCGCTCGGGTATGAACCTTGGTCGTGAGCCCGCCGCGCGAACGGCCAATACCGTTTCTCTGAATCCCCCCCTTCCGCCGGCTGCGTGCTGATGCACCCGGACAATGGTAGAATCCATCATTTGCAGCGTGTTATCAGAGGCTTCGCTGTCCGAGAGCGCCGCCAGCATCACGTCCCAGACGCCGGCTTCGGTCCAGCGCCGGTACTGCCGGTGGACCGAGTTCCAGTTCCCGAGCTCGGGCGGCAGGTCACGCCATGGCACACCCGTGCGCGTCACATAGAGGACCCCGTCCAGCACCCGCCGATGGTCCAGCGGCTGCCGCCCGCCCTGCGTTCGGTTCTCGATCAGGAACGGCGCAAAGAACGCCCATTCCGCATCGCTCATCAATCCGCGAAGCACCGCTGCCCTCCCCAAAGAACAGCGTTGAATCAGATATCAGGCGATTTGGGAATCCCGTTTGTCCACACGACGTAGATTGATGTCGCTTAGTGCGAACACGAGGACATTCGACGTGAAGAGGTTGGCGCCCGGCGCGGGATCGAATATCTTCCGAATGTCGCCTTGTTTGCTTTTGAGCTTATTGATAGCCGGTGCGATGTGCTCGTTCTGAGCGCGATTTGCCAGGACGTCTGAAATCAACTGGACGTAGCAGAGAGTTATCAAGTTCTTGATGTCATCTTCCGCGAGTTCGAGCAAACCTACAGCCTGATAAGCGATCGTTTCTGTGATCCGATCCGGGGTCGACCTCAGGTAGACCTGCTGCCCGCGAAGGCGGAACTCCGACTGGATGTTATGCCATTCTAAGTCCTCGGCAAGCTCGATGACCTCACCGTCCGCGTTGCTCTCGGGTAGCACCTGCCTGAGATAGTCGAGTAGTAGATCCGCACGGATCTTATCCGACATCTGTAAAATCTGGGTCACTTGCCGCTGCACGATGGCGCGCAGGTAATGGGCTGGAACTTCTGCCTCGTTTACCTGCTGCTGGAGCTTGAGAGCTCGCTTTAAAAACGGCTTCTGTGTCTTTTCTGTCGCGTCCGCGAGGATGCTGACGATCTCAATGTCGTTGAAGCCGCCGGCTCCGAGCGGGATTTTATCTCCGTTGTCATTTCTGGTGCTCAAATTGAACACCCGCTTGTGCTGAGTGAGGCAATTGTCTCTGATGTACTCATTGTTGAAATCGAACAGGACAACGCGGCAGTTCGCTTCGAACGCAGCAGTGTTACGAGCTCGCATTTTTGCGATGAACTCCTGATAGATCATCGCGAGCGTATTCGACTTGCCGCTACCGGTGTTTCCAAAGATGGCAATGTGGCTATTCATCAGTCCGTCGACTGGGAGGGCGATGTCAAACCCTTCGTACTCTGACCGCGCGATTTCCAGCGCAATCCCGCCATTCTTCAAGAGATTGTGGACTTGGTGGACCTTCTCTTTGGTAAGGAGGAACGCCTCATTCCCAACGAGTGGTAGCTCCTTCGTGCCTCCGAAGAACTCGCCCTTTCGGTCGAGGAAGCCTACCAGCGAGACGGACAGGAACCGTCGGCCGTTCATGTACGCCAACTGGCTGAGCCGCTTGTCCTCTGTCTGGGCGTTCTCGCCCTCAACCTTCCCAATGAGGCTGAGAAAACCCTTTCGAATATCGACATAGCTCCCAACGCCGATGTTTCTGATCACATCGCCATCAAAAAACAACTCCGAGAGATTTTTGTCGCGGTCAACGGAAATGAAAACCTTGCGGCCCGTCACAGCCGAGACTTCACCTACCCGAAGTACGGCCTCTTTCTGAAGGCGATCCGGCCGATCAGCCATTCTTGACCTCCGGCAGGACTGCCGCGAGGATGTTGTTCAGACGCGGAAAGTTGATATTGGTTCCCGCAGGCGGCCCGATCACGCTAACGTTTCGATGCTTGGCAAACTTGCCTTTGTAAAGAGCAATGTCGTCGTGGCTGTAAGCTAAAATGATTAGCTGCGACGTCGGATTTCTGAGCGCTCTTTTTGTTATGTCCAGGATGTGCTCGTCACTAAACGAGAAGCCGAATGCTATCAGAGCGGCATTCTCCTGTTCCATAGACTTCGAGAAAAGTCGCAGTAGATCATAGTACACCCTTTCCATAAGGGTCTCATGAAACTTTCTGAAGTTCGGCATAATTAGAAAATGCTTGCTGAGGTACTCAGAAACCTTAGCTGGATCCGCCTTTTCGGCCGGCAACAGAGGCTGAACAGCGCTCGCGTTGTATACGAGGTTCGATCCTCTCTTCGTCCAGTTTAGCGACCCATGAGGCTTAATGAGGTTGATGGCTGGGATCTCCACCCGTCGAGCATAGAGTGAGCTTGCCCGATAGGTTCTGTCGAAATATTTCTCCGGCGCGAATGCAAAGTTCTCAGACTGCCCAGAGGATCGGTCGAAGCCATCATTGATAATAATATTAGGTAAATAACTTGCAGCAAACTCGATAAACATATCGTAATTTGTCGAAAATATCGTGGCTTGCCTAGGTAATATTTCGTTTTTTCGATAGAAAAGTATCTGATCTATTATTGAGATGAAGCTACGATAGTTATTTAAAGTCTCATCGAGATCTTCCGGATAGACCGCCTCTTCGTTCAGCTGTTTATAAGTCTTACCGATTGCCTCAATGAAGCCAATCATCTCGCAATCTGCTTCCGCTTGTTTGCCGTCCTTAATCAGCTTGTCTAGCTTCTTCTCGATGTCACCAGCAGTCTTGATCGCTGGCAGGGAAGCTCCGGAGCCGATGAGGAAGTTAAGATTGCCGGATTGGATGTAGGGCGCCAAGATCTTCGCCGTTTCATCATCGTCGTTACTGATTATATGGGATTGCACCATAACAAATTATCTCTAAGGTCCAGAGGAATCGATAATCCTAGATACATTAGATGGCCCGAAGCCAAAGCGATAGGCCTCCGCCACTTGATCCTTGCCACGAGATTGCACCGGAGAGGCGGCAAGTGGTCCCCATACTGCTGTCCGTGGATGCCGATCCCAGACGGCTACTGTCGACGACTGACAGGGATCGCAAGCGAGGTCTGCTTTTGAGCAGCCATGAAGCGGACCTGCAAGACCGCAATGGGGGCGCCAAGGAGCCCTACGGGAAAGCGGCTGTTGTGCTAATCCATTGGGCGGGCAACCAGACGGCCGGGCGGCAGCCTATCCTTGCAAATTTATCTGTGGAAAATCGGCCATCAGTTGATAATATAGATGATATTTTTGTAGATATTTCTCTCCTAACATATTGTTTTATCTGTATGCGCTAGAATCCTTTCGGGCGCGCCATTTCTGGTCGAAACCAGAGTCAACAACACGTCCTGCCAATCATTATACCCAATTTGGGGCGTGATCCTCGCTGCTGTGCGCAATCCGGGGATCGGTCCTTTCTTTCCGGATCGGCTGGCCTCCGCCCCGGCGTTCAGGCAGAGAAAAAGTTGGTTCAGGTCTGTTCAGGCCGATCCACAGCAGCATCTGCCACGGAATAACGAAAATCCCGATGATCATGCTAGGGCGAACGGGTTAAGCTCGGTCGCAAAATGGGCAGGGAGAGGCGGGATGAGCCACCAGGTTCGGCTGACGAAGTTGCTCGACCCCTACGAGCTTCGCGCCGTTTCGATGATCGCATCGGATGCTCCGCAGCTTCACGAATTGTCGATTTCCGTGACCTGGCCGCACCGGCAGGAAGATTGGGAACTCGCAATCCGGCATGGCCATGGCCTTGTCGCGCGCGACGAGATCGAGCGCGTCCTCGGTTCGGGTATGTGGTCGCCGCTGGGCGAAAGCCACGCCGCCATCGGCATGGTCATCACTTCCCCGCGCCTGCAGGAAAATGGCACCGGCCGCTGGCTGATGAGCCTGCTCATGGAGCAGACCGGCGAGCGCGGGCTGGTGCTGAGTGCCACGCGCGCGGCCTACCGGCTTTATCTCTCGCTCGATTTCCTGCCGCTCTCGCCCATTTTCCAGCACAATGGAGAAGTGACGAAAAAGCCGGAGCCTGTTGCCATGCCCGGCGCCAAACTGCGCCCCAAAGCGGCTGAGGACCGGGCCGCGATCTTCGCGCTGGATGAGGTCGCCTTCGGGCTTTCGCGCCTCTCCGTGCTGAACGAGGTCTTCGATATCTCCCACGGCATGGTCATCGAGCGGGGCGGTCGCGTAACCGGCTTTGCCCTGTGCCGCCGTTTCGGGCGGGGACATGTGATCGGCCCTATCGTGGCGGAGAACGAGGCGGAGGTGATCGCCCTCATCGCGCCGATCATCGCACAGCATCACGGCCAGTTCCTTCGCATGGATACGGGCGTGCCAGAGGGGGAGCTGCGCGGTTTTCTCGTGGCGCATGGGCTTGCGCATTACGATACGGTCACGCGGATGGGGTTCGGCAGGCCATTGCCGCCGCCGCAGGGCGCAGCGCGCACCTTCGGGCTCATCAACCAGTTTTTCGGCTAAGGCGGTCCTCGCCTAGAATTCCGCGACCTTCCCCCAGGCCGCGCTGTTGAACCGCGAGGGGTGATAGGGCTTGGGGTCAACAATCGGCGCTTCGCCCGTTACGAGATCCGCGATGAGCTTGCCCGCACCGGGGCCGATGCCAAAGCCATGGCCTGAAAAGCCTGCCGCGAGAATGAGTCCGGGCACTTCGTCCGTCTCGCCAATGGCGGGCACGCCATCGGGTGTCGAATCCACATAGCCGGCCCATCGGGCGGTCACCGGGAAGCGCTCGATCCCGGGAAACAGCTTGCTGGCCCGCGCGAGCGTAAGATCGATCTGTCGGGAATCGACCTTCGGATCGAGAATGCGCCGCTTTTCCATGGGTGTGGGCCGGTCGAGCGCCCAGCGGCTCAGGGTCTCGTGGCCCGAGAGCCATCCCTCGATCCCGCCCGGTGCCAGCGCTTTCCGCCGCTTGAAGAACATTGGCATGAAGGAGGTCGCGAACCGCAATTGCTGCGGCGTGGGGTCCACCCGCGCATGGCCGGAAATCGCCAGCGTATGACCGCCGGAGCCGCGCCGCGTGATGGAAACCTCGGAGGTATGCACGGCATCCGGCAATTCTGCGCCCGGCGCGATCGAGAGGATCGAGGAGCGAATAGAGGCCTGCGGGAAGCGGATTCCATATTGCCGGCAGAAGGACGACGCCCATGCACCGGCGGCGAGCACAGCCACCCTGGTGCGGATGGTGCCGTGCTCGGTGATGACGCCCGCGACGCGCCCCCCTTCGAGTTCGAGCCCACGCGCCGCGCAATTCTGCATCACCACGCCGCCGCGCGCAGCCAGAGCCTGCGCGATGAGCGGCGCGGCGCGTTCGGGGTTGGCGATTCCGTCATCGGGGGAGAAGACTCCGCCCTTCCACGCCTTGCCGGTGAAGGCCCCTCGTTCAGTGGCGGCGGTGGCATCGAGGGGGTTGCTCGTCACCCCAAGATCGCGGGCGAAACGGCACCAGCGCGCCCAGGTCTCGATTTCGGTTGTATCATTCGAGAGATAGAGCAATCCGCAGCGCCGGAAGCCGAGATCCTGATTGGTGGCGCGCGTCAGATGCTCCCAGAGCGCGAGGCTTTTGGTGGCCATCGGCAATTCTCGGGCATCGCGGTTCTGCTGGCGGCACCAGCCCCAGTTACGGCTTGATTGCTCGGCCCCGACGCGCCCCTTCTCGATGACGGCGACCTTCAGCCCGCGCTCGGCGAGAAAGAACCCCGCGCAGATGCCCACAATGCCCGCGCCGATGACCACCGCATCGGCATCCGCGGGCAGGGTGGATTGGGTTTCGACATGAAGCAGGGGAGCCGGCATGGTGCCTCCAGAACCGAGGCGGAAAAACTACCATGCCGCCATGGTCGCACTTGCCGATTGGGCGAATATCACAGCATATTATGCCGCGAGACGCAGGTGAATAAGCGGTCGATACTGCCCGGTGTCGATAGCCTTTCTGTAGGATCAAGGCTCATTGCCAGGTGTCACCGGGGGAGGAACAGCGCGGTGAAGCTCGACAGGATCGACATCCGCATCATGCACGAGCTTCAGAAGAATGGCCGCATCACCAATGTGGAGCTGGCCGAGCTGGTGCATCTCTCCCCCAGCCCCTGCCTGATGCGCGTGAAGAAGCTGCAGGATGCCGGCTTCATCATCGGTTATTCGGCCCAGATCGCATTGGCAAAGCTCGGGCCGACCATCACCGTCTTCACCGAGGTGACGCTGAAGAACCATCGCCAGATTGATTTTGCACGCTTCCAGCAGGCCATCGAGAAGGTGGAGGAGGTGATCGAATGCCACCTGATTTCCGGCGGCTATGATTATCTGCTGAAGTTCATCACCGCCTCGATCGGCGATTATCAGGAAATCATGGAGCGGCTGACCGATAACGATATCGGCATCGACAAATATTTCAGCTTCGTGGTGATGAAGACCTCCTTCACGAAATCGCACCTGCCGCTGAAGACGCTGTTCCCGCTCTGAAACGCCCGTTCAATAGCCGCGCGCCCGGTCGATGAGACCCGGAATCGGCGCTTTTGCCTGCCATGCCCGCAGCACCGCTACCACATGGCGCGCGCCCTCCTCGGCCCGTGTCTGGCAGGCGACATGCGGGGTGATGATCACGCCCGGATGCCGCCAGAGCGGGTGATCAGAGGGAAGCGGTTCGGGATCAGTCACGTCGAGCATCGCAGCCGAGAGCTGGCCGGAATCCAGAGCCGCCAGAAGGTCTGTGGTGTTCAATTGCTTGCCGCGCCCGGCCTGCACAAAGCGCGCGCCGCGCGGCATTTTCGCGAAGAATTGCGCATCGAACAGGCCTTCGGTGTCGGCGGTCAGCGGCAGGAGACCAATCAGCAGATCGGTGCGCGCGAGGAAGGCATCGAGATCCGTGAAGCCCTCCACCCCCTCCGGCGCCGTGCCGCGCCGGCTGAAGCCCGCGAGCGGAAAACCGAAGGGTTTCAACGCCGAAAGCACTGCCAGCCCCAGCTGGCCCATGCCCATGACGCCGATGCGTCGCGCGCGGGCCGGCACGTTGCGGCCGGATTTCCAGAGGCCCTCGCGGCCTTGCGCGATGTAGGTCGGCAGGTCGCGATGCAGCGCGAGAACCGCCATCGTCACCCATTCGGCCATCTGCTCGGGCAGGCCCGGTTCCAGCATGCGCACCACAGTGACGTGACCGGGCACAGCTGAAAGATCGAGCTGATCAACGCCGGCCCCGATCGAGATGAGCAAGGCGAGATTGGGATGTGCTGTGAAGGTTTCCGGCGGGCAGGTCCAGGCGATCAGCACCGTCACCGCTGCAGGATCAGGCGCATACCCCTCGTGAAAGGGCAGGCCGGGAAAGGCCTCGGCAAGCTGCGCGCGGAAGATGGCGCCGCGCTCCGGCGTGGAGAGGTAGAGGATGGCCATCGCGTTGTGGCTCAGCCCACCGCCTGCGCGGCGAGGCCGAAGGTCTTCTGCGGCCCTTCCGCAACCGAAACGATGCCCCGGCGCATCTTCACCCCGCCCCCGCAATGGGCGAGCCCGCGCGCCGCGATCCACTCGCCCAGCCCGCAATCTGCATCGAAATCCATGCGCAGGAACTGCCCTTCCGCCGCCGCGATCAGCGGTTCGATGAGGCCTTGCGCCTCGGAAAGGTCGCGCGCCACCACCGGGCCGATCAGGATTCCGCGCCCGAAACGACGCTGCGCGGCGAAGGCCACGATGCGCCCGGCCTCGCGCGTGACAAAAATGCGCCCCTCCGCGAGGATGGCCGCCAGCAGCTTGCGGCGTTCCATGCCCGTCGCCGCCCGGTCGAGCGCGGCGAGCGTGTCGAGATCGGCCGTCCCGGCCTCCTCCGGCAGGGAAAACCCGCGCTGCAGCGGCATGGCGATGCCCTGGTGTTGGCGGATCTCGCCAAAGGCCTCGAAGCCCAGGCGCGTGTAGAGCGGCAGCCCGTCCTGCGTGGCGGTGAGCCGCCATTCCTGCGGGTTCACCTGCGCCATCGCGGCTTCCATCACGCGGCGGCCGAGGCCCGCGCCGCGCCTTTCGCCATCCACGATGATCATGCTGGCGGTGGCCACCGGGCCCATGGGCGTCACGAGGGTGGTTGCCAGGACGGTTTCGCCATCGAGCACCACGCTGCCCTTCGAGAGCGACAGCAGCAGCGCCCAATCCTCCAGCCGGTGGGGCCAGGAGACGGCCCGCGACAGGCGAACGGCCCCTTCGAGATGGGCTTTCCCGAACGGGGAGAGGGTCAGCGTGTCCATATGTGTTTCCCTGGATGGCATCCGTGCCAGGCAGACTAGAAGGGCGTGCGGCACAGAGGCTGCGCAGGAAACCACCCGCCGCGGTATCTTCCGCTGTTCGTCCCGCCATGGACGGAACGATCTGCCAGGGCAGCCGCGCGGCCTTTCCCGCCGGCGGAAGCTTGCGCAACCCACCGCAGAATATGCTGCTGCACCGGGCCGAAGAATCGGTGGAATCTGCCCCTTCCGGTTGATCCTGCGCCAAAGATGGCGGGAGGCCGGGTCTAGGCTCGGGGCATCACAGCAAGGCGCGGGAACCCCCCATGACGTTTCGACCCAAATACGTGACCTTCGATTGCCACGGCACGCTCATCTTCTTCGACATGGCCGGTGCCGCGCGCCGCATCTATGGCGAGATGCTTTCGCCGGAGCGGATGAACGCCTTCATCAGGAGCTTCTCGGCCTATCGCCTCGATGAAGTGCTCGGCGCATGGAAGCCCTATGCCGAGGTGGTGCACAATTCGCTGGAGCGCACCTGCCGGAAGCACGGCGTGCCGTTCCGCCCCGAGGATGCCTTGCGCATCTACAACGAGGTGCCGACCTGGGGCCCGCACCTGGATGTGCCGGCGGGCCTCGCGAAGGTGGCGAAGGACATTCCTCTTGTGATCCTCTCGAACGCGATGAAGGACCAGATCCCGCACAATATCGCGAAGCTCGGCGCGCCGTTCCACAAGGTGATCACGGCGGAGGAAGTGGGCAGCTACAAGCCGCAGATGAACGGCTTCGAGCGGATGTTCGAGATCCTCGGCTGCGGCCCGGAGGATGTGACGCATGTCTCCTCCTCCTTCCGCTACGACCTGATGACGGCCTATGATCTCGGCATCAAATCCAAGGTCTGGGTCAATCGCGGGCACGAGCCGGCGAACCCGTTCTACGAATATACCGAGATCAGGGATATTGGTGGCCTTCCGGGCGTTTTCGGGCTCTGACCATGCAATTCTCCTCCTACTGGCACGAGACGTCACCGCGGTTCGAACAGGCGGGCAGCCTGCCCGCACAGGTGGATGTCGCCGTCATCGGCGGCGGTTTCACGGGTTTGGCGGCGGCACGACGGCTCGCGCTGGCAGGGCGCTCCGTCGCGGTGCTGGAAGCCCATCACGTGGGCTTCGGCGCCTCGGGCCGGAATGGCGGGCACCTCAATAACGGCCTCGCCCATTCCTATCTCGCCGCGCGCGAGGCCTTCGGGCCGGAAAAGGCGCAGGCCATGTATCGCGCCTTCGATACGGGCATCGAGACCATCCGGCGGCTGATTGCCGAGGAGGGGATCGACTGCGATTTCCGCATCGCGGGCAAGCTGAAACTCGCCTCCAAGCCGCAGCACATGGAAGGGCTTGCCCGGAATTTCGAGGCGATCCACCGCGAGGTGGACCCGGATACGGCGCTTCTCTCCAGAGCGGATCTCTCCCGCGAGATCGGCTCTGATCTCTTCCACGGCGCGCTTCTCTCGAAGAAAAGCGCGATGATGCATATGGGCCGCTACGTGCATGGCCTGGCGCAGGCGGCGGCCCGGCGCGGTGCGGTGATCGTCGAGAAGGCGCCGGTCACGGCCCTTTCGGGCGAGGACGGGAGCTGGGATCTCATCACGCCCAAGGGCGCGGTGCGGGCACGGCAGGTTCTGCTGGCCACCGGCGCCTATACCGGCGGGGCCTTTCCGTGGTTCCGCCGCCGCCTCGTGCCCGTGGGCAGCTTCCTCATCGCCACGCGCCCGCTCACCAGCGATGAGGCGAAGACCATCATGCCGGGCAACCGCACCTGCGTGAACTCGCTCAATATCGGCAATTACTGGCGTCTTTCGCCGGATAACCGGCTGATTTTCGGCGGTCGCGCGCGGTTCTCGGCCCGGTCCGACCAGCGATCCGACGCGAAGGCCGGGGCCATCCTGCAGGCGGCGATGCTGCGCATCTTCCCGCAGCTTTCGGGCGTGGACATCGCCTATTGCTGGGGCGGCATGGTGGACATGACCGCCGACCGCTACCCCCGCGCGGGGCAGGCCAACGGCCTGTGGCACGCCATGGGCTATTCCGGCCACGGCGCGCAGCTCGCGAGCCATCTGGGCGAAACCGTGGCCGAGCAGATGCTGGGCCTCAGGCAGGGCAACCCGTTCGATCACCTGCCCTGGCATGCCGTGCCGGGCCATACGGGCAAGCCGTGGTTCCTGCCGCTGGTGGGGCTCTATTTCCAGTTTCTCGACAAGGTGAAGTGAGGCGTTTTCGCCTCACAGGTCGA
>Ga0209053_1001493_pt1 | contig 10861 bp, 11 predicted proteins | sample EBPBio152010_DNA_FD_185864 | JGI IMG/M metagenome (GOLD analysis project Ga0209053, IMG submission 185864) | Wastewater treatment Type I Accumulibacter community from EBPR Bioreactor in Madison, WI, USA - Reactor 1_7/15/2010_ DNA (SPAdes)... | ecosystem: Engineered > Bioreactor > EBPR >... | reverse complement strand
ATCGCTTGCCGGAAAAAGCGACGTTCGACGCATGTTGCGTTGTTCGGCATTGGCCGTCGCCGTCGGCGGCCTTACGGTAGCCGTCATCCCGCTCCTGATCGAGTGGTGCGATGCCTGGATATTGGCGTCGGCACCGTCCATCCTCTGGCGGTCGGTGCTGTTCACGGCAGTCCTCTGCATTCCCGCGGGTATGTTCTTCGGGATTGCGACTCCGCTGTTGATGGTGAGCCTGCTGGCCCTCGCTGAAGGGCGTGGCCGCGCTATCGGCGGAATGTATGCGGCAGGGGCGGCGGGCAGCGTCGCGGGCGTGTTGGCGGCTCTATGGGTATTGTTGGACGAGCTCGGTGTCCGCGCGTCGCTTGCGATGATCGGCATGCTGTCGCTGGCCAATGCCATATTGATTGCGGCAGCTGCAATGCGGCGACGGGCGCATCCGGTCCAAGCATGACGCGCCGGCTTTTGCCTTTTGCGATCTTTCTCTCGGCAGTTGCATCGCTGGCGGTTGAGCTAGCCATTGTACGGCTGGGGGCGCCGTATGTCGGGCAATCGCTGGTGCCGTGGTCGGCGGCGATTGCGAGCGTTCTGCTCGGTCTCACCGTCGGGCACTTTCTGGGCGGACTCGTGGCCGGGGCTACGACAGATGTCCGAAATCTGAAACTGGGACTGGGGTTCGTCTGGTTTGCGGCTGCGCTCGTTGCGTCCGTCATGCCTGGGGCCGTGGGCTTTGTGGTGCAGAATTTCGCCAGCGAACCGGACTTTGGAAGCGGTGCGGTGCTGGCGCTTGCGGCGTTGGCGTTTCCGCCCAGTCTTGCCGCCGGCTTCGTCGCTCCCTTGGCTGTCCGTATTGTGGTGCTGACACCGCAGGCTGACCTGTCGCGCACGGTCGGTTCGATCTACGCGGCGTCTGCTTCGGGCAGTGTCGTCGGCACGGCGTTGGCCGGGTTCGTCGTGCTGGAGACGGTTGGTGCGGCGGGCTTGATTGGCTTCGTTTGCGCGATCTGGATCGCGCTCGGCATTCTCATATTGCCATGGCGGGATTTGGCGGCTGTTCGCCGACTCTCCGCAATTGCCGCCATGGTCGGTGTGATTGCAATCGCCGCGCTGTTGGCGGCACCGGGGCCTTGCCTCTGGGAGTCACGTTACACTTGCGTCCGTCTGCTCGATAGCCCTCTCGGGGATGGCGGCTTGTTGCGTTTCATGATCCTTGACGAGGGGGTGCATAGCGCGTCTGATCGCGACCATCCAGAAAAGCTCCACCTCGGCTATGCGGCTCTGACCGATCGGCTGGCGCGCGCGGTCTTGTCGACATCTCCCAAGCCGCAGGCTTTGGTGGTCGGTGGAGGCGGCGCAACGCTGCCAAGGGCTTGGTCGGCCTCAACGACCGTCCCCGCCATCGAAGTGAAATCAATAGAGCTCGATCCTGTCGTGGTCACGGTGGCGAACGACAGAATGTGGGCTGGAGGACGGAGCCGTCTCACGACACTCGTCGGCGATGGGCGTGCCGTTGTCCGCGGATTGTCGGCGGCTATGGCTTTCGACGTCATTCTCATGGACGCGTACCGGAGCCGGAGCGTGCCGCCCCATCTCGTGACCCGCGAATTCGATGCAATGATCGCCTCGCGGTTGTCGGCGAATGGCGTGTATTTGTCGAACATCATTGATCGCACTACAACGCCATCACTGGCTGTCAGCGTCGCGACAACATTGTCGAAGGTGTTTCCCGCGGTCGATATCTGGGTTGCCGGCGGCGAACAGGGGGCCACGACGAATTACGTTGTTGCGGCCTGGAGAGACGTTCGGAGCGCCTATCGGCCCGATACCATAAGCGTCGAGGCCTCGGTGATGAATGCGGGAGAGGCTGTCCAGTCGCAGATCGTCGTGTGGAGGCGGGTCGATGTCGCGGCGGCGACCACGGTTTGGCCGGACGCATGTGCCGCCGTCCTCACGGATGACTGGGCGCCCGTTGATCGACTGATAGTGGGGCGTCGAGTCTGCGACCGCGCAGGGGCTCCCTGACATGGCCGACATCCTTCGTCGGCTTGTCCGGACCTCCGTGCTCTGCGGCACGCTTGGGCTGATCCTGTATCTGGCGTTTGCGTCCGTTGTGGACAGTCCCCGGCTTGTGCCGCTGCTTCCCCCCGTCCTCGCGCTTGTCCTCTCAGGTGTAGCGCTCGTCTTGACCGGGCGAAGCCTGATCCTCGCCTGCAGAACAGGTGAGTTTCCCAGCAGGGGCCGCGTGATTACCAGAGCGCGGGAGCCCGCATGGTTCTGGGGAGCCGTGATCTGGTATGGCGCGGCGGCACTCTGCTTCTCGGTGCTGGTGCCGTACTCGCTTTTGCTTCTGGTCGATGCCTGGAGCTCGATGCCTGGGGACGAGCTCAGTCGATTACATCTCGGCGATGGCAGACCGGCCTGAACTCAGAGGTACCAGAATGTCATTTGGGGTAACGGGCGTGCTTCAGAGCATTCGGCCCGGACGCTGCTCCGCCCGACGGGGATGCACGCGGCCTTGCGAGCCGGGATAGGGCGATGGCGGGGAACCTGTATCTCACTCCGGCAGCGACATTCGTCGGTCTGCGCGGCGTGCCGCTCATCGCGCTGGCGCGCAATTCGCTCTATCCGGCCCTGGTGATCGGCTCCGAGAGCGTGACAATCCGCGTGCTCCGGCGCCATCGGCTGGCCTTAGGCGACATCCGGGCGGTTAGCGTAGCGTGGCGGTTGGCTCACCAGTTGACGATCGTGCCGAAGCGAGGCCTGCGCATCTTCAGCGCCAATTTCCTGTCGAGGAAGGATGTGACGCGCGCAGTCGAAGCTCTCAAGCAGCACGGCGTGGCGCTGGATGCTTCAGCAGCCGACCTTCTGAAGGGCGATGCGTCTCCCCCTTGAATGGGGGGTTGTGACGCCTTCCGACCACCGCCTAGAAAATTGGACGGCTGGAGCCCCATGCCGGTCTTCTAATGGGAAGGATCTCATGCATCTCAATACTCCGCAGGACGCAACTGCTCTTCCGTTCGTTCTCGCGAATGCGAAGCCTTATGCCCTGGAGCAATACGAGGACGACGAGTTGGGTCACTACGATCCGATGACGCAGACCTGGCGCGGCACGCTGCTGTTCCACAAGACCACGACGTCCCGGAACGTCACCTCGACGTCGGGCCGGACTTCCGACTCGGATCTGGCGTCGGACGTGCTGGGCAACTGAGATTCTCCGGCTGTTTCATGAGAATCTGAGGGTCGATCGAAAGGTCGACCCTTTTCGATTGCCCAGAAATTCACAGGGTCGCGCCATGCCATCCCAGCACACAAGCGTTCTAATGATTTCCACAAAACTGGATCCGCATGTCGATGCGGTTCTGGAACGTCTGCAGGCGCGTGGAGTCCACTGTTTCCGTTTGAACACCGATCACTTTCACGAAGAGTATCGGGTGACGATGACCGACGGGCTTACCGGCACGATCCGGATCGACGACAAGTGGGGCCGCTCCTGCATTTTTCCGCATGAGGTCCGTTCGGTTTGGATGCGGAAGCCCGAGCCGTCGCTGCCGCCGCCTGGCGTCGAGGACGAGGGGGTCATCAACTACGTGCGAGACGAAATGCGGGAACTCATGGGATTCCTGCCGATGGATTCGCGGGTGCCATGGATCAACAACCCAGATGAGAACCGCCGGCATCAGCGGAAGTTTCCGCAACTTCGCCTGGCCCAAAGTCTGGGATTGCGGGTGCCCCGCTCAATCATTACCAACGATCCAGATCAAGCCGCGGCGTTCTTCGACACCTGTCCGAACGGTGCGATCTGCAAGCCGATGCTGATGGGCAGCCACTATGTCGACGGTGAGCACCGCGTAGCATATACGCGGCCGGTCCCGCCTTCCGAATTCTCGGCGCTAAGGCAATCGATTCTGCTGTGCCCGACCTATCTGCAGGAGTCGATTGCCAAGGATCACGAGCTCCGCGTAACGATCATTGGCGACGAGCTATTTTGTTGCCGGATAGATAGCCAGGGCGTGAGCGGCGCCGAGCAGGACTGGCGCGCGGTCGATACGGCAAAACTGCCGCACACCATCGTTCCGCTGCCTGAGAAGATTGACCGTGCATTGCGGGACTATCTCAAGCACTGCGGTCTGCGCTTTGGTGCATTCGACTTGATCGTCACTCCCGAGGGCGAATACGTCTTTCTCGAGCTCAATCCTAACGGTCAGTGGTACTGGATCGAGCTTGCCACCGGCGCGCCGATGGCCGACGCCATGGCTCACCTGCTCGAAGCTCCCTGAGACCCTATGAGCGGTCGTACATTCGGCGAGTCACCAACCTTGTGGCTGGCCGGCTTGCTGAGAGCTAGCGAGCGGCAAGGTCGGACCTCGGATCAGCGCCGAACGCTTCGGGTATCGTGCGCTCTTGGATGGACGCAGCGTCGTCTGGTCCTACCGGCGCTTTGCGCTGCGGTGGTGCTTGCGGCGCTGGCGCTGTCTCCACCAATCCTGCTTGCGGAACTGATCGATAAGGTGTTCCCGAGCCGGAACGCCGCCGTGGGGATTGCAATTGGCGCTGGCATCGCCTGTATCGCCCTTGTTGACGCCGCTTGTTCTCTGGCGCGCAGAGTACTCGCAGCCAGAGCCGGCCTTCAATTGCAGCGCGATATGCTTCTGCCGGCGTTTGCCACAGCCCTGCGCTTGCCGATTGACCACGAACTGGCGCGCGATCAGGGCCTGCTCGGGCGGACATTCGAGGAAGTCGAACGATTCGCTCAGAACGCGACGGAAGGGCTGATTGAATTCGGAATGGCAGCCGGCATGCTTTTGGTGCTTGCGGCAGCCCTGGTCTTTGTCGACTGGCAGGCAGCATCTGCAGTCATTGGTATCGTCGGCGTGTTGGCGTCGCTCCATATCGTCCTGGCGAGGAGCTTGCGGGAACGAGAAAGTGCATGGTTCGATACGCGCAGCCGATGCTGGTCGCATATTGTCGAGTCGATCGCTTACATGAACACGGTGCGCGTCAACTCTGCGCATCGATTTGCCGAGGGGCGCTTTTCTGAGCGGCTTGAGCGGGATCTTGCGGTGCGTCTTTCGACCGTCGAGCTTTCGGCTTATCTCGATGCCGCCGGACGGTTTGCGACAGGGCTGATCGTCGCGGCCATCGCCTTGCTTGGCGGCTTCCGCGTCATGGACGGCGCGATGAGCGTTGGAGATTTCGTTCTGGTTCTCTCGATCGGCGGTTCGCTGTCTGCGCCGGCGTTGGCGCTACTGAAGTCCTACGATGACATGCAGGCTGCGACGGTGTCGCTGAACCGGCTGTCGGCGCTTGCGGGGGCCAACGCTGAAGACATCCCGACGGAGACTCTGCCGGCGGAGAAAGGTCCGACGCAGCTAAGTATCGAGGATCTCAGATTCTCCTACGTTCGGGATGGAGCGCCGGTATTGGCCGGCTTGTCTTGTGTGTTCGAGCCAGGTGAGCGGGTCGCATTGGTCGGGCCGAGTGGCATCGGGAAGAGTACCCTGGCCAGCCTCATCTTTGCAGCGCGCCACCCGGATGATGGTGCGATCCGACTGGGAGGCATACCCATCCAGCAAATCCCGCTCGCCATGTTGCGACGGCGAGTTCTGATCGTGCCCCACGAAATAGATATATTTACCGCTACGGTCGCGGAGAACATTGCGCTCGATGCACCGGAAGCCGACCGGGCAGCCATTGCGAACGCGGCCCGCATCGCCGGCTTGGATGCGGAAATCGAAGCATTGTCGCGAGGTTTTGACACTTTGCTGGGCCAAGGGGGTGTCGAGTTGTCGGCCGGTCAGAAGCAACGCATCGGAATCGCTCGCGCCGTTCTGCGACAGCCGGACATCCTCGTGCTCGATGAAAGCACCTCGTCCCTTGATCTGGAGACGGAGTGTCGAGTTCTTGCCGGTCTTTTGGGGCATCTATCTCAGACCACGATCATTGCGATCACGCATCGTCCCAGCATGGTCGAGCGCATGGGGCGGGTAATCGAGATTTGAGTTGGTGCCGGGTCACGGTTTCGAACGACCGCCCAGCTGTCCTTACCGAATACTCCATCCGCGGTGGCGTAATGGGCAAGATCGGGTAGGCTGATCTTTGTGATTGGGTTCCTGAGCCTATTCCTCCACGTCGTAGTTTCGCAATTCAGGTCGAAGGCGCGACTGGAAGCCGAGATCATCTTGTTGCGGCATCAGCTGAACGTGCTGCGCCGGCGCGTCTCCTCGAAACCGCGGATGGCGCGCCATGGTAGGCCGATCTAGCGTGAACGGCGAGCTCGGCGTGCCCCTTTGTTGGACAGTAGATACTCGTTAGAACCAACAATGAAACGTTCGTTGGCGCGGATGCGCTTCTGAGCAGTCACGCCGAGCTCTGCAATGGTCAGGGCGGCCAATAGATTGGCTATGGCTACTGCACCGATGACTGACTCCGGAAACGCGTGACTTAGCGTCTGGGCAACGAAGTGCCGATTGCCAGCGAGTTTTCTCAGTGGGGCGGTCGAGGTATCAGTGATTGCTATGATACGGGCTTTCGACTCTGCTGCTCGATGGGCGAATGTGTTGACTAGGCGATTGAACGGCGCGAACGTGACAGCGACGAAGGCATCACCAGCTTCTATGTCTTCCAGGGCACCCTCGGGCGCCCCCCCGACGCCGTCGAGCAGTGACACGCCGGGCCGAGCCTTTCTCAGCGCATATGCGAGCGTAAAAGCCGCAGGATAGGCCGTACGTCTTCCAACCACAAACACCCTCGAAGCACTTGCCAGAATCCCAGAAGTTTCCCGCAGGCGATCTTCGGTCAGAGCTGCCCGCGCTCTACTGAGGACCTCGTGTTCGGCGGCGAAGAAGGAATCGGCGAAATTTGACAGACTGACGTTTGGCCGCGCGGCCAGGAGAGCTTTCGCGCTCTCGACATTTCGCGTCTTCGCGCCCTTACTTCGCCGCTGCCCGTCCCGAAACGCCTCGATGTAGCGCTGCCTCAAGGCGCTGTAACCCGACAGGCCCAGCCGTTGGGCAAACCGAACCAGCGTGACAGGCGTGACGTCCGACCTTCGTGCGATTTCACGCATCGAGTGAAAGGCGACATCCTCCGGATGCGCTATCAGGAAGTCTGCCGCTTCCATCAGCTGTCCACTCAACTGAGGCGAGAGTGCTCGAATCTCCGCCACAATGTCGAGTCCATCAGCTGTCTTGTCGTTATCGGTATCATCTACCATTCCCATTGCCACCTCAGTCCCGAGCATCGTGCAGGCACTCGCTGCTCTATTTTGCCGAAAGCACCGCTCCAATCTAAGCCGCATCTGCTTCCCTGCGCGGCGGTCTGCGCCGTCAAACAATCTACCGCAACAATAAAAGCGCTGCGATGTGTGAAGTCGCCCGAGTCCCGTACGACATGCAGGGGCCGATTACGACGCGAGTGAACGTCAGTGGCGTATATCACCAGGAGAGCGGCCATCGGCCGTTCATTGGAACGGCGAATCCGAGTGAGGTTCCGCGTATTGCTCACGGTGTCGGCCCGGTGCATCGACGTCGCGTCTCCGTCGGCTGCATTAGACAAGCTGCTTCGCAGGCTGGGCAAAGAGCCGGTCGATGCGCGTAAGGTCCTCGTCCGGCCGGGCAGTGTTGCAAGAGAAAGCCATCACCATAAAGTCGCGCTGCATGAATGGGCCGATACAACCGACGGGAGAATACCACAATGAAGCGAAGGGTGATCAAATATGCGGCGCCCTGCCCTGGAAGAAACATTTGTTCCGGTGTTGACTCCTGGATGTAACAAATGGTCCACTGCACTCATCGAGCAGCTGAGGAGTCGGTAGGAATGGGCGTGCCAGGCAAGGGACACAACAGCTCTCTGACGGATGCCGAGATGAGCCTGTCGGCAGCCGCCTTTCGGCGTGAGCAGCGTGTCGTGCCTGGAGGGTCGATGCGGGCGGCGTCGTGGTTCAGGCCGCATCCACCTTATGCGGCGCGTGGCCAAGGTTGCTGGCTGATCGACATTGATGGCCACCGCGTCCTCGATTGCGCGAACAACTTCTTCTCGCTCATTCATGGTCATGCCTTTCAACCTATCCTCGAAGCACTTCGGGCGGCGATGGAGCGGGGTACTGCGTTCGGTCTTCCAACAGAAGGCGAGATCCTGCTCGCGGAGGCTCTGGCCGCAAGAAATCCGCGACTAGAGCAAACGCGCTTCTGCAATTCGGGGACTGAGGCGGTGCTTGCGGCCATAAAGGGCGCACGTGCCATCACCGGCCGCGGGCGCATCGCCAAATTCGAAGGTTGCTATCACGGGGCATACGACTGGGTAGAGCCTAGCCTCGATTCCAGTCCGGAAAACTGGGACGACGATCAAGGCAACCCGGCATCCGTCCCCTACAACAAGGGCACGCCCGTTTCAGTGCTGGAACAGACTGTCGTGCTTCCCTACAGCGATGCGGATCGATGTGCCGCAATCCTACGCAGGGAAGGCCCAACATTGGCCGCGATCATCGTAGATCCGCAGGCCTCAAGGGCGGGAACGGTCCCGATCTCAAGCGATGTCGTCTCTGTCATCAATGAGGCGTGCCGTCGCGATGGTATCGTGCTTATCGTGGACGAAGTGATCTCCTTCAGGCTCTCGTTCGCCGGCGCGTCGCCGTTGTTCGGGTTCGAGCCCGATCTCGTCACCACAGCCAAGATCATCGGCGGTGGCCTACCCATCGGTGCCGTGTCGGGGCCCGCCGAGCGTATGTCGGTATTTAACCATTCGTTGGGCAAGCCCCGAGTGTCGATGGGCGGGACCTTCAGCGCCAATCCCATGAGCATGGCAGCAGGGCTTGCATCCCTTACGCACTACAGCGAATCAGAAGTCTTGCGGCTGAACGGCTTGGGTGACTTGCTGCGCACAAGGACGCGCCAGAAGTTTGCGGCCGCCAACATCGAAGCCTTCATCAGTGGAACCGGGTCCCTCTTTCGGTTGCACCTGCAGAAATCTCGAGTCACCGACTATCGAACAGCCTATCCCTCGCCAGAAGTTGCCGTGCTTCTCCAACAAGTTCATGCGGGAATGTTGAACGAGAGCGTTCTGCTGACACCCAACTGTTCTGGCGCGCTTTCGACTCCCATGACGGAGGTCGAGATCAGCGACCTAGCCGACAAGTTTGTGAAAGTTGTCGCAGAAGTGATGGACAGCCGATGACGTACAGCGAGCTCATCACTCCCAGTCGATGCAGGCCTGGGAAGCGAGGTTGCAGAGCCCGACCCGCAGCGATTGCGGGCAGAAGGCCCGTGGTGGCCACTTTGGCCGGCGTTTCTGTTGTTGATTCAAGAAGATCGAACGTGTGTGAGGTTGGCAAATGATGGTACCGCCCTTTCGCGTCGGCGTAGATGTCGGCGGCACGTTCACAGATCTAGTGCTCGTGGATGGCAAGGGATCCACCCAGGCCTTCAAGGCGCCCTCGGTTTCGAGCGACCCGACGGCCGGCGTCCTTGCTGCGATCAGCCTGGCTGCGGATGCCGTGGGAACTTCGGTCGAAACCTTCATGAAGAACACTAGCCTGCTGATCCACGGCTCGACCGTTGCGACCAACACACTTCTTGAGAAGAAGGGTGCGAAGGTCGGCCTCCTGACGACTGCCGGCTTTCGCGACGGACTAGAGATTCGCCGCGGATTTCGTCGTGACGTGTGGGATCATCGGGAGCCCTATCCGGAAGTGCTGGTGCCACGCCATCTTCGGCTGCCAGTGACAGAACGCATGAACGTCGACGGCTCTGTTCGAGTGACGCTTGACGAGGCATCGGTGGTCTCCGCTGCCCGGGCGCTCGCGAAGAGTGAAGTCAACGCAATCGCGATCTCCTTTCTCCACTCCTACCGCAATCCGGCCCACGAGCGTGCGGCGAAGGAGATTCTGCGCCGAGTGATACCGGGTATTTGGGTGACCACCTCGTCGGAGGTGGCGCCAATCATTGGTGAATACGAACGGACATCGACGACGGTGATCAATGCCTATGTGGCGACCCGCGTCGTGCCGTATCTCAAGGAGCTTGATCGCCGGCTGTCTGCCTTGGGGCTATCCCGGGGCGTCCTGATGATCCAGTCGAACGGCGGCGCCATCTCAGTTAGCGAGATAGATCATGCGCCGGTGCGCCTCGTACTTTCCGGTCCTGCGGCCGGAGTGGGCGCGCTGAACTTCTTCGGCCGCGACACAGGTTCGGACAGCCTCATGGCAATCGAGGTCGGCGGCACGAGCTGCGACGTCACTATCATGGAAAACAGCAATGTCGGCATGACCGACCAGCTAGAAATCGACGGGTATCACATCGCAATACCAGCCGTAGACATCAACACCGTCGGGGCAGGAGGCGGAACGATCGCGTCTGTCGACAAAGGCGGTCTGCTGCGTGCAGGTCCCGAAGGCGCTGGCTCCATGCCGGGACCGGCGTCCTATGGGCGCGGTGGCGAGCGCCCGACCGTGACCGATGCACAACTCGTGCTGGGACGGTTGAAAGCCGGGCCCTATGCAGGCGGGGCGATCTCGCTCGATCTTGACAAAGCAATTGCGGCTGTCACCACGCATGTAGCCGAGCCACTGGGAATCAGTGTCACGGCGGCTGCCGCGGGCATCATCAAGCTGGTTGAGCAAAACATAGTGCATGCCGTGGAACAGGCGACGGTGGAGCGCGGCTACGATCCCCGCCGCTTCACACTCGTTGCCGCCGGCGGCGCCGGTCCGCTTCATGGCGCGTCGGTGGCAAGGCTTCTCAACTGCTCTGCCATGTATATGCCGCGCCTCGCCGGTGTGTTCTGTGCTTTCGGCATGTGCAACACAGACTTGCGGCACGACTATGTCGAGAGCTGGCTGCAGGACCTCGATGATAACAGATCCTGCTCGGCT
>Ga0209053_1001491_pt1 | contig 10877 bp, 8 predicted proteins | sample EBPBio152010_DNA_FD_185864 | JGI IMG/M metagenome (GOLD analysis project Ga0209053, IMG submission 185864) | Wastewater treatment Type I Accumulibacter community from EBPR Bioreactor in Madison, WI, USA - Reactor 1_7/15/2010_ DNA (SPAdes)... | ecosystem: Engineered > Bioreactor > EBPR >... | reverse complement strand
GCGGCAATTCCACCGGGCTCGTCGAGACATGAGCCGCGCGCCAGAAGCCACGCGATCGCGCCTGATCGCCGCGGCCACCGCGGAAATCCGCAAGATCGGTCCGCGACGCATGACCGTTCTGCATGTCGCGGGCGGGCTGGGCATGAGCCATGCGAATGTCTATCGGCATTTTCCGGACAAGACGGCCCTCATCGATGCCGTGCTCAATGGCTGGCTAAAGGGGCTGGAGCAGCGCCTCGGCGAGATTGTCGAAGGGCCGGACCCGGCAGATGACAAGCTCGAACGTTATTTCGCGACCCTCTCGCGCGCCTATGCCGAAACATTGCGCGACGACCCCGCGATCTTCCGCCTTCTGGCTGAGCCGGAACCGGATGCGGATGAGCCCGCACGCCATCGCCAGCGGATCATCCAGCAGGTCGGGCGCATTGTGGAGGAGGGTATGTCTACCCGCCTTTTCGCGGGCAGCGAGGCCCGCCGCTCAGCCCAACTGGCGCTTGATCTTGCCCATCGCTTTGTCGATGCGCGCGCGGTGCTGCTAACGGGTGACGATCCGTCATCCGATGCGCGCCGCGACCGGGCCATCCGGGCTGTCATCCGCTCTCTCGGCAGCCGAAAATAAGAGATGAATAACAAATTTTGATATTTGTAACAATTGTTCTTTTATTAGGATTTGCGAAATTTTCCGACGTGTTTCGTCTTAACATGCTGATTTCATTTGTTCCTCTAAATCGTTTCTTCTGAAATCATCGGCCATGCGACCATTGGACCGACGCATTCGTGATCCGTCGCACGAGTTTCGCTTGCGCTTTTTTGGGCCGAGATTTACCCCGCTTGCCCAATCCGGCTCGCATGGCCGGTCACGCGACGCGAGGGGGAAAGCGTCCGAATATCTGGGCGCCATCCGGTTCCATCCGCACTCCGCGTTCCTGTTTCCAACGCATGGGCATCGGGCCCCTGCGCATCCGGAGGTCCTATATCCATGGCTCGTTCGAAGATTGCCCTTATCGGCGCCGGTCAGATCGGCGGAACCCTTGCCCACCTCGCGGGCCTGAAGGAGCTGGGCGACATCGTCCTGTTCGACATCGCGGAAGGCACCCCGCAGGGCAAGGCGCTCGACCTCGTGGAATCCTCCGCCGTGGACGGCTTCGACGCGCTCTACAAGGGCACGAACGATTACAAGGATCTCGAAGGCGCGGATGTGGTGATCGTCACCGCCGGCGTGCCACGCAAGCCGGGCATGAGCCGCGATGACCTGGTGGGCATCAACCTGAAGGTTATGGAATCGGTCGGCAACGGCATCAAGCAGTATTGCCCGAAGGCCTTCGTGATCTGCATCACCAACCCGCTCGACGCGATGGTCTGGGCGCTGCAGAAGTTCTCGGGCGTGAAGCCGAACAAGATCGTCGGCATGGCTGGCGTGCTCGATTCGGCCCGCATGGCCTACTTCCTCGAGGAAGCGACCGGCGTCTCGATCAAGGACATCTCGACCTTCGTGCTCGGCGGCCATGGCGACGACATGGTGCCGCTGGTGCGCTACTCGACCGTCGGCGGCGTGCCGCTGCCGGATCTCGTGAAGATGAAGTGGCTCACCCAGGAGAAGGTGGATCAGATCGTCGAGCGCACCCGCAAGGGCGGCGGCGAGATCGTCGCGCTGCTCAAGACCGGCTCGGCCTTCTACGCCCCGGCCGCTTCCGCGATCGTGATGGCCGAGAGCTATCTCAAGGACCAGAAGCGCGTGCTGCCCTGCGCCGCCTATCTCAAGGGCGAATATGGCGTGCGTGACATGTTCATCGGCGTTCCGGTCGTGATCGGCGCCAAGGGCGTCGAGCGCGTCGTGAAGGTGCGCCTCAACAAGGACGAGCAGGCGATGATGGCGAAGTCCGTCGCCTCGGTCCAGAGCCTGATCGACGCCTGCAAGACCATCAACCCCGCTCTCGCGAAGTAAGGCGGACGGGACGAGGCGGCGGGCATCCCGCTTTCGGGATGCCCGGTCGCATCAAGCCCATTGCCGAATGCCACTCCGAAGGAATTTCACATGAACATTCATGAATATCAGGGCAAGGCGATCCTGAAGGCCTATGGCGCCAATGTCTCCGCCGGTTATCCGGCGCTGACGGTGGCCGAGGCGGTCGAGGCCGCAAAGAAGCTGCCGGGCCCGCTCTTCGTCGTGAAGAGCCAGATCCATGCAGGTGGCCGCGGCAAGGGCAAGTTCAAGGAACTGCCGGCGGATGCCAAAGGCGGCGTGCGCCTCGCCTTCTCGATCGATGAGGTCGAGAAGCACGCGAAGGAAATGCTGGGCAACACGCTGGTGACCATCCAGACGGGTGAAGCCGGCAAGCAGGTGAACCGCCTCTACATCGAGGATGGCTCGGATATCGAGAAGGAATTCTACATCTCGATGCTGGTGGACCGCGTGACGGGCCGCACCGCTTTCGTGGTCTCCACCGAAGGCGGCATGGATATCGAGGCCGTTGCGCATGACACGCCGGAAAAGATCATCACCTTCTCGGTGGATCCGGCTACCGGCGTGATGCCCCATCATGGCCGTGCGGTCGCCAAGGCGCTCGGCCTTTCGGGCGATCTCGCCAAGCAGGCCGAGGTGCTCACGGGCCAGCTCTATCGCGCCTTCGTCGAGAAGGACATGGCGATGCTGGAGATCAACCCGCTGATCATCACCAAGGACGGCAAGCTGAAGTGCTTGGACGCGAAGATCGGCTTCGATTCCAACGCGCTCTATCGCCACCCGGATGTGATGGAACTGCGTGACCTCACGGAAGAGGACCACAAGGAAATCGAGGCCTCGAAATACGACCTCTCCTATGTGGCGCTCGATGGCACCATCGGCTGCATGGTGAACGGCGCGGGCCTCGCCATGGCCACCATGGACATCATCAAGCTCTACGGCTCCGAGCCGGCGAACTTCCTCGATGTCGGCGGCGGTGCCTCGAAGGAAAAGGTGACGGCGGCCTTCAAGATCATCACGGCCGACCCGAACGTGAAGGGCATTCTGGTCAACATCTTCGGCGGCATCATGAAGTGCGATGTCATTGCCGAGGGTGTGATCGCGGCGGTGAAGGATGTGGGCCTGAAGGTTCCGCTGGTTGTGCGCCTCGAGGGCACGAATGTGGATCTCGGCAAGAAGATCATCCGCGAATCCGGCCTCAACGTCATCCCGGCGGATGACCTTGATGATGCCGCGCAGAAGATCGTCAAGGCTGTGAACGGCTAAGAGACCGAGGGAAAACGCACATGTCCATTCTCATCAACGCGAATACCAAGGTCATCTGCCAGGGCTTTACCGGCAAGAACGGGACCTTCCACTCCGAACAGGCGATTGCCTATGGCACCAAGATGGTCGGCGGCACCTCGCCGGGCAAAGGCGGTTCCACGCATCTCGGCCTGCCGGTCTTCGACACCGTGGCCGAAGCGCGCGACAAGACCGGCGCTGACGCCTCGGTGATCTACGTGCCCCCGCCGGGTGCCGCGGATGCGATTTGCGAAGCCATCCAGGCAGAAATCCCGCTCATCGTCTGCATCACGGAAGGCATTCCGGTGCAGGACATGATCAAGGTGAAGCGCGCGCTCGATGGCTCAAAGTCGCGTCTCATCGGCCCGAACTGCCCGGGCGTGATGACCGCCGGCGAGTGCAAGATCGGCATCATGCCGGGCAACATCTTCAAGCGCGGCAATGTCGGCATCGTCTCGCGCTCCGGCACGCTGACCTATGAAGCGGTGTTCCAGACCACGCAGGAAGGCCTGGGACAGACCACCGCGGTCGGCATCGGCGGCGACCCGGTGAAGGGCACCGAATACATCGACATGCTGGAAAAGTTCCTCGCGGACCCCGAGACCCAGTCGATCATCATGATCGGCGAAATCGGCGGCTCGGCCGAGGAAGAAGCCGCGCAGTTCATCGCGGATGAGGCGAAGCGTGGCCGCAAGAAGCCGATGGTCGGCTTCATCGCGGGCCGCACGGCGCCTCCGGGCCGTCGCATGGGCCATGCCGGCGCGATCATCGCGGGCGGCAAGGGCGGCGCGGAAGACAAGATCGCCGCGATGGAAGCCGCGGGTATCCGCGTCTCGCCATCGCCGGCGCGCCTTGGAAAAACCCTCGTCGAGGTTCTCAAGGGCAAGTGATGCGATGCGCATGACGGATATCCCCTTCGGCACGACCGACTGGAGCGACATCCCCGTGACCCGCCACCCGGCGGAAGCGGGCGAGGCACTCTGGCGGACCCGACATTTCGGGCCGGAGGGGAACCCAATCCGCGTGCGCATGGTCGAATACACGCCGGGCTATGTTTCGGACCATTGGTGCGAAAAGGGCCATGTTCTGCTGTGCCTGGAGGGTGAACTGGAAACCACCCTCGCCGATGGCCGGCATTACGTGCTCAAGCCCGGCATGAGCTATCAGGTCGCCGATGGCGCGGAGCCGCATCGCTCCGTTTCGCCCAAAGGCGCCAAACTCTTCATTGTCGACTGAAAACGGGATGGAACCCATGGACGACAAAAGCGGAATTGATCTCTCGGCGCTTTCGGCCGGCAACACGGCCTATCTCGAAAGCCTCACCGGCGAAGAGACGCCCGGCCCTTCCTGGGCGCGCAAGAACTGGCCGCCGCAGGTCAATGGCGAGCTGATCTCGGCGCTCGATGGCAACTGGGGTGCGGTCGAGAAGGTCGTCTCGGACAAGCTCAAGGGCAAGTCGGAGGTCGCTGTCGCCAAGGGCGCGCCCGGCCTCACCGATGCCGACCTCATTCGTGCCGCGCGTGATTCCGTCCATGCGCTCATGATGATCCGCGCCTATCGCATGCGCGGCCATCTGCATGCCAACCTCGATCCGCTCGGTATGGAGCCGCGCAAGGATCACGAGGAGTTGCATCCCTCATCCTACGGCTTCACGGAAGCGGATTGGGATCGCAAGATCTTCATCGACAACGTGCTCGGCCTTGAATTCGCGACCATCCGCGAGATGCTGGCGATCCTCCGCCGTACCTATTGCGAGACCATCGGCTACGAGTTCATGCACATCTCCGACCCGGCGGCGAAGAGCTGGCTGCAGGAGCGCATCGAAGGTCCGGACAAGGAAATCACCTTCACCCGCGAGGGCAAGCGCGCGATCCTCAACAAGCTGGTGGAAGCCGAGGGCTTCGAGAAGTTCCTCGATGTGAAGTTCACCGGCACCAAGCGCTTCGGCCTTGATGGTGGCGAGAGCCTCATCCCGGCGCTCGAACAGATCATCAAGCGCGGCGGCAATCTCGGCGTGAAGGATATCGTGCTGGGCATGGCCCATCGCGGTCGCCTCAACGTGCTCACGCAGGTCATGGGCAAGCCGCATCGCGCCTTGTTCCACGAGTTCAAGGGCGGCTCTTTCGCGCCCGATGACGTGGAAGGCTCGGGCGACGTGAAATACCATCTCGGCGCGTCCTCGGACCGCTCGTTTGATGGCAACAACGTCCATCTCTCGCTGACGCCGAACCCCTCGCATCTGGAAATCGTCAACCCGGTCGTGCTGGGCAAGGTGCGCGCGAAACAGGACCAGCATGGCTGCCCGCCGGATGATCGCCGCGCGGTTCTCCCGCTGCTGTTGCATGGTGATGCGGCTTTTGCGGGCCAGGGTGTCGTTGCGGAATGTCTTGGACTGTCGGGCCTCAAGGGCCACCGCACGGGCGGCTCGGTGCATTTCATCATCAACAACCAGATCGGTTTCACCACCTATCCGCGTTATTCGCGCTCCTCGCCTTACCCCTCCGACGTCGCGAAGATGGTGGAAGCGCCGATCTTCCACGTGAATGGCGATGATCCGGAAGCGGTGGTGTTCGCGGCGAAGGTCGCGACCGAATTCCGCATGAAGTTCCAGCGGCCGGTCGTGATCGACATGTGGTGCTACCGCCGCTTCGGCCATAACGAAGGCGACGAGCCGGGCTTCACCCAGCCGCTGATGTACAAGAACATCCGCGGTCACAAGTCGACGCTTGAGATGTATGCCGCGAAGCTCGTCGCCGAAGGCGTCGTGACCGATGGCGAGGTCGAGAAGATGAAGGCCGACTGGCGCCAGCGCCTCGAGGCTGAATTCGAGGCAGGGCAGGCCTACAAGCCGAACAAGGCCGATTGGCTCGATGGCAAATGGGCAGGCCTCACCTCTACCAAGGAAAGCGACGATGATCCGCGTCGCGGCCAAACCGGCATCGAGACCGAGCGCCTGAAGGAGATCGGCTACGCCATCTCGAAGGTTCCGGATGGCTTCAACATCCACAAGACCGTGCAGCGCTTCCTCGATAATCGTCGCAAGATGATCGAGACCGGCACCGGCATCGATTGGGCCATGGGCGAGGCGCTGGCCTTTGGCAGCCTCGTCTCCGAGGGCCATCGCGTGCGCCTCTCGGGCCAGGATTGCGAGCGCGGCACCTTCTCCCAGCGCCATTCGGTGCTGATCGACCAGGAGACGGAGGCGCGTTACACCCCGCTGAACCATGTGCAGGCGGGGCAGTCGAAATACGAGGTCATCAACTCGATGCTCTCGGAAGAGGCCGTGCTCGGCTTCGAATATGGCTACAGCCTCACGGAACCGAACGCTCTCACCTGCTGGGAAGCGCAGTTCGGTGACTTCGCCAACGGTGCGCAGGTGCTGTTCGACCAGTTCATCTCGTCGGGTGAGCGCAAATGGCTTCGTATGTCGGGCCTCGTCTGCCTGCTGCCGCATGGCTATGAAGGGCAGGGCCCGGAGCATTCGAGCGCCCGCCTCGAGCGCTTCCTGCAGCTCTGCGCGGAAGACAACATGCAGGTTGCGAACTGCACCACGCCGGCGAATTACTTCCACATCCTGCGCCGGCAGCTGAAGCGCGATTTCAGAAAGCCGCTGATCCTGATGACGCCGAAGAGCCTGCTGCGCCACAAGCGCTGCGTCTCCGACCTCGCGGATCTCGCGGGCGGCACTTCATTCCACCGCATCCTGAAGGATGACGCGGAATTCGGTCGCTCGACCACGAAACTGAAGGCAGACGCCAAGATCCGCCGCGTCATCCTTTGCTCGGGCAAGGTTTATTTCGACCTGCTCGAAGAGCGCGAGAAGCGTGGCATCGACGATGTCTACCTGCTGCGCGTGGAACAGCTCTATCCGTTCCCGATGAAGTCGGTCGCGACCGAACTCGCCCGCTTCAAGAAGGCGGATGTGGTGTGGTGTCAGGAAGAGCCCAAGAACATGGGCAGCTGGACCTTTGTGGAGCCCTATCTCGAATGGGCGCTCCAGCAGGTCGGCGCGTCTTCCACCCGCGCCCGCTATGCCGGCCGCCCGGCGGCGGCCTCCACCGCTGTCGGCCAGATGTCCAAGCATCTCGAGCAGCTGAACGCGTTCCTCAACGACGCGTTTGCAGCCTGATCCTCGTTATTTCCGTTCAAGAAGGTCCTTTTCCCATGAGCACCGAAATCCGCGTTCCCACCCTCGGCGAGAGCGTCTCGGAAGCCACGATCGGCAAGTGGTTCAAGAAGCCGGGCGACGCCGTGAAGGCGGATGAGCCCTTGCTGGAACTCGAGACCGACAAGGTGACGCTTGAAGTCAACGCGCCGGCTGCCGGCACCTTGGCCGAGATCGTCGCCAAGGAAGGCGAGACCGTCGGCGTCAACGCGCTGCTCGGCTCGATTGCGGCCGGTGGCGCTGCCGCCGTCGCCGCTCCGGCTGCTGCCCCGAAGGCGGCAGCCCCGGCCCCGGCTGCGGCTCCCGCTCCGGCGGCCACGACTGCCATGCCGCCCGCGCCCTCCGCTGCGAAGCTGATGGCCGAGACCGGTGTTGCGGTCGATGCCGGCTCGGGCAAGCGCGGGCAGGTGCTGAAGGAAGACGTGCTCCGCGCGCTGGCCAACCCGGCTCCGGCCGCGGCGCCTGCCGCTCCGACGGCTCCCCGCGCGGCTTCCGCCCCGTCGGATGCCTCCCGCGAAGAGCGCGTGAAGATGTCGAAGCTGCGCCAGACCATCGCGCGCCGCCTCAAGGAAAGCCAGAACACAGCCGCGATGCTCACGACCTTCAACGAGGTCGATATGAGCGCCGTGATGTCCCTGCGCAACCAGTACAAGGATCTCTTCGAGAAGAAGCATGGCGTGAAGCTCGGCTTCATGAGCTTCTTCGTGAAGGCCTGCGTGCAGGCGCTGAAGGAACTGCCGGGCGTCAATGCCGAGATCGACGGCACGGACATCATCTACAAGAACTACTATCATGTCGGCATCGCCGTCGGCACGGAGAAGGGTCTTGTGGTTCCGGTGCTGCGCGATGCCGACCATCTCGGCCTCGCCGGCATCGAGAAGAGCATCGCCGATTTCGGCAAGCGCGCGCGCGATGGCCAGCTCAAGATCGAGGAGATGTCGGGCGGCACCTTCACGATCACCAATGGCGGCATCTATGGTTCGCTGATGTCGACGCCGATCCTCAATGCGCCGCAATCGGGCATCCTCGGCATGCACAAGATCCAGGAGCGCCCGGTGGTGATCGGCGGCAAGATCGAGGTGCGCCCGATGATGTATCTCGCGCTCTCCTATGATCACCGGATCGTCGACGGCAAGGAAGCCGTGACTTTCCTCGTCCGCGTGAAGGAGTGTCTGGAAGATCCGTCGCGCCTCGTGATGGACCTCTGAGGCGGCTGGCGATGGGCGTTTCGTCCACAGATAAGCCTGTCGCGCTGGTCACCGGCGGCTCGCGCGGCATTGGCCGCGCCTGTGCGCTGGGTCTCGCCGAGGATGGCTACGACATCGTCATCAACTACGTCGGCAACAAGCAGGCGGCGAACGAGGTGGCGGCGGGTGTCGCCGCCCGCCATCGCCGGGCGCTGGTGGTGCAGGGCGATGTGGGCTCCGAGGCCGACATGCTCCAGCTCTTCAAGGCGGTGGATGGCTTCGGCCGTCTCGCCGTTCTTGTGAACAATGCCGGCGTGGTCGATGTTGCCGCGCGCGTGGACGAAATGTCGCTCGAACGCCTGATACGGATGATGCAGATCAACGTGATCGGCTCGTTCCTCTGTGCACGCGAGGCCGTGAAGCGCATGTCGACCCGCCATGGCGGCAAAGGCGGGGCGATCATCAATATCGGATCGGTTGCAGCCATTCTCGGCGCCCCGGCCCAGTATGTCGATTATGCCGCCGCCAAGGGCGCGGTCGATTCCATGACCATCGGCCTCGGCCGCGAGGTCGCGGCCGAGGGTATCCGCGTCAATGCGGTGCGGCCCGGCCTGATCGCGACGGATATCCATGCCTCGGGCGGTATTCCGGACCGGGTGCAGAAGCTTGCAGGGTTTGTTCCCATGCAGCGCGGCGGCACGGCGGAGGAAGTGGCGGACAGTGTTCGCTGGCTCGCTTCGCCCAAGGCGTCCTATGTGGTCGGCGCGATCATCACGGTTTCCGGCGGTCGCTGAGGCGGCCTCCTCCAAAGCAAGGATTTTGTTCCATGTCCTACGATCTCGTCGTCATTGGCACCGGCCCCGGCGGCTATGTCTGCGCCATCCGTGCGGCCCAACTCGGCCTGAAGGTGGCGGTGGTGGAAAAGCGCAAGACGCATGGCGGCACCTGCCTCAATGTCGGCTGCATCCCCTCCAAGGCGATGCTGCACGCATCCGAACTCTTCCATGAGGCCGGCCATGGCTTCGCGGCCCTCGGCATCGATGTGCCTGCGCCGAAGCTGAACCTGCCGGCCATGATGAAGCACAAGCAGGAAACGATCGACGCCAACGTTCAGGGCGTCGGCTTCCTGCTGAAGAAGAACAAGGTCGAGGCTTTCCACGGGCTCGGCACCATCCTCGCCGCTGGCAAGGTGCAGGTGAAGGCCGAGGACGGCTCCACGCAGGTGCTGGAAACGAAGAATATCGTGATCGCCACGGGCTCGGAATCCGCGAACCTGCCGAATGTCACGGTCGACGAGAAGCAGATCGTCACCTCGACCGGCGCGCTGGAACTCTCGCAGGTTCCTGGCAAGCTGGTGGTGATCGGCGCGGGCGTGATCGGTCTGGAAATGGGCTCGGTCTGGGGTCGCCTCGGTGCCAAGGTCGAGGTCATCGAATATCTCGATCGCATCCTGCCGGGCATGGATGGCGAGGTTGCGAAGCAGACCCAGCGCATCCTCGAGAAGCAGGGGTTCAAGTTCCATCTCGGCAAGAAGGTTACCGGTGCCAAGGCCGGCAAGGATGGCGTGACCCTCTCGGTCGAGCCTGCCGCGGGAGGGGCAGCCGAGGAGATGAAGGCCGATGTGGTGCTCGTCGCCATCGGTCGTCGCCCGAACACGGATGGCCTCGGGCTTGAGGCAGTCGGCGTGGCGATGGAGCGTGGCCGCGTAACTATCGGCCACCATTTCGAGACCAACGTGCCGGGCATCTATGCCATCGGTGACGTGGTGCGCGGGCCGATGCTTGCCCACAAGGCCGAGGATGAGGGCGTCGCGGTGGGGGAAATCCTCGCCGGCAAGGCGGGCCATGTGAATTACGACGTGATCCCCGGCGTGGTCTACACCTTCCCGGAGGTTGCTTCGGTCGGCAAGACCGAGGAAGAACTCAAGGCCGCGAATGTGGCCTATAATGTGGGCAAGTTCCCCTTTACTGCCAATGGCCGCGCGCGTGCCAACCGCGCCACGGATGGCTTCGTGAAGGTGCTCGCCGACAAGGCGACCGACCGGGTGCTGGGCGTGCACATCATCGGCGCCGGTGCTGGCGAGATGATCCACGAGGCCGCGGTGCTGATGGAATTCGGCGGCTCGTCGGAAGACCTCGCGCGCACCTGCCACGCTCACCCGACGATGAGCGAAGCGGTGAAGGAAGCGGCGATGGCCGTGGAAAAGCGCCAGATCCATATGTGATCGAAATGCGGGGCCTTCGGGCCCCGCTTTGCTATCCGGCGTGACAAGGCGGGC
>Ga0209053_1001480_pt1 | contig 10930 bp, 9 predicted proteins | sample EBPBio152010_DNA_FD_185864 | JGI IMG/M metagenome (GOLD analysis project Ga0209053, IMG submission 185864) | Wastewater treatment Type I Accumulibacter community from EBPR Bioreactor in Madison, WI, USA - Reactor 1_7/15/2010_ DNA (SPAdes)... | ecosystem: Engineered > Bioreactor > EBPR >... | reverse complement strand
TGAAAAAGTTCTAATATTTTGTAATTTAATAGTTCCCATTTTTTTAGTATTCAGTGTTCAGTAAACAGTTTTCAGATAAAAAAGTAAATAAAAGCACATCTATTATCTATTCGTCTATTATCTATCATCTAAATTTTTATCTTTGCTAAAATTACGAAATAATTATGTCAACAGAAGAAAAGTCTCTGAATTTTATTGAACAAATCATAGAAGAAGATTTAAAAAACGAATTATCACAAGATAAACTTCGTTTTCGTTTTCCGCCTGAGCCAAATGGATATTTACATGTTGGTCATGCGAGTGCTATTTGTTTAAATTTTGGTTTAGGAATTGATTATCAAGCGCCAGTTAATTTGCGTTTTGATGATACCAATCCTGCCAAAGAAGAACAGGAATTTGTTGACGCAATCAAAAAAGATGTTGAATGGCTTGGATTTAAATGGGATAAAGAATGTTATGCCTCTGATTATTTTCAAGAGTTATATGATTGGGCAGTTCAGTTTATAAAAGATGGAAAAGCTTATGTAGATAGTCAATCTTCAGAAGAAATGGCAATTCAAAAAGGAACTCCAACCACTCCAGGAACCGATTCACCTTATAGAAACCGTTCAGTTGAAGAAAATCTAGATTTATTCGAACGAATGAAAAATGGTGAATTTCCAAACGGAACACATATTCTTCGTGCTAAGATAAGTATGGGCGCTAATAATATGTTGATGCGTGATCCAATTATGTATCGAATTTTACATGCTCATCATCATAGAACTGGTGATAAATGGTGTATTTACCCAATGTATGATTGGGCTCATGGCGAAAGTGATTATTTAGAACAAATTTCGCATTCGTTTTGTACACTTGAATTTTTACCTCACAGAGAGTTATACGATTGGTTTTTGAATCAAATTTATGATAACAGTAAAGTAAGACCAAAACAAAGAGAATTTGCTCGTAGGAATCTTTCACATACTGTAGTTTCTAAAAGAAAATTATTGCAATTAGTTCAAGAAAAGCATGTTACCGCTTGGGATGACCCTAGAATGAGTACTATTTCTGGAATGAGAAGACGAGGTTACACACCAGCATCAATAAGAAATTTTGCTAATACAATTGGAATTGCAAAACGTACTAATTTAATTGATGTTTCGCTTTTAGAATTTTGTGTTAGAGAAGATTTAAATAAAACCGCTCCAAGAGTTATGGCGGTTTTAAATCCTGTGAAATTGGTAATTACAAATTATCCAGAAGGAAAAGAAGAAAGTTTAGAAGCTGAAAACAGTCAAGAAGATGCAAGTTTAGGTTTTCGTCAAGTGCCATTTTCTAGAGAATTATATATTGAAAGAGAAGATTTTCAAGAGGAAGCTAATAAGAAATTTTTCCGTTTGACTTTAGGAACAGAAGTTCGTTTAAAAAATGCTTATATCATTAAAGGAGAATCAGTTGTAAAAGATTCGGAAGGAAATATTACTGAAATTCATTGTACTTATGATGAAGATTCTAGAAGCGGAAGCGGAACAGAAGCAAGTCAAAGAAAAGTAAAAGGAACGATTCATTGGGTTTCAATTAATCACGCTATTGAAGCTGAAGTTCGCTTATATGATAGGCTTTTTACACATGAAAATCCAGATGGTGATAAAGATGTTGATTTTAAAGAATATATCAATCCAAATTCATTAGAAGTTATTACAGGATATCTTGAACCAAGTTTAGCTTCTGCAAAAGATGGAGACAGATTTCAATTTCAACGATTAGGATATTATTGTGTTGATAAAGATTCTTCTTCCGAAAAATTAGTTTTTAACAAAACAGTTGGCTTAAGAGATACTTGGGCAAAAGTGGAAAGTAAAGAATAATTTATAAATAGATTTTATATATAAAACCCAATAGAAATGTTGGGTTTTTCTATTATTGAAAAAACTTATCATAAAACAAAAAGTATATTTTTTTACTATCAAAATCGGCTTTTATATTTTAATTTTAATCAATTTTTAAAAATTCACCAACATAATTCACCAAACCATCAATAAACGTTGGTTATTTGGCTTTAAAATGGTTTTTACTTCTTTAACGACGATTTAACACTACGACACGATAAAATTTCGTAACTTTAGTATAATCAAAATTTAAAAGTTATGTCAAGTAAAAATGGAAATAGCATTTTAGCAATTTTAGCAGGTGCTGCAATCGGAGTTGGATTAGGAATTTTATTTGCACCAGACAAAGGTTCAAAAACTAGAGAAAAAATAAAAGAAGGTTTTGATGATTTAAAAGGAGAGGCCAAAACAAAATGGGATGCACTAGAAGAAGACACCAAAGAAAAATTTTCTAAAACCAAAGATGAGTTAAAAGAAACGGTTGAAGATTTACTTTCTAGTTCAAGTTACAAAGCTGAAGAAGCAATTACTTTTCTTGAAGAAAAATTGGCGGAGTTAAAAAAGCAAAACGCAAAACTTCAGAAATAATGGCTTTTGAAGAATTAAAAGAAAATACTGAGGCGATTCAAGAAAATGCCAAAGCTTATGTAGAAAGCAGTTTAGCTTACTACAAACTTTGGGGTTTCAAAGTGGCTATGAAATCAACAACTCTAATGCTTAAGTTTTTCTTGATAGCATTGTGTTTAATGATTGTTTTACTTTTTGTTTCTATTGCTGGAGCAATGGCCTTAGGACAATTATTTCAAAGTTATCCTTTAGGATTTCTTGCTGTTGCAGGAATCTATTTAGTTTTGGCCTTGTTATTGTTTTTAGTAAAAGACAAGATTGTGGAAGGACCTATTTTAGAGAAATTTTCAGAAATATTTTTTAACGACTAGATTATGGAAACAAAAAAATATTCGTCCTATGCTGCAATAGAGCAGGATTTAGAAATTCTGAAATTAGAAAAAGAACTCTATTATCAAAAGATGCTTTTAAGTATTGATAAAACTAAAGAAAGTATTCTGCCCTCTAAATCAGTTTCTTTTATTGGAAATCTGTATCAAAAGGTCTTTTCAGGAACTTATGGAACGCTTTTAAAAATAGGAATTCCTTACATCATCAATTGGTATATAAACAGAAAAAGAGGCGATTAAGCCTCTTTTTTTTATCTGAATAACTTCATTAAACTTCGTCAGTTGGATTTGAAGTATCACTTGGATTAAAATCTGTTGAAGTGTGATCATTTTTTGTTTTCACACGTTTTGGTTGATTTTTCATCGTTTCACCAATTTGGTTACTTGCTGAAAAACTTGCAACCATATTATTCAACATGTCGCTTCCAGCTTGAGGAGAATTTGGTAATAAAATCAAATTAGAGTTGGTATCAGCACCAATAGCTTGTAAAGTATCATAATGTTGCGTAACTACAATCAATGCAGAAGCTTCTTGCGAGTTAATTCCAACAGAATTTAACACTTCAACACTTTCTACCAATCCACGAGCAATTTCTCTTCTTTGGTCAGCAATACCTTGACCTTGAAGTTTTTTACTTTCAGCTTCAGCTTTTGCTTTAGCCACAATTCTAATTCTTTGTGCTTCTGATTCAAATTCTGCAGCTGTTTTTTCTCTATCAGCAGCGTTGATTCTGTTCATCGCATTTTTAACTTGAATATCTGGATCAATATCGGTTACCAAAGTATTGATAATGTCATATCCGTAAGTGGTCATTGCTTCGTTCAATTCACGTTTTACAGCAATAGCAATATCATCTTTTCTAACGAAAACGTCATCCAAAATTAATTTAGGAACTTCAGCACGAACTACGTCAAAAACATAAGCTGTAATCTGATCGTGTGGATATTCTAGTTTATAAAATGCTTCGTAAACTTTATCTTGAATTACTTTAAACTGAACCGAAACTTTCATTTTGATAAACACGTTATCTTTAGTTTTGGTTTCAATTAATACATCAAGTTGTTGAATTCTTAAGTTTACTCTTCCGGCAACTCTGTCAATAATTGGAATTTTAAGTTGTAAACCAGAGTTTCTAATACTTGTAAATTTTCCAAAACGCTCAATAACTACTGCGGTTTGTTGCTTTACAGTAAAGAAAGAAGAGAATAAAATAATTAATCCGAAGAAAGCTAAAACAATTAAAAAGACTTCCATTATATAATATTTAGTTTGTTAATACAGTTATTATACGAGAATAACTTATGTTTGTTACAAATTAATTCTACATAATGAAGAAATCTTTTTTTACAATTGCTTTTTGTGTTTTTACAACTTTATGTTTTTCTCAGTATAGAAATCGTGATGGAAATAGAATAGGGTTGTCAGCCGGAGTTTCTCAAACGAGTTTATTTACATCAAATTTTGATGCTAAACCAGGAATGGGCTTTTCAGGTGGACTATCTGTTAGAGGAAATTATTACAATAATTGGAGTATGATTTATGGAATGCAATTTTTTAGCAATAATTTTAGTCTTGAATCAACATCGTTAACTTATTCAGCTAAAGAAACTGAATTCAATTTACAAGGAGTGCAGGTGCGATTATTGTTAAGTTATAATGTTGTTGAAGATCATGTGTCGTTTGATTTTGGCCCTGTTTTACAAATCAATGGTAAGCTTTCTGTTAACGAAAGAGATCAAAATAATATTTTAAACGGAACGATACTAACAGCAAAACAAATAGAAGAAGTTTCTACTATTAATGGAAATTTTTATGCTGGCTTTTCAGCAGGAGGTAAAGTAGTTCGTGCTGTGATTTTTTATGAATACGGATTTACTAATATCTTTAGCAAATTGAATAAGAATGATGATTTTAAATTGTTAACAGGAAACCAAAGTATTAAAGGGAATCTAGGAACAATCAACGGACAGATTATTTTTAATTTGTAATAACAAAGGAGTTTAATATTTATAAGTATTATGAAGAAAAGTATTTTTTTTATAGCCATTTTAAGTTCTCTTATGAGTTTTGCTCAACAAGTAATTGTTGAAGAAAAGTTTGAAAAAAACCTTGTTCCTATCGGATATCATTTTTCACCTTTATCTAATAAAATTTTTATAGAGAAAGGTAAACATAGCGAAGGAATGTCTAGAAATAAACAAGTTAATAGTATTGTTTGTTATGATTCAAAGGGATTAAAAACTAATTTGTTAGAAAATGTAAACGTAATGAATGTTCGTTTTTCTCCATCAGGAAATTTATTTAGAACTGATGAATACGAAAAAATGAGTTTTTCAGGTGATCATAAATTCTATAAAAACGGAAAAAAGATTGCAGATTTACCAAAGAGCAATAATTTTAAACTTATGTTGGACGACTTTTTATTTACTAGTAATCACAAGTTTAAAGAAAAAGAATTAAGTTTTACAATTACTGATTTACCATCTTTTAAGACCACTGAAAAAAATTGCGAATCTCCAAGTTATGATAGAATAGTAAATGTAGATAATGTTGAATATGCAAGAGATGTTAAAACAAGAGTAGCAGTAGCAAAAGACTACTTTCAGGTAATATCTAAATCTATTTCAAAAGATTATAAATCAACTACCTTATATCTTACAAGATTTAACTATGAAGGAAAAAAATTAAGTGATGTAGGTTACAAAATTGATATTAAAAATGATTTTTTAATTTATTCAAATAATAATGGTGGAAATACTGAAACCAAAGGATTTGGCGATACTGCTAAACGCATTTTTTCAGATGATTTAAGTATTAATAATTTTATAGTTGATCCAGATACCAAAGAAGTTTATGTTTATGGATTGTACGGAAAAAGACTTGAAAAATCAAATGATAATTCTAATACTCCTTTAGGCTATTATGTTTTTAAATTTAAAGAAGATGGTACAAAAATTTGGGAAGTAATCAATCCAATCGATGATAAAAGTGATTTTAGTGATAATCAAAATTTAACTTACTTGTATGTTGATTTGTTTTTAATGGGAGATTCTGTAGTTTTTAATGTTGGAGCAAAAGAATCTTTAGATGATTATATTCATTACATAAAATTAAATTCTAACGGAAAAGTTGATTCAAGCTCAAAAATAACATTCAAATCAGAATCAAGTGCTTATAACATTTCAAGTTATGGAGACAAAAAATTCCTTCATGCAAATCTTACAAATAAAGAAGATTTGAAGAATAAAATTTTAGATTATGAAACCATGGTTGTTTATAACACAAACCAAAAGATAAAAAATTATATAATGACAGTTAACAATAAAAATAAAACATCTTTTTGTACCGCTGTTAACAAAGGAAATACTTGGCTAATTGAATCAGATAATGAAACGTATTACAAAGTAACTTACTTTGAAAACTAAAAAAAAGCCCTGAAATTTCAGGGCTTTTCTCTTTCTATAATGTAGCAATCGCTTTTTCCAATCGCTTGATGGTTTCGTCTTTTCCAATCAATTCTACAATATCAAAAAGATGCGGCCCTTTTAAAGCACCAACCAGACTCAATCGGAAAGGTTGCATCACTTTACCCATACCAATTTCGTTTTTTGTCATCCAATCTTTTACAGTCGTTTCTATATTTACTGAAGTGAAATCTCCTATGTTTTCTAAAACAGAAATCAATTGTTGCATTAAATTTGGTGTTTCTTCTTTCCAGTTTTTAGCTGCTTTTTCATCGTAAGATGTTGGTGCAACAAAAAAGAAGTCACTCATTTCCCAAAATTCAGAAACAAAATTTGCTCGTTCTTTTATTAAAGAAACTATCTTAATTAATTTATTATTATCAACAACAATTTCTTTCTCAGATAGAATAGGAGCGAAGGCTTTTGCTAAACTTTCATCACTTTGCTTTTGCAAATACTGATGATTGAACCATTTATTTTTCTCAGGATCAAACTTGGCTCCAGCTTTATGAACTCTATTTAAATCAAATTTTTCAGCCAACTCTTCTAATGAAAACAATTCTTGATCTGTTCCGTCATTCCAACCTAAAAGCGCTAAAAAGTTAATTACAGCTTCAGGAAAAAAGCCTTTTTCTCGGTAACCAGACGAAATTCCTTCTTCAGTTTTCCATTCTAAAGGAAATACTGGAAATCCCATTTTATCACCATCGCGTTTTGATAATTTTCCGTTTCCAATTGGTTTTAAAATTAATGGTAAATGCGCAAATTCTGGAGCTTCCCAACTAAATGCTTTGTATAATAAAACGTGTAATGGCATTGATGGTAACCATTCTTCACCACGAATAACGTGAGAAGTTTCCATTAAATGATCATCAACAATATTTGCTAAGTGGTACGTTGGCATTCCGTCAGATTTGAATAAAACTTTATCGTCCAATAAATTAGTTTCAAATTTAATATCACCACGAATGATGTCTTGCAAATGCAACGTTTCATTTACAGGAGTTTTAAATCGGATAACATAGTCAGCACCTGATGCAATTCGTTTATCGGTTTCTTCTTTAGAAATTACTAATGAAGTATCTAATTTTTCACGATTATGCCAGTTGTAAATGAAGGTTTTTCCTTCTGCTTCGTGCTGTTTTCTATGCGCATCCAAAGCTTCTGCTGTGTCAAAAGCATAATAAGCCCAACCCGAATTAATCAATTGGTCAGCATATTGTTTGTATAAATCTTTTCTTTCAGACTGACGATAAGGGCCAAATTTTTCGTTTTTCCCAACGGTTTCACTTGGTGCAATTCCCAACCATTCCAAAGCTTCCATTATGTATTCTTCTGCTCCAGAAACAAATCGATTTTGGTCAGTATCTTCAATTCGTAAATAGAAAACACCACCATGTTTTTTAGCAAATAAATAATTAAATAAAGCGGTTCTTACACCACCAATATGTAAAGGTCCAGTTGGACTTGGTGCAAAACGCACACGAACTTGTTTAGACATCTTGTTATAATTTGATGCAAAGATACGTTTTCAAGAATCAACTTCAAAAATCAACTTCAACTTCAAAAAATCTTAATACTTAATACTCAAATCTTAATACACATTCCTTTTTACAAAGATTTAACTTTTATCGTAAGTATAAATTTGTATTTTTATCGGTTATAAACAAAGTAGCATCAATTTTGGAACATCAAAACATTATATTCGATAAACTCGAACAGTTTATTAAGAAGTTTTACACAAACGAATTACTACGTGGAACCATTTTCTTCGTTGGAATAGGTTTGCTTTATTTTCTTTTTACGCTTTTTGTTGAATATTTTCTTTGGCTAAAACCTACAGCGAGAACCATTTTATTTTGGACATTCATCGCAGTAGAACTTTTCTTGTTGTTGCGTTTCATTTTATTTCCTCTCTTTAAATTATTCAAACTTCAAAAAGGAATTAATTATGACGACGCTTCCAAAATTATTGGAAATCATTTTAATGAAGTAGGCGATAAGCTTACCAATTTTTTACAATTATCTAAAGATAAAAACAAATCAGAATTATTAGTTGCTTCAATCGAACAGAAAGCTAATACACTTCAACCCATTCCTTTTGGAAATGCAATTAACTTTGGAAGTAATAAGAAATTTTTACCATTAGCAATTATTCCAATTTTGTTTTTTGCGTTTTTCTATTTGTCAGGAAATAGTAGTTTTATTTCTCAAAGTTTGAATCGTGTGGTTAATTACAAACAACAATTTTTACCGCCAGCTCCATTTGAATTTCAACTTTTGAATAAGTCTTTACAAACCGAACAAAACCAAGATTTTCTTTTGAAAGTTAAAACTGTCGGAAAAATAGTTCCAGAAAATGCTATGATTTTTATTGGTGAGGAAAGCTATTTTATGGAAAGTACTAAGCCAGGAGAATTTCAGTTTGTTATTCCTAAACCAAAAGAAAATTTAGAATTTCATATTGAGGCAAATGAGGTTTCGTCTAATGATTATGAATTGAATGTTGTGACAGTTCCATCGATTGCAAACTTCGAAATGGTTTTGAATTTTCCTGGGTATTTGAATAAAAAAGCAGAAGTAATTAAAGGAACAGGAAATGCTGTCATTCCAGAAGGTACTCGAGTAACTTGGAGAATGAATACCTTAGCTACTCAAAAAGTGGAATGGTTGGATGCTTCAGCTAAGTATGCTTTTACAAAACAAGAAAATCAATTTTTATTATCAAAAAATATTGTTCAAAATACAGATTACCAAATTGTTACTTCAAATAATAAGGTTCAAAACTACGAAAAGTTGAATTATCAGATTTCCGTGGTTAAAGATCAATTTCCAACAATTACTGTAGGAAATGCGCCAGACAGTCTTAAAATCGAAAAAAACTATGTTTTAGGGCAAGTTTCTGATGATTACGGACTTTCAAAATTACAAGTAGTTTATTATCCAAAAGACAAACCAAATTTTGCCAAACGTGGAACAATTGCTGTAAAGAGAGATGTTTATGACCAATTTGTTTTTGCTTTCCCAAGTAATTTACCTGTTGAAGAAGGTGTTTCTTATGAATATTATTTCGAAATCTTTGATAACGATGCTTTACACAATTTCAAGAGCGCAAAGTCTTCTGTTTTTTCAAATAGAATTGCTACAGAATCTGAAAAAGAAGACCAAGTTTTACAACAGCAAAATGATAATATTAACTCTTTAGAAAAGTCTTTAAAAACGCAAGATAAGCAATTGAACGAAATGGAGAAGTTGCAAAAAATGGGTAAAGAGAAAGACAATCTTGAATTTAAAGAACAACAGAAGGTTAATGATTTCTTGAACAAGCAAAAACAGCAAGATGAGCTGATGAAAAATTTTGCTGAAAAGATGAAAGAGAATTTAGACAAAGTTAAAACTGAAAAGAAAGATGAAGTAAAAGAGGTTTTAAAAGAACGTCTAGATAAAGTTGAAAAAGATTTAGAAAAGAATAAAAAGCTTTTAGATGAACTTCAAAAGTTAAATGAAAAACTTCAAAAAGAAGAGTTGTTTGAAAAGATGGATAAGCTCAAACAGCAGAGTAAAAATCAAACAAAGAGTCTACAGCAATTAGTTGAATTGACTAAGAAATATTATGTAGAAAAGAAAGCAGAACAAATCGCAGATAAATTAGATAAGCTTTCAGAAAAGCAAGAAAAGTTATCGGATAATGACAAGGAAAATTCTACTGAAAAACAAGAAGAGATAAACAAAGAGTTCGATAAAATTCAAGAAGAACTTAATGAATTAGAAAAAGAAAATAAAGAATTAAAAACGCCTGTTGAACTTCCAGATACAGCTCCAAAAGAGAAAAGTATAGATGAAGATTTAAAGAAAGCTTCAGATGAATTAAAGAAAGACTCTAAGTCAGCAGCAAAACCAAAACAAAAAAGTGCTTCAAAGAAAATGAAGCAAATGAGTCAAGACATGCAAGCAAGTATGGAATCTGGCGAGATGGAACAAATGGATGAAGATATTGCAATGCTGCGTCAAATCCTTGATAATCTTTTAGCCTATTCTTTTTCACAAGAAAACGTTATGAAAGAGTTTAGAGGTTTAAAAAGAGGTTCTTTGAGTTTTAATAAAAACCTTAAAATCCAACAAGATTTAAAACAACAGTTTAAACATGTAGATGATAGTTTATTTGCTCTTTCATTACGTAACCCTAAAATAGCTGAAGAGGTAACTACTGAGGTTGGAAATGTTCAATACAACGTTGACAAATCTTTAGAAACTTTAGCAGATGCAAATGTTCTTAAAGGAATTTCTCATCAACAATTCGCAACAAGTTCTGCTAATAAATTGGCAGATATGTTAGCTGATACTATGAACAATATGCAGATGTCTATGTCAATGTCTGGCGCAGGAAAAGGGAAACCAAAACCAGGTGAAGGTAGTGGAATGCAATTACCTGACATTATTAAAAAGCAAGAAGGTCTTGGTGAAAAAATGAAGAAAGGCATGAAACCTGGTCAAAAGCCAGGTGATGGTAAAGACGGAAAAGAAGGTGAACAAGGAAGTGGTAAAGAGGGTCAGAAGGAAGGAAAAGAGGGTAAAGGAAAATCTGGAAAAGACGGAAAAAGTGGTGGCAGCGGAAACAGTCAAGGTGATTCTGATGGA
>Ga0209053_1001479_pt1 | contig 10934 bp, 7 predicted proteins | sample EBPBio152010_DNA_FD_185864 | JGI IMG/M metagenome (GOLD analysis project Ga0209053, IMG submission 185864) | Wastewater treatment Type I Accumulibacter community from EBPR Bioreactor in Madison, WI, USA - Reactor 1_7/15/2010_ DNA (SPAdes)... | ecosystem: Engineered > Bioreactor > EBPR >... | reverse complement strand
TCGGGCGTCTCCGCGAAGCCGAACATCGAGGACGACCGGAACCCCTCGGCAGGCGTCGCGCGGACGTGCCGGAACGGCGTCTGACGCAACCGAGCGATGCCCGCGACCCACGTGCCCACCCACACGAGGCCGCCCCGGTCCAGCAGCAGAGTCCGCGCCTGGTCGCTGGCCGGGGTCCGCGGGTTGTCGGCATCGGCGGGGTAGGCCGTGAAGCGTCGGCGCGCGGTGTCGAGGCGACAGACGCCCCCGTCGCGCGTCGCGACCCACAGCGCCCCGCTGCGTTCCAGCGCGAGGTCGTGAACCTGATCGCCACACGATCCGGCGGCGTCACCGGCGCGGAAGCGGGCGACCCGGCGCCCGTCGGGGTCCAGACGAGCCAGCCCGTCCGAGCCGTACCCGACCCACACGCCTCCGTCGGCGACGGAGGCGAGCGACATCACCGAGGGCGCCCCGACGTGTCGCGCGACGACGCGGGCCCGACCGGGGTCGAAGAGGACGAGTCCGCCTTCGCCTCCCACCCACAGGCGCCCGTCCGGCGCGTCGGCGACGTCCCGGACGGCACCGACGGGCGCACCGAACCGGCGAACGCGCCCGGTGCGCTCGTCGACACGGTCGAGGCCGCTCATCGTGCCCATCCAGAGGCGCCCCCGGCGATCGCGGTGCAGGACCGTCACCCGGTCGTCCGACGGCGCCGTCGGGTCCTGCGGACGCGACCGGATCCGCCGCGCGGTGTCGGTCGTCGGGTCGAACAGGTTGAGACCGCCGCCGTACGTGCCGACCCAGAGGCGGCCGCCCGGCGCGCCGGCGAGCGCGTGGATCTCGGGGTGTGACAGCGACGAGACGCGGCCCGGATCGTGGCGGAAGGTGCGAACGGTCTGGCCGTCGAAGCGGTCCACGCCGCCGGCCGTCGCCGCCCACACGAAGCCGTCCGCGCTCTGGTGCAGGTCGGCGATCGCAAGCGCCGACAGTCCCTCGGCCGTGCCGACGCGGTCCGCCTGGACGCTGGCGGGAGGCGGCTGGGCGCGGACCCAGACGCCGGCGAGGGCGACGACTCCGGTCAGCAGCAGGCGGCGCACGTCAGGCAGGGGCATCCGTGGGGTTGTAACCTACGCTACACACACCACATCGACGGCGGTCGTCGCGGAACGCGCCGTCGATCGTGCCCGGCGAAGAAACGCCGAAGCGCTGGCGGACGTCGTCTCCGGCGCGTTACCTCCCCGGATCCCTGCGCTCCGACATGCTCGTCCTCCCGGCCATCGACCTCAGCGGCGGCGCCTGCGTGCGCCGGGACGCGGGGCGTGTCCAGCCGGAGCCACAGTTCTTCGCCGATCCCGTGCGCATGGCGAAGCTGTGGCGCGTGATGAATGCCAAGGTGCTGCACCTCGCGGACATCGACGCGGCGTCCGGTACGGCGGCGCCGGCGACCGGGGTCGTCGAGGCCGTGACGCACGCGCTCGACATTCCGGTGCAGGTCGGCGGCGGGATCGCGACCGTCGAGGCCGCCGAGGCCATGCTCGCCGCCGGGGCAGCACGCGTCGTCCTCGATCCGCGCACGCCGCACGACGTGGCCGGCGACGCGGTCGCGCGCCTCGGTGCCGGGCGCGTCGTGCCGACCATCGGCGCCGCCGCCACGCTCGTACAGGACGCACTCGTCCTCGCCGCGACGGGCGCCCGCCGGCTCGTCTGCCTGCCCGACGGCGCCGAGCCTGCGACCGGCGGCCCCTCGCTGGATGCGTACCGCTCGGTCGCCGAGGCCCTCCTCGCCGCCGGCCGGCGCGTCCGGATCACCGCCGCCGGGAGCGTCGGCGGCTATCGCGACCTCCTCGCGCTCCAGTCGCTCGAGTCGTTCGGCGTGGATTCCGTCGTCGTCGGGCGCTCTCTTTACGAAGGGCGGTTCCCGTGCCAGCAGTTCTGGTGCTGGCACCGCAAGGAAACCGTCGACCTCGACGCGTTCTCGACCGCGCCGCTCGCCCCGCCCTGCTCGTGACGCCCCGCACCGGCCTCCTGCTGCTCCGCGCCGGACTCGTCACGATCGGCGCCTTCCTCGTCGGCGCCGGCGGGTGGATCGCCTTGCAGGCCGTCCGGAACCCCGACGTCCGCACCCGACGCCCGCGCTCGCTCGACGCCGACATTCCGTTCGACCACGCGTTCTGGTCGCCCCTGCTGTGGACCGTCGTCGTCGGCGCGCTGGCGGTCGCCGCCGTGCTCTGGGTGGCCCATCAGCGGCTCCGTCGCGGCGACGACCTGTTCGGGCAGCGCCACGGACGCGGCCTGCGCCGGCGTGGCGAGCGCGCCTTTCCCTCCGACCTCCCTTGACCCCGCTCGATCCGCTCCCCGACGACGCCCGCCTCTGGCTCTTCGCGCTCGACGGCCCCGCCGACGAGGTTCTTCCGGCCGTCCTCGCGTGGCTGCCGTCGTGGACGAGCCACGGACGCCCCGTGCGTGCCGGGGCGACGGTCGCCCACGACACGGTGCTCGCCGTCGGCGCCGCGATCTCGCCGGAGGAGCTGAATGCCGGCATCTCGGGGTGCGGGGTCGATGCGATGCAGCACGCCGTCGAGGACGCGGCTCGCGCGGCCGGGCGCGCCCTCCTCCCTGCCCTGCTGATCACGTGGGAGGACGCCGACGGACGGTGGCAGTCGGGTGGGCGCCCGGCGTTCCGGCGAGCCATCGCCGGCGGCGACGTCGGGCCGGCGACGCGGGTGCTCGACCTGACGCCGACGACGGTCGGCGCGCTCCGCCATGACGGTGTGGTGCGCCCGGCCGGTGAGGCCTGGACCGGGCGGCTGTTCGGCCTGACTCTGGCCTAACCGGCCAGGTCGTGGACGCGCGCGAGGATCTCCGCCGCGTGGTCGTCCACCTTCGGGCGGCGGAAGACGTGCGCGACGGTGCCGTCGGGCGCGATCAGGAACGTGGTGCGCGTCACGCCGATGCTCTTCCGGCCGTAGAGCGTCTTCTCGCCGTAGACGCCGTAGGCGCGTAGCACTTCGGTGTCGGGATCGGCGAGGAGCGGGAAGGGCAGCCGGTAAGCAGCGGTGAACCGCTCGTGGCTGGAGACGTCGTCCGGCGAGACGCCGAGGACGGCGACGCCGGCCGCCTCGAGATCCGACCACCCGTCCCGGAGACTGCACGCCTGCCGGGTGCATCCCGGCGTGTCGTCTTTCGGGTACGCGTAGAGCGCGAGCCAGCGGCCGGAGAAGTCGGCGAGCGAGACAGAAGTGCCGTCCGTGGTCGTGCCGGAAAAGTCGGGTGCGACGTCGCCGGGCTGGAGAGATGTGGCCATCAGAAGAGGTCGGAGAGGGCGTCGAGGTGGGCGTAGGCGGTGAGGTCGTAGTGGAGCGGCGTCACCGAGATGGCGCCGTCCGAGATGGCGGCGAGGTCGGTGTCATCGCCGTCGTCGAGGCTCTCGAAGCGCCCGCCGAGCCAGTAGTAAGGGCGGCCGGTCGGGTCGAAGCGCTCCTCGAACTCCTCGATCCACCGGGCGCGCGCCTGGCGGGTTCGCCGTAACTCGGTGACCTCGGCGGCGGACCCGGCCGGCACGTTCACGTTGAGCAGCACGCCGCGCGGAAGGCCCGTCTCGAGCACGCGCCCGGCGAGGCGGCGCGCGGCGAGTCCGGCCGCCTCGAAGTCGGTCGGGTTCCACGCCGCGTGCGAGACGGCGATCGCGGGGATGCCGAGGATGGTGGCTTCCGTCGCCGCGCTGACCGTCCCGGAGTACAGGACGTTGACGGCCGTGTTGGGGCCGTGGTTGATGCCGCTGACGACGAGGTCGGGCGCGCGCGGAAGAAGCCGCTGGACCGCGATCTTGACGCAGTCGGCCGGCGTGCCGCTCACGGCGCGGGCCCAGACCTCCCCGTCGACGCTGTCGAAGGGCCACGGGTGGGCGCGGATCGGCGAGCGGATCGTGATCGAGTGGCCGACGGCGCTCTGCTCTTCGACGGGCGCCACGACGGCGAGCGTTCCGAGTCCCGCCAGCGCCGCCGCGAGCGCGGCGATGCCCGCCGAGTCGACGCCGTCGTCGTTCGAGAGGAGGATCAGCGGACGGTCCTCCGATGCGTCGAGCTGCGTGTTGGCGACCATGGCTCCAGGGTGGCGAGCGCGGAAGTTGAAGGCGAGCGGGCATCGGCGCTCGCAACCGCGCGTGAAGCCCCTGCCGAAATGGACCGGGGGCCGGGGAGTGATCCCCGGCCCCCGGCCACGCTCTCGGCGCTCCCGCACGGGAGCTCCCGCACGGGAGCTACCGCACGGCGCCTACCGCGCGATGTCGTCTAGCGCACGACCGTGAACCGCGCCGACGACGACGACGACGACCCCACGATCCGCACCACGTACACGCCCGGCGGCAGCGACGACGGCACCGACACCGACGTCGACCCCGACGGCGCCACGCCATCGTACACCGTCGACACCGCTCGGCCCAGCGCGTCGTACACCGTCACCGTCACCGCCTCCGACGACGGCAGCGCGAACCGCACGCTCGCCGCACCCGACGTCGGGTTCGGCACCACCGTCGCCACCGACGCCACCGACGGCGTGCCGGACGACGCGTCCTTCGACGCGTCCACCACCACCACCGCGCCCGACGACAGCGTCACCGACGACTCCAGCGTGCGCGCCACGCCGTCCGCGAACGAGCGCAGCGACGCCGCCGCCCCCGCGCCGAACCACACCTCCACGTCGCCGGCGACGCCGTCCGACGACACCGCCAGCACCGCCTCGCCGCCCTCGACGACCCCCGACGACAGCAGCACCTCCGTGCCGTCGGCCGTCGTCGCGAACGCGCCCACCTCGGCGCCCTCGCTCAGGCCCCGCACCACCACCACCGTCTCCTGCGTGCCCTCGCCCGCCAGCGGCGACGCCTGCGCCACCGGCGCGAAGTGGCGCGCCACCACCGCCGGCGACAACGGGTTCGTCACCGTGAACCGGTTCGAGTTCGACACGTAGCGCGTCTCGACGCCGCCCGGCGGCGTGTACGTGTAGAGCAGCTGCACGAAGTACTCGCCCGCCGGAGGCACCGACCCCGTCGACGGCACCGTCACCGTCCGCGTCCCGTCGGTGAACGGCACGCCGATCGCCAGCGCGCGGCTGTAGCCGTTGCTGACGCCGCGCAGGCTCAGCCGCACCACGCCCGCGGCGTTGGCGCCCGACGGGTTCCACGTCACCGTCTGCGACGAGCCCACGGCCCACGACGACCCCTCGGCCGGCGCCGTCGGCTCGATGCGCACGATGTCGAACGCCGCCGAACGCCCGAAGTAGACCGCGTCGACCTCGCTCGTGACCGTGAAGTAGAGCCCCGAGCCCGTGGCGAGGTTCGACGGGATGGCGTAGTCGTACGACCCGTCGTCGGGCTCGCCCGTGGCCGTGAAGACGACCGTGCCGTTGTCGCGCAGCAGCGTCAGCGTGACCGTGCCGCCCGTCGGGCCGGTCTCGGGCGCCGTCCACAGCACGGTGCGCGTGAAGCCGCGCGCCCACGACTCGCCGGCGTCGGGCTCGGCGAACGTGTAGAGCTCGTCCGGGCTGTAGATCGAGACCGCGGCCGACTCGCCGAAGACGGCGGCGTTGCTGCGGCGGCGGACGACGAAGGAGAAGTCGGAGGCCGAGGCGAGGCCGGCCGGGACGGTGACCTTGAGCTTGCCGGTGTTGCGGCCGGTGGCGAGGAAGGTGAGCGCGCCGGCGCCGTCGCGGAGGTAGACGTTGACCGAGTCGGTGCGCGTGGGGACGCCGTCGCCGCTCCAGCGGACGATCGTCTTGCGGCCGGACTCGATGACGGCGCCCGCCGACGGCGACGTCACGACGTACGTCGGCTCCGCCGCGAGCGACAGGGCGGCCGACACGAACGGACCGGTCCCGATGGCCGCGCTCGGCGACGAGCACGAGCAGCTCGCCCCGGTCAGGTTGGCGTTGTAGTCGGGATTGAAGCCGGAGTTGCCGCTCGTCACGTCGCCCGGAACGGTGACGTTCGAGAAGTAGCCGGTCGAGGAGACGACGAACGCGAATGCCTGGAACGTGCTGGGCGTGATCGCGAGGGCCTCCTCACCGGTGATCCCGAGGTCCGCGAACGGGATCGAGACTTCGAGCCCGGTGTCCGGGTCGCCGGCGTTGTTGAACGCGAAGGCGACCGAGTTCTGCGAGAAGAAGCCCGGGTTGCCGCTGTTGTCCGTCGCCGACGCCGGGCCGGCGACCGCCGTGCCGGACTGATCGGTCGAGCCCAGATAATGGGCGGCCCCGCCGCCGGGGACGAACTTGGCGACGTCGAAGTAGACCGTGTTGTTGCTGCTTCCCGGGTTGATCGCGAAGCCGTAGTCCACGTCGAAGGCGGCGGCGAAGGAAGCCGCGCCGAGGTAGTGCCCGGCGTTCGGGACGGAGCCGGCGAGCCCCTGCCCGGCCGGGCGGCCGTCCAGCTCGCTGAACCCGAGCAGGAGCCCGATGCCGTCGTTGCTCAGGGTGTTGAGCTTACCGGTGAGGCCGATGTAGAGCCGCTGCTCGATCGCATCGACGTAGTACAGGAGCCCGGTCACGGAGATGTCCGGACCGAAGCCGCCGTTGGTGTTGAGCGCCGTAGCGGCCGAGACGTACTCGGGGTCGTCGAGGGTGCCGTCGACGGTGGGCTGGGCGTACGCGCTGCCAGCAACCAGAACTGCCGCGAGCACGAGGCCGGCACGTCGGAGGGAGAGGGACCAACCAGTCATCGGGAGAGGTGGAGGATGGGACACCGGCCAACCTATGAAAACGCTTACATCCCCGCAAGATGTTCAGGACGGCGGGTCCCGGAAAGCGGCCGGGGGCCGGGGGCGAACCCCCGGCCCCCGGCCGGTCATCCGTCGGGCGCGGCGTGCCGCGCCTCTCCGGACCTAACGCACGACGGTGAAGCGCGTCGTGGCCGACTCCGTCGGGCTGTCCACGCGCACGACGTAGACGCCCGCCGTCAGCGTCGGGACGCGGACCTCGTTGGCGCCGGCCGTGGCCGTGCCGTCGAAGAGCGTCGCGACCGTGCGGCCGAGCATGTCGTACACCGTCACGGTGACGGCCTGCGACTCGGGCAGCGTGAACCGGACGCTCGCCGCACCCGTCGTCGGGTTCGGCACCACGCCCGCGAGCGTGAAGGTGTCGGCCGCACCGGCGGTCGCACCCTTCGCCACGTCCACGGTCACCACGTCGCCCTCGGCGAAGCGGACGGCCGAGAGGGCCACGCCCTCACCCATCGTGATCGTCCGGGCCTCGAGCGTGCTCTCGACGCCGTTCTCGAACGCGCGGAGCGTCAGAGCCGTCTGCGGGCCGAAGGCGATCTCGTCCTCGCCGTCGACGACGACCGAGGGAACCGCGAGGACCGCCTCGCCGCTCTCGACGACGCCCGACGCCAGCAGCATCTCGCTGCCGTCGCCCATCGGCGCGAACACGCCCACCTCGGCGCCCTCGCTCAGGCCGCGAACGGCGAGAACGGTCGCGCGGGTGTCCTCGCCCGCCAGCGGCGACGCGAAGTGGCGCTCCGGCGCCGGCGGCGTGGCCGCGGCGTTGGTCACCGTGAAGACATTCGAGTTCCCGATGAAGCGGGTCTCCGAGCCGCCCGGCGGCGTGTACGTGTAGAGCAGCTGCACGAAGTAGTCGCCCGGAGGCGGCACGCTGCCCGTGCTGGGCACGGTGATCGTCCGCGTCCCGTCCGGGTAGGGCACGCCGACGGCGAGCGCGCGGCTGTAGCCGTTGCTGACGCCGCGGAGGCTCAGGCGCACCACGCCCGCGTTGTTCGCGGCGCCGGTGTTCCACGTCACGGTCTGCGACGAGCCCACGGCCCACGTGTCGCCCTCGGCCGGCGTGAGCGGCTCGATGCGCACGATGTCGAACGCCGGCGACGTGCCGAAGAAGGCGCCGTCGGACTCGCTGACGATCGTGAAGAAGACGCCGGTGCCGGTGGCGAGGCCAGCCGGGATGGCGTAGTCGAACGACCCGTCATCGGGCTCGCCGGACGCCGTGAAGATGACCGTGCCGTTGTCGCGCTGCAGCTGCAGCGTGACCGTGCCGCCCTGCGGGCCGTTGGCCGGCGTCGTCCAGTTCACCGTGCGGGTGAAGCCACGTGCCCAGCTCTCGTTGGCGTCGGGCTCGGAGAACGAGTACTGGTCGGCGGGCTGCCAGACGATCGAGGACGGCGAGATGCCGAGGCCCGAGCGGTCGGCCTCGTTCACCACGACGAACGTGTAGTCCGAGCCCGTGGTGGCGGACGCCGGGACGCGCGCCTTGCCGCGACCGATGTTGCGCAGGTTGCCGATGTAGACGAGCGGCTCGTCACCCTGGCGACCGTAGACGCGGACGAACTGGTCGCGGTTGGGCACGCCCGCCCCGCTCCAGCGCACGCGGCGCTTCTTGTTGGCCTCGGTGATGGTGCCGATGGTCGGCTCGGTCACGGTGTAGCCGAGCGTCGGGGCCGGGCCGTCCAGGGTCAGGTTCACGGTGCCGTTGGCGCCGGCGTAGCCGGTGACGCGCACCCAGTAGGTGGTGCCGGTGGTCACCGGGATCGAGACCTCCTCCACACCCGTCGTCGCGAAGTCATCGGCGCAGCCGACCTCCGTGAGCGGGAACGCCGAGCCGGTGTAGACGGCGAGGATCGTGTCGAAGCCCTCGGCGCCGAACGTGGCCGTGCCGTCGGCCGACGGCACGTACGACCACCAGATCGAGTTGAAGCCGTCGTTGCCGCTGAACGCGCAGCTGGCCTCGGCCTCGCTGGCCTCGACCGAGCTACCAGCCGTCCCCATGAAGTCCGACGCCGGCGACTCGAAGATCGGGCGAGCCCCGATCAGGTTGTCGTTGTCGGGCGGGAACGCGATCGTGTTGAAGTTGCCGTCGTGCGCCGGGCTCGGCGTGTACGCCGTGCCGCCCACCGTCACGCTGCCGAACGAACCCGAGTAGTTCGTGCCGGGGACCGCGCTGCTGTTGAGGCGAGCGACGAGCCACAGGTAGTTCGTGCCCGGCGCGAGGTTGATGGCCGTCGTGGACGTGAACGTGAGCGTGGCGCCCGGATTGGTGAGCGCCGGGCCGACCGTCGGCGACGAGATCGTCGGGGCGGCCGTCGAGGTGCCAACCGAGAAGAGGCGGGCCTCCGCGATCGCAGCCGGGTCCATCGTGCCGATCACGTTGAGGGTCGCCCCGTCCAGCGTGATGGTGCCGGTGTTGCCACCGACGACCACCTGGTAGCGGCCGACGAACCAGAGCGTCGTGTTGTCGCCGAAGTTCTCGAACTCGAAGGCCTCCGTGATGCCGGACGACGTGTAGAACGCCGGGATCGGCGGCGGCGGCGGGTCGGAGTTGATCCGGATCGCGAGGTTGTTGGCGAGGTACGAGCCCGCGTTGATGTTGACCGGGAGGCCGATCGTGCCGGTCGCGTTCTCGGTGGCGATCGTCGAGCTCGTCAGCGGCGTGCCCGAGACGTCCTGGTACTGGAAGACCATGTCGCCGGTCTCGTACAGGATCGCCTGGAAGAACTGGGCGGGGCCGGTGCAGGGCGCCGTGGAGCACCACGGACGGCCGCCGAGCCACGAGATGACGAACGAGCCGTCGCCCATGTCCTGGTACCGGATGTCGCTGCCGACCGAGAAGGTCGGGTCGTACCGGTAGTCGTCGAACATCACGCCGATGTAGTTGTTCGGCACTGCGGTGCTCGGAACCGCCGTCGGGTTCGTGAACGACGTCGTCGTGGCCCCGAACGACAGGTAGCCGTTGGGCGAGATGTTGATGCTCGTGTAGGAGGTGCCGTAGTAGACGAACGGCCAGGGCAGCGTCACCGTCGCCTGCGTGTCGTCGGACAGCGCGGCGGTGGCGCTTGTGCCGGTCGTCGAGATGTCGACCCATCCGTAGACCGGACCGCCGGGCTCCGACGAGTCGATGAACGAGTAGCCACCGGCGTCGGGGCCGCCCGTGCGGAGGAGGTCGACCGGGCCGGTGAAGCGGGTGGCCTGGTAGTCGAACGGCGAGTTCTCGACCTTGACCTCGACCGGGTCGGCCTGGACGCGGTCGGGCGCCGGCGCCTGACGGCCGGACGTCCGCGCGTCCTGGGCGCTGGCCCACGGTGCGAGGAGCAGGGCGAGTGCGACCAGAGCGGTCGCGCGCCACGTAGTGGTGCGGTTGTGCATACCGTCGGAACGATGCAGTGCTCCTGAGGGAGGTCGCGTGCGCCGGAGGAGCGTCAACGGTGCGCGCGTGGGCCGAAGCCCTTGGGGAAGGGACCACCGAGCCGCCAGCGACCCGGACCCCGCGAGCGGGCATCCGGAGAGCCGTGGGGGCGGCATCGGGATTCAGGCGCCCAAGAAAGCGACGCCGCGTGACACGGCAGGCGTTTGAACCGGCCCCGGCTTCACGGGATCGGCATACGGAAGCCGATGCGCTCCCGAACACTGTCCGCGCAGGGCCCGCCCTGGGCGAGCCGGCGGCCTTCGATGGGCTAACGCTCAGATTTTTGCACAACTCAGCACATCCGTCATCCCGGATCACCCGAAACGGAGAGCGGCGCCCCGGCACAGGCCGGGACGCCGCTGCATCGGCTGGACGGGAGCCCCTCGAGGGGCGCCCTCTCCCCTACCGGACGACCGTGAAGCGGGTCGTCGCCGACGTCGTCGGCGTGGCGACGCGCACCACGTAGACGCCCGCCGTCAGGGCCGGGACGCGGACCTCGTTGGCACCGGCCGTGGCCGTGCCTTCGAAGAGCGTCGCGACCTCGCGGCCGAGCAGGTCGTAGACCGTCACGCGGACGTCCTGCGACTCGGCGACCGTGAACCGCACCGAGGCGGCGCCGCTCGTCGGGTTCGGCGACACGCGCTCCAGCGAGAACGCGTCCGCCGTGCCCGTCGTCGCGCCCTTGGCCGCGACCACGTACTCGGCGCCGATCTCGAACGTCAGCGCGGCGACCTCGCGGCCGTCGGCGTCGGTGATGCGGCCCAGTTCGAGCGGGG
>Ga0209053_1001478_pt1 | contig 10955 bp, 5 predicted proteins | sample EBPBio152010_DNA_FD_185864 | JGI IMG/M metagenome (GOLD analysis project Ga0209053, IMG submission 185864) | Wastewater treatment Type I Accumulibacter community from EBPR Bioreactor in Madison, WI, USA - Reactor 1_7/15/2010_ DNA (SPAdes)... | ecosystem: Engineered > Bioreactor > EBPR >... | reverse complement strand
CACCTTCTGGTCAGCCCAGCCGGAGGTGATCTTTCTGGCGCGGACTTCGCCGATGCCGGGAATTTCGCGAAGGCGTTCCGGTGACTGCTCGATGACGTCAAACACCGCCGCACCGAAGGCTTTCACCAGCTTGCCGGCATAGACAGGGCCGATGCCCTTGACCATGCCGGAACCGAGGTAGCGCTCGATGCCGGTCAAGGTGGTCGGCGGGTAGATTTTGACGAAGACGGCGCGAAACTGCCGGCCGTGCTCGCGGTCGGTGACCCAATTGCCGGAAGCGGAGGCGTATTCGCCGGGCGAGACGACGGGGGCGTGGCCGATCAGGGTAATCAGTTCTCGCTCGCCCTTCACCTTGAGGCGCAGCACACAGAAACCGTTCTGCTCGTTGTGGAAGGTCACGCGTTCAACGAGGCCGGCCAGGCGGTCGAGTTCGGCGGCGTCAGCCATGGAGGGGCGCGGTGAGGCTACCCAAGGCGGCGCGCGAATCGACTGCCAACGGGCTTGGCGCCGGCTGCGTCGAGTCTGCCAAAGGCGTGCATCAGGCGGCCTGCTGAAGCGGTGCGTCCTTGACTGACGCCTCTACGCGTTCCCGTAGTTCCTTGCCAGCGGTGAGTAGAGTAGAGGACAGGTTCGTCATTCATTAGGCGTGGCCTATCTGTTTCCGCCCCTTTAGTCTGGCGGTGCCTCAATAGCCATACCATCGTCTGCCTTACCTGCCCTCCCTCATCAAACCGTGCATGCGGTTTTCCCGCACACGGCTTTCCGATGTTTTTCACGCCAAGGCATGCGCCGAGTTCCAGCCCGCCCTCATCGGAACCTTGTACAGCCCGTAGTGCCGGTAAAAATGAGCAGTCGGGAAACGGCGGAAGCCGCTTCCTCGGTCCGCCACCTTGTGGCGCTTCATCAAGTGGATGCGCAACCGGTCTTCCGCATGGGATCGAACCTTGCCCATTGCCTGACTTGAGTTTCGATAGTGGAAGTAGTTCACCCAGCCGCGCAGGCTGCGGTTCACATTTCCGACGATCCGGCTCATTGCGATAGGGGTCAGCTGTCGCCCCGTCAGTTCGGTCAGCCTCGCCTTGATCTTCTTAAGCGATTTATCCGCCGGCCTGACATTTGGGTACGGTTTTCCGGTCTTGGCCCCTCGACTCATCTGAATCGCGAAACCCAGGAAGTTGAAGCTTGCTTGGGTGGCGTCCACGATGTGAGTCTTCGCCTCGTTGAGACTGAGGTCCAGACGTCCCAGTACGTGCCGCACCACTTTCAGCGGTTCCGCTACATCTTTTCGACACATGACGACAAAGTCATCCGCGTAACGCACGAGATGTGCGGAGAGCTTGCCCTTCAGATGCCGCCGTTGCCATATTCGGTCGAGAATATGCAGGTAGCAGTTGGCCAGCAGCGGGGAAATCACGCCACCTTGCGGCGTCCCCTGACGATTGGCTTTCCCACCGCCCACGGTCTTCTTCACTCCGTTGTCGTCTTCGCCGATGATCGGGGCTTTGAGCCATTGCTTGATGAGGTGCAGAATCCCCCCATCGACGATGCGCTCGGCCACCACGGCCAGAAGCTTGGCGTGCGGAATGCTATCAAAATACTTCGACAGATCGGCGTCTATGACTTGGGTGTAGCCGGCCCAGAGCGCATTGGCAATGTCGTCCACAGCATCGTGGGCCGATTTCTTCGGCCGGAATCCATACGAGTGTTCGCAGAAATCGGCTTCGAAGATCGGTTCGATGATGAGTTTCACGGCCATTTGCGCGACCCGGTCGCGCAGCGTCGGTATCCCGAGCGGGCGCTGACTGCCGTCCGCTTTGGGGATCATGACGCGCCGTACCGGTTGGGCTCGGTAGGTCTTGTCTTTCAGATCACGGGCCAGGTCCTGCAGGAACGTTTCTACCCCAATGCCGGTTTCTATGGCCTCGAAGCTGATCCCATCAATACCAGGACTGCCTCGGTTGGACCGGACAAGCCGCCAGGCATGACTGAGGATGTCTTCCCGGCTGATCTTGTCGTAGAGCGCGTAAAAGCGGTAGGCCGGTTCTTGCTTGGCCTTGGCGTAAAGCTTCCTCTGTAGCGTCCTGATCGTAGCTGGGGTGGTTAGCGACATGGCAATCCCTCGATCCTCCGCTCTTCGGTTGCACAAACAAAGTAGGGTCCCTTCCCTCGACCGGGGTTATGTTGTCCCGCGATCTCGATCGGTACTATGAACCCCTCCGACTCCTGCCTGCAGCCGCTGCGCTTTCGTTGCCTTATACGCAGCGGTCGGTGGTCTCCCCACCCCCGCAGACGGGTCTCCAGCACTGGGCAGTAAATCTTCGAGAACATGCCATCCCTGTTACCCCGGGAGTCGATTGACGCCACTTCCGTTATTCCAGCGTCCATCCAACGGTCTTCCCCTTCCCATTACAGGGTCGACTTCTCCAAATACTTGACGAGGCTACTCATAGGTTCACTTGCGTTACGGCCTGCTCTCTTGCTGTTCGGAAACTCACGACCCCGTGTCACCACGACGCCGCTTCCTCATGCTACCGGGGCGTACGGACAACTCCCCGGACAGGACTTCAACCCGCTAGATTTACTGCTGTTACTGCGAACAATGGGGCACGTACTTTTCGGGTACCGGAACCGCGACTCCGGTCCGTGGATTGCGCCCCGCCCTCGCCGGATGGTAGTTCAGGCGGAAACTTCCGAAACCACGGATTTCGACACGATCACCTCGCGCCAGGGCGCGCCCAATGGCGTCGAGGATTTCCTTTACCGCGATGTCGGTATCCTTCACCGTCAGCGTCGGAAAACGGGAGGCGATGGCGACGATCAGATCAGCGCGAGTCATAGTCGGCATTCTACCGTCTGGAGTTGCGTTGGCTGTCATTGCCGGAGGGAGTGCTGTAAATCGAACAATCGAAGCAGATCAACACACACCGATGACAACACTGAAGCTTCTGCGGTGGCTGGCGAATTTTCAGCGCAAGGCGCGAACATGAACAGATACCGCGGGGGTATTCCGTGCAATAGACTACTGACAATGGCAGACATCCCTTCACTCTACGATACCTGGTTTGACAAGCTAACCGGTCAGGGCACGCTCCCTGCGCAAGCAGCGGTCACCGTGATCCATCGCTATCTTGACGGCAAGTCCGGTGCGAAAACGTCACCGGTGGAAATCGACGCAGCCTTCTGGTCAAGCGCTTTTTGGCAGAACTGCCCGGAAGAGGTGTTTCGTACCGAATGCTTTGCCCTAGCTTTCGCGAAGTACCTTGTCAGGAACCATGAGCAGCGGTTTTCAGAGATCCAGCGAGCACTTGCAGTGGCCCCCGATGCCTGCAAGCGAGCCATACGCTACTCAAGAGTCTTCTTGTCCCCGGAATCCGGGAGGTGGAAAGAGCTGCAGGGCCTGACCGGCCAACAGGTCCGAGGCTACAAGAGGTTCATCAAGGAGTGCCGGGAGATGTGGCGTAAGTACGAGCAACGCCGGCGCCAAGCAGATGCCGCCTACGGTCAACTTTCCGACCTGTCTATCCTCGACCTCCTGGTCTATGCCAGCATTTCCGCCTTCAAGACTGAACTGCCCCCGCTGTTTGGTCTCCAGCCGCCGAACGCGTTGATCCCGCTTCCAGGGTTCCGCTATACGATGTTTACGGAAGCAGTCGGTCGCTTGCTGGCTCGCCGACTTGAGCACTGCGGCAAGGACGAGCTCGATATTTCCGAGGAGCGCATTCGCGTCTGTTTCCGCAAGCGGATGTACCCCCTACTCATTGCACGGCATTTCGATGGAGGAACGAGCGCCGCCGTGCTCAAGCGTTTCGAAGGATTCATCGATGCACAGATTCGCCTCGATCATTGTCGTCACACGGAGATCGGCAGCTTCTGTTTCGATGGCGAGGTCTCCGGGCATGCGTCTCTTGACTCCTCCATTGACCCCATCGCCCACTTCGAACCATGGATGAATAGCTGCCTGCGAGGACACGAGCTGCATCAGTACTGGCAGATGCGCAGTCTGGCAGCTTTGGATGAGAGCACTGGCGACGACGGAGAACCTCTCACGCTGATGGCTCAGGATGGACACCTAAAACCCTCCATCAGGATCCTGGCGGACATGCTGATGTTGCACGATCTGTTTGGGGTCGACGAGGAGATAGACGTTGGCAATGGGGTCAAGGTGAACCTCCATTGCGCCTGCCTGATGCTCGAACTTGCGAAGGCGAATTTTGAGGACACCTTGCTGGCGCCGTTCTTGGCAGCAATGCGGCAGCACGGAGACTGGGCGTCCGCGCTGGTCGAGGCCATCGAGTCCGGAATGCGCGACGGCTTTCAACAGCGTTACCCAGTGCTTTTTGCCCGGGCCACCGAAAAACTGCAAATGTTCCGACAGTTCACGGTTAGCGAGACCAGCCCGTTCGGAAGCGAGGAAACCGCCGCTGCCCTGCTCGCGTTTTTCGGCAACGACCTGAAGTCAGTGAGAGATCACATCCACCAGTCTGGGAAGCAACTGCACGGGAACTTCGCCGAACAACCTTTCTTGAAGCTTGGTGATTACGTTTTCACCCTGCCTTGGGTTCTCACCACGCAGAACAACGCGACAGCCCTGGTCAACAACTTGCGGCGGGTCCGTTCCGGCCGCCCCGGCGTTGCGAAGGAAACCAAACGCATCGAAGAGAGACTCGCCGAGCAGATGCAGGAGCTAGGATTCCGTACCCTCGTCGGCCACGTTCCACCAGATGGTGAAGGCGAACCCGCGGGCGAAGTCGATCTTCTTGCCTCACGTGACGGTCACCTCTTCGTCTTCGAGATAAAGTCCGGATACGTGCGCCAAACCTTGGAAGCGGCATGGCATCATCGGACCAGCACGCTGCGCAAAGCTGGGCGGCAACTGGAGCGAAAACTCGCCGCGCTGGTTGATGTTCTCCCTGGTGAAGTCATTCTGCGGGACTCGCTGCAACTTGAGGTAGTCCCGCCGGCCGATCAAGTGCACACGTGGATTGTCGATACCTCGATTGACTTTGACCGGCAGACGTTTTCGGGGCACCTCAAGGTCAGCATGACCGAGGTGCTGGTCGTGCTGCGGGACGAAGCCGGGTTTCTCGCCGACGATGAGTCTCTGGACTGCTTGTATCCCGATGGCTTTTCCGCCTCACGGTTCGCTCAAATAATTGAGCAAGGGGTTCTGTGGCAAAAAATAACAAACACCGCCCTATTGGCCTGACCCCCTGTGAGGTAGCACACTGTGCCGCGAGTGGACTAATAAACATCAACATTGCAGACTTCCCCGACCCAACCCTCATTCTTTCGTCAGTTCACCTTGTCTCCTAGATCAGCCGCTCCCCAGGGGAAGCGCGCGCTTTCCGCCGATATGCTCAATGGCTCCGGGGAAATCAGCGTTGCCGAGCTTCTGGATATTGCGGAGTAGGCGGTGATCCTATTGGTTGCAGTTACTCCGCGGTTCCGACCCTCCGACCTGATGCATGCCGTACGAACTTCTGCAAATCGTACTTGAAAAGCAGTGCGACAGAGTCTGCGCCGCACCACGTCAATGCGGTGGTCGCCCCGTGTATCCTGCTGGTGGCGTCTTCAGTTCTCTTGCCAACTTCATCTTGGCGGTCGACTTGAAGGGAGTCGGGTCAACTTCAAAGACACTGACGGTGACCTGATTGATCCCATGGACATGGGCGATCAGTCGCTCGTGCTGTCGAAACGGCGCTTGCGCGGTCGATCCGCCGTATTCCCCCATGTTGGCCAGAATCACGGGTTGATACATGTGAAAGTGAAGGGCAGCGACCATGTTGTCGAAGGTCTGCACATCCTGGTTGAGAGCGGCGACAAGAAAGACGTCTGACTTTTCCCGCAGGTCGGCAACAAGTGCTAAATCCGTCGCGTCGTAACAGATGGCCGCGGCTACGCGCGTGGGCTTGTCGCCACCAACCGGGAACTCGAGCAGTAGTTGATATGGTCGGTAGCCCTTTACCCCCATCTTTCTTTCGCGTGCAGTCGGGTGCTTCTTGCCCTGCCATGCGTATTGAAAAGCTCTGCCGCCGTCCGGGGTTTTCGTGCGAATAAGCCACAATCCTTGATTGATCGGTGCCGCATGCTTTGGCGACTCAAAAAACGTCAGGCCCGCAAAAATGCTGGCCTTCACCTTGTCCGAAAGCGCTCTGAGATGCGAGATGTGTTCTGGATGCACGGAAAGCTCCGGGAACAGGATCACGTCGACAAGTGGTTCGCCAGTACCAAATCGATCTTCGCCGGATTCCTGAGCGGCAGCCCAGGTGCGCAGCTTCTGGTAGGTCAGCCGACAGACCTCGGCCAAGTGGCGCCGGTGTTGCGCCATCATCTTGCTCGACCAACGACAAGGTTCCTTGTCGCTGAACTGATCGCTACGTGGAAGCATCGGCTGGACGATCGCGAAGCGCATCTTCCGATGTTCCGGAGCACGATCTTCCTGAGTTGGTACGACGTACATGGGGGTGCCCGACTGCCCTCCATAGAGAGTCCGCTGCTCGAGAATGCGCTCAACCAGCACATCGAGGACATCGATACGGGTCCTGGCGCGCAGGAAGCTCACCGGGTTAGCGCCTTTGATGCCGGTACCTGGCCATTGCAGCAGTACTGACAACAGGCTGGAAAGCCACGGCGAGATCGGTGCCGGCTCGTCCAACAAGCCCCTTGCGGTATTGAGCAGGCCAAAGCGCCGCTTGAACCAGGTTGACCGCAGACCCGAGTAGTTCGACAGATCTTCGCTAACCAGATAGCGTGTGGTCGTGAAGTCGAACTCACCGGTGATGCACGATCGGAGCACTCTCCCCAAGCCGTAAAGCCAGGCACATTTAGGTTCAACCCAAGGCGGGAGCTCGTACAACGGGTCGATCTCAGTTCCAGGTTCAAATTTGATTTTCAGAAAGTCTTCCTCGTTCGGCAGCGCCTGAATTAGTGACCAATCTCTGCAACGAATTTCCATCTGGCCGACGTGTAGCCCATTTTCCAGAGCTGCCTCAATCCCCTCGACTTCGAGCACTGCTCTTGCCAAGGCAAGCAAGGCGTTTTCCTGGGAAAAATCGTTAAAATGGCCGGAGATGACACGCTGCAGAGGCAGGAAAACATTGTTGAGAAGAGCCGGTGACTTTCTTGTCGCAGTGGCGCGTGAGGTCTTCAGTGACCAAGGAACGTGCTGTCGCCAATTCGCCGTTCTGCCCGAACGCGTCCGCAACGCAACCTGCATCAAGTCGGGTCGATTCGTGGCGACCGCAAGAACACAGCGTTCGGCAATGTCCGGCGACTTTGTGGCTCGCAGGCTTTCGATCAGCCATGCCGCAAAGCGCTCCGGCGCTGGCACTAGCTGTTGGCCAACCAGCATGAATGGCAGCGCCGTCTCGAAGTCGTTCTCTTTGCACGGCGAGTACAGTAGGGCTTGATGCAACATCCAATAGTTTTTTGACCCTTCCACCTGAGTCGTTGCAACGGAGTGGTCGCCGACAACAGCCAGATACAACATAGCCTGTTGCTTGAGGTACCACGGTGATCGATCGCCGCGCTCCAGGAGTACCCGCCGTGCGAAAGCTGCAAGTTGCTGCCTATATCGGCTGATGTCTGCTGAATCGGGATATGCGGCATCTTCTCGATGGCCAGTTTCCGTAGCTCCCGCTCTCAGCAAATCGGCGGAGACGTACTCGGCGACGAGTACTTCCTGGCGCGTCGTCCTACCATCCTCCTTGGCACGGGAATAGAGCTTGCTCTCCAGGGCCTCCAGTACCGGACCAAGCAGCCTTGGGTGCGGGAACAGATCCAAGCCAACGCGGAGGAGCAGCGCCAGCGCCGGATTATTTGCCCAGCACTTGATGAGCTTGCGTGCCGTCGCTTCAAATTCGTGGTTCAACGCGGCGCCCGTGCTGACCGATCCGTTAATGGCGAGATCAGTTACTGGCGTGTCCTCCGTGTCGGTCATCGCCAAGCGCATGCGCAGCGCCCAAGCGATGCGAGTCGCAGCAAAGCGCTTTACGGTGTCCTCGCGAACATCCGTGTTTGCTACCGCGATATTGGCTAACTCCAAAGGCGAGCTCTTGTGTGAATGTTGATCCTCAAGTTGTTCGGACAACCACAAAAGGCCGTCCAGCCCTCCTGTCGCCTGGATCAATGAATCAGTGTCGAACGTGCCACTAATCCCCTGCTGGTGTAGTTCCATCAACGCAGAGACGTTGTTCTCCTTGGAGATGGAGCTGTATGGCTTCGCGGTGGTCTTGTCTTCATTCAGAACTAGCGGGATGGTCGCACCAATGGCGTTGCAATGCGCCTGGAGGACTTCGGCTACCGTACTCTGTACTTCTGCAGCGATGTCCGTTGCATTTTCTTCGCGACGGGCTTCGACCACCAGCCGGATGTCGTCGACATACCGGCAGTAGTCGCGAACGACTATTCCTCCCTGGGCAACATCCCCGTCAATCGCAGAACTCATGCGACGATCGAACTCCACCATATAGGCATTCGCCAGGAACCCGGATGCAATCAAACCCTGGGGCAGGCCCATGGGCAAGGGCTTGTCCTCATCCATCACGTCTGGGGCAAGGTGCCGGTCATCCGGCCGCCATTCCCAGTTGAAGATACGTTCGGTGGTACTCCAGAAATCGTCGTCTGCCCGGAGTGCCTCGTGCAACCCAAAGTCCTCGACGAACTTGCTGTAAAGCGCCTTCAACTGAGCGACGAGGGCCTGGCGCTCGATGCCGTCGAAAAAGGATTTAATGTCCAGCGAGATGACGAATAGCTCGCGCGTGCCATTGAGTCGCCCAGCCAATTCAGCGCAAACACCGCGGGGGCGTGCAAGGAAAACGCGATAGTCCTGAAAATATTGACTATACGTCCGCGAATTTCCCCAGCCAAAGAAGGCCCTGGGCCGGGGGCGGGTCGTCTGGTCCCAGCGGCAGTGCAAGCGGTTGCCATAACTGAATATGCCCTGCATTTGTGCTTTCAAGCCATTGCGCTCGGAAGGGTCGCCCTGGGCGGACTCCACGGCATCGGCAAGGCAAAGCATCACGGCCGTAGCCAAAGTCTGGTCTCGGATCGAGAGATGTGCGAGAGGCCTGATCTTCTGGACGCGTTGCCCGCTTACGTCCTCGGCGATCGTCCAGGCCTCGAAGTCATCGGCGTCTGCATCAAGCACACTCGACAGGTCCACGTCCCAGAGGGTATTGAGGTCAACAGGGGTGTTGGTAGGACGGCACGGTGGGAAATCCCACCGCGCATTCTTCGGCGCCGGAACCAACATCATCGGGATAGGGGCAAAAGTTGTACTCGATACGGCCTTTGCCCATTGCGCAAGCTGTCGTTCAAGGTCAATTGTCGAGCAATCGAGCTCCAGCACGTCCGCGTACCAATTGTGACGACGGATCGCAGTGTGTGCTTTCTTCCAGGCCTGCGCCAAAACGACGACGTCTGTGAGGTAGGCCCCGTGCGGCGCCAGTTGCTCGTATTTCGCTCTAAGGATGCTCATATTTGACCTGTTTGTGGTGTAGATATTAGCTCACTGTGGCCGCACGCAACCAACCAAGGCGAACCGCAGGCGCGATTGCGAACTGTGGCCGCTGGCTGCACTGGCACGCACGGCAAAAACGCACCGAGCACCATTCAGCTGGTGACTCGGTTCCATTCTCTGCTACTACTGCGACAATCACGCAATCAATGCGGGTCCGATGAGCGACGACTGCGCCAAAGTTGCCAAGCGTGGCCGCCCACCCAAGGGCGAGCAACCGATGAGCGTTGCCGAGCGCAAACGCGGGCAGCGGACGCGGGACCGTCGAGCAGCGATAGATGCTATCGGCGATGAGCAGAATGCGCCGCTGCGGGCGCTGTGGGCGATCCTGAGACGCGCTGAAGCGTCCGAACCAGCTCGGCTTTCTGCACAACGAGCTTGGGCTGAAATCGGCCGGCGATATTGTTTTGTGAATGTCACAAAATAAACAGAGCGTGCTGAATAAACACCCCGGAAATACCACGAATTAGCGATACAAAGAAGGCCTGGAATCTGCGGCCGGGCTGGAAGCCGAGTCAGTCGGGTAACGCAAGCGGGAGGCCGGCGGGCAGCAGAAACCGCGTAACCCTCGTCGCATTGGCGGCCATGGAGGAAGGTGCCGACGCCATCGCCAGGAAGATCGTGGAAATGGCCAAGCAGCGAGACGTCAGCGCTGCCAGACTGGTTCTGGAACGGTTGGTACCACCGGCAAAACAGCGCCCCGTATCCCTGCGCCTGCCAGACACTGACACCACCGCGGGTATCACCCAAGCTTGGGCCGCAATCCTGCGGGCGGTGGCAGTGTCTGGCAGGCGATCTGCTACCGGGCGGAGCCGCGACCCTGGCCAGCATAGTGGAAGTTCGCCGCGAGGCATTGTAAACGCAAGAGCTTGAACAACGCATTGCCGCACTGGAGACCATAAAATGAGAACAGCGCTTGGGCAAGCTCGAAGACGCATTACTGCCGCAACCTGTTCAGGTGTTCTGCCTCCTGATGGAGCCGGAAAGCGATGCGACTCCCAAGGCCTGGGATGAATACCTGCGGCAAGTCGACGAAGCGAAGGCGCGGGGTAATTTCGTCGGCATCGTGTCATCCAGCCTGTGAGGTGAAAGGCGCCACTCCCGAGGCCTTCGCCTCGAAGACGTCCACGATGGTGCCGCAGAAAAAAGGCTCGCGCGGACTGAGCAGCGCGCCGACGCCATCGATAAAGCGTAAGGCCCCCAATCCACGAACGTCGACGCGCGACCGGGCAGCTCCGGCGCAAGCCTTGCTCCACCCCACTCAGGCGATTGGGCAGCGCCAGCGGCGCGACCTTTGCACGACTCGGCGATGAGAAACTCGGGCCCCCTGTGCCAATATGACCTGAGACACCTACCCCTGACAAATTAGAGTAGAAAGGTAGGTTCCCATCATGGCAAACGACACGAAGGATCTGATGAACGGACAAGCCGCACTGGC
>Ga0209053_1001474_pt1 | contig 10975 bp, 9 predicted proteins | sample EBPBio152010_DNA_FD_185864 | JGI IMG/M metagenome (GOLD analysis project Ga0209053, IMG submission 185864) | Wastewater treatment Type I Accumulibacter community from EBPR Bioreactor in Madison, WI, USA - Reactor 1_7/15/2010_ DNA (SPAdes)... | ecosystem: Engineered > Bioreactor > EBPR >... | reverse complement strand
GTATAAAGATAGAAATTCTAATTTAGATAATAGAAATTCCTAATCCTGGTTTTTCAGAAATTTGAATCTGACCGTTTACAATTTGACTTCCTTTTGCAATATCGTTTGCAACTAAATTGGCTCCATCTAAATCAGCAAAATCACATAATGGCGCTAAAACCGAACCAGCAGAAATCCCAACAGAAGATTCTGTCATACAGCCAATCATAATTTTATAATTCAAACTTCTAGCTTTTTGAATCATTTCTATTGCTGGAGTTAATCCACCGCATTTTACTAATTTGATATTAATGCTTTTATAATGAGGTTTCAATTGTTCTAACGAAGTTATATCTTGACAATCTTCATCCGCCATCCAATTGGAATGCAAATTAGCGTTTAAAATTTCATAATTTTCTTGCCCTTTTTTCATGGGTTGTTCTAAGTAATAAAATTTCTCCGAAGCGATTTCATCTTGCAACCAAATACAGTTTTCTTTATCAAAACTTCCGTTGGAATCTAAGGCAATATCATAACTTAATTCAAGTAAAGATTTAACCTCACTTTTATTGAAATGATTACACTTTACTTTAAATTTATTCCAAGAAGATTTCTTAATTTTCTGAATTTGATTTTCAATAGAATCAACACTTATAGTTATTGAAGATTCAGGTAGTTGCTTAATTTGAATCGCATTTAATTCCAAAAACGATTTGTCCTCCAGTTTTCCAAATAAATCCCAATAAGCACAATCTAAAGCCGAACGCAAGAAACTTGGCAAGTCTAAAGTCAATAAAAAAGTATAAAATTCAATAGGATGAATTATCTTTTGAAATTCAATTTGTTCTTTAATTACTTCTAATTTTTGAACAAAATCTTGTAAGTTTATTTGATAATAATCAATTGCGGTACATTCACCATAACCAATTGTATTGTGACTTTTCAACGAAACGATTAATGCTTCTCTAAAAGTATAATTTCCGTAAGAAATGGAGAAAGTTTCCTTTAATTCTAATCGAACTATTTGCCAAGATAAATTCATTAAAGGAGCGTTGAAGTTAATTTGTTTAATTACAAACAAATATAAAAAATAAATTCCGAAACGAGTTCGGAATAAAAAGATGGCAAGCGACCTACATCGCACCGCTACAACCACATACCTTTGCTATGTTCCCATCCTGGAGGATTCTGCAGGAGCTGGTCGTGTAGGACTTGCCGGTGCAAAGATACAATCTTTTTATATTTTTGCAAGAAATTAACATCTTAAATAATACATTTGTATCTATAAATAGAATTAAAATCAGATGAAAAATTATAAAGTATTAGCTGTCATTTTATTAGCCGGATTGTCTTTCAGTTGTAAAAGTACTGATGAAGATTTTTTTACCATAAATGAGAGCAAAATAAAAGCTCAATACACTACCGAAGACATATTAAATCTTGAAGTTGATAATCCCAAAACTCAAAAAATCGACAGTGTTGTTTATACCATTAATGATAAAAAAGTAGGTTCAAGCAAAAGTAATTCTAGTTTTTCATTTCCTTTAAAGAATCAAAAATTAGGATATCAAAATATTAAAGCTTCTATCCATTATGATGGTGCTACCGAATTAGATTCGACAAGAATTGAAGTTATTTCAAATTTGGAACCTAAAATTCTAAAATTTACACTTATAAATACTTATCCTCATGATAACAACGCTTATACACAAGGATTGGAGTTTTACAACGGTGTTTTATATGAAGGAACCGGACAAAGAGGAGAATCTACTTTGAGAAAAACGAATTATAAAACTGGAAATATTGATTTAAAAATAGATTTAGAACCTCGTTTTTTTGGTGAAGGAATTACTTTCTTAAACGATAAAATTTATCAACTTACTTGGGAAGAAACTACCGCTTTTGTTTATGATGCCAAAACATTGAAAAAAATAAAAGAGCTTCCTTATGCTAAAAAAATTGAAGGTTGGGGATTAACTAATGATGGTAAATATTTATATCAATCAGATGGTTCTGAAAAAATTTATAAATTAAATCCAGAAGATTTGAGCGTTGTTGATTATGTAAATGTTTATTCAAAAGATACTAAAGTAAAAGAACTGAACGAATTAGAATGGGTTGATGGTAAAATTTACAGTAATGTTTACCAAAAAAATGCCATTGTAATTATAAATCCTACAAATGGTGTTGTAGAAGGAGTTATTAACTTGGCTGAATTAGAAAGCAAAACTACACCAATCGCTGAAAGAGATGTCTTAAATGGAATTGCTTATAATCCTGCGACTAAAACCTTTTTTGTCACTGGAAAAAATTGGGATAAAATGTTTGAGATAAAAATAAATCAATAGTCTGATGAGCAATAAAATGCCAAAATCTTGTCAAGAAAATTGGCTTGACCTTTCACCAAACGAAAAGGTTAAATTTTGTAATTTATGTCAGAAAAACATATTTGACCAAACTACAGAAGGATCAGAATCTAATGAAATAATATGCATGCGTTATGCTACTTCAGAAAACCATGTCAATAAAAAGTTTTCTCATAAGATAAAACAATTCATACTTTCAAGAATAAAAAAAAACCGAGCTCACTAACTCGGTTTTTTTATTTTTATTTTTTCTTTGAATTTACAAACTCCATTTTCGTGGCATCATAAATCAATTTATTTTCTTGTGTTTTATTCTTTTGAGTAATCGTCCCATCTGCATTTAGAGTAAACTCAAACCCTTCTCTTCTCATTCGTTCTTGGGTTTCTGAAGCGTTTTTTAATCGATCTAGAAATACTTTTTCAACAATATGATTTGTTAGCTGGGTATTATAAAAAACTTGTTTCTTAGAAGTTATTTCATAAACATTAGAATAAACAGTTGTAATATCTTCAGTTTTTAAATCGGTTTTATTCAACGTCTTTTCTGTCCATGATAATAGATATAATTTTACGCCACTAGCAGTAAATGATTTCAACTTTACATCAGTTGGAGTAAATTTAGCATCAGCAGGTTTTACGACAATAGCTTCTTTACCATCAATAGTTAATTGAAAATTACCAGCTTTAACCTCGGCAACCAAATTATCAACCTTGGCTAAAACACCTTTGGTTGTTGTAGTTGCTTTTTTTGCAGTGCCTTTTTTCTTTTGAGAATAACTTGAAATGCTACAAAGAGCAATTAAGGTAAATAATACAATTTTTTTCATAGTAGTGTTATCGTTTAATAGGATAGCAATATACAAAAATATTTATATGGAAAATGTTAAATAAAAAAACCGAGCTATTTCTAGCTCGGTTTTTAATCTATAATAAAATTTTATTATTTCACTTCTTCAAAATCAACATCTTGAGTTTGATCGCCACTTGCATCAGCTTGTGGTTGTGCTTCTTGAGCTTGACCTTGTTCTCCTTGAGCGTACATTGCTTCTGTAGCAACTTTCCAAGCAGCATTTACATTGTCAAGACCTTTTTGAATTGCTTCTAAATCTTGATTTTGGTGTGCCATTCTCAATTCAGTCAAAGCTGATTCAATTCCAACTTTATGATCATCAGATAATTTATCACCAAGCTCTTTCAATTGACTTTCTGTTTGGAAAATCATACTGTCAGCTTCGTTCAATTTTTCAGCTTTTTCTTTAGCAATTCTATCACTTTCAGCGTTCATTTCAGCATCTTTTTTCATTCTTTCGATTTCTTCTGCTGTTAAACCAGATGAAGCTTCGATACGAATGTCATGAGATTTTCCTGTTCCTTTATCAGTTGCAGAAACTTTGATGATACCATTAGCATCAATATCAAATGTAACTTCAATTTGAGGAACACCTCTTGGTGCTGGTGGAATTCCGTCTAAGTGGAAACGACCGATTGTTTTATTATCTGCTGCCATTGTTCTTTCACCTTGAATAACGTGGATTTCCACACTTGGTTGATTGTCAGCAGCTGTTGAGAATACTTGTGATTTTTTTGTTGGAATGGTTGTGTTAGACTCAATTAATTTAGTCATTACATTACCCATAGTTTCAATTCCTAATGATAAAGGTGTAACGTCTAATAACAATACATCTTTTACATCACCTGTTAAAACTCCACCTTGAATTGCAGCTCCAATTGCAACAACTTCATCAGGATTTACTCCTTTTGATGGTTTTTTACCAAAGAATTTTTCAACTTGTTCTTGGATAACTGGAATTCTTGTAGAACCACCAACCAAGATTACTTCGTCAATATCAGAAACTGATAAACCAGCATCTTTCAAAGCTTTAACTACTGGATCCATTGAACGTTTCACTAAAGTTTCAGCTAATTGCTCAAATTTAGCACGCGTTAATGTTTTAACTAAGTGTTTTGGTCCTGAAGCCGTTGCAGTAACGTATGGCAAGTTAATTTCTGTTTGAGTTGAAGAAGATAATTCAATTTTAGCTTTTTCAGCAGCTTCTTTCAAACGTTGCAATGCCATTGGATCTTTACGTAAATCAACACCTTCTTCGCTATTGAATTCGTTAGCCATCCAATCGATGATTACTTGGTCAAAATCATCTCCACCTAAGTGAGTATCTCCATTTGTAGATAATACTTCAAAAACTCCGTCACCTAATTCAAGTACAGAAATATCAAATGTACCTCCACCTAAATCGTAAACTGCAATTTTTTGGTCAATACCTTTTTTATCTAATCCATAAGCTAATGCCGCAGCAGTTGGTTCATTGATGATACGCATTACTTTTAAACCTGCAATTTCACCAGCTTCTTTTGTAGCTTGACGTTGTGCATCATTAAAGTATGCTGGAACAGTGATAACTGCTTCTGTAACTGTTTGACCTAAATAGTCTTCAGCTGTTTTTTTCATTTTTTGAAGAGTCATTGCTGACAATTCTTGTGGTGTATAAAGTCTTCCGTCGATATCAACACGTGGAGTGTCATTATCACCTTTAACAACTTTATATGCTACAGTCGATGCTTCTTTAGCACTTTCTGAATATTTATTACCCATAAAACGTTTGATAGACGCTATGGTCTTAGTAGGATTTGTTACCGCCTGTCTTTTTGCAGGGTCACCTACTTTAATTTCGCCACCTTCTACAAATGCAATTACAGATGGTGTAGTTCTCTTTCCTTCTGCATTAGCAATTACAACTGGTTCTCCACCTTCCATAACTGACACGCAAGAATTGGTTGTACCTAAATCGATACCAATAATTTTTCCCATTTTCCTAATTTTCTAATTTAATATTTTATTTAGTTTTTCAACTTGTTTGTGATATGACAATGATTGTGCCAAGTGGAATTTGAGAATAAATTGTCAGTTTTGAGAAGATTTTATATGACAAGATGACATTGTTAAGTACAAAATATGAAGTTGGAAGTACGAAAATCTGATTTAAAATTATCAAATTCTTATTTATGTACCAATAAAACTATTTATTTTTCAGTTATTCACTTATATTTGTCTTTCAAACTAAACTTTTCTTTATGGAAGAATGCATCTCGGTTTTTGATATGTTAAAAATTGGTGTTGGACCATCAAGTTCTCATACACTTGGACCTTGGCGTGCCGCTGAACGATTTTTGGCTGAATTAAATCAAGAAAATTTACTAAACACTACAACTCGAGTTAAAGTAGATTTATACGGTTCACTATCATTAACTGGTGTTGGTCATGCAACTGACTTGGCCGTAATGCTAGGTTTGAGCGGTCAGGATCCAGAATATATTCCTGTTGAGAATATTGACAAAATCATATCTTCTATAAAAAATACGCATCAAATCAACTTAGGAAATCAACTTTTGATTCCTTTTGATTTTGAAAAAGATATTGTTTTTAATAAAAACTTTTTGCCTTTTCATGCTAACGGAATAACTTTTACAGCATTTACTTCAAATAAAGAATATACTTCTACCTTCTACTCCATTGGTGGTGGATTTGTGGTAAAAGAAGAACGTGTAAATGCTAAGAAAAAATTAGAAATTAAATGTGCTTTTCCTTATCCAGTTCAAAATGCACAAGAGTTATTGGATTATTGCACTACTCAAAATAGAAAAATATCAGAAGTTGTTTATGATAACGAAAAATCAATGCGTTCGGAAGAAGAAATTGATAAAGAGTTAATGCGCATTTGGAATACCATGTTAGAATGTATGTACATTGGTTGTCATTCTGAAGGCATACTTCCTGGTGGATTGAATGTTCGCAGAAGAGCTTTTGACATGCATCAAGGTTTGATTGGTTTATCCAATTATAATTCGCCTCAAGAATGGTTAGAATGTATTCGTAAAACCGAAGTTAAATTCCGTCAAATTCTAAAATGGGTTTCGTGTTTTGCCTTAGCTGTCAATGAAGTAAACGCAGCTTTAGGAAGAGTTGTGACAGCTCCAACCAATGGAAGTGCTGGAGTAATTCCTGCAGTTTTGATGTATTATTTAGTAATTGAAAATCACGAAGCTGGCGAAAAAGAAATAAAACAATTCTTGATGGTTGCTGGAGAAATTGGAAGTATTTTCAAAAAAGGTTCAACTATATCAGCCGCAATGGGTGGTTGTCAGGCAGAAATTGGAGTTTCTAGCGCTATGGCAGCAGCAGCGTTGTGTGAAGTTATGGGTGGAACTCCAGACCAAGTGCAAATGGCAGCCGAAATTGCAATGGAACATCACCTAGGTTTAACTTGTGATCCAATTGGTGGTTTGGTTCAAATTCCGTGCATTGAAAGAAATACAATGGGTGCAATAAAAGCTATAAATGCCGCCGAATTAGCTATGGAAACTGATGCAAAAAATGCTAAAGTTCCATTGGATAAAGTCATTAATACCATGTGGCAAACCGCTAAAGATATGAATTCTAAATATAAGGAAACTTCAGAAGGCGGATTGGCGGTTGCCGTGAATGTTGCCGATTGTTAAGCATAAAAAAGGAGATAATTTTAAAAAATTATCTCCTTTTTACTTTATTGCAATACAAATTATCTAATGTATACTTCAATATTACCATTGGCATCTTTTAATTTTAGCTCACTCAACGTAAGATTAACAATATCTTGAGTAGTGGTAACACCATCAACAACTCTTGTTAAATTATTGTGTGATCTTGAATAAATACCTTGATCTGTAAACAAAGCGCAGGGATCAATTGTAGAATCATAATTACCTTCTTGAACAGTATTGTCTGATTTTAGGTCCATGAAATCTTTTTCACATCCAGATTGGTTTTGCGGAGCATCTATTAGAGTTTCCACACCAGAAACAGTAGTTCCGACTTTACTTATACTCCATTTTCCTGTTAAAGGAGCCAATGTTTCTCCATCATTGTCATCATCACTACATGAAATTGTGAAGAAACCAAAAACAGCAACCATCATCACCACTACTAAACTTCTACTTTTTACATTAACTTTTCTCATAACATTTTAGATTAATTTGTTAATGACAAAGTTAGTTTTGAAAAAGTAGAAGATATTATATAATGATTTTTAATTGTTACATAAAATAAGCTAATTTAGAGGACTTAAATATGAAAAATATGATAGATTTTAAAACTCAAAACTCAAACTAGTTGTCAAAAAGAAATTTGAATTAACTAAATCATAACCTTTGGGAAATACTTCTTTCTTACTATCAAAGTAACGAGCTTCTGTTCTAAATTTCACTTTTGAATTAGGCAAATAATCAAAATTTAACGAAAATCCAAGAGTTTTAAATTCATCATTTGTAGCAATAATCACATTCTTTTCATCTTGGTAATATTCGGTTCTAAATGCCGTTTGCCATTTTGGATTTATTGAATATTGGGTAATAAAAACAGGACTTAACCACGATGCAGATGAGTTATTTTTTGAACTTAAATCTTGCAAACCATAATCAAAACCTGCAATGGTTCGCCATTTGTCATTCCATTTTTTATCAAAATATAAATTACTGAAATAACGCATTGTATAATCAATTCCATTAAATTCTTTTCCAACGAATGTGCTCCAATTTAAAGTTGAATTTGCAGATGATTTATAAACAATTTGAGTTCCTAAAGATGGTGCAACATCCTTTTGAGGTTTGTTGATTCGTTGCCAACCATTGGTCAATAAAGCTGCAAAGTTCCATTTATCTGAAGGCTTGTAGTTGTACTTTACACCTGTCATAAAATAAGGAGAATTTTCAGCTAAAAAAGAACGCGTTAATGTCAAATTAGAAGCTGTTGTAGCCGATTCAAATCCGATATAGCTTGGTAAAATCCCAACTTCTATGGAGTGCTTTTTTGATTTATCTAAATACAAACCTACATAGGCTTCATTTAAATATTTTACCTTTTCGTTGGCATAATTATCATCAACATAAGTTCCTGATTGCAATGACAATACTGCATATGCATTTTCATATTCAACCTTTGCACGAAGCAATCCGATATTGATATTAAACTCATTATGACGATTATAATTATACATAAAAGGCAGTTTTGTATCGGCAGTGTTTTCATTAAAATCAAAAGAATAGTAGGTTTCTACAAATCCTGAGAAAGTGGTTTTGAATTCACTTTTTTCTTGTGAAAATGAATTTACAAAAACTAAAAGTGTAAAAGTTAAGAGTGCTTTTTTCATTGTGCAATAATATTATTTTTTTCTGTTTAATTCAAGTTTCATTGTTGGAGAATACACCATTGGATATTCCTCAATTGCTACATCACTTTTGTCTAATCCAAAGGCTTTTTCGTCGGAAAGTGATAATTTTTTTAGCCAAAAATAGGAAGTCAACATCCAACCTTCTTTAAAAGCAAACTCATTTTCTACTGAAATGAATTTTTCAATAATTACAAATTTAAAATCGGGTTCATTATTATATTTTGTTGATCCATCAGGACGAATGTGTAAATTCAACTCTTTTCTTTCGACCAATTCTTGCACTATTTTTTTAAAATACAATTCTACTTTTGGCTGAATTCTGAAACCAACATTTAGCACCACTTTAATTACTTTATCATCTAACAATTCTTCCACTTCATAATTTAAAGTAAATGGTTCGTTGGTTCTATTGATGTGTAAAAACCAATAAACATCTGCCCTTTTTGGTTTTTTTGCGAATATAGATTTGATGATTTTCTCTTCTATTTCATAGGTTTTATCCGCTTTAGATAGATAAATTAAATGCGTAGCATATTTTGGAATACTATCGTCCTCACTCAATTCGTTCAATAAAGTAGTTTGCTCTTTTAAATTGGTAAACTTCAAAAACTTATTATTGATTTTTCTAGAATAATACCATACATACATTACCATAAAAATTAATAATTCAAAAAACAGAAACATCCATCGTTCTTTAATCTTTACCACATTGGCTATAAAAAATGACACTTCAATGATTGAAAAAATCACAAGGACAATTGCGACCCAAGTCATTTTTACTTTTTTGATAAAAATTAAATAATAGGATAATAAAACCGTAGTCATCAACATTGCAACCGTTATAGAAAATCCATAAGCAGCTTCCATATTGGATGAATTTTTAAAATATAAAATCATTAAGATACAACCTATCCAAAGAATAGTATTAACAGATGGAATATAAATTTGTCCTTTCAAATTAGTTGGATTTTTCAACGCAACTCTTGGCCAAAAGTTTAAAGAAATCGCTTCGTTAATTAATGTAAAAGAACCACTTATCAAAGCTTGAGAAGCAATAATTGTTGCCAAAGTTGCAATTACAATTCCGATGATTAAAAACCATTGTGGCATTATTTCATAAAATGGATTTTGACCATTTAAAAATTCATTTCCTTGGTGCATAAGCCACGCACCTTGTCCTAAATAATTAGTTAATAATGCCAATTTTACAAAAATCCAAGTGATACGAATGTTTTCCTTTCCGCAATGTCCTAAATCCGAATATAATGCTTCAGCTCCAGTTGTACAAAGAAATACAGCTCCAAGTAACCAAAATCCTTTTGGATATTGCGTCAATAATTCATAAGCATAAATTGGGTTTAATGCTTTCAAAATATCAGGATGATGAACGATTTGTGAAACTCCCAAAACCAAAAGCATGGTAAACCAAACTACCATGGCTGGACCAAAAATAATTCCTACTTTTTGTGTTCCAAAACGCTGAAAAATAAACAATCCTGATAAAATGGCAATTACAATTGGTATCGTTGGTAAATTAGGAACAACTGCTTCTAAACCTTCAACGGCAGATGCAACTGAAATTGGTGGCGTAATAATTCCGTCAGCTAATAAACAAGTTGCGCCAAGAATTGTAGGAATGACTAATTTTCCTTTTCCAAATCGTTTTACCAAAGCATAAAGCGAAAAAACACCACCTTCACCATGATTATCCGCAGAAAGTGTTAGTAAAATATACTTGAAAGTAGTTTGAAAAGTTAATGTCCAAAACACACACGAAATGCCTCCATAAACTAGCAATTCGTTTATTGGTCGATCGCCAATTATAGCTTTCATTACATACAAAGGCGATGTTCCGATATCACCATAAATTATTCCCAATGCTACTAATAATGTAGCCGCTGTTACTTTTTGTTTTACTGATATGTTCATTGTTTTTAGTTTAAAAGTTTATTAGTTTAGAAGTTTAAAAGGTTTTAAAATAGGACATAAGAAGTCTCTATTGCGATGTTTACACATGCAATTTTTAATTCTTAATTTTAAATTTTTAGATTATAATTAACTGGTATTGAATCGATAACCAACACCAGATTCGGTGATGATATACTTTGGACGGTTGGGATCTTCTTCGATTTTTTTTCGTAATTGTGCCACAAAAACACGTAAATATTGGGTTTGTTCCGAATAACTTTGTCCCCAAATTTCTTTGAGAATATATTGATGGGTTAAAACTCTTCCATCATTTTTGAATAACAGAATTAGAAGTGTATATTCAGTTGCAGTAAGTTTTAAAATTTCGTTGTTTACCTTAACAATTCTCGATGTCAAATCGATTGAAACATTTCCGAATGAAGTGATTGGCTCAACATTTTGAATAGTATTTTTGCGCAAAGCAGTTCGCATTCTGGCTAA
>Ga0209053_1001466_pt1 | contig 11026 bp, 11 predicted proteins | sample EBPBio152010_DNA_FD_185864 | JGI IMG/M metagenome (GOLD analysis project Ga0209053, IMG submission 185864) | Wastewater treatment Type I Accumulibacter community from EBPR Bioreactor in Madison, WI, USA - Reactor 1_7/15/2010_ DNA (SPAdes)... | ecosystem: Engineered > Bioreactor > EBPR >... | reverse complement strand
GTGTGAGCGTGTGAGCGGAAGCTGACCCCGTCTCGTTGCGTGTCAAGGGCTTAGCACCTTCTGGCGGAACAATTTATCGAACGCGTTTCGACCTTGCCCCTTGCCCCTTGCCCCTTGCCCCTTGCCTCACACCTTCCCCTGGAACTGGGCGAGCAGCGCGAGGTCCTCGGGCGAGAGGCCGCCGTCGTCGGCCGGCGGCGCGTCGGGGTCCACGACGACGTGCGGCGGCGCGGCGTCCACCACGTCCTTGAGGAAGCGACGGGCGGTGGCGCCCTCGACGTACGCGCCGGAGGCGTTGGGGTGTCCGCCCCCGCCGAACCGCGCGGCCCAGGCGTTGACCGGGCAGTCGCCGACGGAGCGGAACGACGCCTTGACGCCGCTCGGCAGCTCCAGCACGATGACGGCGGCGCGGACGCCGTCGAGCGCGAGCGCGTAGTTGACCAGCCCCTCGGTCTCGTCGAAGAAGGCGCCGGCGGCGCGGACCATCTCCTGCGTCACGACCATCGTCGCGAGGCGCCCGCCGTAGTGGGTCTGGATCGTCTGGAACGCCGCCGCCATCAGGCGGAGGCTGCCGAGGCTCTTGCCGTCGAAGAGGGCGACGTGGATGGGCTCGGGCGAAAAGCCGCCGCGCGTGAGCAGGTCCGACGTGATGGCGTGCGTGCGCGGCGTCGTCGCGCCGTAGCGGAACGAGCCCGTGTCGGTCATGATGCCGACGTAGAGCGCGGTCGCCACCTCGGGCGTGATCAGCGCCGGGTCGAGGCCGGCGAGGAGGTCGTACGCGATCTCGGCCGTCGCGGCGGCGTCGGTGCGGACGCAGGCGACGTCGAACCACGTCTCGGGGTGCGTGTGGTGGTCCAGCAGCAGCACCGGCGCCAACGCCTGCGCGAACAGGTCGCCGACGGCACCGAGGCGGTGCTTCGCGTTGGTGTCCACCACCAGCAGGGCGTCCGCGCGGGCGACGGCCTCGGCCTGCGCGAGGCGCCCGCGCTCGTAGCGCTGGACGAGCCCTGCCGGCTGCGGCTCCACGAGCCAGTCGAGGTTGCGCGGCGGGCCGTCGGCGTTGAGGATCAGGACCTCCTTGCCGAGCGCGAGCAGCGCGCGTGCGATCGCGATCTCGGTCCCGAGCGCGTCGCCGTCGGGGCGGAGGTGCGACGAGAGCACGACGCGCGACGCCGCCGCGAGACGGTCGCGCACCGCCGCGAGGTCGGGCGAGTCGAGGACGAGCGGGTCAGGCACGTACGCGTGTAGGCGTGTAGGCAGGGAAGCGAGCCGTCGCTCGCAGATCCAAGGTCGCCACAGACCACTCCCGTCGGCGTTCTCCAGATCCCCGGCCTACACGCGTACACGCTTCCACGCCTACACGCGTACCTCGCCGCTACCTTCCACCGCACCCGCCCCGCCCCGACGATGGCAGCCCGGATCGACGGCAAGGAGATCGCGGCCGACGTCCGCGCCGACGTGGCGCACGGCGTCGCCGCCTTCGCGGAATCGCACGGCCGCGCGCCCGCGCTGCGCGTCGTCCTCGTGGGCGACCACCCGGCGAGCCGCTCCTACGTCACCGCCAAGAAGCGCGCCGCCGAGGCCGTCGGGATCGACGCCCAGACGCTGGAGCAACCGGCCGACCTGTCGCAGACCGACCTGCTCGCGCTCATCGCGCGCCTCAACGCCGACAAGGCCGTCGACGGCATCCTCGTCCAGCTCCCGCTGCCGGACCACATCGCGGACGCCGAGGTCATCCGCGCCATCGCGCCCGAGAAGGACGTCGACGGCTTCCACCCGACCAACGTCGGGCGCCTCTGGCTGGGCGACGCGCGCGCGCTGGCGCCGTGCACGCCGGCCGGCATCGTCGAGATGCTCCGCCGGACCGGCGTCGAGCTGCGCGGCGCCGAGGCCGTCGTCATCGGGCGCAGCCAGATCGTCGGCAAGCCGATGGCGGCGCTCCTGCTCCAGCACGACGCCACCGTCACCGTCTGCCACAGCCGCACGCGCGACCTGCCGGCCGTCGCCCGCCGCGCGGACGTGCTCGTGGCCGCCATCGGACGCCCGGCCTTCGTCACGGCCGACATGGTGAAGCCCGGCGCGACGGTCATCGACGTCGGCATCAACCGCGTCGAGGACGCGACGGCCGAGCGCGGCTACCGCCTCGTCGGCGACGTGGACCCGGCCGTGGACGCCGTCGCCGGCGCGCTCACACCGGTCCCCGGCGGCGTCGGGCCGATGACCATCGCGATGCTGCTCGCGAACACGCTGCGCGCGGCCGAGGCGCGGGTTCGTGCGTGAGGCGGGCATGACGTAGGGGCGAGCGAGACATGTCTCGCCCCTACTCCCGGGCATCCGGCGATCCCGGGCGGCGCGCCATGGACCGGTCACGACCCGCGCGGCACGCGCGGAAACAACCGTTCTGCCGCCTCGGTCGTCGCCGCCGCGACCTCCTCGACGGACAGCCCGCGCGCCTCAGCGATGCGCGCCGCGACGAGCGGCACGAACGCCGGCTCGTTGCGTTTGCCCCGGTGCGGGACCGGCGCGAGGTAGGGCGCATCGGTCTCCAGCACGATGCGCGAGAGCGGCACGCCGGCGACGGCCTCCATCACGCCGGCCTTCGCGAACGTGGTCGTCCCGCCGAGTCCGACGTGGAAGCCGAGGGCCAGCACGTCCGGCACGACGTCGGCCGGGCCGCCGAAGCAGTGGAAGACGCCGGTGAGCGCGTCGCCGCGCGGGTGGGCGGCGGTCTCCTCGCGGAGGATCGCGATCACGTCGCGGAGGCAGGCGCCGTCGCCCCGGTCGCGCGAGTGGAGCACGAGCGGCAGGTCGTGCTCGATGGCCCAGCGGACGTGCGCGCGGAGCGCCTCGTGCTGCGCCGCCACGTGGTCGGTGCTCCAGTAATAGTCCAGGCCCGTCTCGCCGACAGCGACGACGCGCGGATCGGCGAGCGCGGCCTCGACGGCGGCGGCGTCGCGCGGCCACGCGTCGGCCACGTCGCACGGGTGGATGCCCGCCATCGCGGAGAGGCCGGCGTGCCGGTCGCACAGGTCGAGCGCGGCGGCGAGCGTCGCGGCGTCCGTCGCCGGCATCAGGATGCGCGACACGCCGGCGGCGCGCGCACGCTCGATGGCTGCGTCGCGGTCGTCGTCGAAGCGGGCGTGGTAGAGGTGCGCGTGCGTGTCGATCACGGGTCGGCGCTCAGGACGCGCGCGGGAGGCTGACGACGACGGCGCCGTCGACGACGGCGACGGTCGCCGCGTCGCGCTCGGCGATCAGCGCGGCGACGGCGAGGCAGAGGTCGCCGCGCGGTGAGCCGACGCCCGGCCCGCGCACCTCGACCTGCGCCCAGCCCTGGTCCTCGGCGACGCAGACGTCCAGCGCGTCCGCCGCGCCGCGCCCCTGCGCGGCCTCGACGGCGAGCGCGAGCACGTCCGACAGGCGGACGGGGTCGGCGGCGACCGTCAGGACGCCCCCGCAGAGGTCGAGCGGCGCCGCCGCGCCGGCGGGCAGGACGGCGGCGACGGCCGGCGTCCACGGCAGGACGGTCCGCTGCGTGGTCGCGTCGAGGTGTCGACATGCGAGCGCGAGCAGGCCGGCGTCGGCCTCGCGCGCCTCGTCGGCGGCGGCACGCGCGAGGGCGTGGAGCAGGCTCCGGCTGAGGCGGTCGCGCGCCGCGAGGCGGCCGCGCGCGCGCTCGGCGTCGTAGCGCTCACGCGCGACGTGGACCGCCACCGCGGCCTGCGCCGCGACGGCCTCCAGCAGGCGCAGGTCGAGCTCGCTGAAGCCGCCGTCGGCGGGGTCGAGCGCCTCCAGCACGCCGATGGCGTCGCCGGCGGCGACGAGCGGCACGGCCGCGATGGCGCGCGGCTGGTAGTCGAACGCCTCGCCGGGCGCCGCGAAGTGGCGCTCGTCGGTCGCCACGTCGGCCGCGACGAGCGGGCGCCGCTCGCGGAAGACCTCGCCGGCGAGGCTGCCGTCGAGCGGGACCGGGATGCGCGCGAGCGCCTCGGCGTCCTCGTTGGTCGCGGCGACGAAGCGCAGCGAGCCGGCGGCGGCGTCGTAGAGCAGCATCGAGGCGCGTCCGCACCCGAGAACCTCGGTGGTCGCGACGAGGATCGTGTCCAGCACGTCGGCCAGCGGGCGCGGCTCGGCGAGCGCCGCAAAGAGGTCCATCAGGCGCTGGGCCTGCGGCGACGAGGGGGTGGTGAGCGGCACGAGCGGTCGGGAGGAGAGCCGATGCAATATCGGCGACGGTAGCTTCCTGCGTCTCCCCGGTTCCCCGACGTGCGCCTCCTCGCCTTCCTGATCCTCGCCGGCCTCGCCGCCGGCTGCCGCGGCGAGGCGCCGCGCGAGACGCCACCGCCCGAGCGGCCGTCCATCCCGTTCCGCATCGACGGCTCGCTGTCGTTCCTGCGCGACCGCCCCGACGGCGGCGTCGACACGCTCCACACCATCGCGATCGAGGTGGCCGACACCGACTCGACGCGCACGCGCGGGCTGATGGACCGCCGCGAGATTCCGCCCGACACCGGGATGCTGTTCATCTTCCCTGCCGAGGCGCCGCAGGCGTTCTGGATGGCCAACACGCCGCACGCGCTCGACATCCAGTACTACGGCGCCGACTCGACGCTCGTGAGCGTCGCCGCCAACGCGCGGCCGTTCTCGACGGCGAGCCTGCCGTCGGAAGGCCCGGCGCAGTTCGTCGTCGAGGTCGCCGCCGGCGTCACGGCGCGCCTCGGGCTCGTCGCCGGCGACCGCATCACGTGGACGTTGGGTGCAGGTGCGGGAAACTCACCGTGAAGCCTGACGCAGCGCGGCACGCAATCGGTTGACGTTCCGTTCCTTGCGCTCACGGCCCGACGCCGCCACGTCGGCCGTCCTTCGCCCGGGCGCCCCGTAAGGCGTCCGGGCGTCTCCGTTATTCCTCTTGCGTCTCCCCGGCATCCGGCCGGACGGTGCCGCTCCCACCGCCCGCCTCCCTGTGACCTCGCCCGTGGATTCGCCCGTGCCCTCGTTCGACCGCTTCGACCTCGCCCCCGCCGTCCGCCGCGGCGTGGACGACGCCGGCTACACGACCCCGACGCCCGTGCAGGCGGCCACGCTGCCGCATGCCCTCGCCGGCATCGACGTCGTCGGCGTCGCCCAGACGGGCACCGGCAAGACGGCCGCCTTCGTGCTGCCCATTCTCGACTACCTCGTGCGCGAGGGCGCCGGGCGCGGCGGACGCACCGTCCGTGCCCTCGTCGTGACGCCCACGCGCGAGCTGGCCGTCCAGGTCGAGGCCGCCGTGCGCCTCTACGGCGCGCACACGGGCCTGCGCAGCGCGACGATCTACGGCGGCGTCGGCAAGGGCGAGCAGCGCGCGGCGCTCCAGCGCGGGGCCGACATCGTCGTCGCCACGCCCGGCCGCCTGCTCGACCTGCTCAAGGAGGGCGTGCTCAAGCTGCGCCATGTGGACATCCTCGTGCTCGACGAGGCCGACCGCATGCTCGACATGGGCTTCCTGCCGGACGTGAAGCGCATCGTCGCGGCGGTCCCGACCGAGCGCCAGACGATGCTCTTCTCGGCAACGATGCCGGCCGAGATCCAGACGCTCGCCGCGACGATCCTCCACCGTCCCGAGACCGTCGAGGTCGGCGCGCGGCGCGACCCGGCGGCGACGGTCGCCCAGCGCGCCATCGCGGTCACCGAGGCCGACAAGCAGGCGCTCCTCGAACGACTTCTCGACGATCGGGAGGTGACACGCGCCATCGTGTTCTCGCGCACCAAGTACCGCGCCGACCGGATCACGCGGAAGCTGGTCCGCGCCGGACACGATGCCGTCGCGATCCACTCCAACCGGAGCCAGGGCCAGCGCCAGCGCGCGCTCGACGGCTTCGAGGCCGGCACCTACCGCGTCCTCGTCGCGACCGACATCGCCGCGCGCGGGATCGACATCGACGGCGTCTCGCACGTCGTCAACTTCGACGTGCCGAACGTGCCGGAGGACTACATCCACCGCATCGGGCGCACCGGCCGCGCGGGCGCCACCGGCGAGGCCATCACGTTCGTCTCGCCGGAGGAGGCGCCCAACCTGACGAGCATCGAGACGCACACCGGCCGGACGGTCGAGCGCGCGACCGTGGACGGCTTCGACGCGCCGGCGCTGCCTACGCCCGCGCCCCGCGCCACGCGTCCACCGAAAAACGCCCGGCGCCGCTGAGCACGACCGCGAGGAACATCGCGCCGTAGAGGAACGCCATCTCGCGCTCGCCGAACGGGTCGCCGGCGTGCGCTCCGAAGAAGGCCACGAGCATCGTGACCACGTTGAGCATCGCCGCCGGGCGCGTGAGGAAGCCGGCGGCGACGAGCAGCCCGCCTCCGAACTCGGCCAGCGCGGCCATCCACGCGAAGAGCCCCGGCACGGGCAGCCCGGCATCCGTGAGGCCGCCGACGAAGGCGTCCGACGGCGGCAGCTTGCCGAGTCCGTGCCCGAACGCCATCCCCAGCCCCGCCGCGAGGCGGAGCAGGAGGAGACCGTAGTCGCGCGTCGGCGGCGCGGGGTCGAACGGGCAGCGGCGCAGGTCGATCATCGGCGAAGGGGCGGTCGGTGCGGGGCCGACGACGCGGGCGGCGTCCGTCGTACCCTCCCTACAGCGCTTTCGTCCACGCGTTGCCGACGGGCGTGAAGCCGAGGTGCGCCCAGAAGCCGGACGAGATCGACGAGTCGCGCAGGACCATCTCGGTGCCGGCGCAGCGCGCGAGCGTCTCGTCCACCAGCCGCGTGCCGACGCCGGCGCGCTGCACGTCGGGCTCGACGGCGAGGTCGCAGAGGTACGACGTGTGCGCGCCGTCGGTGAGGACGCGCGCGAGGCCGACGAGCCGCTCGCCGTCCCACAGCGAGACGACGAGTTGGCTGTTCTGGAAGGCGTCCCACAGCGCCGCGAGGTCGTCCGTGGGCCGCAGCAGCGGCGCGCGGCGGAAGAGCGTGGCGACGCGGGCGGGCGTCAGCCCGTCGAGGCCGGTGCGGAGCGAGAGGTCGGCGGCGGTCATGGTGAGGCCAGTGGGAAGGGGCCAGTGGCCAGTGGCAGAAGGAACGTCGAGACGAGCCGGCGAGCAACGACGCGAAGGACCACTGGCCGCCGCCGACCGGCGGCGTACTGGCCACTGGCCCCTCCGGGCTACTGGCCTCCGGCCAGCGCGGCGGTCACCTTGTCGGCGGCCTCCTGGAGGCGGATCGCGGACTCGATCGGCATCCCGCTCTCGCGGAGGATGGTCATGCCCTCCTCGGCGTTGGTGCCCTGGAGGCGCACGATGAGCGGAACCGTGAGGTCGATGTTGCCGGCGGCCTGCACGATGCCGGCGGCGACGCGGTCGCAGCGGACGATCCCGCCGAAGATGTTGACGAGGATCGCCTTGACGTTGGGGTCCGACAGGATAATGCGGAAGCCCGCCTCGACGGTCTCCGGCGACGCCGTGCCGCCGACGTCGAGGAAGTTGGCGGGCTCGCCGCCGGCGAGCTTGATGAGGTCCATGGTGCCCATCGCGAGGCCGGCGCCGTTGACCATGCAGCCGACGTTGCCGTCGAGCTTGACGTAGTTGAGGTTGGACTTGCCGGCCTCGACCTCCAGCGGGTCCTCCTCGTGCTCGTCGCGCATCGCCGCGAGGTCGGGGTGGCGGTAGAGCGCGTTGTCGTCGATGTTCATCTTGCCGTCGACGGCGAGCACGACGCCGTCGGGGCGGACGAGCAGCGGGTTGATCTCGAGCAGGCTCGCGTCACTCTCCTCGTACGCCTTGTAGAGCGCCGTCACGAACTGGCGGGCCTTCTTGGCGGCCTCGCCGGTGAGGCCGAGGTCGTGGACGAGCCCGGTGACCTGATAGGGGCGCAGGCCGATGGCGGGGTCCACCCACACCTTGAGGATCTTCTCGGGCGTGTCGTGCGCGACCTCCTCGATCTCCATGCCGCCCTCGGTGGACGCCATGATGACGTTCATGCCCTTCGCGCGGTCGAGCAGCACGCCGAGGTAGTACTCCTTGGCGCCGTCGGCGTAGACGTCGCCGGCGACGAGCACCTTGCGGACGAGCTGGCCCTCGGGGCCGGTCTGGGGCGTGACGAGCTGCATCCCGAGGATGGCGTCGGCCTTCTCGCGGACCTCCTCGATGGAGCGCGCGAGCTTGACGCCGCCGCCCTTGCCGCGTCCGCCGGCGTGGATCTGCGCCTTGATGACGAAGACCTCGGTGCCGTCGGCGGCGGCCATCGCGCGCGCGGCCTCGACGGCCTCATCGGGCGTGGACGCGACGCGCCCGGGCTGCACGGCGACGCCGTAGCGGGAAAGGACCTCCTTGGCCTGGTACTCGTGGACTTTCATGGGGAGCGGGAAGCGGGGAGCAGCGAGCGGGGAATGCGGAAAGCTACCGCCGACGGCGATGCGCTACCGGACGACCACGCACCGGCGAGCCGTCCACTACGACGTCCCCTCTCCCCTCGGGGAGAGGGACAGGGTGAGGGGACGTCAGCGGACGACGATGAGGCGGGTGCGGGCCGTCGCGCCGTCGGCCTCGGCGACGACGGTGTAGACGCCCGGTGCCCAGCCGTCGGTGGCGACGGTCCAGCCGTCGGCGGACGGGCGCTCGGCGCGGGCGACGACGCGTCCGAGGGGATCGACGACGCGGAAACGCGCCGGGCCGGCGGCGCCGGTGAGGCGGACGGTGGCGGCGCCCTCGACCGGGTTGGGGTAAACGGCGACGCGCAGGGTGGACGCGGGGGCGGGCGGGGCGTCGTCGGCGGCGACGACGAATGGCTCGGCGGTCCGCCACACCCACCCACGGTTTGGCGCCACGTACAGCCGGCCGTCCGGACCCAGCGTAGCGGCCGCCGCTACCGTGAAGCCCTCGGGGTCGTCCGACGAGCGGATGCCGGGAACACGGCCGACGACGCCCCACGTCTCGCCGCCGTCCGTCGTCTGGTAGAGGTGCCCACGCTTCAACACTACCAGCGCGCAACCGCCGGCACCGGCGTCGCTCTCGCCCGGCTCGGGCAGCGCCAGCACCGTCGTCGGCGACGGCCAGCCGGGACCGTCGCCCGGCTCCGGAAGGTTCGCACGCCGCACCCACGTCTGGCCCGCGTCGTCGCTCGACCACACCGACGACGCCGGCACGTCGCCCGAGAGCACGACGAGCAGGCGCGGGCCGGGGCCGAGCGGGTGCGTGTCCGGCCGGCGAACGAGCGTGACGGCCTCGCCGAGCAGGCCGAAGTTGTAGCCGTTGGCGGTCGGTCGCCACGTGCGCCCGCCGTCGTCGGAGAGGATGGCGACGGTGTTGTAGCCGGCGGCGACGACGCGTCCGACGGGCCAGCCGGCGGGCATCGCCGGGTCACGGCCGGAGGCGGCGCCGGGCAGGCGCGCGGCGTCGGGCAGCGCAATGAAGGCCTCGACGCTGACGGGGATGTCGTCGGTGGAGAAGAGCGAGTCGGTCCAGGTCGCGCCGCGGTCGTCGGAGAGCGCGGGCAGGTTGCCGGCGAGCAGGCGCCCGCCGTGCGGCAGCCCGCGCGGGATCTCGTAGAGCGCGTAGTTGGTGAGACTAGCCTGCCAGCCGTCCCACGTCCAGCCGCCGTCGGTCGAACGGTTGATCCGGCCACCGGTAACGAGTACCGTATCGGCGCGAGGTAGCCCGCCGAGCGGGTGGCTTCCCAGCGTCATCATCGCGTAACCAGATGGCTGTGGATTGGGTGGGTTCGGCTCCTGCCAGATACCAGGCCATCCGCCGCGCAAATCGAGCCACATCGGCGGGCGGTTCGGCACCCAGAGGGTCCCGCCAGCGTCGAACCAGAGGTAGTCAGGCCCCACGTCGTCGCGGTCGCCGACGGTCTCCCACTCGAAGCCTGCCCCCGGCGGCAGCGGGAGCGTCTGCGCCGACGTAGGCGCCGCACTCGCGAGCACCGCGACGACGAGTCCCAGCAGGGACCTCCGCGCACGCCCGGTCGACGGCAGGAACGGGGGCATCTGGACTCGATCAGGAAACGGTGGACAGATCACGGCGCGGCGGGGGCGGCGTCCAACGTACGACCCGGCGGCGCGGCTTCGGACGGGGAGATCGCCTGAGCATCGGTGCCTCCCTTACGGACGTCGTTCCCGCGTACGCGGGAATCCAGAGTGTGGGCACACCTTACCCGCCGTACGCTATGCGCTCGTACAGGTCCAGCCAGCCCGGATTCATCGCCTCGATCAGTTCCAGCTTCCAGGCCCGCCGCCATTTCTTGAGCTGCTTCTCGCGAACGATGGCGTCTGCGATGCTCGGGTGCTCCTCGAACCAGACGAGCCGGCAGACGCCGTATCGGGTCGTGAATCCCGGTGTCGTGCCTTCCTTGTGATGGCGAATGCGACCGACGAGGTCGCTCGTGACGCCGAGGTAGAGCGTCCCGTTGCGCTTGCTGGCGAGGAGGTAGACGGTCCCGGTCCTGGTTGCCATCCGGCCAGCATACCGCCCGGACTCTGGATTCCCGCGTTCGCGGGAACGACGTCTGGAAGGGAGGCGCGCGTCCGGAGGGACGTCGCGCGTCGCGCTCCGCCCGTAGTCTCCCCTCGCGCCTTGTCCCTCGCCCGGTGCTGACCCGCTTCGACCGCCACGTCCTCCGCCGCTTCCTCTCGGCGCTCCTCCTGCTGGAGGCGCTCCTCGGCGTGACGTTCGTCACGTTCGACTACGCCGAGCGCGTGGACGACTTCCTCGACCGCGGCGCGACGAGCGCGCAGGTCTTCGGCGAGTACTACCCGCACTACCTCTTCGACATCGTCCGCCTGACGCTGCCGCTGGCGGCGTTCCTCGCGGCGATCTACGTCACGGCGCGGCTGGCGCAGTCGCTCCAGCTGACGGCGCTCCGCGCGAGTGGCGTGAGCCTCGGGCGCTACCTGCGTCCGTTCCTCGTCGCCGGCGTGCTGCTGACGGTCGGGATGTTCGCGTTCACCGGCTGGGCGGTCCCGCGCGCGATGCGCGTCGTGCACGCCTTCCAGAACGAGTACTACGCCGACGCGCCGGAGACCGCGCCGACGAGCGAGATCGTCCGCCAGAC
>Ga0209053_1001465_pt1 | contig 11030 bp, 13 predicted proteins | sample EBPBio152010_DNA_FD_185864 | JGI IMG/M metagenome (GOLD analysis project Ga0209053, IMG submission 185864) | Wastewater treatment Type I Accumulibacter community from EBPR Bioreactor in Madison, WI, USA - Reactor 1_7/15/2010_ DNA (SPAdes)... | ecosystem: Engineered > Bioreactor > EBPR >... | reverse complement strand
TTTCACCGCCCGACCATTTCTCGGCGCCCTGCACGGCATCCATGGCGGTGCCACCGGCCAGCGCGACGGCGATTTCCGCCGCGGCCTTGCCAAGCTGGCGGCTGTCTTTCCAGACCGACACGGTCTGGGTGCCGCGCGCCACACGGTTCAGCGCCGACAGATCGCCGTCCTGCCCGCCGACCGGCACATTCATGCCCTGCGCCTGAAGCGCCGCGATGACGCCGCCGGCCATGCCGTCATTCTCGGCCAGAACCGCATCGACCGCATTGTTGTTGGCGGTCAGGATCTGTTCCATGTTGGCTTGGGCATTTTCCGGCTTCCAGCCTTCGCTGAACGCCTCGCCGACGATCTTGATCTTGCCGGCCTCGACATCGCCGCCGATGACTTCCATCATGCCTTCCAGCAGGAACGCCGCGTTCGGGTCACCGGGGTCGCCCTTGATGATGGCATAATTGCCCTCGGGCTTGGCGCCCTTCACCGTCTCGGCGATGATGCGGCCCACGCCCTTGTTGTCGAAGGTCAGATAGAAGGCGCGGTTGTCCTCGATCAGGCGGTCATAGCCGACGACCGGGATGCCTTCGGCGGCGGCCTTGTCCACGGCCGGGCCGATCGCGTCCTTGTCCATCGCCAGGATGATCAGCGCATCGACGCCCTGGGCGATCAGCGCCTCCACGTCGGTCAGCTGCTTGGCCGCCGAGGCCTGCGCGTCGGCCGAGACATAGCTGGCCCCCGCCGCCTCGAGCGCGGCCTTGATCGCGGCCTCGTCGGTTTTCCAGCGCTCTTCCTGGAAGTTCGACCAGGACACCCCGACCGTCAGACCCTCGGCCAATGCCGCAGACGAAAAACCAGCCGCCGCGACAACAGCGGCGAGGATGAGTTTGTGCATTCTGTCCTCCCAATGATTCGACCGGCATGCCGGCCTGTCCGACCTCCCGAGTCGGCACGCAGACAAATTGCCCGCAATAATTTCAGTTGTCAAAATAAGAATCGTGCGCGAAGGTGCTTTCAGGCTCAATAAAGCGAAAATATAGGTGCATTCGCAGCAATGCAGTTGCAGAAATCGCGGAAAGAGCCGGTTTTTTGTTAGGAGGCCAAATAAATGCAGCCCGCACAGACCGGCCCCGGCGAAACCGATTCGCGCAAGGGCGTCGGCCCGCTGATTCCCCCCCTCTCCGAGGCGCAGCGCCCGCTGCGCCAGCAGGTCTTCGAACGCATCCGCGCCGCCGGCCTGATCCCGCGCGTGCAACTGGCCAAGGAACTGGCCGTCTCGCCCGCCAGCGTGACCACGATCACCGGCGAATTGCTGGAGGCCGGGCTGATCGAGGAGGTCGCCGCCCCGCGCGATGGCGAAACCGCAGGGCGCGGGCGGCCGGCGGTGGCGCTTGGCGTGCGGGCCGGCGCGCATCGCATCGCGGGGATGAAGCTGTCGGACCGCGAACATACCGCCGTCATCGTGGATTTCGCCGGCAACCTGATCGCCGATGACGTGATCCCGCGCCGCCCCGGCCCGATGACCATCGACGAGATGCTGGCGGCGGTGGAAGACCTGCTCGACCGGGTCTGCCGCAAGGGCGGCGTGGCGCGGGGCGATCTGTCGGCCATCGGCATGGGCGTGCCCGGCTTTGTCGATATGGCCGAGGGGCGGGTCATGTGGTCATCGGTCCTGCGTGACCGGCAGGTGCCGCTGGCCGAGATCGTGACCGCCCGGCTGGGCGTGCCGGTCAGCGTGGACAACGACGCCAATCTGGTGGCGCTGGCGGAACTATGGTTCGGCGCCGGTCGCGGGCTGAGCGATTTTGCCGTGGTCACCATCGAACATGGCGTGGGCATGGGGGTGGTGATGAACCACCGCATCTATCGCGGCGCCCGTCGGCTGGGGATGGAGCTGGGCCATACCAAGGTGCAGCTGGACGGCGCCCTGTGCCGCTGCGGCCAGCGCGGCTGCCTGGAGGCCTATATCGCCGACTATGCGCTCGCGCGCGAGGCCTCGACCGCGCTGAACTGGGGCCATCGCGAGGGCCAGCCGATCAATGTGCTGCTGGAAAGCCTCTATGATCATGCCAAGGCCGGCGATGCCATCGCGCGATCCATCTTTCGCCGCGCCGGGCGTTATCTGGCGGTCGGGCTGGCGAATGTGGTCAACCTGTTCGACCCGGAGCTGATCATCCTGTCGGGTGAACGCATGCGCTATGACTATCTCTATGCCTCAGAGACGCTGGCCGAGATGGACAGCCTGGTCATCAGCACCGGCCGCCCGCGCCTGCCGATCGAGATCCATGCCTGGGGCGACCTGCTTTGGGCGCATGGCGCGGCGGCGCTGGCGCTTTCGGCGGTGACCGAGGGCATTCTGGCGCCGCAGCTGCGCGAGATCGCGGCGCAATAGGTCAGCGCGTCTCGGCCAGTTGCACCAGCGTCGTCAGGGCGGCATTTAGCGGCGCCGAAAGGCCAAGCGCCGCCGCCTGCCGCGCAATCTCGCCGTTCAGAAAGGCGATCTCGCTGCGGCGGCCGCGCGCCAGATCCTGCGCGGTGGACGAGGTCTGCTCCGGCATGGTGCGGGCGATGCGCAAGACCTGATCCCAGATATCGGCGGGCAAGGCGATGCCGCGTGCCTCGGCCACGCTGCGGCATTCGGCCACCAGCCCCTGCATCAGCGCGGTGCCGCCCTCGGCCGCCAGAATGCGGCCATAGGGTTGCTGGGTCACCGCCGAAATGGCGTTGAGCGCGCAGTTGATCACCAGCTTGGCCCAAAGCGCGGCCTCGGCCCCGGCAGACACCTCGGTCGGGATCGCGGCGGCGCGCAGACGGGCGGCGGCGGCCTCGGCCCCCGCACCGGCGCCGATCACCAATTCACCCCGGCCGCGATGCAGCACCTGTGCCGGGCCGGTCATCGTCACCGCGACATAGACCACGGCGGGCAGCACCGGGCGACCGATCACCGCCGCCAGCCGGTCGGCATTGCCCACGCCGTTCTGAAGGCTCAGCACCGTGGCGCCGGGCGCCAGATGCGGCGCGATGGCGGCGCCGGCGGTTTCGGTATCGGGCGATTTCACGCAAAACAGCACCAGATCGGCCCCTGCGACGGCGGCGGGATCGGTGCTGACCGCGGGCGCCGTGCGCAAGAGCGCGCCGCCCTTTTCCAGCACAAGCCCGCCCGCGAGGGCGCCCTCTACCAGGGCGGGGCGGCCGATCAGCACCACGTCTTCACCCGCAAGCGCCAGCATCGCGCCGTAATAGCACCCGACGGCCCCCGCCCCCATCACCGCGATCCGCCCTGCCATGCCCGAAATCCCCTGCGCCCTGCATTCCCATGGGAACCCGCGCGCAAGCCGCGCGTTGCCCCCTCGCAACCTTATCCCACAGCGCCAAGGAGAGCCGCAATGCCCCTCGCCATCCGCACCACCCTGATCGCCCTGCCCTGCGTATCTCTGCTGGCCGCCTGCCAGACCGCCGGCAATCCGCAGGTCGGCAACGCGACCGCCACCGGCGCGCTGGCCGGTGCCGCCCTGGGCGCCGCCGTGGCCGATGATGGCGACCGGCTGGAAGGCGCCGCCATCGGCGCGGCCGTCGGCGCGCTGACCGGCAACGTCATCGGGCGCACCAGCAGCGGCCAGTGCATCTATCGCGCCGCCGACGGGAGCCAGTTCGTCGCCGCCTGCTGAGGCGGAACCAAAGGCCGCGTCGCCGGTTGATCCCGTGACAGAGGCGCATCCTGTCCCGCGCCCCTGCCCTCGTTTCCCTGACTGTCCCCGACTTGCCCCGCCCGATCCCTCGTGGCGGGGCTTTTTTCGCGCAGCGCCCTGCCCGGCAGGCATTTATCCACCCCCGTGCGAGGACCGTTGCGGAAGATCCGGCACCGGCTATATTCACCACCGGATCCCGCCTGCCGGAGTAGCCATCCGATGCTCTATCGCATCAGCCGAGTCACCCTGCGCCGCTACAGCCCGGCCAGTGCCGCCGCCATTACCCTCGCGGGCGTTGCCATCGCGCTGCTGTTGCGGTTTGTCGTCGATGACTGGCTGCCGCCGGGCTTTCCCTATCTGACCTTCTTTCCGGCCGTCATCCTGACCGGGTTCTTTCTGGGCAATCGCGCGGGTATCGCGTCGGCGCTGCTTTGCGGGCTTTGCGCCTGGTATTTCTTCATCGCGCCCGCGAATTCGTTTGCGCTGTCGGGCGGCGCGGTTGTGGCGCTTGGCTTCTATGTGCTGGTCGTTGGCACCGATCTGGCGCTGATCGAACTGATGCGCCGTGCCCTGCGGCAAATGAGCGGCGAACATGCCCGCGCCACGCAACTGGCCCGCACCAATGCGCTGATGTTCCATGAATTGCAGCATCGGGTGTCGAACAACCTTCAGGTCATCGCCTCATTGCTCAAGATGCAGCGGCGCAATCTGGCCGATCCGGCGGCGCAGGCGGCGCTCGACATGGCCTCGGCCCGGCTCGACATGGTCAGCCGCGTGCAACGCCGTCTGCATGACCCGAACCGGCAAGAGATCGACCTTTCCGCCCTGCTGGAGGAAATGGCCCCCGAGATCCTGGAGATGTCGGGCAGCGCACAGGATGTGGCGCTGCGGCTGGACACGCAGCCGGTGCGGGTCAGTTCCGATCAGTCGGTGCCGCTGGCGCTGATCTGCGCCGAGCTGATCGCGAATGCACTGGAACATGGCCGCGATGGTGCGGGGCGCCTGGATCTGGAGCTGCGCTGCACCCCTGCGGGGACGGGCCGCGCGCTGCTGGAGGTGGCGGATGGCGGGCCGGGCCTGCCCGAGGGGTTCGACCTGGATCAGGCGCGCAGCCTGGGCCTGCGCATCGCACGGCAATTCGCGCAGCAACTGGAAGCCAGCCTGACCATGGCCGACCGTCCCAGCCCCGGCGGCACGCGCGCCAGCCTGAGCTTTCCCGTCGCCTCCTGATCCGGCGCCGCGCTTGGGTGGAACCCGCGCGCGCCACGCGCGTTGCCCCCGACTGCGTCCATCGCCAGACCGGAGGGAACGGGACAGATGCCACAGCACCCGCTGACTGCCACGCATTGCCGGATTCTGCTGCACGGGCTGGAGGATCCGGCGCTGCTGCGCGCGATCCTGTCGCGCACGGATACCGCCGCCGGGCTGGAATTCGTGCAAAGCCGCGCGACCGACCGCGCCGGGCTGGCGCGGCTTCAGGCGCAGTTGCGCCAGCGCGGGCGGCTGGGCCTGGCCGCGCATTTCATCCCTGCGACGACAGATTGGGAAAGCGGCTTTCTTGCCGCGCTGCGGGTGGCGCGGGCGGTGCTGCCGGTGATGGCGCCGGGCGCCACGCTCCTGTTCGTGCAGCCCGATGACAGCGACCCGATCACCGCCCGGTCGCTGCGGGTCTTTTCCCAGCATGCCGGGGTGGCGCGCGATCTGGGCCGCGTCTCGCTGACGGCCTGTGCCGCCAGCCGCGCCGCGTTGCGCATCGCCGAACTGACGGCGCGGCCCGCCACCTGACCGCGCCCCACCTGACCGCGCCCCCCGCCCCCGGAATGGACAAAGGGCCGCGACGGATCGCGGCCCTTTCATCTGTTGTGCCGCCCCGTTGCCGGGGCGATCACCGCCGGTCAGACCGGCGGTTTACCCTGCACCGCGCGCGCGATCATGGCGATCAGGAACAGCACGATGAAGATGAAGAACAGGATCTTCGCGATCCCCGCCGCAGTGCCGGCGATGCCGCCAAAGCCCAGAACGGCCGCCACAAGGGCGATGACAAGAAAGGTAACAGCCCAGCCAAGCATGATGATGAACTCCTCTATCCGGCGTCTGCCGACGTTTCATGAAAAGACAACGCCGCGGGGCGGGGCCGGTTCCCTGAAATTGCATCGCAGGGCAACGGGAACCGGGGGCGCCCGCCGGGCGTTGTGCCACCGAACTTGCCGCCCGCCCCTGCCGTCCCTGACCGCATCGGGGCCTGCCGGCAACCCGCCCTGACCCGATCAGTGCGGCCCCCAGCCATAGGAGACCTCAGATGAAATTCCTTCATCCCGACCTGCGCCATCAGATGCACAGCCTGACCGAGGGCCTGCCCCGTGCCGCCAGCCAGGGCTCTGCCCTTTTGGCCCAGGCGGGGACGGTGGCGCGGCAGCGCCCGGGCGCGGTCGCCGCGCTGGCGGGGCTGGCGATCGGCCTGCCGCTTTTGCTGCGCGGGCTGCACCGGCTGTCGCGTCAGGCCGAGGCGCATCGCCGGCGCAACGAGACCGTGTCGCAAGCCGAAATCATGCGCGAACGCTGGGAGGACGAGGGCGGCGCGATCCGTGCCGCACCGGGCAGCACCGATGGCCAGACCGGCGCGATGCGCAGATCCGAGGGCTGAGCGCTGCCGCCCCCTTTCCCCTGTTCCTTTCCGTTACCTTGACCTGTTGTTACCGCCATGCCTGTCCAACGCGCCCTGATCCAGCTCTTGCAAGAGATTGATGCCTCGCTCGACCTGATGGAGGCCGTGGACGCACGCGCTATGGGGCCGCTCTGGCCCGGCTTGCTGGCGCGGCGCAGGCGTGCGGCGATCCTGCTGCGTCACCGGATCACCCGCGCCCGCCCGCGTCCGCCGGCGGCGCGCGGGCCGGGCGACGGGCCGATCACCGCGACGCGCCTTGTGGCGCAGGAAAGCCGTCTGCTCGCGCTGTTCGATGCCGCAGCCCGGCTGCCCGACCTCTCCGACGATCTGCGCCAGGTGCTGCGCGGTCTGCGCAACGAGGTGGAACAGGCGCGGCAGGTGCTGGCGCATCTGCCCTCCTGAAACGCCCGCCTCGCCCAACAACCCAACATGAAAAAAACCCGACATGAAAAACCCGCCCCCTTGGTCAGGGGGCGGGTTCTTCTGTTGCACGGCTGGAGGTCAGAGGCTGTCGATCCAGCTATCCACCTCGCGCTCGGCCTCTTCCTTGGCGCGGCCATAGCGGCTTTGCACCAGACCGACCAGCTGTTCGCGGCGACCCTCGATCTTGTCCAGCTCATCGCCGGTCAGATCGCCCCATTTTTCCTGGGCCTTGCCTTTGATCTGTTTCCAGACGCCCTGAATCTGATCGCTGTTCATGCTGCATCTCCTTTCTGTTTCGGTGTCACTGAAACAACGCGCGAAACTGCCAAAGGTTGCATGCGGCGGGCGGAAAAGCCGGGGGTCAGGTGGTGATCCGCTCCTCGGCATCCGACAGCGCGGTCGGGGTGAAACGGAAGGCAAGCCGGTATTCGCCGCCTTCCTGGCTGCGCTCGACCGAGGTCGCAAGCTGGGCGGCAAAGGCACGCACCAGCGCATCGCCCAGACCCGCGCCTTCGGCCTCGCTGTCCAGCGCGGGGTTCACCGGGGCAGACTGATCCGCCATGCTGTTGCGGATCACGATCTCGGCCCGGCCATCCTCGGTGCGGCGCAAGGACAGATGCAGGCGCGGCCGTTCGCCCGGGGGCGCAGAGGCATATTTCAGCGCGTTGGTCAGCGCCTCGGTCACCAGAAGCGACAGCGGCACCGCCTGATCGGGTGTCAGGTGAATATCCTCAAGATCGGTCTCCACCGCAAAGGGCGCCCCGGGCCGGCTGCCCATCTTGAGGATCTGGTTGACGATATTGTGCAGCAATTCATCCACCCGCACATCGCTGCCGCCAGTGGTCTGATACAGTTCGCGGTGAATGGTGGCGAGGCTCATCACCCGGTCCTGAAGGCTTTTCAGCAGACCCTTCGTTTCGGGGCTGCGAGCCTTGCGGATCTGCATGTTGATGATCGAGGCGATAAGCTGAAGGTTGTTCTTGACCCGGTGATGCACCTCGCGCAGCAGCACCTCTTTCTGGTGGATGGTATCCTCCAGTTCAGCCTCGTCATGGACCACGGCCTCCATCAGCTGTTCAAAGGCACCGCCCAGCGATTTCAGCTCGTGCGGCGCGCCCCGCAGCGGCACCTCGGGGGCGCGGCGATTGCCGCCGGCAAAGCTGGTGATCGCGCCGCGCAGCTGGCGGATATGGCGCAGCACCTGATGCTCGGCGGCCAGCTGCGCCACCAGCAGGCTGGCCAGCCACATCAGCGCGGGAAAGGCGATGATCGGGAAGGTGCGTTCAAACAGCCGCGCATCGGTATCGGTCATGGGCCAGTCGCCCAGAACGTAAAGCCCGGTCGAAAGCATGGGCATGACGGCAAAGATGCGTTCCTCTCCGCGGACCGAAAGCGCGGTGAAACTGCCGGGGTTTTCGCCCAGCGTAGTCACCAGATCCGGCAGCGCAGGCAGGCGCAGTTCGGCATCCTCCAGCCCCTGACTGGCCGAAAGGATCTGCCCCTTGCGATCCAGCGTCATGAGCGAGACATCCGGCCCGCCCCCCGGCCCCAGCCCGGCGCCGGCACCGCGATCAGCCAGCGCGCGATGCGGCAGCGACAGCGACAGCAGCCCGACGACCCGGCCGGTCTCATCGCGCACGGGTTCGGAAAAGATCAGGACGCTGGTGCGCGACACGGGGCCATGCGGGTTGACCCGCACCGAGGAAATCCCGGCATCCATCACCGCCAGCAGATCGCGCCGGTCGGTCAGATCGAGCGGGCCACCCGGTGAACACTCCATCCGCAGGGATCGCGGGATATAGCCGACAAAGCTGTAATCGCTGCTGCCGGGCACCGCCATGAAACGGCGCAGCAGCGCCGAACAGGCGACGGGGTCATCCCGCAGTGGCATCACCGCCGTTGCGAGCGCCGCCACAGCGCCCTCGGCCCGGGTGATCTGGTCGATCAGCGGCAGCGCAGCCTGCATCGTGGCCCCCAGCACCGCCGCCTCGGCCCGGGCCGAGGCCTCTTGCTGATATTGCCGGATCTGCACGAAGCTGAGCAGCGCCAGCGGCATCAGCACGATGCCGAAGGTGACCATCAGCCGGAAGGCCAGCCGCGAAAAGGGCCAGACCCGCCTGCGCGTCGCCTTGGGGGATGCCGTCATGACCGCCTCGTCCTGCCCTTGCGCCGGCCCCGCCATCCGTGGCCGCTTTGCCTCATGCCGCCTGAACGCCCGAACGGGTCATCACCGCCATCGTCGCCGCCGTCTGCGCATCCAGAAGGCCCTCGCCCTCCTCCAGATGCAAAAGCTGCGCCAGACGCGCACGGGCGCGGTTGGTGCGGCTTTTCACCGTGCCGACGGCAACGCCCATCATCTCGGACACCTGTTCACAGGAATAGCCGTTGGCGCCGACCAGCATCAGCACTTCGCGATGTTCAGGGGAAAGCTGATCGAAGGCGCGGATGAAATCGGTCATCGCCAGCCGACCGTCGTGATGGGGCTTGTCGAACAGGGTCTGGGCATGCAGCCCGTCGGGGTCTGCCACCTCGCGGCGCTTCTTGCGGCGGTCGGAATAAAAGGTGTTGCGCAGGATGGTGAACAGCCAGGCCCGCAGATCGGTGCCGGCCTGAAAGCGATCAAAGTTGGACCAGGCCTTGACGATGGTCTCCTGGACCAGATCGTCGGCCTCGGTCGCGTTGCGCGTGAGCGAGATGCCAAAGGCGCGCAGCGCCGGCAGATGCTCGGGCAGTTCGTCGCGCGGATCGCGGGGGGCGGTCATTTCTGCGCTTCCTTGTCCTGGTTCGCGCTTTCCTTCGCGCGAAGCTGCGCGAGCAGATCCGTAAAGCGGTCAGGCACGTCTTGATGCAGGGATTCCTCGAAGACGCGCTTGAGGTTCTCATCAATCTGTTGCTGGAGACTGGACTTTGCAGAGGTTCTGGTCATTTCATCATCATCGCTTTGTGTGTGGCGCCACAACTTTATCTGGAACCAAACACCGGAACCTGCGTTTGGTTCCCGAGAAACTTGTGAAAATGTCGAACGGGGAGACATTCATGCCTGCGGAGTTCACGTCTGCGATCGCGGCCAGCCTGCCGTTTCTGCGGCGCTATGCGCGCGCGCTGACCGGCAGCCAGTCGAGCGGCGACCGTTTTGCCGCCGCCACGCTGGAGGCCTTGCTGGAAGACATGGAGATGGTGCGGGGCGCGGCATCGCCCAAGGTCGCGCTGTTCCGCGCCTTTCATCTGGTCTGGTCCAGTGCCGGCGCCCCGGTGGGCGAGGCCGAGGAAGGTCTGGCCGCCCGCGCCGAACGCCACATGGCGCGGCTTGTCACCCCCAATTCGCGCGAGGCGCTGCTGCTGTCGGTGATCGAGGAATTCCGCGATGCCGAGATCGCGGAGATCCTCGGCGTCGGCACCGATGAGGCCGCCGATCTGGTGGAGATCGCCATGCGCGAGATGGAACAATCGGTCGCCGGTCGCGTCATGATCATCGAGGATGAAGCGATCATCGCGATGGATATCCAGGATATCGTGACCGAGATCGGCCATCAGGTGACCGGCATCGCCCGCACCCGCGACGAGGCGGTCGCGCTGGCGGCCCGCATTCGCCCCGACCTGATCCTGGCGGATATCCAGCTGGCCGACAATTCCTCGGGTATCGACGCCGTGAACGAGATCCTCGGCCAGTTCGACGCGCTGCCGGTGATCTTCATCACCGCCTTCCCCGAACGGCTGCTGACCGGCGAAAGGCCCGAACCGGCCTTCCTGATCACCAAGCCGTTTTCCGAGGAACAGCTGCGCTCCGCGGTCAGTCAGGCGATGTTCTTTGCCTCGACCGAGACGCTGGCGGCCTGAACCGGCGCCAGACCAGACTGGAAAGGCGGGGGCGCACACCCCCGCCTTTTTCTTTGCCGGCAGCATTTTTCCGGGAACCCCTGCCCGGCCCGCGCGTTGACCCGATGAAGAAAAGGATTTCCTTTTCACAATCGTTTCAGGAGGTTACCATGAAAACCCTGCGCCTTCTCGCCCTGTCAGCGGCGCTGGCCGCCCCGCTGGCCCCCATGGCCCATGCCGAGATGACCCCGGTCGAAAGCGTCAAGGTCGAGGCCGATCTGACCGCCGTGCAGAACGAACGCGCGGCAACGTATTGGGCCGGTATCGCCGAAGACCTGCAAGCCGCCATCCTGGCCCGGGTGCAGGACCGCATCGCCGACAAGGGGTCGCGCATCTCGGTCGATATCAACGAGGTCGCGCTGGCCAACAGCTTTGAAACCAAGACC
>Ga0209053_1001463_pt1 | contig 11046 bp, 12 predicted proteins | sample EBPBio152010_DNA_FD_185864 | JGI IMG/M metagenome (GOLD analysis project Ga0209053, IMG submission 185864) | Wastewater treatment Type I Accumulibacter community from EBPR Bioreactor in Madison, WI, USA - Reactor 1_7/15/2010_ DNA (SPAdes)... | ecosystem: Engineered > Bioreactor > EBPR >... | reverse complement strand
GCGAGCGGGTCTTTCTCGCCCACTTTCATGATGGTCGAATCCTGATGCAGCCCCTGGTTCCAGAACTTGACCGCATAGCGGCTCAGCACCGCGAAGACCGATCCGACCACGCAGAGGACGCCGGTCAGATCGGCCGCGGTATCGGGGTTCTCCACCGCCTGCCAGAGCGCGATATAGCCCAGATAGAAAAGGAACAGGATCAGGAACGAGGTCAGCCGCGGATCCCATTCCCACCAGGAGCCCCACATCGGCTGGCCCCAAAGCGCGCCGGTCACAAGGGCGACCAGGGTAAAGGTCATGCCCACCGGCGCCGCCGCCTTGGCCGCCAGCGCCGAGACATGGTGCCGCCGCACGATCCATACCAGCGAGGCGACCAGCATCATGATCCAGGCATTCACCGCCATCATCGCGGCCGGCACATGCAGGAACAGGATCTTGACCGTGCTGCCCTGCTTGTAATCCTCGGGCGTGAAGAAAAAGCCCCAGATCAGCCCGGCCAGCAGGCAGGCCCCGGCCAGCGGCACCACCACCGGCAGCACCCGCGCGGTGGTCTCGGTGAATTTCTTCGGATTGGCATATTCCCAGAGCGACATGGGCCCTCGTTAGTTGTGTCGGGGCGACGTGGTCAATGACCTCACCGCAGATTGATGCGCAGCGCAAGCGCCGAGGCAAAGGGCAGCAGCGCCGCCGCCCCCAGCGTGATACCCGCCAGCAGCAGCAGCGGCACCTGCACCGCCATGCCCGCCGCGCCGCGTTTGACCAGTTCGGCGCCGAAGATCAGTGTCGGCACATAAAGCGGCAGCACCAGCAGGCTGAGCAAGAGCCCGCCGCGCTTCAGCCCCACGGTCAGCGCCGCGCCAAAGGCACCGATCGCCGACAGGCCGGGCGTGCCGAGGAGCAGCGAGACCACCAGCCAGCCATAGCCGGCCTCCGGCAGGTGCAACAGCACCCCCAGCACCGGCGCCGCGATGACCAGCGGCAGCCCCGTCACCAGCCAATGCGCCAGTGCCTTCACCGCCACCACCCCCTCCAGCGGGATCGGCGCGGTGGCCAGCAGATCGAGCGAACCATCCTCGAAATCCAGCGCGAAGATGCGGTCGAGGCTGAGCAGGCAGGCCAGCAGCGCCCCCACCCACAGGATGCCGGGCGCGATGCGCGCCAGCGTGCCGCCTTCGGGGCCGACGCCCAGCGGCACCAGCACCGCCACCAGCAGGAAAAACGCGAGCCCGAGGCCAAAGCCCCCCCCGGCGCGAAAGGCGATGCGCAGGTCGCGCAGCAGAAGGGCGATCATGCAAAGGCCTCGTCAAAGCCCTGCGCGGCCTGCACCGCCCCCGTCGCCTTGAACGGCGTGAGGTCCAGCAGGCCCGCCTCTGCCAGGCCAAGGTCGATATGGGTTGCCATCAACGCGGCGCCGCCGCGGGCCAGATGCGCGCGCACCACCTCGGCAAACAGCGCGACCGAGGCGGTGTCGAGGCTGACCGTCGGTTCATCCAGCAGCCAGAACGGCCGCCCCGAGACCAGCAGCCGCGCCAGCCCCAGCCGCCGCTTCTGCCCGGCCGACAGATTGGCAGCCCGGCGATCGGCCAGATCGGTGAGGTTCATCCGCGCCATCGCGGCCTCGATCCCGGCCATGCCATGCACCGCCGCCCAGAAGCCCAGATTCTCGGCCACGCTCAGCGTCGATTTCAGCCCGTCGGCATGGGCGGCGTAGGCGATGCTTTCGGGCGGGGCAGAGATAGTGCCGCGCAGCGCCGGTTGCAGCCCGGCCAGCGTGCGCATCAGCGTGGTCTTGCCGATGCCGTTCGGCCCGCGCAGCACCAGCGCCTGCCCCGGCGCCAGCCGCAGGCTGACCCCCTCCAGCACGCAGATGCCGCCGCGCGCCACCGCCAGATCGGAAACGATGAACTCCATGCCCTTCCCTAGCCGATCCGCCGGGCCGAGGCAAAGCCCGGCCCTGCGACAATGCGCGCCTGTCAGACCGGCAGCAGCGCGAGGGCGACGCGCCGCCCCTCGCTCAGCAGCACGTTATAGGTGCGGCAGGCGGCGGGCGAGGACATGACCTCCACCCCGATGCCGGCCTGTTCCAGGGCGGCGCGCAGATCGGCCGGCGCATGGGCGATTTCGGCCCCCATGCCCAGAAACAGCACATCCACATCGCCCGCCAGCGCCAGCAGCGCCGTCAGATCGCCCAGCCCGCCCCAGGGGCCGGCATCGCGCGGCGTGATGATCACCGGGCCGCGCAACACCTTGCCCCCGATGCGAAAAAAGCCGGGGCCATAGCTTTCCACCGGCAGGGCCGCACCATATTCGATCTCGGTCAGCCGCATCGCCCGCGTCCCCCGTCAGGCGTCGATATTGGCGAATTCGTGATCGCCCTTGGCGCGTTCCTTCCTGGTCTTCTCGGTCCGGTCGAGGCCCAGCATCAGCACGATGTTCTTGGCGACATAAAGCGTGGAATAGGTGCCGATCACCACCCCGAACAGCATGGCGAAGACAAAGCCCCGGATCACGTCACCGCCAAAGATGATGAGCGCGGTCAGCGCGAGGAAGGTCGTCGTCGCCGTCATGATGGTGCGCGACAGCGTTTCGTTCGTGGTGAGGTTCATCAGGTCGCGCAGCGGCATCTGCTTGTATTTTTGCAGGTTCTCGCGCAGCCGGTCGAAAATCACCACCGTATCGTTCACCGAATAGCCCAGGATCGTCAGCAGCGCCGCGACGATGGTCAGATCGAACTTGAGCTGAAAGATCGAGAACACCCCGACGGTGACCACAACGTCATGGATCAGCGCGGCCACGCAGCCCACGGCGAATTGCCATTCAAAGCGCAGCCAGACATAGATCCAGATCCCGGCCGAACCGGCAAAGACCGCCAGCAGCGCCTTCCAGATCAGTTCGTTCGACACTTTCGGCCCGACGCTTTCGACCGAGGGGAAGGTGATCGCCGGGTCCACCGCCTGAAGCGCGGCCTCCACCTGGGCGATGACCTCGGGGGTCACGGCCTCATAGCCCTCTTGCGGGGCGATGCGGAGCATGGCGACATGCTGGTCGGGGCGGAACGAGGGGTCGAAGACTTCGGTGATCGAGACATCGCCCAGGCCGAGATCGGACAATGCGCCGCGATATGCGCCGACATCCACGACCTGCGTGCTTTCGGTGCGGATCGTGGTGCCGCCCTTGAAGTCGATGCCGAAATTCAGCCCGATGAACAGCACCGACAGCAGCGAGAGGATCACCGCCGCCACCGACACCCCGAAGGTGATGTATTGCCAGCGGAAGAAGTCGATTTTGGTTTCGGTCGGAACCAGTTTCAGACGAAAGGCCATGCTCTGCCCTCCTCAGACGATGATGGTCTTCGGGTGGCGCCACCCGATATAGAGCGCGACGATGGCCCGCGTCACATAGACGGCGGTGAACATCGAGGTCAGGATGCCGATCCCGGTCGTCACGGCAAAGCCGCGCACGGGGCCGGTGCCGACAAAGAACATGATGACCGCGGTCAAAAGCCCGGTGAGCTGCGAATCGACGATGGCCGACAGCGCCTTGCCAAAGCCCTCGTCGATGGCCGCGCCGGGCGAGCGGCCGGCCCGCAATTCCTCGCGGATGCGTTCATAGATCAGCACGTTGGCATCCACCGCCATGCCCATGGTCAGCACGATGCCGGCAATGCCCGGCAGGGTCAGTGTGGCGCCGAGGGTCGAGAGGATGGCAAAGATCATCGCGATGTTCACCGCCAGCGCCAGCACCGCAAAGGTGCCGAACAGGCCGTAGCTTGCGATCATGTAGGCCGCGACCAGCGCGGTCGCCACCAACGCCGCCACCTCGCCCGCCCGGATCGAATCCGCGCCCAGTTCGGGGCCGATGGTGCGTTCCTCAAGGAAGGTCATCTCGGCCGGCAGGGCGCCGGCGCGCAGCAGCACGGCCAGTTCGGTGCTTTCCTCGACGGTGAAGCTGCCGGTGATGATGCCGCGCCCGCCGGGGATGTGGCTCTGGATCACGGGGGCAGAGATCACCTGATCGTCCAGCACGATGGCAAAGGGCTTGCCGATATTGTTGGCGGTATAGTCGCCGAACTTGCGCGCGCCGGTCGGGTCGAACTGGAATTCCACCGCCGGGCGGCCGTTCTGGTCGAAGGCGGGCTGCGCATTGGTCAGATCCTCGCCGGTGACGACCGGGGTCTTTTCCACCAGGTAATAGGTGTTCGGCTCGTCCATCGCCGGCAGCAGCATCTCGCGCGGGCCGGGGCGTGCGCCGGCATCGGCGGTGACGCGGGTCACCGGATGGAAGGTCAGCTTGGCGGTGGTGCCGATCAGCGTCTTCAGTTCCGCCGCCGATCCGATGCCCGGCACCTGGATCAGGATGCGATCCTCGCCCTGACGCTGGATCGTGGGTTCGCGCGTGCCGACCTCATCCACCCGGCGGCGAATGATCTCGAGGCTTTGCTGGATCGTGCGCTGGTCGGTGGCCACACGCTCGGCCTCCGACAGTTGCACGACGATCTCGCCATTGTCGGAACTGACCTCGATATCGTTGGAACCAAGCCCGGTCAGGCTGACCACGGGCGTGGCCAGCGTGCGCACCTTTTCCACCGCGGCCTGAAGCCCGGCGGGGTTGGAGATCGCCACCCGCAGCACCCCTTCGGGCGAGGGCTGGCGGCGCACATTGCCGACCTGGTCGCGCAGGTCGCGCAGCGCGTCGCGCACCTCGGGCCAGAGCGCGTCGATCCGCGCGGCATAGACATCGGCGACCTTCACCTCGGCCAGAAGATGCGCCCCGCCCCGCAGGTCGAGGCCAAGCGCCACGATGCCCGAGGGCGCCCAATCCGGCCATTGCGCCAGTGCGGCGGCCTGATCGGGCGTGGCGCTGCCGCCGGCCTTTTCGATCGCGGCAGCCGCGTCATTATGCTGCTCCACCCGGTCATAGAACAGGTTGGGCGCCGCAAAGGCGAGGCTGAGGGCCACGATGGCCCAGACCAGAAGCGTCTTCCAGATCGGCGTGTCGGTCATCGCGGATGTCCCGTAGGGCGGCGGATCAGGCCGCCGGTTCCGTCTTGTTCATCACCTGGGCGATGGTCGAACGCGGGGTCTTCACCACCACATTCGGGGCGATCTCGACCTCCAGCACGCCATCGTCATGCACCTTGACGACCTTGCCGATGATGCCGCCCTGGGTCAGCACCTGGTCGCCACGGCGCAGCGCCTCGACCATGCCGCGATGTTCCTTCATCTTTTTCTGCTGCGGGCGGATCATCAGGAAATACATGATCCCGAAGATCAGGATCAGCGGCACGAAGCTGGTGAAGGCAGAGGCGGCGCCGGCATTTCCGGCGGCCTGGGCGAAGGCGGGGGTGATGAACATGGATCTTCCTTCCGGTCGTTGACTGCGCGACTCGTGGACTGCGCGACAAGGCCGCCCGCGGGCGGGGTGGCCAGATTGCGGCGCACCCTATCCGCGCCCTGCCAGCTTGGCAAGGCGCGGCCCGGGTCGCCTGACCGGGATGTGAAGCGCGCGGTCAGAAGCCCTCGATCACGATCTTGCCCCGGGTGCGGCCGGATTCGATGCGCGCATGCGCGGCGCGCAGGGTGGCGGCGTTGAGCGGCGCCATCCGCTCCGCCAGGGTCGAGCGCAGGCGCCCGCTGTCGATCAGCCCCGCCACCTCGGCCAGCAGCCGGCCCTGTTCCCCCATGTCGGGCGTGCGGAAGGTGGAGCGCGTGAACATCGATTCCCAATGAACCGAGACGGATTTGCGCTTGAACGGCAGGATATCCAGCTGATCGGGATCGTCGATCAGGCCGAACCGGCCCTGCGGCGCGATGAACTCCACCACATCGGCCAGGTGCTGATGGGTCTGGGTGATCGAAAACACATGGCCCGGCGTGCCCAGCCCCAGGGCCGCGACCTGCGGCGCAAGCGGCCGGCTGTGATCCAGCACATGATGCGCGCCCAGATCGCGCACCCAATCCGCCGTTTCGGGGCGCGAGGCGGTGGCGATGACGGTCACGTCGCTCAGCGCGCGCGCCAGTTGCACCGCGACCGAGCCCACGCCCCCCGCCGCGCCGATGATCACCACCGCCCGCGCCGCCCCCGGCACGGGGCGCGCGATCTCCAGCCGGTCGAACAGTATTTCCCAGGCGGTGATCGCGGTCAGCGGCAGCGCCGCCGTCTCGGCATCCGACAGGCGCTGCGGCGCGCGGGCGGCAATGCGGGCATCGACCAGATGAAATTCGCTGTTCGCGCCGGGCCGGGTGATGTCGCCCGCGTAAAACACCCGGTCCCCCGGCGCAAAACCCTGCACCGCCGCGCCGGTCGCCGTGACGGTGCCGACCGCATCATAGCCCAGCACCTGCCACTGACCCGGCGCAGGGGTCGCACGTTTGCGCACCTTGGTATCGACCGGATTGACCGACACCGCCGCCACCCGGACCAGCAGATCCTGCGGCCCCGGCGCGGGCATCGGCAGGTCGATGTCGATCAAGGCTTCGGGCCGGTCCAGGGCACCGGGCGTCTGATAACCGACGGCTTTCATGGCCGCGCTCCTTCTGATGTTGTCCGACAGCGAAACTGCGCCTAACATGCGAATTCGGCAATACGCACAAATGCAGCCCATACTATCGAAAAGGATACTGTCATGGCCAAGGCCCGCCATTCCCGCTTCGATTGCGCGCCGGGCTGCGCGGTCGAGGCCGCGATCGGCCTGATCGACGGCAAATGGAAGTCGATCATCCTGTATCACCTGCTGGACGGCACCCTGCGCTTTGGCGAGATCCGCCGCCTGATCCCCAATGTCACCCCGCGCATGCTGACCAACCAGTTGCGGGAACTGGAGGAAGACGGGCTGATCACCCGGACCGTCTTTGCCGTGGTGCCGCCGCGGGTGGATTACGCGCTCTCGCCGCTGGGCCGCAGCATGGAGCCGGTCTTGCAGGCGCTGAAGGTCTGGGGCGACGCGCATCTGGGGCTTTACGGCAAGCCGCACGCCGCCTGAACGGCCGCTTTCCGCTTCACATGGCGCGGCCGATGTTGCATGGAAGGGCACCTGCAATTCAAAGGTGACATCATGCACGACATCCGCGCGATCCGCGAAAACCCTGACCAGTTCGATGCCGCTCTGGCACGCCGGGGCCTGTCGCCGCTGTCGTCCGAGGTGCTGGCGCTGGACGAGGCGCGCCGCGCCGCGATCCTGGCCGCCGAAACCGCGCAGGCCGCGCAGAACGCCGCTTCGAAAGAGGTGGGTGCCGCCAAGGCGCGCGGCGACGATGCCGAATTCGAACGTCTCCGCGCCCTGGTGGCCGAGAAAAAGGCCGAGGTCGCCGCGATGACGGCGCGGGCGGGCGAAAAGGATGCGGAACTGCGCGACATGCTGATGCGCATTCCCAACAGCCCGCTGCCCGAAGTGCCCGAGGGCGCCGACGAGGCCGGCAATGTGGAGATCCGCCGCTGGGGCACGCCCCGCACGCTCGATTTCGCGCCCAGGGAACATTTCGACATCGCCGGGGTAAAGCCGGGGATGGATTTCGCCACCGCCGCCAAACTGTCGGGCGCGCGTTTCGTGGTGCTGCGCGGCGCCGTGATCCGCGTGCATCGCGCGCTGGCGCAATTCATGCTCGATACCCATGTGAACGAGCATGGCCTGACCGAGACCTGGACCCCGGTTCTGGTCAAGGAAGAGGCCATGTATGGCACCAACCAGCTGCCCAAATTCGCCGAAGACAGCTATCAGACCACGAATGGCTGGTGGCTGGTGCCCACGTCGGAGGTGACGCTGACCAATACCGTGGCCGGAGACATCCTGGAGGAAAGCGCGCTGCCGATCCGCATGACCGCGCATACCCAGTGCTTCCGCTCCGAGGCCGGCTCGGCCGGCAAGGACACGACCGGCATGCTGCGCCAGCACCAGTTCGAGAAGGTGGAGATGGTGTCGATCACCACCCCCGAGACCAGCCTTGCCGAACATGAACGCATGACCCGCTGCGCCGAGGCGATTCTGGAAAAGCTGGGCCTGCCCTACCGGACCATCGTGCTGTGCACCGGCGATATGGGATTCGGCGCAACGAAAACCCATGACCTCGAGGTCTGGCTGCCCGGCCAGAACACCTATCGCGAGATCAGCTCGGTGTCGGTCTGCGGCGATTTCCAGGCGCGCCGGATGAATGCGCGCTATCGTGCGGCGGGTGGCAAGCCGGACTTCGTGCATACGCTGAACGGTTCGGGCCTTGCGGTCGGGCGCTGCCTGATCGCGGTGCTGGAAAACGGCCAGCAGGCCGATGGTTCTGTCGATCTGCCCGCGGTGTTGCACCCCTATCTGGGCGGCAAGACCCGCATCGGCGCCGACGGCGTTCTGGCATGACAAAAGGGGCCGCAAGGCCCCTTTTCCCCACCTCTGCCGGCGTGGATCAGCTGCCGTAGATCACCTTGACGTAATTCTTGGTCTCGGCATAGGGCGGGATGCCGCCATGCTTTTCCACCGCCAGCGGCCCGGCATTATAGGCGGCCAGCGCATGCCGCCAATTACCGAATTTCCCATACATCATGGATAGATAGCGCGCCCCGCCCTCAAGGTTCTGATTGGGGTCGTTGATATCGACCCGCAACAGGCGCGCGGTCTGCGGCATCAGTTGCGCAAGGCCCGTTGCGCCCTTGGGTGAGACCGCATTGGGGTTCCAGCCGCTTTCCTGCTGCACCAGCCGCAGGAACAGATCCTCGGGCACGCCATGCTTGCGGGCGGCGGCCTTGGCGATCTCCAGATACTGTCCCTTGTAGGCGCCGCGATAGGCCGGCGTCGCCGTGGGGGCGGCGGCCTCTTCCAGCTTCGGCGCATTGGGCTTGAGCCGGGTCGAACCGGAATACTGTTTCGCCAGCCGCCCGTCGAGCAGCGCGGTCTGCGACCGGAACAGCGTCGCGCGCGATTTGCTCGACCCCGAAAGGCGCAGCCCTTCCGCCATGGCCGGGGCCGCGATCAGCGACACAAGCAAGGCAATCGTCACAGCCGTCCGACGCATCCGTCCCCCGAAAGCGGTTTCTTGCGCGCGACTATAGCCGATCTGCGGGCCACTGCCAGCGGTTTTGCCCGCTCGGCCGGCGGCGTGGCAAAGTCCCGCCATGCCCCACGCCGCGTTGTCAGCGCCGCCGACCGCTGCTAGAGGAATACACCAATGGTTAACCGGGTCGGGCCAGACTGGCCGGACCAGAGAATCGGGGGGGCGCTGCGCATGGCAGGTTCGGTCAACAAGGTCATCATCGTGGGCAATCTGGGGCGCGACCCCGAGGTGCGCAGCTTCCAGAACGGCGGCAAGGTGGTGAACCTGCGCATCGCCACCAGCGAGACCTGGCGCGACCGCAACTCGGGCGAGCGCAAGGAACGCACCGAATGGCATTCGGTGGCGATCTTTTCCGAACCCCTGGCCAATATCGCCGAGCGCTATCTGAAAAAGGGCTCCAAAGTCTATATCGAGGGCGCCTTGGAAACCCGCAAATGGCAGGATCAGTCGGGCCAGGACCGCTACACGACCGAAATCGTGCTGCGCCCCTATCGCGGGGAACTGACGCTGCTTGACGGGCGCGGCGAAGGCGGCGGTGGCGGCGGCGATTACGATCAGGGCGGCGGCGATTACGAGGGCGGCTCGGGCGGCGGTGGCGGCGGCCGGGGCGGCAGCTATGGCGGCGGGCGCAGCGGTGGCGGCGGCGGTTATGGCGGCGGCAATCAGGGCGGCTTCGGCGGCGGCTCGGGCGGTGGCGGCAGCCGCAACGACATGGATGACGAAATCCCGTTCTGAGGATCTGACCGGAGCCTGAGATGACCGCGCCGGGGCGCAGCCGCGCCGTTGACCTGCTGAAGCTCGCGCTGGCGCTGATGGTGGTGGGGATACATGCCAACCCCTTCCGCGAGCTGGGGCGCACCGCGCTCCTGCTCACGGGCGACGGCATCTATCGCCTTGGCGTGCCGGTCTTTCTGCTGTTCAACGGCTATTTCCTGCAAGCCGCGGTCGAAAAGGGCCGCGGCGGCGCCTATCTGCGGCGGGCGGTCACGCTCTATGTGATCTGGATGCTCCTGTACCTGCCGATCTACTGGTCGGCGCTGATCAACCAGAACTGGTGGCAGAACCTGCGGATGCTGGTCTTCGGCTATTGGCATCTGTGGTATCTGTCGGGCATGGCGATGGCGGCGGCGCTGATCCTGCCGATCGCGCATTGGCCGGTGCGGCGGCTGGCGGGGCTGGCCGCGCTGACGCTGGGCGCGGGGCTCGTCCTGTTCTATGGCCAGGCCTGGAACTGGTTCCGCATCGACATCGCCTTTCTGCAAGACCCCCTGCCCGCGCATCGCAACGCGCTGGTGCTGTGCCTGCCCTATATGCTGATCGGCGCGCTGATCTGGCGGCTGCGGCTGGCCGAGACCCTGCCCCGCCGGCCGGTTCTGCTGGTGGCGCTGCTGGCCAGCCTGATGGTGCCGCTGGAATCGGTCGCCGTCGCCTATACCGCGCCGCGCGGCCTGCCGCATGACACGCTGATCGCGCTGGCCATCGCGGCGCCGGCGCTGATGATCGCGGCGCTGCAATGGCCCGGTGCGGTGGCCGATCGCCGCATCGGCGATTACGCCAGCGGCATCTATTTCGTGCATGTGGCCTTTGTCGCGCTGATGCTGCGCCACACTTTCCTCAAGGATCCCAGCTGGCGCCCGCTGGTCTGGACGCTGGCGGTGGCGGGTTCCTGCCTTGTAGTCTGGGCGCTGCGGCGGCGCGGCTGGGCGGCGAAACTGCTCTGATGCCGCAGGCACTGGACCTTGGCCGCCGGATTTCCTATATAATCGGTCAACTAAACGCGAGATCGAGATGACCGAGCAAGCCCCGCCGCTGGAAGGCGCCCCGCTGATCAAGCCCTCCACCACCGATCACCCGCTCTATGAAAGCGTGGTCGAGGCCTGCCGCACGGTGTTCGACCCGGAGATTCCGGTCAACATCTTTGACCTCGGTCTGGTTTATACCGTTGAAATCGCGCCGGAAAGCGATGTGAACATCGTGATGACCCTGACCGCGCCCGGCTGCCCCGTGGCGG
>Ga0209053_1001458_pt1 | contig 11055 bp, 12 predicted proteins | sample EBPBio152010_DNA_FD_185864 | JGI IMG/M metagenome (GOLD analysis project Ga0209053, IMG submission 185864) | Wastewater treatment Type I Accumulibacter community from EBPR Bioreactor in Madison, WI, USA - Reactor 1_7/15/2010_ DNA (SPAdes)... | ecosystem: Engineered > Bioreactor > EBPR >... | reverse complement strand
CCGCCGGCGCATTGGCCTGAAGGCTCGCGACCTGCTCCGCCCCGCGCGCGGGCGGCGGCGCGCGGCGCGCGAATTCCACCGCCTGCGGAGAGCCCACGATCTCGTTTTCACTGCGCGAGATCAGATCTCGTAAGGAACGCGCCTCACGCGAAAGGCTCGCGACCTTTTGCTTTTCGGCCTCAAGCTGCGTGCGGTTGAGGCCGATCTGCTTCTGGCGGCTATCGATCAGCTCGGCGAGACGCGTGCGCTCCGCTGCGATCTGATCGCGATCCCGCGCAAGACGGGCACGGGTATCTGTGGCCTCGCGGCGCAGATCGACAAGGCTCCTGAGGTCTTTCACGAGCGCGAGGGCTTCCTCGCGCAGTTCCGGCACCACGGCGCCCAGCAGGATCGCAGCGCGCATGGACGAGAGCACATCCTCCGGCGCAACCAGCAACGCGGGGGGCGCACGGCGACCGATGCGCTGCATTGCCGCGAGCACCTCCACCGTCACCCGCTCGCGTGCGATGAGCGAAAGCCGCAGCGCACTTTCCTGCGCTGTCAGGGTTTCGAGGCGACCTTCAGCCTCGGCCATGCGATCTTCAGCCGCACGCACCTTGCGCGCGACATCCACCAGCTGGCCGCGCATGGCCTGCGCTTCGTTCGAGAGGTTCTCGATCTCGTATCCCAGCCGCTTCTGCTCGAAGGTGGAACGCTCGATCTCGCGCTCGACACCCTGAAGCTTGTCGGTACCCTGCGTTGGCGCGGGCTTCTCAGGAGCCTGCGCAAACGCCATCGGCAGCACGAGGCCCAGAATGGCGCAAACGGGAACGATGCGATGCCGAATCACGCGCAAAGCCGGCTCCTCTCCCCGCCCCGTTTGCATCATGCCCGGTGATAGGGGTGACCGGCAAGGATGGTCGCCGCGCGGTACAGTTGCTCGGCCACGAGCACCCGCACGATCTGGTGCGGCAGGGTCATCCGCCCGAAGGACAGCGAAAGATCGGCCTCGCGCACGAGATCGGGCGCAAGTCCATCCGCCCCGCCAATGATGAAAGCCGCGCCGGCGCGGTTCTCCGCCCGCCAATCGCCGATGCGGCGCGCGAAAGCCGGGCTTTCGAGGCTTTGGCCGCGCTCATCGAACACAATGCGCGCATAACTCTCGGGAATCGCCGCGCTGATCGCCATGGCCTCCTCGGCCTTGCGATCCTCATCGCGGCGCGCCGCACTCTCGGAAAGTTCCACCACGCGGATGCCATCGAGGCCCAGCGGGCGCGCCGTGGGCCGGAAGCGTTCGAGATAGCGGTTCGCGAGTTCGCGCTCGGGCCCGGCCTTCATGCGCCCGATCGCCACGAGATCGATCTTCACGAGCAGTATCGCTCAGCGCGGAGCGGCGCTTTTGCGGGGCGCGGCACGGGTCGCCGGCTTGCGGACCGGGGCACGGCGCGGCTTCGGCTCATCCTCGGCATCGCCAGCGGATTCCGCCACGACCTTGCGCACGCGCTTCGGCTTTTCGGCCTCCGCAGGAGGCTCGCCTTCGAGCGGACGCCCCATGCCCCAGAGCTTCTCCAAATTGTAGAAGCCCCGCACCTCGGGCCGAAAGAGATGCACGATAATATCGCCCGTATCGATGAGCACCCAATCGCAGACCGGCATACCTTCCACCCGCGGCGCCGGCTGGCCCAGCTCCTTCAGCGACGACATGATGCGCTCGGCAATGGCACCGACATGCCGATCCGATCGACCGGACGCGACGATCATCGCATCGGCAATCGAGGTCTTTCCGGCAAGGTCGAGGGTCACGATGTCCTCAGCCTTGGCATCGTCGATCACGAGATGCAGCTTTTCGAGGAGGGCCGCAGGCGCAAGAGGCGCTGCGCGGCGCGCGGTTGCGGGTTTGGACCCGGCTTCGGGCTTCGTGGTCAGGGTTCCGGTCTCCGGTTGCAGCCAGATGCACTGGCCATGTCTCACGGCGATTCCTGCGCCCTGCAGCGCTGAAATTCAAGCCGGAAATGGCTTCGTGCGCATCTTGATCGGCGTTTTGCCGGCTTGTCGGCCGTTACGCGAACATATCGAGCAGGCCGCCACCCTGACTCTGGCGGCTCTCAACATCCTTCAGGATAAGATAGCGCTCGACGAGGCTGCGCACATATTTGCTGTCATTGAGGCGGGAAAAATCGAGCTTGCTCTCGATGAGTTCCTTCAACCGCTCGATTCTCGTGGTTCCCGCCTGGGGCGGCAGGTTGAGCGCCTTGAGGACTACGCCGAACAGGATGCGATCCCCCAGAATATCGTAGCCGGTCTTCGCCTTGCCGATCATCCGCTCGAAATGGAGCGCATCGGCGAGGTCCGGGCTCATCTCGGTCAGGGTATCGACATTGCGGGCGGAGTAGTAGCGCGCGACGATTTCCTGCTGGAAAGCCTCGCTTTTGAGCTTCGTCACGCCCTTGCGGAAGAAGTCGAAGGCGGCGTTGATCTCGCGATAGCCCGGGCTCGTCATGCGCTGGACGAGCGAGCGCGGATCGGTCGCGTCATCCTTCATGATCTGCTTGATGCGCGCGGGAAATTCCATCTGGTCCTCAAGGTTGTAGGCCTTGAGGGCGAAGCGCAGCAAGCGGCTGTCCTTGAGGAAATCGTCGACGGTCTCGACCCGGGCGACGCGGGCCTTGAAATAGGCCACCTCGTTCTGCACGGAAGCGCTCTTGGACACCTTCTGGGTGTTCTGCGCCATGAATTCGGGCGTCAGCCGCTTGTAGAGCGGATACGCCGACAGCACGCTACTCGACACAAACATTCGATCAATCCTTGATCTTGCGACCTCACGAATGCCATGGCGGCTTTAAGTTTCCCTTATCGCGAGCCTGACAATCCGCTGGAACAGCGATTTCAGGCGCTTTTTCCGGCTTTCGCGCGCAACGCCGTGGAGGATTGCGTGGAACGCTTGCCATGCAGAAACAGCCAGCGCGGCGCCTTAAGGCGCGGCAACAGGCGCGCATCGTTTTCATCGATGCGATAGCGCGCGAACCTCCGCGCGGCGGGGCTCGCAGCCGCCTTCAGCGTCGAACCGGGCCGGTCGATGATCGCCATGGGCACGAGGCCGGCGATGTTCTCCCAGTTCTTCCAGCGGTGGAAATCCGCGAGATTATCCGCGCCCATCAGCCAGACGAACCGCACCAGCGGCAGGCGCATGCGCAGGAAGCGAATGGTTTCCTCGGTGTAGCGCGTACCGATCTGCGCCTCGATGCCGGTGACGACCATACGTCTATCAGCCCCGACAAGTTCGCGCACGAGGGCCATGCGCGTTTCCTGCGATGGCAGTTCCGCTTGCGATTTCAGTGGATTGCCGGGTGTAACAATCCACCAGACCTGATCGAGCCCAAGGCGGCGCAAAGCCGTATCCGCCACGAGCCGATGCCCCTCATGCGGCGGGTTGAACGAGCCGCCGAACAGGCCGACCCGCAAGCCGGGTGATGTGGGAGGGAGGGAAACCTGCACCGATTACGGCCTTACAGTCCCCTCGCCTTTCACCACATATTTGAAGCTGGTGAGCTGCTCCACACCCACAGGGCCGCGCGCATGCATGCGCCCCGTGGCAATACCGATTTCCGCGCCGAAACCGAATTCGCCGCCATCCGCGAATTGCGTCGAGGCGTTGTGCAGCACGATCGCCGAATCCACCTCCGCAAGGAAGCGCGCAGCGATGGCATCATCGGCGGTGATGATCGCATCGGTGTGGTGCGAACCATAGGTCTCGACATGGCGGATGGCCTCATCGAGCCCCGTCACCACCTTCACAGCGATGATCTTGTCGAGGAACTCCGTGCTCCAGTCTTCCTCGGAGGCCGGGGTGACGCGCGGATCGACGGCTTGCGTGGCTTCATCACCGCGCACGGCACAGCCCGCATCGAGAAGGGCCGTCACCAGGGGAGCGAGATGGATGGTCGCACAGGCCTGATCGACCAACAGCGTCTCCGCCGCGCCGCAGACACCGGTGCGCCGCAGCTTGGAGTTCAGCAGCACCGTTCGCGCCATGTCGAGATCAGCCTTTTCATGCACATAGACATGATTGTTGCCGTCGAGATGGGCGAAAACCGGCACCCGCGCCTCGGCCTGCACGCGCGCAACGAGGCTTTTCCCGCCGCGCGGCACGATGACATCAATGGCGCCATCGAGCCCCGAAAGCATGAGGCCCACGGCCTCGCGATCCGGCACCGGCACGAGCTGGATCGCGCCATCCGGCACCGCTTTCTCAGCGAGCCCGGCCTGCATCGCTTTCACCAGCTCAATGGCCGAACGCAAAGCACCGGAACCCGTCCGCAAAATCACCGCATTGCCCGCCTTGAGACAGAGCGCGCCGGCATCCGCCGTGACATTCGGGCGGCTCTCGAAAATCACACCGATCACGCCCAGAGGCGTGCGCACACGGCTGATTTTCAGGCCATTGGGTTGCGTCCATTCGGAGGTGACAGCGCCAACGGGATCCGGCAGGGCGGCGATATCCTCGACAGATTTCGCGATGGCCTCGACACGCTCCGACGTGAGGAGCAGGCGATCGATGAAGGCATCATTCTGGCCGCTGCCGCGCGCCTCGTTCACATCCGCTGCATTGGCTTCGAGGATCAGCGGCAGGGCGTTGCGAATGGCAGCCGCGCAGGCCAGCAGCGCCTCGGCCTTGGCTTGCGCGCTCATCAACATCAGCGCGCGCTGCGCCGCGCGGGCCTTGCGGCCCATGGCGAGCAAATCGGCGCGCAACCGCGTCTTGTCCGCATAGGGGATGGTATGGATCGTGGCGCTCATGAGGATGTCCCCTCGCCGCTCATCACGAGATCGTCGCGATGGATGATTTCCTTGCGGCCTGCATAGCCCAGAACCGCCTCGATGTCGCGGGTGGATCGCCCGGCGATCTGTACGGCATCCACCGCATCATAGGCGACAAGCCCGCGCGCGATCTCGCCACCATCGGCCGCACGCACCACGACGCAATCACCGCGATTGAACGAGCCTTCCACGCGCCGAACGCCGGCCGGCAGCAGGCTTTTGCCCGCGCGCATCGCGGTAGCTGCGCCATCATCCACGGTCAGCGTGCCGCGCGGCTCCAACGTGCCGCCGATCCAGCGCTTACGCGCCGTGACGGGTGTGGAGGGCGAGAGAAACCAGGTGCAGCGGGCACCTTCGCGCACGGCGCGAATGGGGTGAAGCCGCGTGCCATTGGCGATGAGCATGGTCGCGCCGCCCGAGGTCGCGATCTTGCCCGCCTCGATCTTGGTCATCATGCCGCCGCGCGAGAGTTCGGAGGCCGCACCGCCGGCCATCGCCTCGATCTCGGCGGTGATGCGCGGGACGATGGGCACGAATTCCGCATTCGGGTCTTTCGCCGGCGGCGCGGTGAAGAGGCCGTCAATATCCGACAGCAAAATCACGCAATCCGCCGACGCCATGGTGCCCACGCGCGCGGCGAGACGATCATTGTCGCCGTAGCGGATCTCTTGGGTCGCCACCGTATCATTCTCGTTGATCACGGGAATCGCTCGATGCCCCAGCAGCGTGCCGATGGTGGCACGCGCATTGAGGTAGCGGCGGCGCTCCTCGGTATCGCCATAGGTCAGCAGGATCTGTGCGGCGGTGATTCCGTGCCCGGCGAGGCTCTCCGACCAGGCCCGCGCCAGCGCGATCTGCCCCACGGAAGCGGCGGCCTGCGCTTCTTCGAGTTCAAGCGCGCGCTTCCCCAGCTTCAGCACATTGCGACCCATGGCGATGGCACCGGACGACACAACGAGGATATCCGCCCCCGCCGCGTGGAGTTTCGCGATGTCATCCACCAGCGCCTTCAGCCACGCCTCCTTGAGGCCGCCCGATTTCTCGACCAGCAGCGAAGAGCCCACCTTGATGACGATGCGGCGGAAATTCTCCAGCCTGGGCTGAAGGTTACGCTTGGGGCTCACGGCTGCCATTCCTTCGCAGGCGTCTTGGCCGTGGTCTCCTTGCGATGCGCCTCGATGATCGCGAGCAGTGCGTTGAGCGCTTCCGGCACGCCCTCACCGGAGACCGCCGAGAGCAGCATGGGCTTCTTGCCACAAGCGCGCTTCAGGCGATCCATCTGCTTCTTGCGCGTCTCGGGATCGAGGGAATCGATCTTTGAAAGCGCCACGATCTCCGGCTTGTCCGCGAGGCCTTCGCCATAGGCCTCGATCTCGTGGCGCACGGTCTTGTAATCCTTGCCGGCATGCTCGCCTGTGCCATCCACGAGATGCAGCAGCACCGAGCAGCGCTCGACATGTCCGAGGAAGCGATCACCGAGGCCGTGGCCCTCATGCGCGCCCTCGATGAGGCCGGGAATGTCCGCCAGCACGAATTCGCGACCCTGCGCGCGCACCACACCGAGGCCGGGATGGAGCGTGGTGAAGGGATAATCCGCAATCTTCGGCTTCGCGGCCGTCGTGGCCGCGAGGAAGGTCGATTTGCCGGCATTGGGCAAGCCGACAAGTCCGGCATCGGCGATGAGCTTCAGCCGCAAAATGACCCAGCGCTCCTCCCCCGCCTGGCCGGGATTGGCGCGATCCGGCGAACGATTGGTGGAGGAGACGAAATGAAGATTGCCGAAACCACCATTGCCGCCCTTGGCGAGGCGAAAGCGCTGGCCGAGATCGGTCATGTCCGCGATCAGTTCCTCGGTCTCGGCATCGAGAATCTCTGTGCCGACCGGAACCTTCAGCACCACATCCGCGCCCTTGCCACCGGCACGGTTGCGACCCATGCCATGCATGCCCACCTTGGCCTTGAAATGCTGCTGGTAGCGGTAATCGATGAGCGTGTTCAGCCCATCGGCGCATTCCACCCACACATCGCCGCCCTTGCCGCCATCGCCGCCATCGGGACCGCCGAATTCGATGAATTTCTCACGGCGAAAAGAGACGCAGCCTGCGCCGCCATCGCCGGAGCGGATATAGATTTTTGCTTGATCAAGGAATTTCATGCCCTTCGGCTAATGGCTTGCGGCCGAAAAGGCAAGGAATCCGGAACTCCCTGAGGTATTTCAGGGCCGGGAGCGCGAAGAGGGAGGACTTCGCGAGGCTCCCGGCCCATCGCTCACGGACGAATGGCGCGGGCGCCAGCCTCCGTGCGAGCGAAATTCACGTTTACGCGCGCCACCGGCAGGTGCCAGCGGCTCACCCAGGCGGTGTTGCGCAAGGTGCCATCGGCTTCGAGCAGCAGGGTATCCGAGAAGCGCACGATGGTCGGCTCGGCCTTGGGCGTGAGGTTAACGTCATAGGCGAAGGAGGCGCGCGGGCCATCAAGCGTGACGAGCGTTTCGCCGATCACATCCTCGCGCGTGCCGAGATAGGTGGTGGGCGAGGTCTTGCGGAAGCGCCAGGTCTTCACATCCTTCTCGCCATCCTCGTATTCGAAGGCCTCGCGGAGCGTCAGAACCTGGCCGTTCCAGCGGCCATCCAGCACCACCTTGAAGCGGCGCGTGGTGCCGTTGATGGCGCCGAACCAGCCATAGGCATAGGTGCGGCCCTTGAAAAATTCCTCGAGCTTGAGATCACGCGCATCGGCCTCGGCCGGCGCGAGGAGCAACGGCAGCAAAGCGGCAGGAAGAAGACGGGAAAAGCGCATCAATCGAACCTCTTTAACAGCCCCCGGACCTGTTACGATCCGGAGGCGCAAAGAGATTAGGCCCATTCACGCACTCTCGCGGAATTCCGGCTTTTCAGTCAGCAGCGGCGCACGCCACCCCTTCAGCGAAGCCCAGGTACCCCGCGTGAGGCGGTAATTATCGGTCGAGACACGATCACCCCAGGCAGGACGCTCGCTCATGCCCGATCCGGCATACTGGAACCCGCAGCGCTCGAGCACCGCCCGCGAGCGATCATTCATCACACGCACGCCGGCAATGATGGCCTTCACATCGGAATAGAGAAAGGCGGCATCCAGCACAGCCTGCGCCGCCTCGGTGGCATAGCCCTTCCCCCAATGCTGCACGCCGAGCCAGTAGCCGAGCGAAACCTCGCCGGTGGAGCGCAGGCGCAGGGAGATCACCCCGATCAGGCGATCCTGGTCCTTCCGCGGTGTGATCGCGAGATAGACCCCCTTGCCTTCGATGTTCTGCGACCGTGCCTCTGAGACGAAGCGGATGGCATCATCCGGTCGATAGGGATGCGGAATCACCGCATGAGGCTCCGCAACGCGACGATCACCGGCCTCGGCGATGAGAAGCGCAACATCCTTTGCCTTCGGCCAGCGCAGGAAGAGCCGCGCGGTCTCAAGCGTGAACACATCATCACGAAACAGATCAGGAAACATGGCAACGAAACCTCCGTCCGGTATCGCCGTTGGCTTGAGGGCCGAAAGCGACAGAAACGTGAAAAAAGAAGGGGGAAGTCTGGTTTCCCGGACTTCCCCGCTTGCGGTTTCGCTTTTGTGAGGGATTTCAGGCCCTTGGCCCTTCTCCCCCGCTCACCCGCCTGTGGTTCTCTTCCGAGAAACCCGGCGGGGAGGTTTGGCTCCTCGCCGGTTTATTCTGCCGCCTTGGCGGCTGCCGGTACGACATTGACGTATTGACGCGGGCCCTTCTGTTTGAAGACGACCTGGCCATCGGCGGTCGCAAACAGGGTATGGTCGGTGCCCATGCCGACATTCGTGCCAGCATGCCAACGCGTGCCGCGCTGGCGAACGATGATGTTGCCTGCGAGCACGGCTTCGTTGCCGAACTTCTTCACGCCGAGGCGCTGCGAGTTGGAGTCACGACCGTTGCGCGACGAACCGCCAGCTTTTTTGTGAGCCATTGTAGTGCTCCTCTATCCCAGTGGGGGCGCGGGAAACCTGTTGCAGGAATCCTTACCCGAGAATTGTCACGAAATCACGCGAAAAAATGTCAGCGCTGCTGACATATCCTCGTGATCAATAATCCTTGCCCGAGGCGAGTTCAGCCTGGTCGGCCTTCGCGCGCGGCGGCTTGCCGGCGAGAAGCTCCTTGGCCTGCTCCACCCACTCCTCGCGGGTCGCGCGGCCACGCAGGGCGAGTTCCTCGTCCCATTTGGCGATATCGGCCTCGCTCCAGGCCGCGATCTGCGACCAGGTGGTGATGCCCGCGCCGCGCAGCTTCTTCTCGATCGTCGGGCCGATGCCGGCGATGAGCGAGAGGTTCGACTGGTCAGCTGCGCCGGCCGAGGCAGCCGCCACGGCACCGGCCGCAGCTGCGGCAACCGCCGCCGGCTTCGCAGCCTTGGCACCCGAAGGCTTCTTGCCGCCGGTGAGGATTTCGGTGATGCGGACAATCGTCAGGTCCTGGCGATGGCCCTTCTTGCGCTTCGAATTCTGGCGGCGGCGCTTCTTGAAGGAGATGACCTTCGGGCCGCGGGCCTGCTCGACCACCTCAGCAGCGACCGTCGCGCCAGCAACCGTCGGCGAACCGATGGTGACGGTCTCGCCGCCCAGCATGAGAACATGGTCGAAAGCCACCACATCGCCAGCCTCGGCTTCGAGGCGCTCGATGGTGATGACGTCGTTGGCGGCAACCTTGTATTGCTTGCCGCCGGTCTTAATGACTGCGAACATAATTCGTTCCTTTTGTCGCACCGCCTTCGTGGCCGAGAGGCCCCGGGCAGTCTTTTTGGGTTTCTGTCTCGCGGCTTTTCGCGGATGTCTCCGCGACCGGATCGTTGTCCAAAACCACAAAACGAAAAGGCGCGGTTCTTCGCCGCGCTTTGCAGAGCTGGTGCTTAAGCCGGATGAGCCGCTGAAAGTCAAGCAGGATCAGCGCTGCCGATGTCGCGTTGCGTGCCATCCCTGAGCGCGGGGACCACCTGATCGCCTGTTCCGCCCCGAAAGTTCCTTCATGTTAAAAAAGTTCCTGCACGCCAACCCTCGCCTTCCCCCTTGCGCTTGCACGCAGGCTTCTGTATCTCGCGCCCCTGACCAACGCATTCGCTTGCGTTCCACGGAGAGGTGGCAGAGTGGTCGATCGCGCCGCACTCGAAATGCGGAGTACGTGCAAGCGTACCGGGGGTTCGAATCCCTCCCTCTCCGCCATTTTCTCTTTGTTTTCAATGGCCTATTCGAAAACCGAGAGGGATTTTGCCCTCGAAAATAGGCGCATTTTTGCCCCTTTTGCCGGAAGAATCGGCATAAATCCGGGGGTTTTCAGAGCCTCCCGAACGCATTTTGAGCGCCAGTTTCGGCACTATGCAAAGACTCTGCAAATACTATGTAATCTTCAAATAACATAAGAGTCGCCAATTAATACACTCTCTCTTCTTTGAGTCTAGATTCACATTGACTCCACAAACACGATGTATACGAGTTGTTCTATACAGATTTTCCTGTGGAAAACTCGCACATGAGATCGTTTGGAGCACTGGGAAACTACATTCCCGTCCCCGGATCAACGGCATCACTCTTCATCTACAAGGTCGAAACCAGCCAAAATTGGTATGTCTACCTGCGATGCGACGGCAAAACCGTCCGAAAATCGACCGGAAGCTCTGATCAGGAGATCGCATTTGCCTTCGCAAGGCGGTTGGCGAACCAGACGGAGGCGACGGAAGGCGAAACGCTCGACTTCACGTTCAAGGATGCCGCAGACAGCTATGTGAAGGCAGAAGCGCTCAGAGTTGGCCTTGGGGAGGTTGGAGCAAGGTCACTCGCTGAAGAGCGGATCAAGCTGAAAAGCCTTATCGTTCCCGGTATCGGCCATATGGCGCTGGACAAGATCAACCGAACGGCCATTGCCGAATTCCTGATCAAGATCACCGATGCCCGGAATCTGCGCTTCACGACCCGCAACAGGTATCTGATCGTCATCCGCAAAGTGCTCAAGCACGCCTGCGATGCCGGGTTCCTGAAAAGCCTGCCCTTGTTCCCGGCCATCAAGCAGGATGATCGCCCAAGGGGCTACTTCACGGCTGAGGAAATGAAGCGCCTCACAGACCAGCTTGATGCCCTTGCACGGAGCGGAAAGCCAACCCCTGTTTGAACCGCCCCGGGTTTGCTGGAGGCCATTTGGGTTAAGTTATGCGGCGATGGCTGGCTGGTCCAGCATGGCGTAGTAGCGCTCCTCGGCTTCGGCAGGTGGGA
>Ga0209053_1001455_pt1 | contig 11069 bp, 8 predicted proteins | sample EBPBio152010_DNA_FD_185864 | JGI IMG/M metagenome (GOLD analysis project Ga0209053, IMG submission 185864) | Wastewater treatment Type I Accumulibacter community from EBPR Bioreactor in Madison, WI, USA - Reactor 1_7/15/2010_ DNA (SPAdes)... | ecosystem: Engineered > Bioreactor > EBPR >... | reverse complement strand
ATCATGACCCAGACCCTGCCGCCATGCCCCGAATGCCGTTCCGCCTTTACCTATGAGGCGGATGCCCTGCTGATCTGCCCGGAATGCGGCCATGAATGGACCGCCGGCGCCGCCGAGGATGACGCGGTGGTGCGCGATGCCGTCGGCAATCCGCTGGCCGATGGCGATACGGTGACGGTGATCAAGGATTTGAAGCTCAAGGGTTCGTCCGGGGTCATCAAGGTCGGCACCAAGGTGCGCGGCATCCGTCTGGTGGCCGGCGATCACGATATCGACTGCAAGATCCCCGGCATCGGCCAGATCGGCCTCAAGTCGCAATTCGTGAAAAAGGTCACGGACTGAACGCGACCTACCCGCGATTGCGGCGGAGGGCGGATTTGAATTCCGACAGGCGGAAGGCGCCCAGCAGGGTGCCGGCGCCGAAATAGCTGGCCATGCCGGTGAAGACCAGCGCGCCAAGCGCGAACCAGCGCCAGCGCGCGGCATCAAGCGCCGGGCCAAGCGCCACGGTCAGCCCCCAAAGCACCGCGCCCATCACCGCCGAGGCCAGCAGGATCCGCCAGAGCCGCGACCGCAGCCGCGCGTCGAAATGCGCGGCCTCATCCATCTTGCGCGCGCCCAGCCACAATTGCGCGACCATGGTCCAGCCCGAAACCGTAGTGGCCAGCGCCGCCGCGATGAAGCCGATCCAGGGCATCAGCCCGATCGCCAGCCCGGCATTTACCACCATCGACCAGAGCGCAAAGCGGAACGGGCTGCGCGTATCCTCACGCGCGTAGAACAGCGGCTGCAAGACCTTGTGCAGCACAAAGGCCGGCAGGCCCAGCCCATAGGCCGCCAGCGCCAGCGCAGTATTGGCGGTATCGTCCGGGCCAAAGGCGCCGCGCTGGAACAGCACCTGCACCAGCGGCATGGCGATGACGACCAGCGCCACCGCCGCCGGCACCGTCAGCGCCAGCGCGAATTCGGCGCCGCGATTGAGCGCCTCGCGCCCGCCCGCGCTGTCGCCCGCGCGCAGCCGGCGGCTCAGTTCCGGCAGCAGCGCCGTGCCGATGGCAATGCCCACCACGCCCAGCGGCAGCTGATACAGACGGTCGGCATAGGACAGCCAGGAAATCGCCCCCGTCGTCCCCGAGGCCACCTGCCGCGACACGATCAGGTTGATCTGCACCACCCCGCCCGCCAGCAGGGCAGGGCCCGCGATGATCAGCAGCCGCCGCAGATCGGGGGTCCAGCGCGGCAGGCGCAGCCGGGGGGCAAAGCCCGCGCGCGTCGCGGCCCACCATGTCCAGCCCAGTTGCGCGATGCCCGTTACCGGCACGGTCCAGGCCAGCGTCTGCCCCATATCCCAGCCCCGCCAGACCGCCAGAGCCATGGCCGCGATGAAGACGAGGTTCATCAAGACCGGCACAAAGCCGCTTTCGGCGAATTTGCCATGCGCGTTCAGCACCCCCGACAGGAGCGCAAAGAGCGAGATGAAGAAGATATAGACAAAGGTGATCCGCCCGAATTCCACCGCCAGGTCGAACCGCGCATCGCCGGCAAAGCCCGAGGCCATGGCCCAGACCAGCCAGGGCATCGCCAGCGTGCCGATCACGGTGAACACCGCCAGCACCGCCCCCAGCCCGGAAAACGCATCCTGCGCGAAATCCGACGCATCCTCGCCCGCCTCAAGCTTCTTGGCATAGAGCGGCACGAAGGCCTGGTTGAACGCGCCCTCGGCAAAAAAGCGGCGGAACATGTTGGGCAGGGAAAAGGCCACGTTGAAGGCATCGGCCACCGGCCCCGCCCCCAGATAAGAGGCCATCATCATGTCGCGGGCAAAGCCCGCCCCGCGCGACAGGAGCGTCCAGCCGCCCAGCGTGACGACGTTGCGGATCAGGGATTTCGTCATCTCGCTTCCATCAGGCCTGTGCGCGCTCGGCCCCTTCGACGATCGCCTGGCGCAGCTTCTTTTCCAGCGCGTCCTGCTTGGATTTGGTGTGCAGCTTCAAGCCGAACATGTCCTTCACATAGAAGCTGTCCACCACCTGCGCGCCATAGGTCGCGATCACGGCGCTGGCGATATAGATGTTGTTGGCCGCCAGCGTGCGCGTCAGGTCATAGAGCAGGCCCGGACGGTCGCGCGTATCGACCTCGACGATCGTATAGATCTCCGACCCTTCATTGTCGAAGGTGACATGCGTGGGAAAGCGGAATTCGCGTTCGCGCTTTTTCACCTTGTCGCGATCGGCCAGCGCCTGACGCGGCTTCACCTCGCCGCGCAGGGTCTTGTCGATCATCTGTTGCAGGCGCGGCAGCTTGGACACCTCATAGGGGTGGCCATCGGCATCCTGCACCCAGAAGACCGCGGTCGCGTAGCCGTCTTTCGACGTATAGGTGCGTGCATCCACCACATTGGCGCCCACCAGCGCCAGCGCGCCCGCCAGCCGCGAAAAGATGCCGGGGTGATCGGCCAGCGCGAAACAGGCCCGCGTCGCATCGCGCGCCGGATCGGGATCGAGGTCGATGCGGATCTCGTCATCGCGCAGCCCGCGCAGCATCCGGGCAAAGGTGGCCTGCGTCTCGGTCATCAGCCCTTGCCAGTAGGGGGCGTAATGGCGGCCCAGTTCGGTGCGCAGATCCTTGGCATCCCAGCCGGTCAGCGCCGCGCGCAGCGCCTGCTTGGCCTCGTTCTCGCGCCGCTCGCGGTTGACGTTTTCCAGCCCGCCCTCAAGCGCCTCGGCGGTCTGGTTGTGCAACTGGCGGATCAGCTGGGCCTTCCAGTTGTTCCAGGTGCCCGGCCCCACGCCGCGAATGTCGCAGACCGTCAGCGCCGTCAGCAGGTCGAGCCGCTTTTTCGTCTTCACCGCCTTGGCGAAGTCGCGCACCGTGCGCGGGTCGCCGATATCGCGCTTTTGCGCCATGTCGGACATCAGCAGGTGATAGCGGATCAGCCATTCGACGGTCTCGCTCTCCTCCTCGGTCAGGCCGAGACGCGGGCAGACCCGGCGCGAGATCTGCGCGCCCAGGATCGAATGATCCTCGGGCCGGCCCTTGCCGATGTCATGCAGCAGCAGCGCCACATAAAGCACCCGGCGGTTCACCCCCTCGGCCAGGATGCCGGAGGTGAGCGGCAGTTCCTCGACCAGTTCGCCGCGCTCGATCTGCGCAAGGGTGGAGACGCATTGGATGATGTGTTCGTCCACCGTGTAATGGTGGTAGACGTTGAACTGCATCATCGCCACGATCGGCTCGAATTCCGGGATGAAGGCGCCCAGCACGCCCAGTTCATTCATCCGGCGCAGCGCCCGTTCAGGGTTGCCGTGTTTCAGCATCAGATCAAGGAAGATGCGCTGCGCCTCGGGGTCTTCGCGCATGTCGTCGTCGATCAGGTTCAGGTTCTGCGACACGACCCGCATGACATTGGGATGAATGAGATAGCCGCTGCGCAGCCCTTCCTCGAAGACGCGCAGCAGGTTCAGCTTGTCCGACAGGAACTTGCGCGTATCCGCGATATCCAGCCGCCCCTGCACCAGCTTGAAGCCCGGCGCGACATTCTTCTTGCGGCGGAACATGCCCATCAGGCTGGCCTCGGGCTTGGCGTGCCGCGCCTCCAGCTGGGTCAGGAAGACCCGCGTCAGCTCGCCCACCCGGGTCGCATGGCGAAAGTAATCCTGCATGAACACCTCGACCGCGCGGCGTCCGCCGCTGTCGTGATAGCCCATGCGCGCCGCCACCTCGACCTGAAGGTCGAAGGTCAGCTGATCCATCGCGCGCTTGCAGATGTAATGCAGATGGCAGCGCACCGCCCACAGGAAATTCTCGGCACGGTTGAAGGTGGCGAATTCTTCCTGGGTGAACAGCCCGGCCGAGACCAGCCCCGCCGGATCGCTGACACGGTTGAGGTATTTGCCGATCCAGTAGAGCGTCTGAAGGTCGCGCAGCCCGCCCTTGCCCTCTTTCACGTTGGGTTCCAGCACATAGCGCTGGCCACCCTGGCGCTTGTGGCGGTCGGCGCGTTCCACCAGCTTGGCCTCGATGAACTCGGCCCCCGTGTTGCGAAACAGCTCTGACCAGAGCGCGTCGTCCAGCTCGCGCGCGATGACCGGATCGCCGGCAATGAAGCGGCTTTCCAGCAGGGCGGTGCGGATGGTGATATCCTCGCGCCCCAGGCGCAGGCAGTCGCGGATCGTGCGCGAGGCGTGGCCGACCTTCAGCTTCAGATCCCACAGCATGTAGAGCATGGTCTCGATCACGCTTTCCGCCCAGGGGGTGATCTTCCAGGGCGTCAGGAACAGCAGATCGACATCGGAAAAGGGCGCCATCTCGGCCCGGCCATAGCCCCCCACGGCCAGCACGCTCAGCCGCTCGGCCTCGGTCGGGTTGGGCAGGGGGTGAAAGATCTGGCGTGCCAGATCAAAGGCCAGCGTCACCAGCCCGTCGGTCAGGTGGCTTTGCGCCCGGGTCAGCGCCCGCGCCTCGAGCGGACGTTCGGCAAAGGCCTCGGCCAGGGCGGCATTGGCGGCCGCCTTGACGCGCGCCATCTCGCGCACCGCGACGGCGCGGCCATTGCGCGCATCGGGCTCGTCCGCGATGGCGCTGGCGATTTCGGCAAAAATGGCGCGGGGGTCGATGATCTCGACCCCCGGCAGCAGCATGTCCTGCGTGGAAATGGCGGCGCGATGCAGCACGTCCGGCCTCCGGTGCTCAGAACCCGGCGCCGCCGAAACTGCGCGGCGCGGGGTCGATGATGCTGATCTGGTTGTTCTGGATCGTGGCAATGGCCAACCCGCGTTCATTGGTGCCATCGGGGCGCAGCCGGAAGATGCCGTTGACCCCCACAAACCCCGATCCCTGGCTCAGCGCCGCGGCCGAGAAGGGGGCATTGCCGCGCTTCATCAGCGCACCGATCGCCGCGATCCCGTCATAGGCCAGGCCCGAAATCGGGTGCGGCGGCTCGCCATAGGCGGCCTGGTAGCGCGACTGGAACTGACCATAAAGCGCCGGATCGGGCAGCGCGAACCAACCGCCCTGCACGCCCGGAATCGCCAGCGTTGCCGCCGGAATGTCCCAACGGGTCAGGCCGATGAAGGCGGTGGAGGGCGGGCTCAGCCCGTTGTCGCGCAGCATCTGCGTGATGAGCGGCAGCGCCGCATCGGTGGTCGCGGTCAGGAATACGGCCTGCGCATTGCTGTTGCGCGCCGCGGCGGCGATGCCCGGCGCGGCGGCGGCGATGCCGTTCTGCGACAGTTCATAGCTCTGGATGCCGGCGATCTGCCCGCCATTGGCGCTGATTGCCCGCTGGATCGCCGCCCCGCCCAGCTGGCCCGCGATGTTCTGATCCTGCACCACCATCACGCGACCCTTGCCCTGACGCACGGCAAAGCGGCCCAGCCGGTCGGCGGTGTTCTGGAAGGTCGGGCCGAGCACAAAGACATTGCCGCCGGCGACATCGGTATTGTTCGAAAAGGACAGGACATTGACGCCCCGGCCCGCCACCGCCAGCCCGGCCGCATTGGCCTCATGGGCATAGACCGGGCCCAGGATGATGCGCGCGCCCTCATCCACCGCCTTGATTGCCTGCGATTGCGCCTGGGCGGCATTGCCGGCCGTCGGATAGATGCGCAGGTCGATCCGCTGGCTGCCCAGATCGGAAATGGCCAGCCGCGCGGCGTTTTGCAGGCCCCGCGCCAGCAATTCGTCATGCGCCTGCCCCGACCCCGAGGGCACCAGCAGCGCCACCTGCACCTTTTCGCCGGCGCCCAGCTTGGCACCGCCCCCGCCGCCCGGGCCGGAGGAGGGCACGCAGGCCGAAACCGCCATCGCGGCCACAACCGCGACGGCGCGGCCAAATCTGTTACGGGCCAGCGACTTGCGGGCCTTGTCGAAAAGGGCGAACATGCAGGCTTCCTCATTCTGATCGGCGGGCAGACCGGGGAAGGATACGCGGCGCCAACGCCGAAGTAAACGCGACAGCAAGGGGGAATTCCGGCATGAGCGGAACCGGACCGATCATCGGCAAGCTGGAACCGGCGCTGCATCTGGTGGCAACGCCCATCGGCGCGGCGCGCGACATCACCTTGCGCGCGCTGGATATCCTGGCTTCGGCCGATGTGCTGGCGGCAGAGGACACCCGCACCCTGCGGCACCTGATGGAAATCCACGGCATCGCGGTGAATGGCCGGCCGCTGATCGCGTGCCACGACCATAACGAAGGCCAGGTCAGCCCGCGCATCCTCGCCGCCCTGCGCGAGGGCAAGTCGGTCGCCTATGCCTCCGAAGCGGGCACGCCGCTGGTCTCGGATCCCGGGTTTCAACTGGCCCGCGCCGTGCTGTCCGAGGGGCTGACCCTGCGCGCGGCGCCCGGCCCCTCGGCGGTGCTGGCGGCGCTGACCGTCGCGGGCCTGCCCTCGGACCGATTCCTGTTCGCGGGCTTTCCGCCCGCCTCAGGCGGCGCCCGGCAGAGCTTTCTCGAAGGTATCGCCCGGGTGACGGCGACGGTGATTCTGTATGAAAGCCCCAAACGCATTCACCGATTGTTAGATGAATTGGGGAATCATCTGGAGGAGACGCGGCCCATGGCGCTGTGCCGCGAACTGACCAAACGATTCGAGGAAACCCTGCGCGGGTCTCTGGCCGATCTGCGCGACAGCCTGGCGGGGCGGGAATTGCGCGGCGAACTGGTGGTGCTGATCGACCGCGCGCCCGATCAGGCGGCGGGCGAGGCCGATCTTGACGCGGCGCTGCGGCGCGCGCTGCGGGACCATCGCGTGAAAGAGGCCGCGGCCATGGTGGCCGAGGCATTGAACCTGCCGCGGCGCGACGTCTATCAGCGCGCGCTGCGCCTGTCGGAGGAGTGACACGATGCGCCAGATCCGGGGAAGAACCGCCTGGGCTGCCGGCCTCGCGGCCGAGGGGACGGTGGAGCGGCATTACGAACGGGGCGGCTGCACCATCGAGGCGCGGCGCTGGCGTGGCCATGGCGGTGAGATTGATCTTGTCGCCCGCGACAAGGACGAGATCGTGTTCATCGAAGTGAAGAAAAGCAGCACCCATGCCGCCGCTGCCGTCCGGCTGGGGCCGCGTCAGGTGGTAAGGCTGTTTGCCGCCGCCTCGGAATATCTGGCGGGTGAACCGTTGGGGCAGCTGACGCCGGTGCGCTTTGACGTGGCGCTGGTGGACGGCATCGGCGCGGTGGAGATTCTGGAAAACGCGCTGGCCGCCTGATTGCATCGGCCCGCCCGGTCGGGCAGGAAGGGGCAACAGCAGGAGGATTTCCCATGCGCCTGAAGGTTGCCTTGCAGATGGACCCGATCGGGTCGGTCAATATCCATGCCGACAGCACGTTCCGTATCGCGCTGGAGGCGCAGGAGCGCGGGCATGACCTGTTTTATTACACGCCCGACCGGCTTGCCTTTGTCGAGGGGCGGGTGATCGCGCGCGGATGGCCGGTGGAGCTGCGGCGCGAAGAGGGCAATCAGGTCAGTTTCGGTGCGGAAACCGAGGTCGATCTGGCAGATTTCGACGTGGTCTGGCTGCGGCAGGATCCGCCCTTTGACATGGGCTATATCACCACGACGCATCTGCTGGAGATGATCCACCCCAAGACGCTGGTGGTGAATGACCCGTTCTGGGTGCGCAACAGCCCCGAAAAGCTGCTGGTGCTGCGCTTTGCGCAACTGACCCCGCCCACGGCGATCGCGCGCGATCTTCAGACCATCCGCGATTTCAAGGCGCGCCATGGCGATATCATTCTCAAGCCGCTTTACGGCAATGGCGGGGCCGGGGTGTTCCGGCTGGACGAGAATGACCGCAACCTGTCGTCGCTTTACGAACTTTTCACCTCGATGAGCCGCGAGCCGATGATCGTGCAAAAGTTCCTGCCGGCGGTCGCCAAGGGTGACAAGAGGGTGATTCTTGTGGATGGCGAGCCGGTGGGCGCGATCAACCGGGTGCCGCAGGCCGGCGAAACCCGGTCGAACATGCATGTCGGCGGCCGCCCCGAACAGATCGGGCTCAGCCCGCGCGATCTGGAGATTTGCCGCACCATCGGCCCGGTCCTGCGCGAAAAGGGCCAGGTTTTCGTCGGCATCGACGTGATCGGCGACTGGCTGACCGAAATCAACGTGACCTCGCCCACCGGCATTCAGGAACTGGAGCGGTTCGACGGCATCAACACCGCCGCCCGCATCTGGGAGGTCATCGAGGCAAAGCGCGCTCGTTGAGGGCGATGCGATAGGCGACGGCCTCGGCGATATGGGGGCCGCGCACCTCGGTCGATGCGTCGAGGTCGGCAATGGTGCGCGCCACACGCAACACGCGGTGATAGGCGCGGGCAGACAGCCCGAATCGTTCCGCGACGCGGGTCAGCAGGCCACGCCCCTCGGCATCCGGGGTGGCAATCTCGTCCAGGATGCGGCCCTCGGCATCGGCATTGACGGTGAGACCGGGCTTGTCGGCAAAGCGACGTTCCTGCACCCGCCGCGCTGCCGCCACCCGTGCCGCCACCTGGGCCGAACTGTCGCCCGATGGTGGCAGGTCGAGATCGGTAAAAGCCACCGGCGGCACATCGACCCGCAGGTCGAAGCGATCCATCAGCGGCCCCGAAATGCGCCCGAGGTAATCTTCGCCGCAATTGGGCACGCGGGCGCAGGCCCGGGCAGGATCGGTCATGTAGCCGCATTTGCAGGGGTTGGCGGCCGCGATCAGCAGGAACCGGCTGGGATAGCGCACATGCGCATTGGCCCGGGCCACCACCACATCGCCGGTTTCGATCGGCTGGCGCAGGGTCTCCAGCACGGCGCGGGGAAATTCGGGCAATTCATCCAGAAACAGCACGCCGTGATGAGCGAGGCTGATCTCGCCCGGCTTCGCGCCCTTGCCGCCGCCCACAATCGCCGCCATCGAGGCAGTGTGATGCGGTTCGCGGAACGGGCGTTCGCGGGAAATGCCGCCCTCGCTCAGCAGCCCGGCAAGCGAATGGATCATCGAGGTTTCCAGCGCCTCGGCCGCGGTGAGGGGCGGCAGGATGCCGGGCAGGCGCGCCGCCAGCATGGATTTGCCCGAACCGGGCGTGCCCACCATCAGCAGGTGGTGGCGCCCGGCAGCCGCGATTTCCAGCGCGCGCTTGGCGCGTTCCTGCCCCTTGACCTCGCGCAGGTCGCGCGCGTGGTTGGGGCGCGGCACCTCTCCGGCCTCGGCGGGCGTCAGCGGTGCCTGGCCGGTGAAATGCCGGATCACCTGATCGAGCGATCCGGCCGCCAGAACCTGCGTCGCGCCGACCCAGGCGGCCTCGGGGCCGCAGGCGCGGGGGCAGAGCAGCGCGCGGTCGGCCTCGGCCGCGGCCATGGCGGCGGGCAGGGCGCCGATCACCGGAATAAGCCGCCCGTCCAGCGACAATTCGCCCAGCGACACCACGGTTTCCACCACATCCCCGGGCAGGATATCGAGCGCGGCAAGCAGGCAAAGCGCAATGGGCAGGTCGAAATGCGAGCCTTCCTTGGGCAGGTCGGCGGGCGAGAGGTTGACGGTGATGCGCTTGGACGGCAGCGCGATCGACATCGCGGCAAGGGCCGCGCGCACGCGCTCCTTCGCCTCGGACACCGCCTTGTCGGGCAGGCCGACGACCGAAAACCCGGGCAGACCCGCCGAAAGGGCACATTGCACCTCGACCAGCCGCGCCTCGACCCCTTCAAATGCCACCGTGAATGTGCGCGCAACCATGCCTTGCCCCGTTCATCTGTGTTAACGGGGTAAGGCGGAATGGTTTACGACTGGTAAATGGCCATGAATTTCGGCCAGGCCTCGGGGTCGGCCACGGTCTTGTCGCGGCAAAAGGCGTTGCAAAAGCCAAAGCGCCGGCCGTCCAGTTCCAGCACATGCGAGACGGGCTTGCCAGAATAGGGGCAGGCGGCGTTTTCGCTTTCGCTGCCCTCGACGGGGCGGGCCGCAAGCGGCGCGGGGCCGGGCCAGGCACGGGTCGGGTAATCGCGGCGGTAGAATTCCTGATCGGCGCCATCGACCAGACCCATCGCGCGCCAGCGTCGCAGGGACGGATGCGCCAGATGTGCCGCGACATAGGCCGCAGCCTCGGCGCCGACCGGCAGGTTATAGGTGGCGATCCGGGTCGCGACCGGGGCAAAGAACGCATCCGCCACCGAATAGGCGCCGCAAAGCCAGGGGCCCGTCGCGCCCGTGGCCTGCCGCGCCCAGGACCACAGCGTCGCAAGCCGGTCCAGATCGGCCAGCACCTCGGGCGGGGGGGCGCAGTCGGTATAGCTGGTGCGCAGGTTCATCGGGCAATGGCTGCGTAGCGCGGTAAAGCCTGCATGCATCTCGCAGGCCAGCATCCGCGCCACGGCACGCGCGCCCGGATCGGCGGGCCAGAGCCCGGCCTCGGGGTGGCGCGTGGCCAGTTCCTCGGCAATGGCGAGGCTTTCGCCAATCGCCACCCCTTCGGGCAGCATCAGCGCGGGCACCGTGCGGGCGGGGGCGAAGTCGCGCAGCAGCGCCGGCAGTTCGTCGGTATAAAGCCGGGCCTTGCGCAGGCTGACCGGCAGGCCGAAGGCATCGAACAGAAGCCAGCCGCGCAGCGACCAGCTGGAATAGGCGCGGTCGCCAATGGCAAGGGTATAGGTCATCGCATTCTCCTGTCTTTGGTGCAGGATAGGGGCTGCGAACCCAAAGGCAAACGCCGCTTCGTGCGGTGATCCATCACGGAATGTGATTGATCCAGGGCGCTTCCTGGCCATGCAGGCAGGTCACCGACAAAGGCTCGATCCGCTGCGCAAGTGCCTGATCGGCGGTCTGGCCCAGCGTCTGTTGCAGTCGGGTCAGGATCACGCCGAAATGCGCGACCACGATCAGATCGGGCAGACCAAGCGCCGTCAGCCGCGCCACGGCGCGATCCACCCGGGCCGCGGCGCAGTTCCAGCTTTCGCCCTCGGGCGGGGCGACATCGCCGGGACATTCCCAATAGGCGCGCGACAGATCGGGATCCCGCGCGGCGACCGCATCGAAGGTCAGCCCTTCCCAGGCGCCGAAATGAAACTCGCGCAGGTCGGGGTCGGCGGGCAGGCGCGGGCGAG
>Ga0209053_1001454_pt1 | contig 11077 bp, 11 predicted proteins | sample EBPBio152010_DNA_FD_185864 | JGI IMG/M metagenome (GOLD analysis project Ga0209053, IMG submission 185864) | Wastewater treatment Type I Accumulibacter community from EBPR Bioreactor in Madison, WI, USA - Reactor 1_7/15/2010_ DNA (SPAdes)... | ecosystem: Engineered > Bioreactor > EBPR >... | reverse complement strand
ATGAAACCGGCCACTGCATAACCCAGAATGCGACCCGCCGTTTCAGGCCGGTTCCATGCCATTGCAAGCACCACAAGGCTCGCCACCAGAGAGCCGAGGGCGGCACGGTTGGGGCCGATGGCGACCGCCGCGATCACCAGGATCATCAGCGCCAATGCGATCTTCGGCCTGTTCTTGATGAGCAGCCATGCCGCGCCGATCCAGCCCATCACCGTGAGAAGGATGACCACGCGCTCCGGCGTCGCGAGCGGAAAGCGCAGCACCGGTTTGCCCAGAAGCGCAGAGCCACTGCCGACGAGGATCAGTGTCGCGCCCAGAGCCACGCCGATGGTGATGAGATGCAGGTTGGTGGCACGCATGCGGTTCGGCAGCGCCATCACCGCGAAGAACCCGAGCGTCACCACACCGAGGAGCTTGAAGAGTTTGTCTACCGCTTCGCCCCGCACCGGTGTCCATAGCAGCGAAACCAGCGCCCATGTGATGAGCAGCAGGCAGGCGAGCCCCGGTCCGCTGGCAAGCCGTGTCGTGGCTCGATCGGAGAGGCGGCTCGAATCCGCCCGCAACAGCGAGGACAGGATGATGAGCACCGCGCCGATGGGCACCAGCACCACGATCACCCATCGTGACATCAGCGTGGCCGAGGGGATGACCAGTGCAAAAATCGCGAATCCCAGCCGCAACAGCATGGCCGCGGCATCGGCGGCCGGATCTGTCATGGTACCGGAAACGCGGTGATCACTGGTGGTCATGGTTCTCGTTCGCAACCAGAGGAATATCCTCCCACCTGACTATGCACGGAAGCTGTGGTCGAACGCTGTATGCTTCCGGCAACACCTGCGACAAATCCGGCACGCTCAAAAAGAACCGGAAGGGACTTGCTGACGCGCCCGGCCAAGCCTAGCTGGAGAGAAAACCGGGAGCTTCGCATGTCCGTCACTGTTCACCCCCTCTATGCCGGGCTCATGGCCCGCCGCTCCGGCAATGCGCGTGCGCTCGCGGCTCCCGGGCCGGACGAGATGACCCTTCAGGCCATCGTGAAGGCCGGCGCACAGGCACCTGACCATGGTCGCCTCGTGCCGTTCCGCTTCCTGCGGATCGCCGATGCCGCTCGCCCTCGCCTTGCGGATCTGCTGGAAGCGTCGAGCCGTGAATTGCAGCAGGAGATCGCCGCCCCGGAAATCGAGCGTGCGCGCGAGAAAGCGCATCAGGGGCCGGAAATCCTCGCGCTGATCGGGCGTATCGACGCGGCTCATCCGAAAATCACTGCGTCCGACCAGTGGCTCGCCGTGGGCTGCGCGCTGGAAAACGTGTTGCTCGCGGTGCAGGCCGCAGGCTTTGCCGCCGCTGTCCGTTCGGGCAAATTCCTTGAAACGAAGGCGATGCGGGAAGGCTTTGCGCTGGGTGAGAACGAGCACCTCACCTGCCTCATCGCCATCGGCACGCCGACGGATTGGCCGCCGGCGAAGCCCAAGCCGGAGCTGGATCGCGTTTTCGCGGTGTGGAACGGCTGATCAGTCCGTGTTCCCGCGAATCAGCTCGATGATGCCGGAGAAATCCCCACCGCCTTCGCCCCATGCTGCGTGAAGGCCGTAGAGCTGCGTTGCGAGCGCGCCCAAGGGCGTGGTCGCTCCGGCGGCGGCGGCGGCATCCTGGCTCAGCTTCATGTCCTTCAGCATCAGCGCGGTGGCGAAGCCCGGCTTGTAGCCATTGTTGGCGGGACTGGTGGGCACCGGACCGGGCACCGGGCAATAGGTCGTGAGGCTCCAGCACTGGCCCGAGGAGGTGGAGGCCACATCGAACAAGGCCTGGTGCGACAGGCCGAGCTTCTCGGCCAGTACGAAAGCCTCGCCCACGGCGATCATCGAGATGCCGAGGATCATGTTGTTGCAGATCTTCGCGGCCTGACCAGCGCCCGCACCGCCGCAATGCACGATCTTCTTGCCCATGGCTTCGAGCAGGGGCTTCGCGCGGGCGAAAGCGGCATCCGCGCCGCCACACATGAAGGTGAGGGTGGCCGCCTTGGCACCGCCCACGCCGCCGGAGACCGGCGCATCGACCGGCACGAGCCCTGCCGCTTCGGCCTGGGTATGCACGGCGCGAGCGGATTCAACATCAATCGTCGAGGAATCGATGAGCAAGGTGCCCTTCGCGGCGATGCCGACGATTTCGCCCCACACAGCGCGGACATGCTTTCCCGCCGGAAGCATGGTGACGATGGCTTCCGCACCCTTCACCGCTTCCGCGACGCTCTTCGCAATCGCAACACCACCCGCCTGCGCTTCCGCGATGGCCGCCGGCGAGAGGTCGAAGCCCGTCACCGCATGGCCTGCCTTCACGAGGTTCTGCGCCATGGGGCCGCCCATATTGCCGAGCCCGATCACCGCGATGGTCGTCATGTCTTCTCTCCCCTTTTGGTCGCCCGGATGTTCCAGCGAGCCAGCAAGGCTTCCGCATCTCCGGTTCCGATATCGATGAAGGTAGCGCCCTGCTTCAGGGCGGGTTCGAGCTGCGGCGGCATGGCTGCCTCGCCCTTGATGAAGGCGAGAACCACCGGCGGTGCGCCGCGCAAAACAAGGTGATGGATGATCCCGCCCGGCACCTTTTCGAGCCGTTGGTCGCGGATGTCATGCCCGCGCCGGATATAGGGCCAGCGGCGCAGATAGGCCGCCTCATCCTGCCCCGCAAGATCGTTCGAGACGAGAATCGCGGTGACATCCGATGCCGCATTGGCGCTTTTCGCCACGAATGGCCCGGCGAGGATCACCCCCCGCAGGGCGGTCTCGTTCCGCGTGAAAGCCGTGAGGTCATCGGTGAGCGAGCGGAGCGCCTCAAGCCCGATGCCCGGGACGGTTTCTGCAACCTCGCGCTTGAACATGCTACCAAGTCCGCCCGATGATCCCTTGGGACGGTAGAGAAAGCGCGTGGTGAACCACAGACCGGCAATGCCGGCGAGGATCATGAGGCCGGTATCGAAGTCGATCATGCCGGTCAGCGCGTGCCGAGCAGATTGCGCGCGACGATCATCCGCATGATCTCGTTGGTGCCTTCGAGGATCTGGTGGACGCGCAGATCACGCACGATTTTCTCGATGCCATAATCCTGAAGATAGCCGTAGCCGCCGAGCAATTGCAGTGCGCGATCCGCCACGCTGGATGCGGTTTCGGTGACGAAACGCTTGGCCATGGCGCAGCGCATCGTGGCATCTGCTTCCTTGCGATCATAGGCGCTGGCGGCGGCATAGAGAAAAGTGCGCGCGGCTTCGAGATCAATCGCCATATCCGCGAGACGGAACTGAAGCGCCTGGAAATCCTGTAGTTTCTTCCCGAAGGCCACGCGCTCGGAGAGGTAGCTCTTCGCCTTGTCGAAAGCCGATTGTGCGCCGCCCAAAGCAGAGGCCGAGATATTCAGCCGCCCGCCATCGAGCCCGCTCATCGCGATGGTGAAGCCCTGCCCCTCCTTGCCGAGGAGGTTGGAGACCGGCACGCGGCAATCCTCCATGATCACCTGCCGGGTGGGCTGGGCGTTCCAGCCCATTTTCTTCTCGTTGGCCCCGAAGGAGAGTCCGGGCATATCCTTCTCGATCAGAAGGCAAGAGATGCCTTTCGGCCCCTCCTCGCCCGTGCGCACCATCACGGCGTAGAGATCCGTGGAGCCCGCGCCGGAAATGAACTGCTTGACGCCATCGACGATATAAAAGTCGCCCTCGCGGCGCGCCCGCGTCTTCAGCGCCGCCGCATCCGAGCCCGAGCCCGGCTCCGTGAGGCAATAGGAGGAGAGCATCTCCATGGAGACCATGGCCGGCATGTATTTCGCCTTCAGCGCCTCGTCCCCGAAACGCTCGATGAGCCCCGCCACCATGTTATGGATCGAGAGATAGGAGGCAACCGCCGGGCAGCCCGTGGAGAGTGCTTCGAACACGAGCGCCGTTTGCAAACGCGTGAGGCCCGAGCCGCCCGATTCCTCGCTCACATAGCAGGCACCCATGCCAAGAGCGGCCGTTTCGCGCAGCACATCGACCGGGAAATGCTTGTTCTCGTCCCATGCGAGGGCATGCGGAGCGAGTTTTTCATCGGCGAAGGCGCGGGCCATCTCGATGACCGCGCGATCGTCATCCGAGAGCGCGAAGGCACGGTTTTCCACTGGCGCGAGCATGACACTTCCTCCCCATGAAGCGGCGTTCGATCCGGTTTTCCGGTTGGTCGCATCGGCACCGCAGCACCGCAAGGCGCATCACAGCACAACGATTCCGGAATGCTTGGCCTTGTTCTCCGGCTCGACATGGATCGTGATGATGGCCCCCGAAAAGGCTTCGCGCAACCCGGCCTCGATGCGATCACAAATGTCATGCGCGCGATCGACCCGCATATCGCCGGGCACCACGAGATGGAACTCGATGAAGGTGGCCGGGCCTGAATGGCGCGTGCGCAGGTCATGCGCCTCCAGCGCGCCCTCGCCCTGCCGCCCGATGATCGCGCGGATATCGTCGAGTTCTTCCGGTGCTGCGGCCTCGTCCATCAATCCGCCGAAGGAGCTTTGCATCAGCTTCCAGCCGGAAACGAGGATGTTCACGCCCACGAGCCCTGCGAGCAGCGGATCGAGCCAGGGCAGGCCGGTCGCGACGCTGATGACCAGCGCCATCAGCACGCCCAGCGAGGAGATCACATCCGTCAGCAAGTGTTGGCCATCGGCCACGAGGGCGGGCGAGCGCAGCTTGCGCCCCCGCGTGATGAGCAGCCAGCACCAAGCCCCGTTGAGCACGCCCGCGAGCACGTTGAGGCCGTAGCCGAGGGGATTATGGCTCACCACGCGCGGATTGTTCCACGCGCCCCAGGCCGCATGGAACACTGCCATAGCCGCCACGAGAATCAACGCGCCTTCAAACACCGCCGCGAGATATTCCACCTTCTGGTGGCCATAGGGGTGCTTGGCATCCGCCGGCTTCGCGGAAAGGCGCAGAGCGAACAGGGCGACGCAGGCCGCGACCACATTGATCGTGCTCTCGAGGGCATCCGAGTAGAGCGCGACAGAGCCGGTGTAGAACCAGGCCGCGAATTTCAACCCGAGAACGATCAGGCCAATGGCGATGCTCCCCAGCGCAATGCGCTGGGCTTCATCGAAACGGAGGTTTGCCGAGGTGGAAGCCATGGCGCTCTTTCCTCCGCGCCGTCGCGAAGGTCAAGTCAGCGCTAGGGCAAAGCGGTCAGCGCCCGGAAAGGCGCTTCGCATTGGCTTTCATGGTGTTGCTGGTCGGGCGCGCGGCCGCACTCGCGATTCGCATGGGCGCTGAAGCCGCGACATTCGAGGCGGAATGCACATCGCCGAAGGCCATGCGCGTTGCGAATTCGATGCCGATCCGCATGCCCTCGAGGTTGGCCGCCACCACGCCGCTTTGCACGGCAAGAACCTTCTCGGTCACCATCCGCTCGCTCTCGAGCCGCCCGGCCGGGGCGCGGCCCACGGCAAGGTTATGCGCTTCCTGCGCTAGGCGCGGGATGCGGTTCGCAACGATGAGGGAAGACATCCAGAAGGTCCACATGGGCACCCCCATCATCCGGGCATAAGGTTCAGGCGTCAACGACTATTGCTGGCAGCCAGTGTGCAATGCTGCTAACAGCATGATATGTCGCATGTTTTTTCATTTAAAGTTTTGCTGATGTCAAGACTTCCGTAACGGGAGCGGCGCTCTCCTGTCGGAAACGGACCAGTCGAGACGGAGGAATTCATGGTTGATGCCGATTTCCGTCGCCAGCTTCAGGGCTATGGGCTGACGACGGCGAACATTCTCTACCACATGCCGGATCACCCGAATCTGCTGCAGAATTTCATCTGGCAGCAATACGATCTCTTCCCGAAATTTCCGGCATTGCGTAAGTTCCTCGAATTTTGGAAACGCGAGATCGAGGGCGGTCTGCATTCGGTGATCGTGGCGCATAACCGGCTGATCACACCGGCGGAGATCCGCTCCATCGGGCATGAGTTCAAATTGAATTAAGACGTTCAGATTGAACTCAGAAGCGGTCGAGAATTCAGAGGATCGACCAGCGCGTGTTCTGCGCGAAGATCTCCAGCGCGATCGTGCCGACGAGCGAATTGCCGGCGCGATCCAGCTCCGGCGACCACACGGCAATCGCACCCTGTCCCGGCGCAACCGCGACGATGCCGCCGCCGACACCGCTCTTCGCCGGCAGGCCCACGCGATAGGCGAAACTGCCGGTGGAATCATACATGCCGCAGGTCATCATCACGGCATTCACCCGCCGCACATAGCGCTGCGCGAGCACGCTCTCACCCGAATGGATGGAGAAACCATCCATCGCCAGGGGCAAGGCCGCGCGGGCGAGATCGCGCACGGTGGCTGAAATCGCGCATTGGCGGCAATAGGCATCCACCACCTGATCGGGCGAGTGTGTGAGATTATCGTGCACCTTCAGGATGTTGGCGATCGCCCGGTTCTGGAAGGCGGTCGCCATCTCGCTTTGCGCGACCTTGTCATCCAGCCCGCCGGTGATTGCGCCGGCGCAGGTGCGGAGATAGGCGAGCACAAGGGCCGCGACATCCGGCGCGCGCGCCATCAGGTAATCGGTCACGGTCAGCGCGCCGGCATTCACGAAGGGGTTGCGCGGCGCGCCCAGCTCCGCCTCGAGGATCGCGAGATGGTTGAAGGCCGTGCCCGAAGGCTCCTTGCCCACGCGCGTCCAGATCTCGTCACCGCCGCGATTGAGCGCGAGTTCCAGCGCGAAAAGCTTGGTGATGCTCTGGAGCGAGAAGGGCTCGTCGCAATCGCCGATCGCGACATCCGCACCATCGAGCGTGGCCACGGCCATGCCGAACTTGCGGCCATTCACCTTGGCGAGTTCGGGGATGTAATCCGCCACCTTGCCCTTGCCGAAGGCCGGACGCACATGCTCGGCGATGTCGGCCAGCAAATCCTGCAGGCGGTAGGCGGTAAAGGGGCGCGGCTCGCGCATGGAAGGCCTCGATCAGCGGATGCGGGGTCGCGCCTCCTAGCGCCGATTTGTGACGACGCAAGGAAAATCCCGCCGGAAACAGAAAAAACCGGCATTTCTGCCGGTTTTCATGTTCTTTCCCCCGCCTGGCGTTCCGCCTCAGGCCCAGGCTTGCTGCCGGGCCGGATTCGGAGCGGATGAGACGATGCTGTAGCGGGTAGTCGCCGACGAGCGGCTCGCGGAGGCCCGCTCGCGCCATTTCTTGTCCGCTTCCTCATAAGACCGGTAGGGCCCAAACACGCGCTCGGTTCCGGGAACGACTTCCTGGAATTCCACGCACTGATATTCCCCGCCAATCACCCAATATTGCCTCGACATGATCCTGATCCTCGAAAGTAGGGGGTTTGGGGAGAGCGGGACGGTGGGAGTTCCGTCCCGCTCCTCAGCTGCCGATTACTCGGCCGCAATCGCCTTGCCGTGTCCCTCGCCACCATGGAACTGCTCGCTCTCGGTCGAGCCGGCCATCGCGGTGGTGGAGGACTTGCCCTGGCTGATCGCCATCGCCACGGCATCGAAATAGCCCGTGCCGACTTCGCGCTGGTGACGGACGGCGGTGAAGCCGATGTCCTGCGCAGCGAATTCGCGCTGCTGCATCTCGGAATAGGCACCCATGCCGCGCTGCGAATAGCCCTTGGCCAGCTCGAACATCGAGAGGTTGAGGCTGTGGAAGCCGGCGAGGGTGACGAACTGGTACTTGTAGCCCAGCGCGCCGATCTCTTCCTGATAGCGGGCCGCTTCCGCGTCGCTCATCTTCTTCTTCCAGTTGAAGGAAGGCGAGCAATTGTAGGCCAGCAGCTTGTTCGGGTACTTCTTCTTGAATTCGGTCGCGAATTCGCGGGCTTCGCCGAGGTCCGGCTCGGAGGTTTCCCACCAGACGAGGTCGGCATACTCACCGTAAGCCAGGCCGCGCGCGATGGCATGCTCCACCGAGTGCTTGCTGCCCTGCTTCAGGCGGAAGAAGCCTTCCTCAGTGCGGCTGTCGCGATCGATCCACGGATGATCGTAATCATCCACATCCGAGGTGATGAGGTTCGCCGCATGCGCATCCGTACGGGCCAGAAGCACGGTGGGGACACCGCAGACATCGGCCGCGAGGCGCGCCGCATTCAGCGTGCGGATGAAGGTCTTGGTCGGCACCAGCACCTTGCCGCCGAGATGGCCGCACTTCTTCTCCGAAGCCAGCTGATCCTCGAAATGGACGCCCGCAGCGCCCGCCTCGATCATCGCCTTCATGAGTTCGAAGGCGTTGAGAGGGCCGCCGAAGCCAGCTTCCGCGTCCGCGATGATCGGCGCCATGTAATGGATCGACTTGTCGCCTTCCATATGGGCGATCTGGTCGGCGCGGCGCAGGGTGTTGTTGATGCGCTTCACCACATCCGGCACGGAGGAAGCCGGGTAGAGCGACTGGTCCGGGTACATCTGGCCGGCATTGTTGGCGTCCGCCGCCACCTGCCAGCCCGAGAGATAGATCGCCTCAAGGCCAGCCTTGACCTGCTGCATCGCCTGGTTGCCCGTCAGCGCGCCGAGCGTGCGGACGAAGGGGCGGTTGGCGAGCAGATGGCGCAGGCGCTCCGCGCCCATGCGGGCCAGCGTGTATTCCATCTGGAACGAGCCACGCAGCTTTTCCACATCGGCCGGGGAGTAATCCCGCTTGTTTTGCGGGGTATAGGAGGCGGTCATCGGTAACATCCTTTTCCTGAAGGTGAGGGCGGCAACCGATCGTCTCAGACTTTCGATTTACAATCCTTCACATAGTCATCTTGTCGCACGCGGCCTTCTGCAGCGCAATAAGATGTTGAATTTCGTTCAGAAATACAGAAAATCATTGACATCGTGACAATTGTAATTTTGTAAAATGTCATAGATTTACAATTTTTGGAGGTAGATATGCGATCCTTGCGCATTGGCGGGCGTGTCAGGCGCTTGCGGCAGGAGCGGCGGCTCAGCCAGTCACAGATGGCGGGCGAGCTGGGAATCTCGCCCTCCTACCTCAACCTGATCGAGAGCAACCAGCGGCCGGTGACGGCTTCCGTGCTGCTCAGGCTCGCGGAGAAGTTCCAGATCGATCTTGGCAGCCTCAGCGCCGAGGAAGATGGCCGGCTTGCAACCGACCTGATGGAAGCGCTCTCCGACCCGATGTTCGAGAGCGCCGATGTGAAAACAACCGATGTGCGCGACCTCGCGGCTACTTTGCCGGCCCTCGGGCAGGCTTTCGTGACGCTTTACAACGCCTATCGGCGCGGTGGCGCGAGCGATGGCGCCCTCGGCATGGGCGATGGCGAGGGCGCCTCGTCCAGCATCCCCTCCGAGGAGGTCTCGGATTTCATCCAGCGGCATTTCAACCATTTCCCGGCGCTGGAAGAGGCGGCGGAAAGCCTCTGGGTCGATCATGGCCTGGCACTCTTCACGCTCCAGCAGGATCTCGTGAAGGTGCTGGCCGAGCGTTTCGCGGTAGATGTGGAAATCGCCGCGACCGAGAACATGCGCGGGCTTTTGCGCGCCTATAACCCGCTGACGCGCCGGCTCCAGCTTTCGGAACTGCTCACGAGCCCCAGCCGCACCTTCCAGCTCGCGCACCAGATCGCGTTTCTGGGCTTCCGCCGCGAGATCGATGCGCTGGTTTCGGGCGGAAAATTCTCGACACCTGAAGCGGATTCGCTCGCAGCCTCGGCGTTGGCAAATTACTTCGCGGCGGCCGTGATGGCGCCTTATGCGCGCTTCCTCGAAGCGGCGAAAACCTCGCGCTACGACACGACCATCCTGAAGCACCGCTTCAACCTCTCCTTCGAGCAGGTCTGCCATCGCCTCACCACACTCCGCAGACCGGGCGCAGAGGGCGTGCCGTTCCACCTGATCCGCGTGGATATTGCCGGAAACATCTCGAAGCGCTTTTCCTCTTCCGGCATCCATATCGCGCGGTTCGGCGCGGCCTGCCCGCGCTGGAATGTCTATGATGCCTTCGCGACGCCGGGCATGCTGCGCGTGCAGGTCTCGCGCATGCCCGATGGCTCCTCGTTCTTCTGCATCGCGCGCACGCTCACGCCGGGTGGCCGGCAGGTGATGCGCGGCGGCCTGCCGGCGCGCGCGGGCATGCTCGCCATCGGCCTCGGCTGCCCCCTCAGCCACGCGAAGGAGTTGATCTATGCGGACGGGCTCAGTCTCGATGATCCGACCATCGTCACGCCCATCGGCGTCTCCTGCCGTACCTGCAACCGCGCGGATTGCTCTGATCGGGCCATGCCGGCCCTTGCGCAGCGCCTGATCATCGACGAAAACCGGCGCGGATTATCCACCTACTCCATTGCCAGCGACAGCTGACGGATGTAGGAAAATCAAAATAAAATGTGGTTTTCATACAATCACAGAACAAGGCATTGGGAACGCGCGCGATGGCTTCGAAACTCGACCAGCTGAAATCCATGACCGTGGTGGTAGCCGATACCGGCGACATGCAGGCCATCGAGGCCTTCAAGCCCGTGGATTGCACCACGAACCCGACGCTGATCCTGAAAGCGGCCGAGATGGAAGCCTACAAGGGCTTCGTGGATGAGGCCGTGCAATGGGCCGCCAAACAGGGCGGCAGCCGCGAGGCGCGCATTTGCGCTGCCTGTGATCGCCTTGCCGTGACCTTCGGTGCGGAACTTACGAAGCGCGTGCCCGGTCGCGTCTCCACGGAAGTCGATGCCGATCTCTCCTTCGATACCGCGAAATCGGTCGCGAAAGCCCGCGCGATCATCGCGGATTACGCGAGCCGCGGCATCGGTCGCGAGCGCATTCTCATCAAGCTGGCCTCGACCTGGGAGGGGATCCGCGCGGCGGAAATCCTCCAGAAAGAGGGTGTCGATTGCAATCTCACGCTGCTCTTCAACATTGCGCAGGCGGTGGCGTGCGCGGAAGCCGGCGCGTTTCTCATCTCGCCTTTCGTGGGGCGCATCCTCGACTGGTATAAGAAATCGACCGGGCAGGATTATACGAGCGAAACCGATCCCGGCGTGCTCTCCGTGCGGTCGATCTATGCCTATTACAAGGCCCACGGCCACAACACGGTGGTGATGGGCGCGTCCTTCCGC
>Ga0209053_1001453_pt1 | contig 11081 bp, 3 predicted proteins | sample EBPBio152010_DNA_FD_185864 | JGI IMG/M metagenome (GOLD analysis project Ga0209053, IMG submission 185864) | Wastewater treatment Type I Accumulibacter community from EBPR Bioreactor in Madison, WI, USA - Reactor 1_7/15/2010_ DNA (SPAdes)... | ecosystem: Engineered > Bioreactor > EBPR >... | reverse complement strand
CCGGCGCGGCGGCGGGCGACCGGTTCGGCTACTCGGTGTCGGGCGCGGGCGACGTCAACGGCGACGGCTACGACGACGTGGTCGTCGGCGCGTACGACAACGACGCCGGCGGGAGCGACGCCGGGCGGGCGTATGTCTACTACGGCGGCGCGGCCATGAACAACGGGGCCGACGTGACGCTGACCGGCGCGGCGGCGGGCGACAACTTCGGCTACTCGGTGTCCGGTGCGGGCGACGTCAACGGCGACGGCTACGACGACGTGGTCGTCGGCGCGTACCTCAACGACGCCGGCGGGAGCGACGCCGGGCGGGCGTACGTCTACTTCGGCGGCGTGGCCATGGACAGCGGCGCCGACGTGACGATGACCGGCGAGGCGGCCTTCGACAACCTCGGCATCTCGGTGTCCGGCGCGGGCGACGTCAACGGCGACGGCGCGGCAGACCTCATCGCTGGCGCCATCTTCAACGACGCCGGGGGGACGGATGCCGGACGCGCGTACCTCTACCTCTCGACCTACCCCGCTGCGGCGCCGCGCATCGCCGCCGTGCGCGACGTGCCCGACGACCAGGGCGGCTTCGTGACGGCCGAGTGGACGGCGTCGGCCTACGACGGCGCCGGCGACGACCGCGTGACGGCGTACCTCGTCCAGCGCAGCCGTGCCGACGGCCCGCCCGCATGGGAACTGGTCTCGAGCGTCCCCGCCACCGAGGAGATCCGCTACTCGGCCGTCGTGCCGACCTACGGCGTCCCTGCCGAGGGCACCAGCCAGCCGACGCGCGTCCGCGTGACGGCGATCACGGCCAGCGACGGCGAGTTCTTCCGCAGCGGCATCGTCACCGGCGCGAGCGTGGACAACATCGCCCCGCCGGCGCCGCTCAGCCCGACCGCCTCGCCGTCCGACGCCGGCGTCGCCGTCTCGTGGGCCGCGCCGCCGGCGCCCGACCTCGCCGGCTACGCCGTCTACCGCTCCGCCACCGCCGGCGTGACGCCCTCCGACGAGACGCGCGTCGCGACGCTCGACGCGGTGACGACGTGGACCGACGCCGGCGTCGGCCCGGGCGTCTGGTTCTACGTCGTGACGGCGCGCGACGCGAGCGGCAACGAGGGCGCGCCTTCGACCGAGGCGTCCACGGCGACGACGTCCGGCGAGGACGGCCCGCCGACGGCGTTCGCGCTGTCGCCGGTGGCCCCGAACCCGGCGTCGGGCGCGGTGACGGTGCGGTTCGCGCTGCCGACGGCGTCGCCGGTGCGGGTGGTCGTCTACGACGCCACCGGCCGGGAGGTCGCGCGGCCGGTCGACGGTGAACGGGCGGCCGGCTGGCACACGGCGTCGCTGGACGCGCATCGGCTCGCCGCCGGCGCGTACGTGATCCGCATGGAGGCCGGCGCGTTGGCGTCGCCGACCTCACGGTTCGTCGCGACGCGCCGCCTCTCCGTCGTGCGCTGACGGCCGAGGTCCGGACGAACGCGATCCGCGTGGTTCGCCCCGTCGAGACGGGGCTGACCCGGTTTGTGCCGCGACGGCGCATGAGGAGGTAGGGGGGTGGTTTTGCCTTCCGTCACCTGATCTCCTGCCCGTCGCCATGCTGTCCCTGGTTCGTTCGCTCGTCCGTCGCCCCGGTCGTGCGCTTGCGCTGCTCGTCCTCTCCGCCCCTCTGATCCCATCCGTCGCGGCGCAGCCGGCCGTCGGCTGGACGTCGGGCTCGACCGCGGACGGGCGGGTGGGCGTCGTCCCGGGGCTTCCCGCCATCGGTCTGACCGGGCAGGTCGTCGGCGAGACGTTCGGCCGGGCCGTGGCCGTCGTGGGGGACATCAACGGCGACGGGCACGACGACGTGCTGGCCGGCGCGCCGCTGAGCGACGCCGGCGGCGACAACCGGGGGCGCGCCTACCTGTACCTCGGGGGCGCGCCGATGAGCGACCAGCCACACCTCGTGCTCGCGGGCACCGCCGCCGGCGACCAGTTCGGGTTCGCTGTATCGGGCGCCGGCGACGTCAACGGCGACGGCTACGACGACGTCATCGTCGGCGCTCCGTACAGCGACCCGGCAGGCGTCGACTCGGGACGTGTGTTCCTCTACTTCGGAGGGCCGGGCATGGACGCTGCCCCCGACGTCGTGCTCGCCGGGTTGGCCTCGGGCGACCTCTTCGGCCTGTCGGTCGCCGGTGCCGGCGATGTCAACGGCGACGGCTACGACGATGTCGTCGCCGGGTCGCCGGGCGCAGACAACGGCGGCATCGATCGGGGGCGCGCCTACGTCTTCTTCGGCAGCGCCGCCCCGGACGCCGTGTACGATGTGCTGCTCCGCGGCGTCGCGGCCGGCGACGTCTTCGGGCTCTCCGTCGCCGGGGCGGGCGACGTCAACGGGGACGGCTACGACGACGTCTTCGCCGGCGCCCCCGGAGGAGACACGTCCGGCGCCGATGCCGGCCGCGCGACGCTCTACCTCGGGGGAATGGCGATGGACGCCACGGCCGACCTCACGCTCGCGGGGCAGGCCGCCGGTGACGCCTTCGGAACGTCCGTCGCTGGCGCGGGCGACCTCGACGGGGACGGCTACCACGATCTCGCCGTCGGGGCTCCGAGCCACGACGGCGGTGGAACGAACGCGGGCCGTGCCTACCTCTTCCGCGGTGGCGCCGTGCTCGACGGTGCTCCCGACCTCACGCTGTCCGGCACGGCGCCCTTCGATGCACTGGGCCGCAGCGTTGCCGGGATCGGCGATCTCGACGGCGACGGCCACGACGACCTCGCCGTCGGCGCGCCGGGCCACGACGGCGGCGGTTCGGACGCCGGCCGTGCCTACGTCCTGCTCGGCGGGGCGGTGCTCGGGGGCGTCCCGGCTGCCGGCCTGTCGGGGCTGGCGGGCGACCAGCTCGGCTTCGCCCTCGCCGGCGGCGGCGACATCGACGGCGACGGGCGCGACGACGTGGTCGCGGCGGCGCCCGGCTTCGGCGGGTCGCGGGGCCGCGCGCTCGTGGCGGGGGTCCGCGCCGGCGCGGGCGCCGATCTCCCGGACGAGCAGTTCGCCGGCGCCGGCGGTGCCGACCGGTTCGGCTGGTCCGTCGCCGGCGCCGGCGACGTCAACGGCGACGGCTTCGAGGACCTCGTCGCGGGCGCTCCGTACAGCGATGCCGGCGCGCCGGATGCCGGGCGTGCGTACGTCTACTTCGGCGGTCCCGGCGCCGACGCGGTGCCGGATGTCACACTCACCAGCACGGTGATCGGTGAGCGCTTCGGCCACGCCGTGGCCGGCGCGGGAGACGTCAACGCCGACGGCTACGACGACGTCGCCGTCGGCGCGCCGGAGAGCAGCGTGGTCGTCGGCGGGGGCGGGCGCGTCTACGTCTACTTCGGCGGGGCGTCCATGGACTCGGCGGCGGACGTCACGATCTCGGGCAATGCCGGAGGCGATGCGCTCGGCTCGTCGGTCGTCGGCGCCGGCGACGTCAACGCGGACGGGTTTGATGACCTCGTCGTCGGAATCCCGGAGCGCGATCTCCCGGCCGCCGATGCCGGTATGGCGCACGTCTACTTCGGTGGCGCGAGCATGAATGCCGCTCCCGACGTGCTGCTGACGGTCGCCGCCGAGGTCGGGGGAGAGATGGGTCGGTCGGTGGCCGCGCCGGGCGACGTCGACGGCGACGGCTACGCCGATGTCGCCGTGGGCGCGCCGGGGATGGGCGACGACGCTGGCCTTGTCGCTGTGTTTCGCGGCGGCGCCGTGATGGACGGCATCGCCGATCTCACGCTCACCGGTTCGGACACCGAGCGGTTCGGCGCATCCGTCGGTGGCGCCGGCGACGTCAATGGCGACGGCAGCCCGGATCTCGTCGTCGGCGCGCCCGGGCTGGCTCCGGGGCTGGCCGGCCGTGCCTACGTCTTCGCGGGCGCCGGGATGGCGCCGGCCGCGCTGGTGGCGACGATCCCGGGGGCGGCTGGCGACGTCCTCGGCGCCGCCGTCGCCGGTGTGGGCGATGTCAACGGGGATGGCTACGACGATGTCGCCGTCGGAGCCCCCGGCGGACCGACCACGCCGGGGCGCGCGGCCCTCTACTTCGGCGGCGCCGTGATGGACGCGGCCCCGGACGTGACGATGAGTGGCCGCGCGCCGGGCGACGGGTTCGGTTCCTCCCTCGGACGAGTTCGAGGGCGGACGTCCGACGTTCTCGTCGGTGCGCCGCTCGAAGATGCCGGCGCGGTTGACGCCGGCCGTGCCTACCTCTACCGATCGACGTTCCCTCCCGCCGCGCCTCGTGTGACTGCTGTGCGCGACGTGCCCGATGACCAGGGCGGCTTCGTCACCGCCGAGTGGACGGCGTCGGCCTACGACGTGCGCGGGGGCGCTCGCGTGACCGAGTACGTCGTGGAGCGGAGCCGGGCGGGCGGCACGCCGGCGTGGGAGACGGTCGCCGTCGTCGCCGCGACGCAGCGCACGCGCTACTCGGTCGTCGTGCCGACATACGGCGTCCCGGCAGAAGGAACGAGCGTGCCGGTCGCGGTCCAGGTCACCGCGCGGACCGCGCATCCCGATGCGTACTGGCGGAGCGGGACCGAGACCGGGCGCAGCACGGACAACATCGCCCCGCCGGCGCCGCTCGCGCCCGCCGCCTCACCGGGCGCCTCGTCGGTCGTTGTGAGCTGGGCCGCCCCCGAGGCGCCCGACCTCGCCGGCTACGCCGTCTACCGCTCCGCCACCAGCGGCTTCACGCCCGGCGACGGCACGCGCGTCGCCGCCGTTGGCGTGGTCACCGAGTGGACCGACACCGGCGCCGCGCCGGGTGAGGCGTGGTTCTACCGGGTCGCGGCGCGCGACGCGAACGGCAACGAGGGCGAGGCGAGCGCCGAGGCCTCAACGGTGGTCGTCGCCGGGGAGGGGGCGGACCTCCCGACCGCCTACGCACTCGCTGGCGTCTCGCCGAATCCGGTGGGCGTGTCGGCGGAGGTCCGGTTCGCCCTGCCCGAGGCGGCGTGGGTCTCCGTGGCCGTCGTGGACGTGCTCGGTCGCGAGGTCGTCCGCGTGACCGACGGCACGCGGGCCGCTGGCTGGCACACCGTCCGCTGGGTGCCGGACGGGCTCGCATCCGGCACCTACCTGCTGCGCCTGACGGCTGGATCGGACGACTCCTCGTCCCGTCGGTTCGTCGCCACGCGCTCGGTGACCGTCGTGCGCAGATGATGATGTCGGGCGCGGGTCAGGCGGCCTGCCGGAGCGCGTCGCGTGCGCGCTCGGCGTCGCGGCCGTCGAGGTGGGGCAGCGCGCGTCGCAGGTGCGGGGCGCCCTCGGCGGGGCGGCCCCGCCGCGTCAGGCACACGCCCAGCCCCGCCTCGGCCCGCGCTCGGGCGTCGGGGTCGGCGTCGCGCTGTCGGTCGTAGAGCCGGAGGGCGTCCCGGAAGGCGGACTCCGCGCCGACGAGATGTCCGCGCAGGAGACGGATCTCGCCGATGCCGACGAGCGCGGCCGGCAGGTAGGGGTGGTCGGGCGAGAGGGCCGCACGGTCGATCGCCAGCGACTCCAGCGCTGCGGTCTCAGCCTCCTCCAGCCGACCGAGGTCCCGGAGGGCCTCCGAGAGTCCGAAGAGCCCGATCGAGACGAGCGGGTGGTCGGGTCGGAGCGTCGCGCGCCAGACACGGATGGCTTCCTGGAAGAGCGGGACGGCTTCGGCGGGGCGACCCAGCTCGTGCAGTGCATTGGCGAGGTTGCTCTCCGTGTTGGCGACGAGGGGGTGGTCCCCGAGCCGGCGGCGTCGGACCTCCAGCGCCCGCCGGATGTGCGGGACGGCCTCCCGCACGCGCCCCAGGTCGTAGTACGACGCGCCGACGGTGTTGTGCGCCTGCGCGACATCGAGGTGGGCGTCGCCCCGCAGCTGGCGGTAGGTCTGGAGCGCGCCGAGCGCGAGCCGCAGGCCCTCTTCCTGCTCCGCGCGGGTGTCCCGGTTCGAGAGCGCGATCGAGAGGTTGTTCATGGCCTCGGCGGTCTGGACCGAGACGGCGCCGTGATGCGCGCGGACGAGCGTGAGCGCCCGGCGGAAGTGCGCGACAGCTTCCACGTGGTCGCCTCGCTGGTCGAGCGCCGTCGCGAGCGCGCTGTGGGCCGCGGCGGCGTCCGCACCGTTCTCGATGTCGAGCGAGTCGATCAGCGCGAGCGCGCGGGCCGCGAATGCGTGCCCCTCGTCGAACTCGCCGAGCTGGACGTGGAGGCGGCTGAACAGGGGCAGGAGTCGGGCCTGGAGCGCGGGCTGGCCGTCGAGCCTCTGGAGCGAGCCCGCGCCGCGCGAGAGCAGGAACGAGCGGACCGTCAGCGTGTCGAGCCGCTCCGGCTCGGCGGCCAGCGGGTCGTGGTCGAAGAGGCGGATCAGCGTGGCCGAGACCTCCTCGGCCTCGGCCGACGCGCGACGCGCCTGGTCGCGCTCGACGGCCAGACGGCGCGTGTGGTAGCCGGCGAACGCGGCGGCGACGATCACGGCGGCGACCGTCGAGGCGACGCCCAGCGGATGACGACCGACGAACCGGCGCATCCGGTAGCCGACGCTCGGCGGGCGCGCCGACAGGGGGAGCCCGGCCCGGTGGCGGCGGACGTCGGCGAGCAGCGCGTCCACGCTCGCGTAGCGGGCCTCCGGCTCCTTCGCGAGCGCCTTGAGGCAGATCGTGTCGAGGTCGCCGCGGACGCGTCGGTGGCCGCCGCGGTCGGCCGGCGAGGCCGCACGGAGCGTGGCACTCGGGCGGGGCGGCGGCTGGGTCACGATGGCGCGTTCGAGCGCCGTCGAGCTCGTCTGCGCGAACGGTCGCTGGCCGGCGACGAGCTCGTAGAGCAGCACGCCCAGCGCGTAGACGTCGGTCGCCGTCGTGATCTCGCCGCCGGTCACCTGCTCGGGCGCGGCGTAGGCGCGCGTCATCGGGCGGATGCCGGCGTCCGTCAGCGTGCTCGCCTCGGCGTCGTCGGCGCCGAGCATCCGGGCGATCCCGAAGTCGAGGAGCTTGACCTGCGCCACGCCGTCGACCTCGGCCACGAGCACGTTGGACGGCTTGAGGTCGCGGTGGACCACCAGCCGCGCGTGTGCGTGGCGCACGGCTTCGGCGACGGATTCGAAGAGCGCCAGCCGCGCGTCGAGGTCCAGCGCACGGTCACGGGCGTACGTCGTCAGCGGCGCGCCCTCTACGAACTCCATCGCCAGCCACGGACGGCCGTCGGACGTGGCGCCCCCGTCGAGCAGGCGCGCGATGCCAGGGTGCTCGAGCCTGGCGAGGATCTGACGCTCGGCGGCGAAGCGGCGGAGCACCGCCGCCGTGTCCATGCCCCGTTTGACGACCTTGAGGGCGATGGTCTGGGTGTAGGCGCCGTCGGCCCGCTCGGCGCGGAAGACGTCGCCCATGCCCCCTTCGCCGACCTGCTCGCCGACGCGGTAAGGTCCGAGCCGGACGCCGGCTTCGAGCACCTGGACGTCGGGGGGGACGGCGTCCCCGCCTCGTGTGGAGTCGCGCCCGACAGCGAACGGGACGGGCCGCGCGTCCAGGAACCCGCCGTCGGTCGCCTCGACGGCCTCGTCGGCGGCGAGCAGCCCCTCGACGGCGGACCGAAGAGCTGCGTCGTCGGCGCAGGCCACGTCGAGGAGCGCGGCGCGGCCGTCGGCGTCCAGCGCCACCGCCTCCTCGAACACGGCCTTTGCCGCCTTCCACAGGGCGGGGGTGTCGGGGAGGAGCGGGGAGGTCATCACCAGTCCATGCGACGCGGCGGTGGGCGCGGGGTCACGCGGGGCGCTCGCCGTCGTGGAGGGCGGCATAGAGCCAGGCGCGGGCCGAGCGCCACTCGCGCTTGACGGTCGCCTCCGAGATCGAGAGCGTCTCGGCGGTCTCCTCGACGGAGAGCCCTCCGAAGTAGCGGCACTCGACGACCCGTGCCTGGCGCTCGTCGAGCGCGGCGAGGCGTCCGAGCGCCGCGTCGATGTCCAGCACCTCGGCGGCGGCGCTGTCGGTCAGGAGGTCGGGGTCGGCGGGCTCGGCGTCGCTCCGGAGGTCGTCCAGCGAGTCGGTGGCGACGCCCGCGCCGCGCTTGGTCCGCGCGCGGGCGCGGGCGTGGTCCACGAGCACCTGACGCATGGCGCGGCTGGCCGCGGCGAAGAAGTGGGCGCGGCTGTCGTAGCCGTCGCGCGCCGGCCCGAGCAGCTTCAGGTAGGCCTCGTGGACGAGGGCCGTGGTGTTGAGCGTGAGGTCCGACCGCTCGCGGCGCCGCTGGGCGTGGGCCAGCCGCCGGAGCTCGCCGTAGACGGCGCGGACCAGCCGCTCGGTCGCCGCGCCGTCCCCGTCGCGGAGGGCGTCGAGCGCGTCGGTGACATCGGTGGGGCGAGCGATCATCGGGGCAGGGAGGGGGGCCGATCCCCGGCGCAATCAACGGCATGCGTGAGGCCTCGGCAAGAGGGACGGCCGCCGGATGATCCCTTTCGGACACCGACGGCGCATGCACTCTTCGGGCCTTCCCGATTCGTCCCTTTGTCGCGGCGACCGCGTCGGTTCCTGAACGGCCTCTTCGCTCACCTACCTGCGTTTCGATGCCTCTCCGACACCTCCTCCGACTGACGCTCGGCGTCGTCCTCGCGGGCGCCCCGTGCGCGTCTCAGAGCGCCCTCACCCCACCGGCCTCCGACTGGCCCCTGTCTTTCACGACCCTGGCCGCGTCCGGCCTCCCGACCGGAGAGCGGACCGGCGGCCCCGACGCCTTCGGATACGCGTTCGAGGACTCGACCGAGCCCGGCGGGCCGAACTACGGCTGGGTCAACATCGCCGCGACCGGCACCGTAGCGACGTCCGCGATGGCCGACGACGGCTCCGAGCTCGTCGCGCTGCCGTTCCCGTTCAACTTCTACGGGACCGTTCACTCCAGCGTCCGCATCCACTCCAACGGCTACCTGGACTTCGACGGCCTGGCGCCGGAGGAGGAAGGGCAGTTCAACCGGACCATCCCGTCGCAGTTCGGGGCCAACAACATCGCAGCCGTGCTCTGGCACGACTTCGACGCCTCGCCGGCGGCGTCGCCGGGCGCGTCGGTCCGCTACCGGGACATGGGCGACGGGCGCTTCGTGGTCTCGTGGCTCAACGTGCGCTCGGCGTGCGGCCAGCCGCCGCCGGTTGGCGGCTGCACCGGCGCCCCGCAGAGCTTCCAGGTCATCCTGCGCGCCAACCACTCGCTGAAGTTCCAGTACCAGTCGGTCTCCGACACGCCGACGACCCAGTCGACGATCGGCGTCGAGGGTCCGCTCGGTGCCGTCGGGCTCCTGGCGAGCTACAACGAGTCGCCGGCCTACGTCGCCTCCGGCCTCGCGATCAACGTCACGCCGCCCAGCCCGATCCCGGCGGCAGACGTCGCCTTCTCGTCGGCCGGCGTGTCCGGCGAGCAGGTCGATCCCCTCCGCAACGACGATGTCGATGCCAAGAGCCTGATGCGGCTCAACATCACGCTGACGGGGACGGTCGGAACGCTTCCGTTGACCAGCATCACGTTTTCCGTCAGCGGGACGGCGCCGTCGGCGGGCATCTCGCTCGTGCGCATCTTCGATTTCGCGACGTTCGAGGACATCGCCGTGGTGCCCAACCCGAACGGCACGTACACGGTGCCCGTCACCCGGTCGCTCGTGGGCGGGCTGAACGGGTTCAGCTTCATCTTCCGTGCCAACGCCGCAGCGCCCGTCGGTTCGACCATCACCGGCACGGTCACGTCGGTGACCGTGGACGGCACGGCGTACGCGGTCTCGCCGTCCGGTGGTCTCGGCGTGCTGACCGTCGTCGAGTCGCCCGTGAACGACGACTTCGCCGACGCGCTCCCGCTCCAGCGATCGCTGCTGACGGAAGGGACCAACCTCTACGCCACGGAGGAATCCGTCTTCCTCGAGTCGGCCTCCTGCACCGAGAACGGCCTCGGGGGCTTCCACTCGGTGTGGTACACCTACGTCCCTCCGGCAGACGGCCACGTGACGTTCAACACGTTCGGCTCGGAGGTCGGCAACACCGTGCTCAGCATCCACACCGGACCATCCAGCTCCCTCACGGAGGTCGCCTGCAACGACGACGCGCTGCTCAACGGCGAGCCGTCGCTCCACTCCGAGGTGGCGAGCGTCGCGGTGCAGGCCGGGACGACCTACCGGATCCGCGTCGCGAGCGCGGAGAGCGGCGGCAGCGGCAGCACGCAGGGCAGCTTCCGACTGTCGTACGTCCCGCTGGACTTCGTCCAGCCGTACACGATCACACAGCCGCTGGCGGGCGAGCGCTGGGCGCTCGGCGACAAGGAGAAAGTGAAGTGGAGCGGCCCGGGCGTGCCCGACAGCGGTGTGGACGTCGACGTGTACGCCCGGGACGGCAACGGCGGGTGGATCCCGGCCGTCGAGACGCGGAACCGGGGCTCCATCGGGTGGCGCCTCCCGGACACGCTCACGCCGTCGGCAGACTACACCGTCGCCGTCCAGAGCCGGGTCGTGCGCACGGACCTCGCCGTCAGCGCGCCGTTCACGATCTACGACCCCGACAACGCGTTCGTCTTCACGAACCCGCTCGAGCGCCAGTACCTCGCCCGCGGGCAGGACCAGACGTTCACGTGGACGTCGCCCGAGGGGGCCGGGCCGTTCGTGCTGATCGAGCTCTACCGCGCGGGCGTCGAACTGTTCTCCGACAGCGCGCCCAACACCGGGTCCTACACGTTCCCCGTGCCACCCACCCATCCGCTGGGCGGACACACGCTCCAGATCCAGGACCTCGACAACCCGTCGCTGTTCTTCACCGAGAGCGACCGCTTCACGATCAGCCGGTTCCAGGTGGACGCCCCCGGCGCCGGGACCGTCTGGGAGGCGGGTAGCCAGCAGACCGTCTCGTGGTCGGGGACCGGCCCCAACCCGGCCGGTGAGGTCAAGGTGCTGTTCAAGCGCAACGGCTTCCCCAACGTCGTGCTCGCCAACAACGTGCCCTTCGGCGATGGGTCCGTGCAGGTGACCGTCCCGGCCGTGGACCCGTCCGACGACTACTACCTCGCGCTCGTCTATGAGATCGGGGTCCAGAACCCCATCGTCGTCCCGACCCTCACGTTCTCGGTGGTGG
>Ga0209053_1001448_pt1 | contig 11090 bp, 10 predicted proteins | sample EBPBio152010_DNA_FD_185864 | JGI IMG/M metagenome (GOLD analysis project Ga0209053, IMG submission 185864) | Wastewater treatment Type I Accumulibacter community from EBPR Bioreactor in Madison, WI, USA - Reactor 1_7/15/2010_ DNA (SPAdes)... | ecosystem: Engineered > Bioreactor > EBPR >... | reverse complement strand
CCAGCAGGTCGGGCGTGTCCACGGTTTCGCGCAGGCCCGGCGAAAGCCAGCCGCGGACTTTTTTGCCCGTGAAGCCCTCAATCTTCTGAAGGCAGGCGCGGATCAGCGCGAGTTCGCCGCCCTCGACATGATTGATCGCCTTCTGGTGCATGCCATGGCCGATGAATTCCCAGCCGGCATCGCGCATGGCAATCGAGGCTTCCGGATAGGCGTCAATCACGCCCGCGTTGAAGCTCACGGAAGCGGGCACGCCACGCGCCCGGAAAAGATCGAGAATGCGCGGCATGCCCGCGCGCATGCCGTAATCCGCCCAGGAGAAATTCGGCACATCCGGCACGGTCTCGCGGCCATGCGGCGGCGTGATGATCGTGCGCGGCATGGAATGTTCGAACTGCCAATGCTCAACATTCACAACAAGATGCACGAGAATACTCTTGCCTTGCATCGGCGGTAGTTTGGGCCGCGATGAAGTCATCCGATAGGGAATACGGGGATTGGCCATGCTGCTTCTTCCTTAGTGATGTCCGCCGCGCATCTCCGCCATGATCAACGCCTTGAAGCGGTTGAACTCGGCTGAGGTGAGATCATCGATGCTGCGCGGGCGTGGCAGGGTGATGGGAATGGTGCGGGTGATGCGGCCGGGACGCGCGGTCATCACGCAGATGCGGTCGGCGAGCAGAATGGCCTCGTCGATGTCGTGCGTCACGAAGAGCACAGTGGTTTTCAGCTTTTGCCACACCTCCAGCAGCAGGGCCTGCATGGAGAGGCGCGTCTGCGCGTCGAGCGCGCCGAAGGGCTCGTCCATCAGCAGCGCTCGAGGCTGCATCACGAGGGCGCGCGCAATGCCCACGCGTTGGCGCATGCCGCCCGAAAGCTGCACCGGCAGCGCCTCGTGGAAGGCTTCAAGGCCGACGATTTTCAGGATCTCGCGGGCGCGCGGCTCGTAATCGGAACGGTCGAGCTTCTGAACCTTGGGGCCGAAAACCACGTTCTCCCACACATTGAGCCATGGCAGGAGCGAAGCCTCCTGGAACACGACCCCGCGATCCGGACCCGGACGCGTCACTGGCGCATTGTCGAAGCTGAGCGTGCCTTCGCTGAGGCCTTCGAAGCCCGCCACGAGATTGAGCAATGTGGATTTGCCACAGCCCGAGGGGCCGAGCAGAGCCACGAACTCGCCCTCGGCCACCTCGAAATCCACGTGATCGAGCGCGGTGACAGCGCGCGCGCCACCATAGACCTTCGAAACACCACGCAGTGAAATCGTGCCCATCGCTCAGCCTATTGGTTGAAATTCTGCAGCCGGCGCCACTTCAGCACCCAGCGCTCGAGGCGCACGATCGCCCAATCCGAGAGGAAGCCGAACAGGCCGATCGAGACCATATCGGCGATCACGATATCCATCCGACCGACGTAATAGGCGTCCCACAGCACGTAGCCGAGGCCGGATTTTACCGCGACCATCTCAGAGACGATCACCGCCGTCCAGCCGATGCCGAGGCCGATGCGCAAGCCGGTGAAGATCGACGGCAAGGCCGCGGGCAGCACCACGCGGCGCAGGATATCCCACTGGCTCGCACCCATCATGAGCGCGGCGCGGATCCAGTTCTTGTCAACGTCGCGCGCGCCCTGCGTCGTGTTGATCACGATGGGGTAGAACGCGCCGATGGTGATTAGAAACACCGCGCCGAAATCGGAAATGCCGAAAATCGCGATGGAAATCGGCAGCCAGGCCGTAATCGGCACAGGCCGCAGCCACTGGATCGTGGGGTCGACCATCGAGGCCGCAAGGCGCGACCAGCCAATGATGATGCCCAAAGGCACACCCACGAGCACCGCGAGGCCGAAGCCCTTGGCCACGCGCATGGCCGAGAAATAGATCGCATCCGCCCATGTCCCGACATAGGGCGAGAGGGTCATAGGGCCAGGCTTGCCAAAGGCCCAGACAAGCCAGGCATTCCACACCCGATCTGGCGTCGGGAGCGCGCCACCGGCGACCGCCCCGTTCTTGCCGGAGAGTTGCCAGAGCACCAGCACGGCAAGCGGCAGTGCGATGGCCAGAAGGCCACGCCCGAGGCGCTCCCCGGCAAATTCCATCAGCGAGGGTTTTGCTGCGCTACCAGTTGTTTTCCGGGTATCCGGGCCTGCCATCCGCATCTCCTCGGGTGGGCATGGCCGGCGCAAACCGGCCATGCTCCGCTTGGCTGGATCATCACTTCATTGCGGCTGCGAGATACGAGCCATCCCAATACTTCTCGATGTCACCCGAGACATCCTTGGGAATGACATTGAGATCGGAGAAGGCCTTGGCCTGCCGCTTGATCTGGTCCGGCGTGATGACCGGCCCGAGCTTGATCACCTCTGCAATCTTCAGCGAGACATCGGGATCCAGCCCGGTCAGCGTGGCAATGGCCTTGCCGAAGGCATCGCGCGAGCCTTCAAGCTCCTTCATCTTGGCGACATAGGCCGTCACGAAGCGCTCGATGGCCGGGCGCTTTGAAGCCACCGCATTCGTATTCGCGGCGAGCATGCCGAGTTCGGCCCCGACCGATTTCGAGATCGAGTAATCGAGGTTCTTAGCGAAGGTGCCGTAGCCCTTCATCACGGGGATGGATTCGAACGGCTCCCAGGTGACGATGGCATCGACCTCGCCCTTTTCGAGCGCCTGGTTGAAGTTCGCGCCGCCGCCCTGAATGTTCACGGCGTTGAACGAGTTGTAGGGAATGCCCTTCTCGATCAGCGTCGCGGCGAACTGGAACCACACCGCCGAACCCGGCGCGATGGCGATCTTCTTGCCCTTGATGTCTTCCCAGCTGTCGAACTTCTTGCCACGGCCGGCGATGACATATTTCGGCGAGGAGCCCACACCCATGATGCCGACCATGCTGGTCGAGCCATTGGCGAGCGAGATCGCGAGATCCGCCGGGCCCACCGAGGCCACATCCAGCGAGCCCGCGAGAAGCGCCGTGCGCGCATCGGCATAGCGCGCGAATTCCACGAGTTTCAGCTCCACGCCCTGCGCCTTCAGCGCATCGGCGATGAGGATCATCGGCGCGAGATGGCCGACCTTCTGGTAGCCGACGGTGAGCGTCACCGGCGGGTTCAGTGGCGCGGTCTGCGCCAAAACTCCGGAAACAGATCCGGCCAAGGCCATGGATGCAAAGGCGAGCGTGGCACCCGCTCCAAGAAAGTCACGACGCTTCATATCCCTCTCCTTCACTGCAAACGGCCTGATGACCGCATGATTGATCCGATAAAGGCTCAGATTCCCCGGAAAACCGGGGGGCGTTTCTCCAGGAAGGCACGCTGGCCTTCCTTGTAGTCGAGGCTGGCAAAGCACTTCGCCACCAGCGCATCCGCTGCGGCCGGCTCCCGCTCCGCTTCCGGGCGGGAGATTTCGATGAGCGCGCGCTTCACCGCCTGAAGCGTGAGCGGCGCATTGCTGGCCATATCACCGAGATAGCCCTCGGCGCCGGCTTCAAAATCAGCGCGCGGCCAGAGGCGATGCAGGATCTGGTAGCGCTGGGCATCGGCGGAATCGAAAATCCGCGCCGAGAGCAGCAATTCCGCGACGCCGGCCATCCCGATCTTGCGCACCAGCGACTCGATGCCGGAGTAATCGTAGCCGAGCCCCAGCCGCGCGGCGGGAATGCGGAAACGGGAATCGTCGGTCGCGAGCCGCAGGTCGCAGCTCATGGCGAGCCCGAAACCGCCGCCGAAGCAGATGCCGCGAATGAGCGCGATGGTTGGCTTTGAGGCACCCGCAAGCACGACATTCGCCTGCTCCACAGCTTCATTGTAGATGCCGATCTGCTCTTCGGTGGAGCGTGTCTCTCCGAACTCCGAGATATCGGCCCCGGCGCAGAACGCTTTTTCGCCCGCGCCGGCCACAACGATGATGCGCACGGCATCATCCGCCACGGCACGCGCCACGGCCTTCGGCAGATCCTGCCACATGCCGAGGGTCATCGCGTTGTGGCGCGCGGCATTGGACAGCGTGATGCGAGCCTGCCCACCGGAAACCTCGTAGAGAATGGCCGGACCGCTTGTCGTCATCTCAGATTACCCCCGATTTCCGGAATCCATCGATATCCGCATCCGAAAACCCGGCGGCGGCGAGGATATCCGCCGTATGCTGGCCCTTGTCCGGCAAGGGCACGGTGATCGCGGCCGGCGTGCGGCTCAAGGTCACCGGCTGGCCGACCAGCGCGATGTCGCCGCGTTCCGGGTGCTCGACCTTCTCGGCTATGCCGAGGTGGCGCACCTGCGGATCGGCGAAAACCTCATCCATCCTGTAGATCGGGCCAGCCGGCACATGATGCGCCTCGAAGATGGCCAGCCACTCGGCGGAACTCTTCGCCTTCATGATCGGCGCGAGGGTTGCCGCAAGCTTCGGGCGGTTGGCGAGGCGATTGTCCTGCTTCACGAAATCCGGATGCGTCGCGAGATCAGGATGGCCAAGCGCCGCGCAGAAATCCGCCCACTGGCCCTCCCCGCCGACCCCGATATTGATGAAGCCATCGCTGGTTTCGAGCACACCCATCGGTGTCGAATAAGGGTGATCATTCCCGGCCTGCGGCGGCACAATGCCATCCACGAGGTAGCGCGCGGCCTGAAAATCACACAAGGCGATCTGGGATTGCAGCAACGAGGTATGCACCCATTGCCCCTCGCCGGATTTCTCGCGCTCGGCGAGCGCGATGAGTATGCCGATGGCCGCATAAAGCCCCGCCGCCGTATCCGCCACGGCAGCGCCGGCCCGCATCGGCCCCTGCCCCGGATGGCCGGTGAGCCACATCAGCCCGCCCATGCCCTGCGCGATCTGGTCGAAACCGGCGCGCATGCGGTAGGGACCATCCTGCCCGAAGCCCGAAACCGAAGCTAGAATGATGCGCGGATTGACCTTTTTCAGCGTCTCGTAATCGATGCCGAGGCGATCCTTCACGTCGGGCCGGAAATTCTCGACCACGATATCCGCCTTCTCGACCAGTTCGAGGAAGACCCTGCGCCCTTCCGGCACCTTCAGGTTCAGGGTCATCGAGCGCTTGTTGCGATGCAGGTTCTGCATATCATAGCCGAGGCGCGGCCCGGACATGCCCTCATTGGGGTCCACCCCGTCCGGCGGCTCGATCTTGATCACATCAGCGCCGAAATCCGCGAAAATGCGGACGCAGGTCGGACCGGCCCGGACACGGCTGAGATCCAGCACCAGCAGATGATCGAGTGCATTCGGCTGCATCATGATTGGGGCAATCCCGCATCGGTGCGTTTCGGCAGGCGGGCGGCGAGTTCAGCCGCCAGCGCGATCAAATCGGCATCGCGCCCGCGCCGGGCGACGAGTTGCACGCCGACGGGCATGCCGTTGCTGTCGAGCCCCGCGGGGATCGCGACAACCGGAAGCCCGAGGCCATTGGAAAAGCGCGTGAAAGCCGAAAGCGAATAGAGCCCGCGCGCCGAGAAATCCGGCGAGCCCGGATCGCAGGCGCTGACCAGTGGCGTTTCGCAGGGCATGACTGGCAGGATCAGCACGGAATCCGCCGGCAGAACCACTTCGAGCATCGTCGTCGCGATGGCCGCGAGTTCCTGCCGTGCCGCGTCCAGCGCGTCATCGCCGAGGCTCGCGCCCTTGGCCAATCGCGCGGCCAAAGTGGGATCGAGCAAACCGGATTCGATCCGGTTGCGCAGGCTTCGATAGGCCTCGCCCTGCAACAGGGTGAAAACCGGTGCATCGCAGGCCCGGATGAGCGGCAGGGTCTCCACGGTCTCGATCGGCAGGGCCGAGGCAGCGCAGCAGGCCTCGATGGCATCGCGGATCGCCGGAGCCGATGCCGCCACCGCATCCGCCGCGAGAACAAGGCTGGAAAACGGGGCCTGCCGCACGGCGCCCATGAACGGCGCGATGCGCGCAAGTTCGGCGCAGGAAGGCGCAAGGAAGCCGAGAGTATCCAGGCTTGGAGCCAGTGGCATCACGCCGGCCATGTCGATCAGGCCGTTCGTGGGCTTCCACGTTGCCACGCCACAGCAATGGGCGGGAATACGCAGAGAACCCGCCGTATCCGTGCCAATCGCGAGATCGGCCATGCCGCTCGCCACGGCCACGGCAGAGCCGGAAGACGACCCGCCGGAAATGAAGGCGGGCCCGCGCGGATTGATGGGGCGACCCAGATCCGCGTTATAGCCCGAAGGCTCGTAGGCCAAGGCGGTCATCTGCGCCATGCCGACGAGATCGGCGCCGAGTTCCAGCAGGTGCTCGATGAGAAAGGCTGGTTTTTCCGGTGGAACCGCCGTCGCAACGGCCGAGAGCCCGCAGCCCGGCGCGCGGCCCGGCAGATCGAGGCAATCTTTGGCGACAAAGCGCAAACCAGCGAGCGGTCCATCCGGTTTGCCGGTACTGTCGATGCGCGCCACAAGCGCGTTGAACGGGTCCGACGCGGGCGGGAATGGCATTTGCCGATCCGGAATTCCCGCCTGACCGTGCATCAGCCGTTCCTCGCCATCTCAGGATGACAGGAACAGGCGCATACCGGACGGGGCAGCATCAGCGAGCACGGCATGAACAGGATTAATGCGCATTTCCCCTCTTTTAGGAATTGGAATTCTGCGCAATGTGGTTTCGTTTAATTCGAATTCGTGATCAGGCAGTCGCTTTGCTGCGCAGGGACTCCAGCAATTGCCGTGTCGCCTGATTGGGCTCACCACCCTGCGCCATCACCACATCGATGTCGCGCACGGCCCAGGGCTCATCGAGGCGCACCAGCGCGATGCCCAGAGTTTCTGCCAGCGGGCGCAAGGCAGCTTCCGGCAGAATGCCGATGCCGAGGCCATGCGCCACCATCTGGCACATCACCTCGAAACTGCGGACCTGCACGCGCAGCCGGAGGATGCGGCCGAGCGCGCGCGCCTTCTCGTCGATCAGGCGATGCACAGCCGTGCCAAGCTCCAGCGCGACGAAATCCTCATCCAACAGATCGGAGAGCATCACCGAGGGCCGGCTCGCCAGCGGATTGGCCCGGTTCACGGCGACTGCCAGCCGATCCTGAGCATAGGGAAAGGCGACAACACCCGGAAGCGGCACACCCCGCACGATGACACCGATATCCGCGATTTTCCGGTCGAGCGCTTCCAGCGTATCAGCAGTGGGGCGCTCCTCAAGATCGATGCGGATTTCCGGATGTTCGCGCGCGAACGCCGCGAGATCCGCCGCAAGGCGCAGCACCAGGGCGGAACTCGATGCGAAGACGCGCACCCTGCCCCGCACGCCGGATTGCAGATCAGCGATATTGGCGCTGAGCTGATCGCCCAGATGCAGCACCATCTGCGCATAGCGGAACACGGAAAACCCGGCGGCCGTGGGCTCGAACCCGTGCGGCAGGCGCTTTACCAGAGGCGCACCCACTTCCTCCTCGATCAGCTTGAGCCGGCGGCTCGCAGCGGAAAGCGCGAGATTGAGGCTCTCCGCCGCGCGCGACAGGCTGCGGAACTCGCAGACCGCCACGAAGAGGCGCAAGGATGTCATGTCATGGCGCAGCATGCCATTTTACCGCCGAGAGATCGCGCGATCCGGTTTTCCAGTCTCTGGCATAGGCCGTGGTCTTCAGCCGGAAGGCAAGCCCATCCTGTGGGCGATGGAGCCTGAAAGAGCTTCGCTCGGGTCAGGCGAGGAAAACGGGCGTCCATCACATATACCCTTCCTTGCTTTTCTCGGGCTCGCAGGCATGCTTCAGCCCGCAAGGGGGAACGAGATGGTCAGGGTTCCACATCTCAACCGTCGGCAAGTTCTCGCGGCCAGCATCGGCCTGCTGGGGCTGTTCGACGCGCGGCGCGCAGAGGCGCAGGGCGATGCCTTCGCCGCCGAGGCGGCCCGCCAGCGTGATGCGGCTGTGGCCGCCGGCGACCAGCCTTACGGCGCCGTCGTGGTGCTCGATGGCCGGATCATTGGCAAGGGCGCGAGCCGCGTGATCACTGATCGCAACCCCGATGCCCATGCCGAGCGCATCGCCCTGTGGGATGCCCAACGCCAACTGGGGCGCGAGGACTTGTCGGGCGCGGTGATCTACGCAAGCTCCCCGCCTTGCGCGATCTGCCAGCGCGCGCTGGCGAAAGCCCGGATTTCCCGCATGCGTGTCGGCCCGGATGCGCGGGACCATGGCGCGCCGAGAGGGGAAAACACATGATCCTGAAGCGGTATCTTCTGCTGCTCGTGACCCTACTCGCCTGTCTGATCCACGAACCGGAGCCTGCCTTGGCGCAATCTCAGGATGGGCCCGAACTGATCACCGCCGCCGGGCGCGGCGATCTCGCGCGTGTCCGGGCGCTTCTCGCGGCCAAGGCACCGGTTGATGCGCAGGATCGGGCCGGGCAGACCGCGTTGCTGCTCGCGGTCCACGGCAATCACGTGACTATCGCGGAAGTGCTGATGGAAGCCGGCGCGAGCATCAATGTGCAGGCGCAGAACCGCGATACGCCATGGCTGCTGGCCGGCGCGCAGGGCCGGGCCGAAATCATCGCCCGGATGATCCCGCGCGGGCCGGATTTCTCGATCCGCAACCGCTTCGGCGGCAATGCGCTGATCCCCGCTTGCGAGAGGGCGCATGTCGAGGCGATCCGTCTGCTGCTGACCACGCGGATCGATGTCAATCACGTCAACAATCTCGGCTGGACCTGCCTGCTCGAGATCGTGATCCTCGGCCAGGGGGATGCGCGCCATCAGGAGGCGACGCGCCTTGTGCTCGCGGCGGGGGCCGATCCCAATCTCGCGGACAAGGAGGGCGTGACGCCGCTGGCGCATGCCCGCGCGAAGGGCCAGACGGAAGTTGCGCGCATGATCGAGCAGGCCGGGGGCCGGCTGCGGCGTTAGGCGCTTCCGCAGTCGGTTGGCTTGCTCTATGAGCGCCGGATGATCCGTCTCGATTCCATTTCCAAGCAAAACGGCCACCAGATCGTCTTCATCGAGGCCTCCGCCTCGTTGCTCAAAGGCGAGAAAATCGGCCTTGTCGGCCCCAATGGCGCGGGGAAAACCACGCTCTTCCGCCTCATCACCGGCGAGGAAAGCCCGGATGAGGGGCAGGTTTCTGTCGAGCGCGGCTTGCTCATCGGCTATTTCAGCCAGGATGTCGGCGACATGAAAGGTCGCAGCGCGCTGGCCGAGGTGATGGATGGCGCGGGGCCGGTGAGCGCGGTCGCAACGGAACTCGCGGCCCTCGAAGCCGCCTTCGCCGATCCCGATCGCGCGGATGAGATGGACACGCTGGTCGCCCGCTACGGCGAGGTGCAGGCGCGTTTCGAGGAACTCGACGGCTACGCGCTGGATGGCCGCGCCCGCGAGGTGCTCGGCGGCCTCGGCTTCACCACCGAGATGATGGAGGGCGATGTCGGCAAGCTCTCCGGCGGCTGGAAGATGCGCGTGGCCCTCGCCCGCATCCTGCTGATGCGCCCGGATGTGATGCTGCTCGACGAACCATCGAACCATCTCGATCTCGAAAGCCTGATCTGGCTCGAAAACTTCCTGCGCGGCTTCGAGGGCGCGCTGATGCTCACCTCGCATGATCGCGAGTTCATGAACCGCATCGTCAACAAGATCGTCGAGATCGATGGCGGCACCCTCACCTCCTATTCCGGTGATTACGGCTTCTACGAGCAACAGCGCGCCCTGGCCGAAAAGCAGCAGCAGGCGCAGTTCGAGCGCCAGCAGGCCATGCTCGCGAAGGAACTCGCGTTCATCGAGCGCTTCAAGGCGCGCGCGAGCCATGCCGCGCAGGTGCAGAGCCGGGTGAAGAAGCTCGAGAAGATTGATCGCGTGGAGCCCCCCAAGCGCCGGCAGAGCGTGGTGTTCGAGTTCCAATCTCCGCAACGCTCGGGCGATGATGTCGCGACGCTGAAGGGCGTGCGCAAAGCCTATGGCCAGCGGGTGATTTACGAGGGGCTCGATTTCGGTATCCGTCGCAAGGAGCGCTGGTGCGTTCTGGGCGTGAACGGCGCGGGCAAATCCACCCTTCTGAAGCTGATCGCCGGCGCATCCGACCCCGATGACGGCTCTGTCACGGTGGGTGCCAGCGTGAAGATGGGCTATTTCGCCCAGCACGCGATGGAACTGCTCGATGGCGACGAAACAGTGTTCCAATCGCTGGAGGGCGCGTTTCCGCATGCACCGCAGGGCTCGCTGCGGGCACTTGCGGGCTGTTTCGGCTTTTCCGGCATGGATATCGACAAGCGCTGCCGGGTGCTCTCCGGCGGCGAGAAAGCGCGGCTCAGCATGGCGCGGATGCTCTATGATCCGCCGAATTTCCTCGTGCTGGACGAGCCCACCAACCATCTCGACATGGCCACGAAAGAAATGCTCATCGCGGCCCTCGCGGAATATGAGGGCACGATGATCTTCGTGAGCCATGACCGGCGCTTTCTCAGCGCGCTCTCCAACCGCCTGCTCGAAGTGACGCCCGAGGGCGTGCATGCCTTCGATGGCGGCTACTCCGAATATGTCGCGCTCACGGGCCGTGAGGCGCCGGGCCTCCGGGTCTGAGGGCTCATTTCCCCATCAGCAGCTTCGGCAGGAAGGTGGTGAGCGGCGGCCAGAGCGTAATCGCGATCAGCACCGCAAGTAAGGGCAGCAGCCAGGGAGTAATCGCCCGGCTCATCGATTCAAACGAGATATTCGCGATCTTCGCCGTCACGAACAGCACCACGCCCACCGGCGGCGTGATGGTGCCGATCATCAGGTTCAGCACGAAAATCAGCCCGAACTGGATGGGGTCGATGCCGAATTGGGCCGCTGCCGGCACGAGAATTGGGATGAGGATGAGCATCGCAGCGAGCGCTTCCATGAAGCAGCCGACGATGAGCAGCAGGATGTTCACCGCGATCAGGAACATCAGCGGGTTACCCACCCAATCCACGATGAGCGGCCCCACCGTCTGCGGGATGCGTGAGATGGAAAGGCACCAGGCGAGCGCGGCGGCCGTCATCACCAGCGCCAGAACGACACCGGTAGTTTCCACCGTGTCTTCAATGAGTTTCGGCAAGTTTTTCAGATCGAGATCGCGATAGACAAAAAGCCCGAGGAACAGCGCATAGACCGTCGCCACACCCGCGGC
>Ga0209053_1001447_pt1 | contig 11093 bp, 8 predicted proteins | sample EBPBio152010_DNA_FD_185864 | JGI IMG/M metagenome (GOLD analysis project Ga0209053, IMG submission 185864) | Wastewater treatment Type I Accumulibacter community from EBPR Bioreactor in Madison, WI, USA - Reactor 1_7/15/2010_ DNA (SPAdes)... | ecosystem: Engineered > Bioreactor > EBPR >... | reverse complement strand
ACGATGCTGGAGGAAGGCACGCAATCCGGCATCATCGATCCCGCAGAACAGGCCATGGTGCAGGAGGTGATCGGCCTAGCCGAGCGCCCGGTGACGCAGATCATGACCCGCCGCTCGGCGGTCTACTGGATCGATGTTGCCGATGACCCGAAGGTGGCGCGCGCGGAATTGCGCCAGTGCCCCTATAGCCGCGTGGTCATCGCCAAGGGCAATTCCATCGATGAGCCGCTCGGCTTCGTGCACAAGAAGGACCTGCTGGATCAGCTTCTGGAGGGCAAGCCACTCGATATCGAGAAAAGCGTGCGCGAACCGGTTTTCGTGCCGGATTCCTCCTCCGTCCTCGATGTGCTGGAGCTGTTCCGCGAGAAGCGCAACCATTTCGCCTTCGTGCTCGATGAATTCGGCACCTTCGAAGGCGTGGTGACGCTAACCGACGTGCTGGAAGCCATCACCGGCGACATTCCGGAGGAGCACGATACCGAGACCCGCCACATCATCGCGCGGGCCGATGGCAGTTCGCTGGTGGATGGGCGCACCGAGATCAGCGCGCTGGAATCGGCGCTCGACATCGCTGTGCCATCGGATGCGCGCTTCCACACGGTCGCGGGCCTCGCCCTGGAGGTGTTCGGCCGTATCCCGCGCGAGGGCGACATCGCGGAATTCGGCGCGTGGCGGCTGGAAATCGTCGACATGGATGGCCGCCGCATCGACAAGCTGCTCTTCACCCGCCGGGATGCGGGCGAAGAGTAAGCATCACGCCTTCGGCTTGGCCGGCGCGAAGCTGTAAACGATCGCGCCCGTGAGCATCAGCGCGCCAAACATCAGGTGCAGGTTGGAATAGACCGCCGGCGCCGCAAGGCCCTGCGCCTTCCAATGCGCAACCATCGCGCCCGAGACATATTGCATCAGCCCCGTGCCGAGGATGTTGATGAAATTCACAAGCGTGATGCCCCGCCCCAGCACCTCCGCCGGCATGAAAAGCCGCGCATGGCCCACCATCACGGCATAGGTCGCGCCAAAAAGCCCGATCTGGATTGTGAAGAGAATCGCAAAAGGCAAAGGGGCCATCGGCCAGAAGGCCAGAGCCATGAAGCCGCTTCCGGCAACGATTGTGCCACCGAGCGACACATATTTCGGCTGTCCGAGCTTCCCCGCGATGGGCCCGGCCAGCAGCGCGCAGAGCGTCATGCCCACGCCCATCGCCAGTGCAATCTGGCTGCGATCGAGTGCCGCCAGCCCATGCGCCTCGCCGAAGAACGGCCCGACCCAGAGCGAACGCTCGGTCCAGACCGCGCCGGAGACAACGAGGCTCATCACAAGGATCGGCAACATGCCCGGTGATTTGAGCAGCGTGAGGAAGGCCTCGATCATCGAGCCGCCCTCGCTCGATTGCTCGGCGCGGGGCGGATCGCGCATCACGACAGCGATCAGCAGCAGCGAACCCAAAGTCACGCCCGCCATCAGCAGGAAAGCCATCCGCCAGCCGATGAGCGAGATGAGATAGGCGAGCGGAGCCGCCGCCAACAACCCGCCAAGGAGACCAACGCCGAGAAATACCGAGGCCAACGCCGCAAAGCGCTGCGGCTCTTCCGTGCGGCCGAAGAAATAGAGCGCGCCCATGAGGATCGGCGCGCACCCCACGCCAATCAGCGCCATGCCGGTCGCGGCGGTCCAGAAACTCGTGGCCTGCGAGAACAGAACCGCTCCGACAACCGCGAGCGCCATCATCACCGCGGTGGTGCGACGCGGGCCATAACGATCAAGCCATATGCCGACCGGGATCTGCAGGGCCGCGAAGCCAAAAAACCAGGCCGCGCCGAGCGCCCCGAATTCCTTCGGGCCGATGGCGAGATCGCGCGAGAGTTCATCCACCACGACCGTCAGGAAGGAGCGGAAGAACTGGCTGAGGATGTAACCGGTCGAGGCAGCGGCGAACACCGCGCGCCGCCGTGCGGGCGAGAAAACGCTGGTCATCGGCAGTATCGATCAGCGGATGCGTTCGAGAATCGAGACGTAATTCGCAACCGCCGCACCGCCCATATTGAAGATGCCACCGAGTTTTGCATCGCGGATCTGCATGTCGCCCGCTTCGCCGCAGAGCTGCATGGCCGTCAGCGCATGCATGGAAACGCCGGTCGCACCAATCGGATGGCCCTTTGATTTGAGCCCTCCGGAGGCATTCACCGGTAGCTTGCCCGTCTTCTCCGTCCAACCCTCGGCGATGGCGCGATGCCCCTCGCCGGGCCTGGTGAGCCCCATCGCCTCGTATTCGATGAGCTCGGCGATGGTGAAGCAATCATGCGTCTCGACGAAGGAGAGGTCATCCAGCGTGAGCTTGGCCTGCGACAGCGCCTTCTTCCAGGCCATCGCGCAGCCTTCGAAGGCGATGATGTCGCGCTTCGACATCGGCAGGAAATCCTGAACATGGGCGAGGCTGCGCAGCATCACCGCACGTTTGGCCTGCATCGCGGTTTCCACATCGGCGATCACCAGAGCCGCCGCGCCGTCGGAAACAAGCGAGCAATCCGTGCGCTTCAGCGGGCCCGCCACGAACGGGTTCTTGTCGCTCTCGTTGCGGCAGAATTCGAAGCCCAGATCCTTGCGCATCTGCGCATAGGGGTTCGAGACCCCATTCTTGTGGTTCTTGGCGGCAATCTTCGCAAGCGCATCGGATTGGTCGCCGTAGCGCTGGAAATAGCCCCCAGCGATCTTGCCGAACACGCCGGCGAAGCCGGCCGGCGTATCGCCATCTTCCGGCAGGTAGGAGGCCTTCAGCAGGTTCGCGCCGATCTCCGGGCCCGGTGTGCGCGTCATCTGCTCCACGCCCACGACGAGCGTGACTTTCGCGGCCTTGGCGGCGATGGCCTTCGCAGCCTGATGCACCGCCGCCGAACCCGTGGCGCAGGCATTCTCGACCCGCGTCGTCGGCTTGAAGCGCAGGGCCGGATCAGCCTGCAGGATGAGCGAGGCCGTGAAATCCTGCGGCGAGAAACCCGCATTGAAATGCCCGAGATAGATTTCATCCACGGCCTCCGCCGCAAGCCCTGCATGAGCCAGCGCATCGCGCGCGACCGTGACGATCAGTTCCTCGAGACTCTCCTCCTTCTTGCCGAAGGTGGTGTGGGACCAGCCGATGATGGCAGCGCTCATGGGATTGCCTCCAGGGATGTTCTTCTTGTCGCGTCACGCGCTTGGTGCGGCGGTTGCAGCCGGTCTTGTCGCGCGTGGTATACCAGCTCTGCCCGATGTTTAAGCACAGCCGCCCGAGGAACGCCATATTCTCGTGAGCAGAAATCCCCGGCGCGGTTTCCTCGCTGTTCGCGAAGGCAAATTGCGCCTATAAGCCGGGTGGAGTGATTTGTTCCGCCTCTCTCGTCGCTTAAGGGCCCTCACCCGGCTCTTTTCCGCACAAGGTTTTGTCGACGCATCATGCCGGTCTTTTCCGTTCCCCGCTTCGCGCGCCTTGGCCTTGCACCGGCGCTTTTCGCTTTCGGTTTGATGTCGGGTGCGGCGCAAGCACAGAACCCCATGGTTCCCACCCTCGTGGTCGATGCCGATACCGGCGAGGTAATCGAGGCAAATAACGCCACGCGGCCGTGGTATCCCGCTTCCACCACCAAGCTGATGACCGCTTATGTAGCGTTGCGCGCGGTGAAGACCGGCGCCATCACGCTCGACACACCCATCGTCGTCTCCCCGCTCGCCTCGAAGCAGCGCCCGTCCAAGATCGGCGTGAAGCCGGGGCAGGAAGTGACGCTCGATAACGCGCTGAAATTCCTGATGGTGAAATCCGCCAACGACATCGCGGTCGTGGTGGCGGAGGGCGTGGGCGGCACGGTCGAGAACTTCGCGGCGATGATGAACCGCGAGGCCCGCCGCATCGGCATGCGCGAGAGCAACTGGGTGAACCCGCATGGCTGGGAAGATGCGCGGCAATATTCCAGCGCGCGTGATCTCGCCATTCTCGCCCGCGCGCTGCTGACCGAATTCCCTGAGCATGGCGATCTCTGGGGCATCGGCGCGCTGAAGCTCGGCAACCGCGTCTACAACAACACCAACGGCCTCATGGGCCGCTATTCCGGCGCGATGGGCATGAAGACCGGCTTCATCTGCGCCTCCGGCTTCAATCTCGTGGGCGCGGCACAACGCAACGGCCGCACGCTCATTGCGGTGGTGCTCGGCGCCTCGAATGGCGCGGATCGCACGCTGAAGGCCGCGCAATTGCTCGATTCGGGTTTCAATGCCGGGCGCGGCTGGGGCTCGACCACCAATGGCCGCACGCTTGAAACGCTGACCACGAGCTTCGAGACCACGGCACCCAACCGCCGGCAGGACATCTGCCGCAAGGGCGCTGCTCCCGCGAGCGAGACCGAGGACACGGGTGCGGCCATCGTGCAGCTCCATGCCGATAATCCCAGCGCGCTGGTGATGATGCAGCGCGCGCCTCCGGAATCCATGGCCGTGGGCCTGCGCTCCGGTAATTCAATCCAACTCGGCCCGCGCGCGTTGTCCGAGCCCATTCCGGTCTATCTCGGTCGGGCGCCGGGCAGCACGGCCGTGGCACGCCGCCCCGGCCTGCCGGCAGAGCGGGCACAGGCGACCGCCTTTGCAGCGCAACCCGCCACGCGTGCATCCGGCGCGCCGATGGCGCTTCCCGGCGCGATCACCGCCCCCGGTCGCCTGAATGCGGGCAGCCAGCGCCCGGGTGCTCAGGCCGCAATCAGCCCCGCGAATCGCCGCCCGGCGGCGGCTGTGGCACCGGCATCGGAATCGAAGCAGAAAGTCACACCAGCCAAGGCGAAGGCCAATCCCAAGGCCAAGACTGACGCGAAGGCCAAGGCTGATGCGAAGAAGCAGCCGCCCAGGGCCGCTGCACAAGCCCCTGCCCGGCAGCGACCGGCGAATGCCAGCCGCCAGCCGTGAGTGATTCGCCTGTTTTTCGGGATGCCCGGCACGCCCTGCGTGTCGGCACCGGCCTCGCCCTGATCAGTGCGGCGCTCTATGGCGCGAATGTGCCGGCTGCGCGTGTGGCCTCGCAGGCGGGCATGCCGGGGGCTGATCTGATCGCCTGGCGTGCGGCGTGGTTTCTGCCTGTGCTCGTCGTGCTGGCCTTCATCGTGCGCGAGCGTCTGCGCCTGCTACCCGCCGAAGTTGGGCCAACCCTGCGCCTCTCCATCAGCGCAAGCCTGACAGCCATTTTCTACCTCTCCTCGGTCGATCACCTGCCCGTGCCGATGGCGGTGGTGCTGTTCTACATGTTCCCGCTTTTTGTGATCGTGCTGGCCTCGCGGATCGAGGGGCGGCGCATCTCGCGGGTGCAGATGGGCGTGTTCGTGGTCGCTTTTGCCGGGCTGGTGACCGCGGTGGGGCCATCGCTCGCAGGGCTTTCGCTGAAGGGCATGCTCTTCGCGCTCGGCGCGGCCTTTGCCTGCGCCTATCTCTTCATCACGGCGAGCCATGTGCCGAACGCGCCCTTGCGCAATGCCTTCTGGACGCAGGCCTTCATGGGGCCGCTCGCCTTTCTCTTCGCGTGGCTGCAAGGCGGGCCGGTGGACCCTTCCGTGGCTGTCGGGATCGCGCCTTTCGCCGTCGCTTTGGCCATGGGAGCCTATGCGCTGGCCTATTGGCTGCAACTCGTGGCAGCGCAGAAGATCAGCGCCGACCGCGCGGGGCTGCTGTTCCTCTTCGAGCCGGTAGTCGCCATCGCGATGGCCGGGCTATTCCTTGGCGAGGTTCTCACGCCGGTGCAGGCGCTGGGCGTCGCGCTGATTCTCGTGGCGCTCGCTGCAGAAATCCGCATGGGCAGCAAGGACCCTTGAGGATGATGGCAGCATGAGCGCGCGCGACCCACTGGAGCCCATTCCGCTCACTGTTCTGACGGGCTTTCTGGGCGCGGGAAAGACCACGCGCCTCAATGCGTGGCTGAAGGATCCGGCCTTCGCAGATACCCTCGTCATCATCAATGAATTCGGGGCCGTGGGGCTCGATCACCTGCTGATCGAGGAAGCGCAGGGCGACATGCTGCTGATGGCTGCGGGCTGTCTCTGCTGCACCATCCGCGGTGACCTCGTGGCGACGCTGGAAGACCTGCTGCGCCGGCGCGACAATGATCGCATCCGCTTTTTCCGCCGCGTGGTGATCGAGACGACTGGCCTAGCCGACCCGCTGCCAATTTTGCAGGCGGTGTTGCAGCACCCCTATCTCGGCAAACGCTTCCGCGTCGCTGCGGTGTTGACGCTGGTTGATGCCGTGCATGGGGCGGAAACGCTGGCCAGCCATGCCGAGGCACGCCGGCAGGTGGCTTTGGCCGATGCGCTGATCCTCACGAAGGCAGATATCGCCAAGCCCGAGGCCATAACCGCCACGCGAGCCGCCACGCAGGCGCTGAACCCCTTCGCGCCGTGGCTGGAGGCTGAGGCAGCCCTGCAACCCGAGGCGCTCTCCACCCCGCGATTCCGCCACGAAAAGCTGGAAGATGCCGATCTTCTGGCTTGGCTTGGCGAGAATGAGGGCGGCAGCCATGTCGCGGGGCACGACCCTAATCAGCATGGCCCGGAGATCGAGGCCTTTGCCCTCGTTTCGGATGCGAAAGTCACGGAAGGGCAACTGACCGTGTTTCGCGAGGCGATGCGCCTGATGCTCGGGCCGAAGCTGCTGCGCCTCAAGGGCCTCATCGCCATGGCCGACGACCCAGAGCGGCCCATGCTCATCCACGCCGTGCAATCCGTGGCCGATGCGCCTCAGCGCCTTGCGCGTTGGCCCACGCGTGACAGGCGCACTCGGCTGGTCATCATCGCGCAGGGCGAAGTGCGCCAGACCATCGAAGGCTTCTGGAAAGCGCTGACCAACAATTCAAGCGGCTGAAGCCAGCCTGTCGCGCAGAATGCGGCGGATCACCTTGCCGGTGGTCGTCAGCGGCATCTCGTCGATGAAGTGAATTTCGCGCGGATATTCATGCGCGGAGAGCCGCTTGCGCACATGCTCGCGGATCTCGTCGGCCAAAGCCGGGCTTGGCTGCTGCCCTGGCTTCAGGACGAGGAAGGCCGTGACGATCTCCGTTCGCAGGGGATCGGGCTTGCCGACCACGGCCGCCAGCGCCACGGCCGGGTGCTTGATGAGGCAATCCTCGATCTCCACCGGCCCAATGCGATAGCCGGCGGAGGTGATCACATCATCATCGCGACCGAAGAAGCCGATATAGCCCTCGGCGTCACAGAAACCGCGATCCCCCGTGGTCATCCAGTCGCCGATGAACTTCTCTTTCGTGGCCTCCGGCTTGTTCCAGTAGCCGAGGAACATGACGGGGTCGGGCCGGCGGATGGCCACCTGCCCCGGCTCCTCGGGATCACAAAGCGAACCATCGTCACGGATCACCGCGACCGTATGGCCGGGAACCGGCTTGCCAATCATGCCCGGGCGCATCACGCCCATGGCGCGTGAGGCAGATAGCACGAGATTGCACTCGGTCTGGCCGTAGAACTCGTTGATCGGCAGCTTCAGCACCTCCCGGCCCCAATCGAAGGTAGGTGTGCCGAGCGATTCCCCGCCCGAAGCCAGCGTGCGCAGGTTGAGGCCGAAGCGTTCCAGCGGGTTCTCCACGCTGCGCATCATCCGCAAACCCGTGGGCGGAATGAAGGCATTGCGCACGCCCGCGACATTCATCATCGCGAAGGCGGCCTCGGGATCGAATTTCTGGAAGGCCCAGGCGACCACCGGCACGCCGAAATAAAGGCCCGGCAGCAGCACATTGAGCGAGCCGCCCGCCCAGGCCCAATCGCCCGGAGTCCAGAGCCGGTCGCCCGGTTGCGGCAGGAAATCGTGATGCATCTCGACGCCGGGCAGGTGACCGATCAGCACGCGATGCGCATGGAGCGCGCCCTTGGGGTGCCCCGTGGTGCCGGAGGTATAGATCATCAGGGCCGGATCATCCGCGTGGGTATCGCGGGTGGGGAAATGCTCGGTCGCGCCTTCCGTGAAGCGCGCGAGCGGCACCGCACCTTCCGCCTCGCCATCCATCGAGAGGATAGTCTCGACCGCTGGCATATCGGATCGCAAGGCGTTCAGCCGCGACGCCCCCGCGCGATCCGTCACGATGAGCCGCACCCCGGCATCCGCAGCGCGATAGGTGATGGCTTCCGGCCCGAACAGAACCGCCAGCGGCACCGCAATGGCGCCAAGCTTGTAGATCGCCATATGCGCGATGGGCACGAACCGCCCCTGCGGCAGGAAAATCGCGATGCGATCGCCTACGCCGTGGCCCGCACGGGCAAAGGCGGCCGCAAGCGTCTCTGCTTCGCGACGCATTTCGCCATAGGTCATGGTGGTGAGGGCGAAATCCGGCCCCACCTCGATGACCGCCGCGCGAGCCGGTTCGCGCTCCGCCCATTCATCGCAGCAGACCCGCGCGATGTTCAGCCGGTCGAGCACGGGCCAGTGAAACGCAGAGCGGATCGCCTCGTAATCACCGGGGCCGGAAAGCAGCGAACCGCCCATGTTTCATCCCTCAAAACGCCCAAAAACTGCCCTGCTTTGGGCGAGTGCGGCTGCAAAATCAATCAAACTTCACCATTTTTGCCCAATGTGGTCGTTTTTTTGAGAAAGCTACTTGACGGGCGAGCCGGATGCGCCATTTTGCCGCTCACGGTACCGGGCCCCTCTGGTGCGAGCAGAAGCTTCGCACGATGTCGGAACCGAGAACTTTTGTTTCTCCGGGCTCAAACTGGTAATCAAACATGGAACTCTTGATGAGCGGCTTCCTCGGGAAGCCTGTCTGGATGTGGCTGAGCTTTCTCGCCATCATCGTCGCCTTGCTCGCCTTCGACCTTGGCATCTGGCACAAGGACGACAAGGAAATGGGCGTGGCCGAAAGCCTGTGGCTGTCGGCCTTCTACATCGCTTTCGCAATGGTTTTCGGCGCCTATATCTGGTGGGCCTACGAAACAGGCCGCCTCGTGACCGAAGACGGCACACATGCCGGCATCGCGTATTTCACGGGCTTCTTCATCGAAAAAGCGCTGTCGGTCGACAACGTCTTCGTCATTTCGCTGATCTTCGGCTTCTTCGCCATCCCGCGCAAATATCAGTATCGCGCGCTGGTCTGGGGCATCCTCGCCGTCATCATTCTGCGTGGCCTGATGATCGCGCTCGGTGCGGCTCTGGTGCAGCAGTATTCGTGGGTGCTCTACATCTTCGGCGCCTTCCTCATCGCCACCGGCATCAAGATGCTCGTGGTGCCGGAAAGCGATCCGGATGTGTCGAAGAACCCGGTCGTGCGCTTCCTCAAGAAGCATATGCGCGTGAGCGAAAAGTTGCATGACCAGAAGTTCTTCGTGCGTGAGCCCGATCCTGCCACCGGCAAGCTCGTGCTGTTTGCCACGCCGCTCTTCCTGGCGCTGGTGGTCATCAACGTCGCGGACCTGATCTTCGCGGTGGACTCAGTGCCGGCGATCTTCGCGATCACCACGGACACCTTCATCGTCTACACCGCGAATATCATGGCGATCCTCGGCCTCCGCGCGCTGTATTTCGCGCTCGCGGCCATGGTTCATCGCTTCCACTACCTGAAATATGCCCTCGCCATGATCCTGGTCTTCATCGGCCTGAAGATCTTCTGGAACGAGATGGTCGGCAAGCTGAACCCCGCGATCTCGCTGGGCGTGACGCTGGCGCTCATCCTGGGCGGCGTGCTCTTCTCGCTCTGGAAGACGCGCAATGACAAGCCGGAATTGCACACCAAGGCGGCCGAGTAACCCTCGGCCCGCCATCTCTGGCCAGAACACGCGCCGCCCCCTCACCGGGGCGGCGTTTTTCGTTTTTGAAAAGGCTCAGATCGGCAGATGCGGATCGGCCTTCACCTCTTCCATCACCGCGTAGGAGCGCGATTCCTTCACGCCCGGAAAGGTGAGGATGGTCTGCGTGAGGAGCACGCGATACGCTTCCATATCCTTCACGCGGGTCTTGATGAGGTAATCGAACCCGCCCGCCACGAGATGGCACTCAAGGATTTCCGGCGAGGAGCGCGCGGCCTGCGCGAAGCGCTGGAAGACATCAGGCGTGGTCTTGTCGAGCGTCACCTCCACATAAACCAGCAGCGCACGGTTCAACATCACCGGATCGAGATGCGCGTGATAACCCTTGATATATCCTTCCCGCGTGAGACGCTTCACGCGTTCGGTGGTGGCGGTGGGGGAAAGGCCGACATTCTCGGCCAGAGCCACAGTGGAAAGGCGGCCGTCGCGCTGCAAGGCCCTGAGGATCTTGATATCCGCACGATCCAGATCAGTTGTCACTTTCACACCCCTCTTGGCATATTAAGATAGTAAGTCACTATTTTGACGTAAATTTCAATATGGAAACCATGCTCACACTCGATTACCCTGTGAAAGTCGCCAATCGATTTCTGCCTTCCCGAGGAACCCATGGCTCAATCCGCCACGCCCGCCCCGTTTCGCGCTGCCTTCGCGCCGGAGGATGAATCCCTCGCCGCTGCCTTGCTGGCCGAAGCGAGCCTGCCCCCTGCGAGCGAGCGGCAAATCGACGCCGAGGCCAGCCACCTGATCGAGGCGATCCGCGCGGGACAGGGCGGAATCGGCGGAATCGAGCAGATCCTGCAGGAATATTCGCTCTCCACCAAGGAGGGGTTGGCGCTGATGGTGCTGGCGGAAGCCCTGCTCCGCGTGCCGGATTCCATCACCGCCGACAAGCTGATCGAGGACAAGCTGGGCCAGGGCAACTTCCTGGAGCATCAGCCGAAATCGGATGCCCTCCTCATCAATGCCTCGGCCTGGGCTTTGGGCATTGGCGCGCGCATCATACAGCCGGGCGAGACGCCCGACGGCATTCTCGCGAGCCTCGCGAAGCGCATCGGCCTGCCCACCATCCGCACCGCCGCGCGGCAGGCCATGCGCGTGATGGGCAACCATTTCGTGCTCGGCCAGACCATCGACGAAGCCTTGGGCCGGGCTAATTCCGGTGCCGCGCGCAGCTATCGTTATTCCTTCGATATGCTCGGCGAGGGCGCGCGCACGGCCGATGATGCCGAGCGCTATTTCCAGAGCTATGCCGATGCCATCCGCCATATCGGCGCGAAGGCC
>Ga0209053_1001445_pt1 | contig 11100 bp, 12 predicted proteins | sample EBPBio152010_DNA_FD_185864 | JGI IMG/M metagenome (GOLD analysis project Ga0209053, IMG submission 185864) | Wastewater treatment Type I Accumulibacter community from EBPR Bioreactor in Madison, WI, USA - Reactor 1_7/15/2010_ DNA (SPAdes)... | ecosystem: Engineered > Bioreactor > EBPR >... | reverse complement strand
CGACCCGGTGATCGGGCGGCTTTCGCCAAAGCTCGGATCCTTGGCCACGCCATGCGCGATGAAATTCACCGCGTCATAGCGCGTCATGTCCTGTTCCTGGAGGAAATAGGCCGCGTTCGATTCGCGTTCGGCAAAGATCGCGACCAGCACATTGGCGCCGGTCACCTCGCTCCGCCCCGAGGATTGCACATGGATCGCGGCGCGCTGGATCACCCGCTGAAAAGCGGCGGTCGGCACGGCCTCGGACCCTTCGACATCGGTGATCAGCGTCGAAAGATCGTCGTCGATGAAATCGGTGAGCGTCTTGCGCAGGTCATCGAGATCGACCGAGCAGGCGCGCATCACGCGGGCGGCGTCCGGCTCGTCGATCAGGGCGAGCAGCAGATGCTCCAGCGTGGCAAGTTCGTGGCGGCGCGCATTGGCAAGAGCCAGCGCGGCGTGGATGGCCTGTTCAAGGGTGGTCGAAAACGATGGCACGATGCGGTGCTCCTTCCTTCTGGACGGCGGGGCCACGCTGACGGGGCTTGGCCTCGATGCCGACCTTGGCCTCATAGGGTTAAAGTTCGGTTTTCTGGCCGCCGCTTCAAGCCCCAATTCGCAGATTTGCCCATTTGCTGATCATCAGTCACAAAATGTGATCCTTTGGATTCACCTAAGCCTCAGAATTTGTCCTTCAAGGCCCGGATCGTGGCGAAAACCTCGGCATCCGAAGCATCGGCCAGGCCAAGGGCCGCCTTCATCGCAGGGTCGGCGGCGCGCAGCATCGGGTTGGTCGCCAGCTCCTCGGCCAGGGTCGAGGGCACGGTGGGCTGGCCGGCGGCGCGGGCGCGGGCGATGCGGTCCAGCCGTTCGACCAGTGCGGGCGGCTGATCCAGCGTCAGGGCAAAGCGGGCATTGCTTTCGGTATATTCATGGCCCGAACAGATCAGCGTCTCGGGCGGCAGCGCGCGCAGCCGCGACAGGCTTTGCCACATCTGGCCGGGCCTGCCCTCGAACAGGCGGCCGCAGCCCATGGCCATCAGGCTGTCGCCGGTGAAGGCCAGCCCCGCCTGGGCAAGCCAGTAGGCGACATGGCCGACGGTATGGCCCGACACGTCGATCACCTCGGCCTCGGCGCTGCCAAAGGCGATGCGGTCGCCCGGGGCCACGGCCTGCGTCAGGGCGGGCAGCCGATGGGCATCGGCGGCGGCGCCGATCACCGCGACCTCGGGGCCGATGGCCAGATCGGGCAGGCCATCGACATGGTCCCAATGGTGATGCGTCAGAAAGACATGGCTGAGCGTCCAGCCCCGCGCCGCCAGCTCCGCCCGGATCGGCGCGGCCTCGGGCACATCGACCAGGCCGGTCGCGCCGGTTGCCGCATCATGGATCAGAAAGGCGTAATTATCCTTGAGGCAAGGGATGGTGACGAGGTGCAGCATGGCGTTTCCTGACATGTCGGCTATGGTGGCCCTGAATTTGGGGGCAAGCGGAAGCGGCTGCAATGCATCTCGACGTGCTGGATCTGCGCAACTTCTATTATCGCACGCAGCTGGGGCGTGTGGCGCAGCGTGCGATCCGCGACCAGCTGGTCGCGATGTGGCCGCCCATGGCGGGGCAGACGGTGGCGGGTTTCGGCTTTGCCGTGCCGCTGCTGCGCCCCTATCTGCCCGAGGCGCGGCGCGTCATCGGGCTGATGCCCGGGCCGCAGGGCGTGATGCCCTGGCCCGCCGGGATGGAGAATGTCAGCGTGCTGTGCGAGGAAACCGCCTGGCCGCTTTCGACCGGTTTCGTGGACCGGCTGGTGCTGATGCACGGGCTGGAAACCTCGGAACAGCCCTCGGTCGTGCTGGAGGAGGCGCATCGCGTGCTGGGGCCGGGGGGCAAGGCGCTGTTCGTGGTGCCGAACCGTTCCGGTCTCTGGGCGCGGGGCGATGGCACGCCCTTCGGCTTTGGCCGACCCTATTCGCTGGGCCAGCTGGAGGCGCAATTGCGCCGCCACGGCTTTACCCCCGAACGCCATGTCGCGGCGCTCTATGCCCCGCCCTCGTCGCAGCGGTTCTGGCTGCGCACGGCGGCGTTCTGGGAACGCGCGGGGCGGCGTTTTGCGCCCTGGATCGCCGGCGGGGTCTTGATGATCGAGGCCAGCAAGCAGGTCTATGCCCCCACCCGGGGCGGGTTGGGGGCAGTGGTGCGCAAGCCATTGAAAGTGCTGGAGGGCATCGGCCAGGGCGCGCCGGAACCTGCGCTGAACCGACGCCCCTGACCCTGCGCGCCGCCCGGTGTCAGATGATCCGCACCTGGGTGCCGATGGGCGCCAGCGCGAACAGATCCTCGATCATCTCGTTATAGAGACCGATGCAGCCATCCGAGGATTTGCGGCCGATCTTGCGGGTGTCATGGGTGCCGTGGATGATATAGGCCGGCCAGCCCAGATACATCGCATGGGTGCCCAGCGGGTTCTCCGGCCCCGGGCCGATCGGCTTCCAGTCGGGGAAACGCTGCATCTGCGACGGGGTGGGCGTCCAGCTGGGCCCGACCTTCTTGCGCACGATCTCGGTATAGCCGCGCTTGGTCAGTTCGTCCGACTTGGGCACCGATGTCGGGTAGATGCGATAGGTCCCGGCATCCGCGCTCCAGAAATGCAGCGCGCGCGAGACGGTGTCGGCGACGATCGCCCCTTTGCCGAGGGTGGTGAAATGGTCGCGCCAGTCCTGCATGGAAAAGCCGGAGGCATTGGCGCGGACGCCGGTGCTGGCGCGCGCCAGCGAGGGCAGGCCAAGGCTGGCGGTGGCGGCCAGGCCCAGCGAAAGGGCGCTGCGACGGGTCTGCATGGGGGCTCCTGTTCGTTCTTTGCTCGTTGCCGTCGCCATCCTGCCCGCAGCGGTCTGGCGCGGCAACCGCGACGGGCCCGGTTGACGCGAAGGTGAACCGCCGTGAGCCATGGCCCGCGGGCCGATTCCCGCGCAATGGCGCCGATTTCGGCGGCATGTCCAGCCGTGGCGCGATCCGGCCCGCAATGGGGCAGATGTTTGCGGCAGACAGCCGGTTTTTCGCGCCTGTTCACGGTTGCGGCATTACGGCGCGTCTGCTAGAGACGCCTCGAATTTGAGACGCATGGGCTTCATGCGCCAACAATGGCCTCTGGCCTGCGCGTCGGTTCAGGCCGGGTCGCGCGGAACCAAGGCAAACAGCGGAAGGGTTGTCGTGTCCGAAACAGCTTCGATCTCCTCCGGCATTGCCGCGCGCTACGCAACTGCCCTTTTCGATCTCGCCAAAGAGTCGAAGGGCCTGAAGGCACTGGAAGGGGATGTCGATGCGCTCGACGCCGCCCTTTCGTCTTCTGCCGATCTGCGCGACCTGATTTCCTCGCCGGTCTATTCGCGTGAGGATCAGGGCAATGCCATTGCGGCCGTGGCCGCCAAGGCGGGCCTGTCGGCCCTGACCGCCAACACGCTGGCACTGATGGCGCAAAAGCGCCGCCTGTTCGTGCTGCCGCAGCTGCTGTCGGATCTGCGCGCGCGCATCGCCGCCGAAAAGGGCGAGGTGACCGCCGAGGTGACCGCCGCCACCGCGCTTTCGGCCGAACAATCGGCCAAGCTGGCCGAGACGCTGAAGGCGCGTGTCGGCAAGGACGTGAAAGTGAATGTTGCCGTCGATGAAAGCCTCATCGGCGGTCTTGTCGTCAAGCTGGGCTCGACCATGATCGACACGTCGATCCGCTCGAAGCTCGCGGCTCTCCAGAATGCAATGAAAGAGGTTGGGTGAGATGGGAATCCAGGCTGCTGAGATCTCTGCGATCCTCAAGGAGCAGATCAAGAACTTCGGCAAGGACGCCGCTGTCGCCGAAGTCGGCCGCGTGCTGTCGGTCGGGGACGGGATTGCGCGCGTTCACGGGCTGGACAATGTCCAGGCCGGCGAAATGGTGGAATTCCCCGGCGGCATCCGCGGGATGGCGCTGAACCTCGAAGTCGATAACGTCGGCGTCGTGATCTTCGGTTCCGACCAGGACATCAAGGAAGGCGACACCGTCAAGCGCACCAAGTCCATCGTGGACGTGCCGGCGGGCGAGGCCCTGCTGGGCCGCGTGGTCGATGGTCTGGGCAACCCGATCGACGGCAAGGGCCCGATCGCCGCGACCGAGCGTCGCGTGGCCGACGTCAAGGCCCCGGGCATCATCCCGCGCAAATCGGTGCATGAGCCGATGGCCACCGGCCTCAAGGCCGTGGACGCCATGATCCCGATCGGCCGCGGTCAGCGCGAGCTGATCATCGGCGACCGTCAGACCGGCAAGACCGCCGTGGCGCTGGACGCGATCCTGAACCAGAAGTCGTATAACGAAGCGGCTGGTTCGGACGAATCGAAAAAGCTCTACTGCATCTACGTCGCCGTCGGCCAGAAGCGCTCGACCGTGGCGCAGCTGGTGAAGAAGCTGGAAGAAACCGGCGCGATCGAATACACGATCGTCGTGGCCGCGACCGCCTCGGACCCGGCGCCGATGCAGTTCCTGGCGCCCTATTCGGCGACCGCCATGGCGGAATATTTCCGCGACAACGGCCGTCACGCCCTGATCATCTATGATGACCTGTCGAAACAGGCCGTGTCCTACCGTCAGATGTCGCTGCTGCTGCGCCGTCCGCCGGGGCGTGAAGCCTATCCGGGCGACGTGTTCTATCTCCACTCGCGTCTGCTGGAGCGTTCGGCCAAGCTGAACGAGGATTTCGGCGCCGGCTCGCTGACCGCGCTGCCGATCATCGAAACCCAGGGCGGCGACGTGTCGGCCTTCATTCCGACCAACGTGATCTCGATCACCGACGGCCAGATCTTCCTGGAAACCGAACTGTTCTACCAGGGCATCCGCCCGGCCGTGAACACCGGTCTGTCGGTGTCGCGCGTGGGTTCGTCGGCGCAGACCAACGCCATGAAGACCGTGGCCGGCCCGGTGAAACTGTCGCTGGCGCAATACCGTGAGATGGCGGCCTTTGCCCAGTTCGGTTCGGACCTCGACGCCGCGACGCAAGCGCTGCTGAACCGCGGTGCGCGCCTGACCGAGCTGATGAAGCAGCCGCAATATTCGCCGCTGACCAACGCGGAAATCGTCTGCGTGATCTATGCCGGCACCGCGGGCTTCCTCGACAAGGTGGCGGTGAAGGATGTGGGCCGGTTCGAAGCCGGGCTGCTGTCCTACCTGCGCGGCCAGCGCAAGGACATCCTGGACTGGCTGACCACCGCCGACCCGAAGATCAAGGGCGCGGATGAGCAGAAGCTGAAAGACGCGATCGCCGATTTCGCCAAGACCTTCGCTTGAGCGGCCTGAAAGGACAGGGATATGCCCAGCCTTAAGGACCTCAAAAACCGGATCGGAAGCGTCAAGAACACGCGGAAGATCACGAAGGCCATGCAGATGGTGGCCGCGGCGAAACTGCGCCGCGCGCAAGAGGCTGCCGAGGCCGCGCGCCCCTATGCTGACCGCATGAATGCGGTCATCGCGGGGCTGGCGGCGTCGGTCGGCGGTTCGGATAGCGCGCCCCGGCTTCTGGCCGGGACGGGCCGCGATCAGGTGCATCTTCTGGTCGTGATGACGGCGGAACGCGGCCTTTGCGGCGGCTTCAACACCACGATCGTGCGGCTTGCCCGCGCCCGTGCGAATGAGCTGCTGGCGCAAGGCAAGACCGTGAAGATCCTCACGGTCGGCAAGAAGGGCCGCGAACAGCTTCGCCGCGATCTTGGCGACAAGTTCGTGGGTCATGTTGACCTGTCGGAAGTGAAGCGCGTGGGCTATGCCAATGCGCATGAGATCGCCCGCGATATCCTGGCCCGTTACGAGGCCGGCGAATTCGACGTCGCGACGATCTTCTTCAACCGCTTCCAGTCGGTCATCAGCCAGGTGCCGACGGCGCAGCAGATCATTCCGGCCCAGCCGGTTGAAACTGCGGCCGACAGCGCGGCGCTCTACGATTACGAGCCCAGCGAGGAGGCCATTCTGGCCGATCTGCTGCCGCGTGGCGTGGCGACCCAGATCTTCACCGCACTTCTGGAAAACGGGGCGTCCGAACAGGGTGCCCGGATGAGCGCGATGGACAATGCGACCCGCAACGCGGGCGACATGATCAACAAACTGACGATCCAGTACAACCGGAGCCGTCAGGCCGCGATCACCAAAGAGCTTATCGAAATCATCTCGGGCGCCGAGGCGCTCTGACGACCCGAACGGAGAAACGACATGGCACAAGCACAAGGCAAAGTGACGCAGGTCATCGGCGCCGTTGTGGACGTTCAGTTCGATGGCGCCCTGCCGGCCATTCTGAACGCCCTCGAAACCGAGAACAACGGCAAGCCGCTGGTTCTGGAAGTCGCCCAGCATCTGGGTGAAAACACCGTCCGCACCATCGCGATGGACGCGACCGAAGGTCTGGTCCGTGGCGCCAAGGTGACGGATACCGGCGCGCCGATCTCGGTGCCGGTGGGCGACGCGACCCTGGGCCGCATCCTGAACGTCATCGGCGAGCCGGTGGACGAAAAGGGCCCGGTCATCGCGACCGAAAAGCGCGCCATCCACCAGAAGGCCCCGGAATTCGCCGAACAGGCGACCGACAGTCAGGTTCTGGTGACCGGCATCAAGGTGATCGACCTGCTGGCGCCCTATGCCAAGGGCGGCAAGATCGGCCTGTTCGGCGGCGCCGGCGTGGGCAAGACGGTTCTCATCATGGAACTGATCAACAACATCGCCAAGGTGCATTCGGGCTTCTCGGTCTTCGCCGGCGTGGGCGAACGGACCCGTGAAGGCAACGACCTCTATCACGAGATGATCGAGTCGGGCGTCATCAAGATCGACAACCTGGCGGAATCGAAAGTGGCGCTGGTTTACGGCCAGATGAACGAACCCCCGGGGGCCCGTGCCCGCGTGGCGCTGACCGGCCTGACCCTGGCCGAACAGTTCCGCGACCAGTCGGGGACGGACGTGCTGTTCTTCGTGGACAACATCTTCCGCTTCACCCAGGCCGGTTCGGAAGTGTCGGCTCTGCTGGGCCGTATTCCTTCGGCCGTGGGCTATCAGCCGACGCTGGCCACCGACATGGGCGCCCTGCAAGAGCGCATCACCTCGACCAAGAACGGCTCGATCACCTCGGTGCAGGCGATCTACGTTCCGGCCGACGACCTGACCGACCCGGCGCCGGCGACCTCGTTCGCCCACCTCGACGCCACCACGGTTCTGTCGCGTGCGATCTCGGAACTGGGTATCTACCCGGCCGTTGACCCGCTCGACTCGACCTCGCGCATGCTCGACCCCCAAATCGTCGGGCAAGAGCACTATGACGTGGCCCGTCAGGTGCAGGGCATCCTTCAGCGCTACAAGTCGCTTCAGGACATCATCGCCATCCTCGGGATGGACGAACTGTCGGAAGAGGACAAGCTGACCGTGGCCCGCGCCCGCAAGATCCAGCGCTTCCTGTCGCAGCCCTTCGACGTGGCGAAGGTCTTCACCGGCTCGGATGGCGTGCAGGTGCCGCTCGACAAGACCATCGCCTCGTTCAAGGCCGTGGTGAATGGCGAATACGACCACCTGCCGGAAGCCGCCTTCTACATGGTCGGTGACATCGAGGAAGTGAAAGCCAAGGCCGCCAAACTGTCCGCAGCCGCGGCGTAAGGGGGCTGAGCATGGCCAACACCCTGCAATTCGACCTGGTGTCGCCCGAACGGAAGCTCGCTTCCGTTCAGGCCACCGAGGTGCAGATCCCGGGGGCCGACGGCGACCTGACGGCGATGGAAGGCCACGCGGCCACAATCACCACGCTGCGCCCCGGCATCCTCAAGGCGGTGTCGCCGCAAGGGACGCAGGCCTTCGCCGTGACCGGCGGTTTCGCCGAGATCACCGCTGCGGGCGTGACCGTCCTCGCGGAGCGCGCGATCCCGGTCGAGGATCTGTCGGGCACCGTCCTGGACGACATGGTCCAGGAAGCCCGCGATCTGGCCGCCATCGCACCGGCAGACCAGAAGGATGCGGCCGAGAAGATCGTTCACGATCTGCTCGCCCTGCGCAATCACGCGGCGCATCACTGATCCGCCGCCGCTGATCGAACGGAAGGCCCCGCGCATGCCGGGGCCTTCTGCATTGAGAGCCAAATTTTGCCGAAATTTTGATTCATACTTGGCCGCATGAGGGCGAAGTCGCCTGCCGGCGCGGAGAGGGCCGCATGAAACGGATCACGACCAATTCCTTCGGGATTGAGCAGGGCAGCCGCGTGCTGTTCAGCGATTTCGCGGATGGCGGCTCCATGTGGACGGGCCAGGGCCCGCGCGAAAGCCGGTTCATCGTCAGCTTCAAGGAACCGTTTCTGGACCCGCCGGTGGTCATGGTGGGCATTTCCATGTGGGACATGGACAACAAGCACAATTCCCGCGCCGATATCAGCGCCGATGCGGTGACCGAAAAGGGCTTTCACATCGTGTTCCGCACCTGGGGCGACACCCGCGTCGCCCGCATTCGCGCCGACTGGACCGCGATCGGCCCGGTGCGCAGCGAGGATGACTGGGTGCTGGAATAGAAAAGGCCGCCCGAAGGCGGCCCCGAATTTTCGTCGAAAATTCGTGCGCGGCTCAGCTGCGCAGATAGATGCCTTCATAGATCGGCACGAGCGTATCGGTCTCGAACAGCGACGAGACGCTGGTGCCATGCCAGGTGTTCAGGATCGCCTGGGCGAACATCGGGGCGGTCGGCACGATGCGGATATTGGGGCAGTTCTTCACCGCCTCGGTCGGTTCGATCGAATCGGTGATGACCAGCGATTTCATCACCGAATTCTGCACCCGCTCCACCGCCGGGCCGGACAGCACGCCATGGGTGATATAGCTGTGGACCTCGGTCGCGCCGTTTTCCATCAGCACTTCGGCGGCCTTGCACAGCGTGCCGGCCGTATCGCAAATGTCATCGACGATGATGCACTTATAGCCCTTCACGTCGCCGATCACCGTCATGCCGGCCACTTCGCCGGCCTTTTCGCGGCGCTTGTCCACGATCGACAGCGGCGCGTTGATCCGCTTGGCCAGTTCGCGCGCCCGCGCAACGCCGCCCACATCGGGAGAGACGATCATCACATCGTCCAGCTGGCCCTTGAAATGGTGTTCGATATCCAGCGCGAAGATCGGGCTGGCATAGAGGTTGTCCACCGGAATGTCGAAAAAGCCCTGAATCTGCGCGGCATGCAGGTCCAGCGTCAGGATGCGGTCGATGCCGGCTTCGGTCAGCAGGTTCGCGACCAGTTTGGCGCTGATCGGCGTGCGGGCCTTGGCGCGGCGGTCCTGGCGGGCATAGCCGAAATAGGGGATGACGGCGGTGATGCGATCGGCCGAGGAACGGCGCAGCGCATCGGCGATGATCAGCAGTTCCATCAGGTTGTCATTGGCCGGGCGCGAGGTCGGCTGGACGATATACATATCCTCGCCGCGCACATTCTCGAACACTTCGACGAAGATCTCGCCGTCGTTGAACCGCTCTACCCGGGCATCGACCAGCCCGACCTGCATGCCGCGATGCATCGACATGCGCCGCGCGATGTTTTTGGCAAGGCTTCGGTTCGCGTTACCCGAAATCAGCTTCGGTTCGGTCATGGCAGCCATCTCTCTCTCGTCCTGTATCCGTGGGGCCGTGGAGACGCCCGCGGGATTCGCTCGGCCCCGGGGACGTTGACACCGCTTAGCACCGGGTTAGGGTCTCCGCAAACCGCGAGCGCAACAGGGAAGGGCCTGTCATGGCACATATCGACTATTTTTTCTCCGCTGTGTCGCCCTATGTCTATCTGGCAGGGCAAAGGCTGGAGGAGGTGGCGCGGCGCCATGGCGCGACGATCACCTATCGGCCGCTGGATCCGGCGCAGCTTTTCGCGCGCACCGGCGGGCAGCCGCTGGCGCAGCGCCATGAAAGCCGCAAGGCCTATCGTCTGCAAGAGCTGACGCGGCAATCGCGCAAGCTGCGCCTGCCGCTTCAGCTTCATCCGGCATTCTGGCCGGTGAACCCCGCGCCCTCGGGCTATGCGATCATTGCCGCGCAGGCGGCGGGCGGAGGCGATCTGGGCGCGCTGGCGCATGGTCTGGCGCGCGCCTGCTGGGCCGAGAACCGCGATATCGCGGATGATGCGGTGATCCGCGATTGTCTTGCGGCGGCGGGGTTTGATCCGGCGATCGCGGATCGGGGGCTGCTGGCCGCCGCCGAAACCTATGGCGTGAACCTGGAAGAGGCGGTGAGCCGGGGTGCCTTTGGCGTGCCGTTCTACATCACCGGCGATCAGCTGTTCTGGGGCCAGGACCGGATCGAGGATCTGGATCTGCATCTGTCCGGCAAGCTGTGAGCGGCTATCGTCAATGGCATGCCGGCGGGCGGGCGGCGGTGGCGCTGCATTGCTCGCTGGCCCATGCCGGGGCCTGGTCGGGGCTGGCCGCGGCCCTGCCGCAACTGGCGCTGACCGCGCCCGATCTGCCGGGGCATGGCCATGCCCCGCCGCTGGCCCCGGGGCAGGATCTGCATGATGCGGCGGTGGCCATCGGCCTTGCCGCCATCGCGCAGGCCGGGTCGCCGGTCGATCTGATCGGCCACAGCTTTGGCGGCACGGTTGCACTGCGCATCGCGCTGGAACAGCCCGCGCTGGTGCGCAGCCTGACGCTGATCGAGCCGGTCCTGTTCTCGATCCTGCGGGGCAGCGCGGCCTATGATGCCTTTGCCCTGGGCTATGGCGCGGTCGATGCCGCGATGGATGCCGATCCGGCCGGGGCGGCGGCGCTGTTCCATGGCGTCTGGGGGCAGGGCGCCTTTGACCGCCTGCCGGCCTTGCAGCGCCGCTATATGAGCGACCGCATGCCGCTGGTGCGGGCGCAGAACCCGGTCCTGCTGGACGATCGCCCCGGGCTTGTCACGCCCGGGCGGCTGGAGGCATTGGCCCTGCCGGTGCTGCTGGTCGAGGGTGCAGACAGCCCGCCGGTGATCGCCGGCATCCAGCAGGCGCTGGCGGCACGCTTGCCACAGGCGCGGCGGGTCGTGGTGCCCGGCGCCGCGCATATGGTGCCGATCACCCATCCGGGCGAGGTGGCCGCCGCGATGGCGGATTTTCTCAGAACAGCTTGAGGAAG
>Ga0209053_1001441_pt1 | contig 11114 bp, 12 predicted proteins | sample EBPBio152010_DNA_FD_185864 | JGI IMG/M metagenome (GOLD analysis project Ga0209053, IMG submission 185864) | Wastewater treatment Type I Accumulibacter community from EBPR Bioreactor in Madison, WI, USA - Reactor 1_7/15/2010_ DNA (SPAdes)... | ecosystem: Engineered > Bioreactor > EBPR >... | reverse complement strand
GTCTCGTTCCCTGGGCCTTACTTCTGGGCGTCGGTGGGCTTGTGGCTGCCGGGCGCGTGTTCCGCGATGGGCCGGGATTCTGGGTCGATCTCGGCATGCTTCTCACGGGCTGCTATTTCATCGGCTGCTTCCTCGGGCATCTGTGGAAGGGGCGGCAGGCGGGGGAGACATCCCGGCCCGCCATGAAGGTCGAGCCGGTCATTGCTGAGCCAGCGCCGGCTCCTTTTCCGATCGCCGCGCCTGTCGCGACGAAGCCGAAGGAAGTGCCGGTCGAGCCGATGACGGCTAAGCCCCAGCCCATCGCTGCCGAGGCAATCGAGGAGGCTATCACGGGCTTGAGCCGCCCGCGCGATGGCAAGGCGGATGACCTCACGCAGATCTATGGCATTGATCCGGAAACGGAAACAAAGCTCAATGCCATGGGCCTCTACCATATCGACCAGATGGCCGTGCTCACGCCCGGGCAGCGGCGCTGGCTGTTCCGGCAACTTGGTTTCACCGGCCGCTTCCCCAGCTGGTGGTGGCGCTGGAAATACGATGCCGAGCAGCTTCTCGGCGGAAAATCGCAGCCGGCGACCGCCCCTGTTGCGCTTGCAAGCGCCCCGGTTGAGCCGGTTCATGCCGGCACGAAACCCATGGGGCTGGAGGCCGCGCGCGACGGCAAGGCGGATGACCTGAAGCGCATTCGCGGCATTGGCCCGCAGAATGAGGGCCGCCTCCATGCGCTCGGCATCTGGCATTTCGACCAGATTGCCGGGTGGAGCGCCGAGGAAGTGCAGTGGGTCGGCTCCTACCTTGCCTTTCCCGGGCGCATCGAGCGCGAGGATTGGGTGGGGCAGGCGAAGCTGCTGGCCACGGGCGCGGATACAGAATTCTCGAAGCGCGTCGCCAAGGGCCTCGTGCCCACCTCCGCCGATGATGGCGACAAGGGGCAGGACAACGTGGCGAAACTAGACAAGCCCGTGAAGCCTCCACCGAAAAAGAAGGGCTGATCCAACTCAGGCCGGATCGGCCATGGCCAGAAAATCGAGGATCGCCGCGATGGTCGGCTCATCCTCGAGCAAGGGCGCGTGGCCCTGCTTCGGTGCGATGTGCAACCGCGCGGGCTGGCCGAAATCACCCTCCTGATGCCGCGCGACCATGGCCTCCGCCGTCTGCTGCGACAGAAGATCAGAAAGTTCGCCGCGAATGAGCAGGAAGGGCACGGGCTTCAGCGCATCGAATTGCGGCCAGAGCGGCGGAATTGGCTTCTCAAGGTCGAGATTGGTCAGCGTGCGCATCAGGTTGGTGTCATAGCGCGGAATGAGCTGACCGTTTTCGGTCTTCCAGACGCGGCGGGCAAAAGCGAGCCAGCTCTCCTCGGTCTCCTCGGGGAAGGAGCCGCCGAACAGGTGCTTCAGCGTGATCACCGCCTGATCTTCCGAGCGGGGCGGTGGGATCTTCCCCACATAGGAGCGGATGCGCGCGAGGCCCTGCGCCTCGATGATCGCGCCGATATCGTTGAGCACCGCGCCCGCAAGAACGCCTGGCCGGGTGATGGCCGTGAGCATGGTGAGCAACCCGCCGCGCGATGTCCCGAGGAACAGGGCGCGCGGAATGCCCAAGGCCGTCAGCGTGGCATGCAGGTCTTCGAGTTCAACCATCAGGTCGTATTTCTGCCAGTCGCTGTCGAAATCCGAGAGGCCGCGCCCGCGATAATCGAAAGCGAGCACGCGCCGGCCTTGCTCGGCGGCGATGCGGCTGCCGATGAGATCGAAATCCATCGCGTTGCGCGTGAGGCCCGGCAGGCAGATCACCGGCAGGCGCGGCGAGTGACGGTTGCCCGTCTCAGCCACATGCAGGCGAAGCCCGTCGCCCGAGCGGAAGAACAGGCTCTGCCAGCCCGGCATGTCGGGATGCGGCGTTTCGGCATCAGAAGGCATCGGCATGGGCTCTCCCGCAGGCGGTTCTCTCCCGGTTTTATCGGCAGCGGTTGACGCGGCAAGCGTTTTCCGATGAAACCGAGGCCCGGCCGGGCATAAGATCCGGCATTCGACATGGACCCTCGCGATGACTGCTCCCGCCAATGCCTCCCGTTTCCGCGGTTCGTTCACGGCTCTGGTGACGCCCTTCAAAGACGGCGCGCTGGATGAGGCAGCTTTCCGCGATCATGTGTCGTGGCAGATCAGCGAGGGCACCAACGGCCTCGTGCCGGTGGGCACCACGGGTGAGAGCCCCACGCTCTCCCATGCCGAGCACAAGCAGGTGGTCGAATGGTGCATCGCCGAGGCGAAAGGCCGCGTGCCGGTGATCGCGGGCGCAGGCTCCAACAACACGCGGGAGGCGGTGGATCTTGCGGTGCATGCCGACAAGGCGGGCGCCGATGCGCTGCTCGTCGTCACGCCCTATTACAATCGCCCCACGCAGGAAGGGCTCTACCAGCACTTCAAGGCCGTGAACGATGCCGTGGGCATCCCGATCTTCATCTACAACATTCCACCGCGCTCGGTGGTGGATATGTCGAACGAGACGATGGCGCGGCTCTTTGAGCTGAAGAACATCGCCGGCGTGAAAGATGCGACCGGTAATGTCGCGCGCGTTTCCCAGCAGCGCCATATCGTGGGCAAGGATTTCATCCAGCTCTCGGGCGAGGACATGACGGCGCTCGCCTATAACGCCGCTGGCGGCCATGGCTGCATCTCGGTGGTTTCCAACGTCGCGCCGCGCCTTTGCGCGGAAATGCAGGCGCTGAGCCTCAAGGGTGATTTCGTTGGCGCGCTCGCCGTGCAGGATCGCCTCGTGCCGCTGCATGATGCAGTCTTCAAGGAGCCGGGCCTTGCCGGCGCGAAGCACGCGCTGAAGCTTCTCGGCCGCATGAACGAGGAAATCCGCCTGCCGATGATGCCGGTAGCGCAGGAAGCGACGAAAGCAGCCCTGCGCGCCGCGCTCCAGCATGCCGGCCTGATGAACTGAGAGCCATCGAGGGTCAGCGAAAGCCATGTACGAGCCCGCGCATTTCCGGGTCGAGGATCGCGCGACACTCTTCGATGTGATCCGCGCGCATCCGCTGGCCCAGCTGATCACGGCGGGGCCGGGCGGGCTGATGGCGAACCCCATCCCCTTCGTGCTGACCGGTGAGCCGGGCCGCGAGGTTCTGCGCGCGCATCTCGCGCGGCCCAATCCGCAATGGCAGGAAATGAAGGCCGGGGCCGAGCCGCTCGTGCTGTTCCAGAGCGTCGAGCATTACGTCTCGCCGAGTTGGTATGCCACCAAGGCCGAGACCCACAAGGTCGTGCCCACCTGGAACTACATCGTGGTGCAGGTGAGGGGGCCCGCCAGGGTGGATGACAGCCGCGACTGGCTCCACAGCCAGATCGATCAACTCACGCAGCAGCATGAAGGCACCCGCGCCGAGCCATGGTCCGTGAATGACGCGCCGGAACCCTTCATTGAAGCGCAGATGCGGGGGATCGTGGGCGTGGAAATCGCGATCCGCGAAATCACCGGCAAGTTCAAGCTGAGCCAGAACCGGAAGGTCGAGGACCAGCAGGGCGTCGTCGCGGGGTTGGCGGCGGATGGCGATGCGCAGGCCGAGACTATGCGCGCGCTCATCGCGGCGCATCTTGCGCGCGCGGGCGCTTGAGCCCACATACGAAGCATGACCGACAATCCCCGCTTCAAGATCGCGGCCGATAACCGCAAGGCCCGCTACAATTTCGAGATCGTCGACGCGATCGAGGCCGGGCTCGTGCTCACGGGCACCGAGGTGAAGGCCCTGCGCGGCGGCAAGGCGACCATTGCCGAGAGCTACGCCACGATTGAAAACGGCGAGCTGATGCTCATCAATTCCTATATTCCGGAATATTTGCAGGCTAATCGCTTCAATCACGAGCCGAAACGCCCACGCAAGCTGCTCGCGAGCAAGAAGCAGATTGCCCGCTTCGCCCAAGCCATCGAGCGCGAGGGCATGACGCTCATTCCGCTGAAGGTCTATTTCAACGAAAAGGGCCGTGCGAAAATCGAGGTCGCCATCGCACGCGGCAAGAAGCTGCACGACAAGCGCGAAAGCGAGAAGGAACGCGACTGGAAGCGCGAGCAGGGCCGCCTGCTAAGGGATCGCGGCTAGGCGATCAGCGTTCTGATCCGTCGGAACACATCCCGGAACATGGCTTCTGTCAGCACGCCGGTATTCGTGTTGTAGCGCGAGCAATGATAGCTCGAAACGAGCATTACGCGACCCAGCGCCGCCTCGCCACCATGTTTGAACGGCACGCGCGAAGGCTTCTCACCGAAGGCACGCACGGTGCTCTGATGCGCGATTTGCCCCAGCACGAGGATGACCTTGAGACGCGGCATTTCGGCGATCACGCTTTCCAGAAACGGCCGGCATTGCGCGATTTCCGCCGTCTCCGGCTTGTTCTGTGGCGGCACGCAGCGCACCGCATTGGTGATGCGACAATCCTGCAGGGTGAGCCCGTCATCGGGGCGTGCGAGAAATTCGCCGGTCGCAAAGCCGAAATCGATCAGGGTCGAATAAAGCAGATCGCCCGCATAATCCCCGGTGAAAGGACGGCCCGTGGCATTGGCACCGCGCAAACCCGGCGCGAGGCCCACGATGAGCAACCGCGCATCCGCCGCCCCGAAACTGGGGACCGGAGCATTGTGCCAGCCCGGCTCGCGGCCACGCCACTCGTCGCGAAACGCGGCGAGGCGCGGGCAGAGCGGGCAATCGCGAGAGGGTTCGCTCACTCGTCGTCGCGGTCACGCAAGGGGCGCGACGGGCGTTCGATGAAGGACGGCATGCTGCTACGGCCTTCGGCCATGCCGGGGCCGCGCGGCTCGCGCGGCGGGCGCTGGGCGGGGTCGCGCCCGATCTTCGATTGAAGCTCCGCGAGATCCACGAACTGGTCGGCCTGGCGGCGCAAATCGTCGGCGATCATCGGCGGCTGGGTCTGGATGGTCGAGACCACCGAGACGCGCACGCCCTTGCGCTGCATCGCCTCCACGAGGCTGCGGAAATCGCCGTCGCCGGAAAAGAGCACCATGTGGGTGATGAAGGGCGCAAGCTCCATCGCATCGACGGCAAGCTCGATATCCATGTTGCCCTTCACCTTGCGGCGCCCTTGCGCGTCGGTGAATTCCTTCACCGGCTTGGTGACCACGGTGTAGCCGTTATAGTCGAGCCAATCGATGAGGGGGCGAATGGAGGAATATTCCTGATCTTCGACCAACGCCGTGTAATAAAACGCGCGTACGAGGTAGCCGCGCGAGCCATATTCTTTCAGCAGTTGGCGGTAATCGATGTCAAAGCCAAGGCTTTTCGATGTCGCGTAGAGATTCGCGCCATCAATAAAGAGAGCGATGCGTTCCATGGTCGTAACGGTTCCATCAAAGGTGATCGTGTTGAAAAGACGATCTTCGGCAACATCTGGAATGTGACGCAATTGATCCGGTTGGTCCATTGCGTGTATGCAAATTTCTGCGCACACTACGGAAAAGTAGTGAGGCGGCTAAATCAAGGCGGGGTTCCAGCGTTCTCTGCACTGCTCCGGCTTGCAGGCCCGCCCGGAAGCGTGTATGCGCATCACCTCCTTCGAAATTCAAGCCTTAAGGAGCGTGTCTTTCATGGCTCGCGTCACCGTCGAAGATTGCGTCGACAAGGTTGAGAACCGCTTTGAGCTCGTGCTGCTCGCCAGCCACCGTGCTCGCATGCTCGCCAACGGCTCCAACCCGCTGGTTGCGCGCGACCGCGATAAAAATCCGGTGGTCGCCCTGCGCGAGATCGCCGAGGAGCGCCTGTCGCCGGGCGACCTGAAGGAAGAGTTCATCCACTCGCTGCAGAAATATGTCGAGGTGGACGAGCCCGAAGCCGAGGCCGTGCCGCGCCTTCCGGCGCCGGGTGTTGGCTTCCAGCCTGCTGCCGCTTCGTCCGAGGATGATTCCGCGGTGGAATTTGATCGCATGTCGGAAGAAGACCTGCTCCGCGGCCTCGATGGCCTCGTTGCTCCGACCGAGCAGGACGACGACGAATAATCCGGCACTTCGCCGTTGCACGGCGGAAATCCCGTTGTCATATTGGAAAGGGCGTCGCGTTTCGCGCCGCCCTTTTTTGATTCCCCGAGCGCGTTCCGTCGCGTGAGCCAAAGGACGGGCAAGACAGCCGGCCATGATGCGGCAGTACGAACTCGTCGAGCGAGTGAAGCGCTACAATCCGCGTGCGGATGAGGACCTGCTCAACCGGGCCTATGTCTATGCCATGAAGGCACATGGCTCGCAGAAGCGTGCTTCGGGCGACCCCTATTTCTCGCATCCCCTCGAAGTCGCGGCGATCCTTACCGAATTGCGCGTGGATGACGAGACCATCGCCGCCGCGATGCTCCACGACACGATCGAGGATACCGAGACCACCCGCACCGATATCGAAAGCCGCTTCGGCGCGGATATCGCGACGCTGGTCGAGGGGCTGACCAAGATCAAGAAGCTTGATCTGGTGTCGAAAAAGGCCGCACAGGCCGAAAACCTGCGCAAGATGCTGCTGGCTGTGGCGGAAGATGCGCGCGTTCTGTTGGTGAAGCTCGCCGATCGCCTGCACAACATGCGCACCCTGCATTACGTGCCGCCGGACAAGCGCGCGCGCATCGCCGAGGAAACGCTGGAAATCTACGCGCCGCTGGCCGGTCGCATCGGCATGCAGGAAATGCGCGAGGAACTGGAGGATATCTGCTTCCACGTTCTCATGCCCGATGCCGCCGCGATGGTGATGCAGCGGCTGGATGCGTTCCGTTCGCGTTCCGGGCCGATCATCGCCTTCATCGAGAATGACCTGCGCGAGAAGCTCGCCGCCAATGGCATTCAGGGCGATGTGAAGGGGCGCGAGAAGCGGCCCTATTCCATCTGGCGGAAGATGGAGCGAAAGAGCGTCTCCTTCGAGCAATTGCCGGATATTCTCGGCTTCCGGGTGATGGTCGGCAACATCCCCGATTGCTATCGGGTGCTCGGCATTGTCCACAACGCCTGGCCCTTCGTGCCCGGGCGCTTCAAGGATTACATCTCGACGCCGAAGCAGAACGATTACCGCTCGATCCACACCACCGTGGTCGGCCCGAAGCACCAGCGTGTGGAACTGCAGATCCGCACGCAGGCCATGGACGAGATCGCCGAATACGGCATCGCCGCGCATGCGCTCTACAAGGATCAGACCGTGGCCGAGCGCGACGCCGTGCTGGGCAAGGAGGCGCGCGCCTATAACTGGCTGCGCCGCACCATCGAAACCTTGGCCGAGGGCGACAACCCCGAGGAGTTCCTCGAGCACACCAAGCTCGAACTCTTCCATGATCAGGTCTTCTGCTTCACGCCGAAGGGCTTGCTCATCACGCTGCCGCGCGGCGCCAGCCCCATCGATTTCGCCTATGCCGTGCATACCGATGTGGGCAACCACGCGGTGGGCTGCCGCATCAACGGTCGCAATGCGCCGCTGACGAGCGAACTCCGCAACGGCGATGAGGTTGAAATCCTCACCTCCGAGGCGCAGGTGCCGCCCCCGGCATGGGAGAGCCTCGTCGTCACGGGCAAAGCGCGCTCCTCCATCCGTCGCGCCACGCGCGAAGCCGTGCGCAAGCAGTTCGCCGGCCTTGGCCGCCGCATCATCGAGCGCGCCTTCGAGCGCATGGGCAAGCCGCAGACCGAGGAAAAGCTCGCTTCCGTGGTGCCGCGCCTCGCGCGCCCAAGCCTTGAAGATGTTTACGCCGCTGTGGGGCGCGGCGAACTCCATTCCGGCGATGTCGTGAAGGCCGTCTTCCCCGATTTCAAGGAGGAGACACCGAAAACCGCCGCGGGCCCCAACGGCGCGGGCTGGTTCGGCGTGCAGGGCGCCGATGAGGTGAAGTTCAAGGTGCCCGGGCAGGAAGGCGCCGGCGGCGCATTGCCCATCCGTGGCCTCTCGGATGACCTGCCCGTGCGTTTCGCGCCGGGTGGCGGGCCGGTGCCGGGCGAGCGGATTGTAGGCATTCTCACGTCGGGCGAGGGGATCACCATCTACCCCATCCAGTCGCCAAGCCTCTCGGCCTTCGACGAGGAGCCTTGGCGCTGGTTGGATGTGCGCTGGGATGTGGAGGAGGGCGAGCGCCGTCGCTACCCTGCGCGGCTTGTCGTCTCGGTCATCAACGAACCGGGCAGCCTCGCGGAGGTGGCCCGCGTGATGGCGGAAACCGACGCCAATATCGACAACATCGAGATGCGCGCGAAAACCAAGGATTTCCGCGAGATGCTCTTCGATATCGAGGTCTGGAACATCAAGCACCTCACCACGATTATGACCGACCTCAAGGCCAAGCCGATGATCGCGAATGTCGAACGGGTGCTGGGCTGATGAGCCGCTTTTCGCCGCTTCCGCCGGATATTCATCTGAGCCAGACGGGGCTTGAAACGCTGTGCGCGATGATCGCGGGGCATCTGCCTGGGCCGCCGATTGCCGAGACGCTGAATTTCAGCCTCACGGAAGCGGAATGCGGTCGTGTGGTTTTCACGGGCGACCCGCAGGAGAATGCGCTGAACCCGCAGGGCACGGTGCATGGCGGCTGGACCGCGACGATCCTCGATTCGGCGCTCGCCTGCGCGGTGCATTCCACTTTGGCCATTGGCGAGCGTTACACCTCGGTCGAGATGAAGGTGAGTTTCCTCCGGCCTATCCTTCTGGGGCGCACCGGGCCGTTGCGCTGCGAGGCGCAGGTGATCAATCGCGGCCGCACGCTGGCCTTGAGCGATGCGCGTCTTGTCGATTCCGCCGGCAAGGTTTACGCCCACGGCACGGAAACCTGCATGATCTTCCCGAAGGAGGGGCCGGGCGCATGATGAGAGACGAAATCCTGGCGGAATTCCGCGCGGCTGGTGCCTTGCTGGAGGGGCATTTCATCCTGTCTTCCGGCCGCCGCTCGTCGGTGTTCATTCAGAAATTCCGCGTGTTCGAGCATCCGGGCCGCACCGAGAAACTCTGCCGCGCGTTGGCCGAGAAGCTCACGGCCACCTTCGGCAAGGTGGATGTGGTTGTGGCCCCTGCCATCGGCGGCATTGTGCCGGGCTACGAGATCGCCCGCGCGCTGGGCGCCCGCTCCATCTTTGTTGAGCGCGAGGACGGCGTGTTCCAGCTCCGTCGCGGCTTCGAGATCCGTGAGGGCGAGCGCGTGGTCGTGGTCGAGGATATCGTGACGACTGGCCTCTCGGTGCGCGAATGCCTGAATTCGCTGGGCGACCAGCCCGGCAAGATCCTCGGCGTCGCCTGTCTCATTGACCGTTCGGGTGGCAAGGCCGATGTCGGCGCGCCGCTGGTCTCGCTCTGCGAATATGCCGTGCCGGATTACGATCCGCGCGAATTGCCGCCGGAACTGGCCAGCATTCCGCCGATCAAGCCGGGTTCGCGCAGCATTCAGGGGGCAAAGGCCGGATGAGCGCGAAACTCCGCCTCGGGGTGAATATCGATCACGTCGCAACCGTGCGGAATGCGCGCGGCGGCGCACGGCCTGATCCGGTGCGCGCGGCACTTCTGGCCATCGAATCCGGGGCGGATGGCATCACCGCGCATCTGCGCGAGGATCGCCGGCACATCCGCGATGCCGATATCGCGCGCCTCAAGGCCGAGATTTCAAAGCCGCTGAATTTCGAGATGGCCGTCACCGACGAGATGCTGGCGATCGCCGCGCGCACGCGTCCACATGCCTGCTGCCTCGTGCCGGAAAAGCGCGAGGAGCGCACCACGGAAGGCGGGCTGGATGTGCAGGGCCAGAAGGCCGCGCTCATCCCGGCGATTGCTAAGCTGAAGGCCGCGGGCTCCCGCATCTCGCTCTTCATCGAGCCGGATGAGGCACCGATCCGCCTTTCGAAGGAACTCGGCGCGGATATCGTGGAATTGCATACCGGCACCTGGTGCCATGCGGTGGAAGCCGGCGATGCCACGAAGGCCGAAGCCGAATTCCAGCGCCTGAAGGCTGGTGCGGCTTTCGGGGCTTCCATTGGCCTTGAGATGCATGCGGGCCACGGCCTCGACTACGAGACCGCAGAAAAGCTCGCGACCGTGCCGGAATTCGTGGAATTCAACATCGGGCATTTCATCATTGGCGAGGCGATTTTCGTCGGCCTTCCCGAGGCGATCCGCCAGATGCGGGCGGCCATGGATCGCGGTGTGGCGAAGCGCGCATGATCATCGGGATCGGCTCCGATCTCTGCCGCATCGACCGCATCGAGGAGACGCTGAACCGTTTTGGCGAGCGTTTCATCAACCGCGTCTTCACGGAAACCGAGCGCAACCGCTCCGAGCGCCGGGCCGAACGCGTGGCAAGCTATGCCAAGCGCTTTGCCGCCAAGGAGGCGATGTCGAAAGCGCTCGGTACGGGCCTGCGCATGGGCATCGCCTGGCGCGATATGGGCGTGGTGAACGAGCCTTCGGGCCGGCCGACCATGGTGCTCGCGGGGAAAGCAGCCGAGCGCCTGAAGAGCATCACGCCGCCGGGGCATCGTGCCGTCATCCACCTGACCATCACCGATGATGATCCCTATGCGCTAGCTGTCGTGGTGATCGAGGCTTTGCCGGAAACAGGGTGAACCGCCCCGTTCCAGCCGCATTGCCCTTGCAGAAACGCGGCTGTATATCCCCTTGCACGTTTGAATCCCCCGAGGAAATCCCCGCATGACCAACGAGACGCCGGGCCAGCCCGCGAAAGCCCAATCGGGCGGCTGGGGCGAAACGATCCGCGTGATTGTGGAAGCCCTGCTGATCGCCGTGGTCATCCGCACGCTGCTGTTCCAGCCGTTTTCGATTCCCTCCGGTTCGCTCATTCCCACGCTTCTCATCGGGGATTATCTCTTCGTCTCGAAATACAGCTACGGCTATTCGAAGCATTCTTTCCCGTTTTCGGCGGCCCCCTTCTCGGGCCGGATCTGGGCCGGTGAGCCCACGCGCGGCGATATTGCCGTGTTCAAGCTGCCGAAGGACAACGAGACCGATTACATCAAGCGGGTGATTGGCCTGCCGGGCGACCGGGTGCAGGTGCTGGATGGTCGCCTGCGCATCAACGGCCAGCCGGTGCAGAAGGTGGCGGATGGCGTGGTGGAAGATCGCGACGCCTTCGGGCGCGTGGCGCGTG
>Ga0209053_1001440_pt1 | contig 11125 bp, 11 predicted proteins | sample EBPBio152010_DNA_FD_185864 | JGI IMG/M metagenome (GOLD analysis project Ga0209053, IMG submission 185864) | Wastewater treatment Type I Accumulibacter community from EBPR Bioreactor in Madison, WI, USA - Reactor 1_7/15/2010_ DNA (SPAdes)... | ecosystem: Engineered > Bioreactor > EBPR >... | reverse complement strand
GGCTGCATCGAGATGGTCCGTCAGCATGTGCCAGCCCATGAGATAAAGCGCGGTTTCGGGCCGCCCCAGCGCCCGCTGAACCGCCTGCGCGGCATTGCCGTCGCGATCCTCCGGGTAGAGCTTGAGGTAGAACCGCCCGAGATTGACATTGCCGGAGAAAAGCCCGCGCAACATGGCGGTGAACGGCGGAACGGCCTTCAGAGCCAGACGCCATGCGCTGGCATCCGGCGCAGGACCTTGGCCAAGGCCACCGCAGAGCGTGGCGTGGAGCACGCTGCGACGCCTCGTTTCCATCGCCCATGCCAGCTTCGCGGCGATGGGGCTCACGCGCAATTCTGCCTCAAGCGCCTGAAAGGCTGGCGAGGCGGATAGCGCCTCCCACGAGACGGGAATCACGAGAGACCAGCGCATGGCATGAAGGCCCATCGCATAGCCGCGTGCCGCATCCTCACGGATGACATCGGGATGATCTGGTGCCGCCAGCGGCAGATGCGCACGAGCGTAGGCGTCATCGAAGCGCAAGGCTGATCCGGGCGGAAGCGGCGTTTCGGAGGCGCGATAGCCGAGGTTTTCATCAGTCACGAAAGGCATGGGGAAGCTCCGCCGTCAGCCATGCGCAAAATGCGGGCGACGTGGCTGACGTATCGCCTTTCCGGTTGCGAAATCATGTTCTCCCTTCGGGCCTGTTTTCTGCGCATGCCTGCCGGCGAAAAACCGGTTTCCACTTTTTCGCGGCATGCTCTAAGGAGCCGCCAGCGGGACTTGCGAAAAGCCATCCGGAGGAATTGGACTCATGACTTTGATTGTAGATGTGATTGCACGCGAGATCCTCGACAGCCGCGGCAACCCGACCGTTGAGGTCGATGTCGTGCTGGAAGATGGTTCGCTTGGCCGCGCGGCGGTCCCCTCGGGTGCCTCCACGGGCGCGCATGAGGCGGTGGAACTGCGCGATGGCGGCTCCCGCTATCTCGGCAAGGGCGTGACCAAGGCGGTCGAGAACGTTCTCACCGAAATCTCCGATGCGATCACCGGCATGGATGCCGAGGATCAGGTCTCCATCGACCACGAAATGCTGAAACTCGATGGCACGCCGAACAAGTCCCGCCTCGGGGCGAATGCCATTCTCGGCGTGAGCCTCGCAGTAGCGAAGGCGGCGGCGGAATCGCGCGGCCTGCCGCTTTACCGGTATGTCGGCGGGGCCAATGCCCGCGTCTTGCCCGTGCCGATGATGAACATCGTCAATGGCGGCGCGCATGCGGACAACCCCATCGACTTCCAGGAATTCATGATCATGCCGATCGGCGCGTCCTCGTTCGCCGAGGGCCTGCGCATGGGCGCGGAAGTGTTCCACACGCTGAAGAAGGCGCTGAAGGACAAGGGCCACAACACCAATGTGGGCGATGAGGGCGGCTTCGCGCCGAACCTCAAGAGCGCCGAAGCCGCGCTCGATTTCGTGATGTCCGCAATCGAGAAGGCCGGTTTCAAGCCGGGCCGCGACGGCGACATGGCGATCGCGCTGGATTGCGCCTCGACCGAGTTCTTCAAGGATGGCGTGTACGATTACCACGGCGAGAAGAAGAAGCGCGATATCAAGGCGCAGGTGAAGTACCTCGAGAAGCTCGTCGCCGATTATCCCATCGTCTCCATTGAGGATGGCATGGCCGAGGACGATTGGGAGGGCTGGAAGCTCCTGACCGATCGCATCGGCTCGAAGTGCCAGCTCGTGGGCGATGATCTCTTCGTCACCAATGTCACGCGCCTGTCGCAGGGCATCAAGACGCAGACCGGCAACTCGATCCTCGTGAAAGTGAACCAGATCGGCTCGCTGACAGAAACGCTCAACGCGGTCGAGATGGCGCAGCGTGCAGGGTATACCGCCGTGATGAGCCATCGTTCGGGCGAGACGGAAGATTCCACCATCGCCGATCTCGCGGTCGCCACGAATTGCGGGCAGATCAAGACCGGCTCGCTCGCGCGTTCCGATCGCACCGCGAAGTATAACCAGCTCCTGCGCATCGAGCAGGAACTGGGCGACATGGCGCTCTATGCCGGCCGCGCGGCGCTGAAGGCTCTGGCCTGATCGCATGAACCTCAGTCCGCGTGCCCTCGCGGCGCTGGCAATGATCGGTGCCATGGTGATCTATGGCACCAACTTCGCCATCTCGCGCCATGCGGTGCTGAACGGCTTTACCGTTCTCGACATGACGGCCCTGCGCTTTGGCGTGGCGGCCGTCGTTCTGTTTCCGCTCTTCCTCAAGGCCGGCGGCTTCAGGGATTGCGCCGGGATCGGCTGGGGCAGGGGGCTGATCCTCACGCTCTCTTCCGGCCTGCCGATGACCCTGCTGATGATGCAGGGGCTCTCGCTCTCGCCCGCCGCGCATGGCGCTTCCATCGGTCCCGGCACCGTGACGGTGATCGGCGCGCTGGGCGGCTGGATGATCTTCGGGGTCAATCCGGGCAAGCGCGGCCTCATGGGCATCGCGGTTGTGGTGGGCGGCCTTGCGCTGATTGCGCTGGCGGCGACCACCTCCGGCGCGCGCAATGTGCTGCTGGGCGATCTGTGCTTCTTCGGCGTGGGCCTGCTCTGGGGCGGCTATCCGCTGCTGCTGCAATTGTGGAAGGTGGATGCCCTGCGCGCCACCGCCGTGCTTGCTGTGCTCTCGGCCCTAGTTTTCTGGCCGTGGTATCTCTTCAACGGGGCGGAGCGCCTGCTCGCCCTGCCGCTGGCGGAGGTGGCGTTCCACGGCTTTAATCAAGGCATCCTGAACATGATCATTGGCCTGTGGATGTGGGGCCATGCGGTAAAGCTCGTGGGCGCGGCCGAATCGGGGAAATATCCCCCGCTCATCCCCGTGATCGGCACCATTTCCGCCATTCCGCTGCTGGGTGAATGGCCAGGCGCGGTGCAATGGGCGGGTATCGGGCTGATTGTCGCAGGCCTCGCGATCACCAGCCGGCGAGCCGCCTGACTTCCACGCTTCCTTAACGCTGATCGGCGATCATCCGCGCATGATCGTCAACACGCGCCGCCGCCGTATCCTCGCCCTCGTGGCTTTCCACAGCTTGGCGTGGAGCGCGAGTGCATATTTCCTGCATTCCGCGCAGACCGGCGATCGCGGCCTTGCGGCCAAGCGAGAGGCGAAGATCCGCACCGAGGAGATCGGGCGGGAAATTGCGGAGATGCGGGCCGAAAAGCAGGCTTGGGAACGACGTGTGAGCCAGCTTTCGAACGAGAAGGTGGATCGCGACCTCATCGACGAGCGCAATCGCGCCATGCTCAACGTGGTGCATCGCAGTGACGTAGTGATCCTGCTCAACCGCTAGCGTTCTGCTTTGCCGGCCATGCGCCTAGCGCAGAACTCGGCCTTTGCTTCATCCAGCATTCATTGTGCGACGCACAAAAGCGGCCATTTCGTGGCAAGCCATGCGCATGCGGCATAGGTCTCTTTCCTGCGAAAAGCTTCTGGCGCTCCTGCGTTTGTGGCACTACGCTCTACGCCTAAAGTAGGCAATTCGAAGCAGGCGGTCCGGCCCACAAGAACGTCGCCGAAACTTCGAGGGAAGCGAAACGTCACCAACCCCGCTGTCGCGGGGAGAGGATGCGAGGGGAGAAGATGGCAAGCAACGGAGCCCAGATCGCGGGCAACGCCAGCAAAGGCGCGCCTGCTCCGGCGAAGAAAGCGGCAAAAGCCGCGACGGCGAAACCCGCCGGCGGGCCGAAGCCCTTCACGAAGGATGAAGATCTCCGCGCCTATCGCGACATGCTTCTCATCCGCCGCTTCGAGGAAAAGGCCGGCCAGCTCTACGGCATGGGCCTCATCGGCGGTTTCTGCCACCTCTATATCGGCCAGGAAGCGGTCGTTGTCGGCATGCAGATGGCGACGATCCCGGGCGATCAGGTCATCACCGGCTACCGGGATCATGGGCATATGCTCGCCTGCGGCATGGAAGCGAACGGCGTGATGGCCGAGCTGACCGGCCGCAAGGGCGGCTATTCGCGCGGCAAGGGCGGCTCGATGCACATGTTCAGCCGCGAGAAGCATTTCTATGGCGGCCACGGCATCGTCGGCGCGCAGGTCGCGCTCGGCACGGGCCTCGCATTCGCGAACCGCTACACCTCGAATGGCAATGTCAGCCTCGCCTATTTCGGTGATGGCGCGGCCAACCAGGGCCAGGTCTACGAGAGCTTCAACATGGCAGAGCTGTGGAGCCTGCCGGTCGTCTACATCATCGAGAACAACCGCTATGCCATGGGCACCGCGGTGTCCCGCGCCTCGGCGCAGCAGGATTTCTCGAAGCGCGGCGTCTCCTTCAACATCCCCGGCGAGCAGGTGGATGGCATGGATGTGCAGGCCGTGCGCGAGGCTGGCCTGCGCGCCATCGAGCATGCCCGCTCCGGCAAGGGGCCGTATATCCTCGAAATGCAGACCTATCGCTATCGCGGCCACTCCATGTCGGACCCGGCGAAGTATCGCTCCAAGGACGAAGTGGAGAAGATGCGCAACGAGCACGACCCGATCGAGCAGGTGCGCAGCCGTCTCCTCGGCAAGCACAAGGTCTCGGAAGACGAGATCAAGACCATCGATGCCGAGGTCCGCAAGATCGTGAACGAAAGCGCGGAATTCGCGACCGTTGATCCCGAGCCGGATGTCTCCGAGCTCTGGACCGACATCCTGAAGTAATCCCGCCCCGGTTTTCTCGCGCAGACGGAACAGCATTCCATGCCGATCGACATTCTCATGCCCGCGCTCTCGCCCACGATGGAGAGCGGAACCCTCGCCAAATGGATCAAGAAAGAGGGTGACAAGATCAAAGCCGGCGACGTGATCGCCGAAATCGAGACCGACAAGGCCACGATGGAAGTGGAAGCGGTCGATGAAGGTATTCTCGCCAAGATCCTCGTGCCGAACGGCACCGAGAACGTGGCGGTGAACACCAAGATCGCGATCATCGCCGGTGAAGGCGAGGATGCGAGCGCTGCGGCTTCGGCCCCGGCCGCTGCGGCCCCGGCTCCGGTCGCGGCACCCACTGCCGCTCCGGCCCCGACCGTTCCCGCGGCACCGAAAACCGAAATCCCGGCCTATGATGCCGGCTCGGAAGTGCCCGCGGGCGCCGAGATGGTGAAGATGACCGTGCGCGAAGCCCTGCGCGACGCCATGGCCGAGGAAATGCGCCGCGATGACAAAGTCTTCGTCATGGGTGAGGAGGTCGCGGAATATCAGGGCGCCTACAAGGTGACCCAAGGCCTCCTGCAGGAATTCGGCGCCCGCCGCGTGATCGATACCCCGATCACCGAGCATGGCTTCGCGGGCGTTGGCGTCGGTGCGGCGATGACGGGCCTGCGCCCCATCGTCGAGTTCATGACCTTCAACTTCGCGATGCAGGCCATCGACCACATCATCAACTCGGCCGCGAAGACGCTCTACATGTCGGGCGGCCAGCTCGGCTGCCCCATCGTGTTCCGTGGCCCGAACGGTGCGGCCGCGCGCGTCGCTGCCCAGCACAGCCAGGATTATGCGGCCTGGTACAGCCAGATCCCCGGCCTCAAGGTGATCCAGCCCTACACCGCCGCGGATGCGAAGGGCCTGTTGAAGGCCGCCATCCGCGACGAGAACCCGATCATCTTCCTTGAGAACGAGATCCTCTACGGCCAGTCCTTCGATGTGCCGAAGGTGGATGACTGGGTGCTGCCGATCGGCAAGGCCCGCGTCGCCCGCAGCGGCAAGCACGTCACGCTCGTCTCCTTCGGCATCGGCATGACCTACGCCATGAAGGCGGCGGATGCGCTGGCCGGCGAGGGCATCGAGGCGGAAGTCATCGATCTGCGCACCATCCGCCCGATGGATATCGCGACGGTCATCCGCTCCATCCAGAAGACCAATCGCTGCGTCGCCATCGAAGAGGGCTGGCCGCAATCGGGCGTGTGCTCGGAAATCGGCATGCGCATCATGGAAGAGGCCTTCGATTACCTCGATGCGCCGGTCATCCGCGTCACCGGCAAGGACGTGCCGATGCCCTACGCCGCGAACCTCGAGAAGCTCGCGCTTCCCACGGTGGCGGATGTCGTCGCGGCGGCCAAAGCCGTGCTGTATCGCTGAGCATCAGGATCGGGGAGAAAATCCATGCCCATCAACATCCTGATGCCCGCCCTCTCGCCCACGATGGAAAAGGGCAACCTCGCCAAGTGGCTGAAAAAAGAGGGCGATGCGATCAAATCCGGCGATGTCATCGCCGAGATCGAAACCGACAAGGCCACGATGGAAGTCGAGGCGGTCGATGAAGGCATTCTCGCGAAGATCGTCGTTCCGGCGGGCTCGCAGGACGTGCCGGTGAACCAGCTCATCGCGCTCATCGCGGGTGAGGGCGAGGACGCGAAGGCCGTCGCGGCGGGTGGCGGGGCGGCGGCAGCTGCACCGGTTCCCGCGGCTGCCGTGGCAGCTCCCGCTGCTGCGGCTCCCGCTGCTGCCCCGGCTCCGGTGGCTGCAACTGCTTCCGCTCCGGCCGCTTCGGGTTCGCGTGTTTTCGCGTCTCCGCTGGCCAAGCGCATCGCCAAGGAAGCGGGCATCGATCTCGCCGTCGTGAAGGGCTCCGGCCCGCATGGCCGCGTGGTGATGGCCGACGTGGAAGCTGCCAAGTCCGGCGGCGCCAAGATTATCCCCATGCCCGGCGCGGCGGCGCCCGCTGCTGCTCCCGCCCCGGCGGCAATGGCCACCGGCCCCTCGGCCGATGCGGTCAAGAAGCTCTTCGCGGAAGGCTCCTACGAGGAAGTGCCGCACGACAACATGCGCAAGACCATCGCGCGCCGCCTCCTGGAATCGAAGCAGACTGTTCCGCATTTCTACGTGACGGTCGATTGCGAACTCGATGCGCTGCTGGCCCTGCGCGAGCAGATCAACAAGGCCGCCCCCGTGAAGGACGGCAAGCCCGCCTATAAGCTCTCGGTCAATGACATGGTCATCAAGGCCATGGCGATGGCGCTGAAGGCCGTGCCGGATGCGAACGTCTCCTGGACCGACAACGCCATGCTGAAGCACAAGCATGCCGATGTGGGCGTGGCGGTGTCGATCCCCGGCGGCCTCATCACGCCGGTCATCCGCGATGCCTGCCACAAGACGCTCTCCGCCATCTCCAACGAGATGAAGGACCTCGCGGCGCGTGCGAAGGCCCGCAAGCTGAAGCCCGAGGAATATCAGGGCGGTACGACGGCGGTTTCCAATCTCGGCATGTTCGGGGTGAAGGATTTCGCAGCCATCGTGAACCCGCCGCATGCGACTATCCTCGCGGTGGGCGCGGGCGAGCAGCGCCCGGTCGTGAAGAATGGCCAGCTTGCCATTGCCACCGTGATGTCCGTCACGCTCTCCACCGACCATCGCGCGGTGGATGGCGCGCTCGGTGCGGAGCTGATGGCCGCCTTCAAGGGCTATATCGAGAACCCGATGGGGATGCTGGTCTGATCGCGGGCAGGGCGGTTTTTCCATGAAAACCATCCTCGCCTATGGCGACAGCATCACCTGGGGCTCGGACCCGACGCGGGGTGGCGCACGCCACTCCGTGTCGCATCGCTGGCCGGATGTGCTGGCGGGCGAACTCGGGGCTGGCTTCACGGTGATCGCCGAGGGCCTGCGCGGTCGCACCACGGCTTACGACGAGCATTGCGCGGATTGCGATCGCAACGGCGCGCGGTTCCTGCCGACGGCGCTTTATACCCATGCGCCGATCGATCTGGTGATTCTCGCGCTCGGCACGAATGATCTGAAACCCGCTGTCGCCGGGCCTGCTGCCGCCGCGATGCTCGGCCTGCGCCGCTGCATCGAGATCGTGCAGCGCCATGCGCATCGGGTGCCGGGGGCAGGGCAGGCCAAGGTGTTGGTGGTTTCCCCGCCGCGCATCGTTGAAACGCCGGACGCTTTCTATTCCGACATGTTTGCCGGGGCGATTGCGGAAAGTGCGAAGATGGCCGGGTTTTATGCCGCTCTGGCGAAGGAACTGGGCTGCGGCTTTTTCGATGCGAGCGCGGTTGCTTCGCCCCTGCCGATCGACGGCGTGCATCTCGATGCCGAGAACACCGCCGCGATTGGCCGGGGTCTCGCGCCAATCGTCCGCAATCTGCTAGCTCATTGACCGCGATCAAGGAGGATCGGAACCACAACGTTCAGGCTCAATCCAACCCCGAACCAAAAGGAGGATGGGATGAGCAACACCCCGCATGAACTGAACGAGGAATTCCCGGAATTCGCTTCGAAAATGACGGCGCTGAAAACAGGCAACGCCCATTTCGCGAAGCTCGCGGACAAATATCACGAGATCAACCGGGCTGTGCATCGCGCCGAAACGCTTGTCGAGCCCATGGATGACCTCGCCATGGATAGCCTGCGCAAGCAGCGCATGAAACTGAAAGACGAGATCTACGCCATGCTCGTCGCCGCCTGAAACGGCTCGCGGACATGGCCCGAACGAAAGGAAGAAGGCCATGTCCGCCTATGACGTCATCATTATCGGCTCGGGTCCGGGCGGCTATGTCACCGCGATCCGCGCCGCCCAGCTCGGCTTCAAGACAGCCATCGTCGAGCGCGAGCATCTCGGCGGCATCTGCCTCAACTGGGGCTGCATTCCCACGAAAGCGCTGCTCCGCTCGGCCGAGATCTACCACTACGCGACCCACGCCAAGAATTACGGCCTGAAGCTCGAGGGCACGATGACGCCGGATACGGCCGAGATCGTGAAGCGCTCGCGCGGTGTGTCGCAGCGCCTCAATGGCGGCGTCGGCTTCCTCATGAAGAAGAACAAGGTCGACGTGATCTGGGGCGAGGCGAAGCTCTCGAAACCCGGCGAGATTGTCGTCACCGAGATGAAGAAGCCCGCCGTGCAGCCGCAGAACCCGATTCCGAAAGGCGTTCAGGGCGCGGGCACCTACACGGCGAAGCACATCATTGTGGCCACCGGCGCGCGTCCGCGCGTGCTGCCGGGCCTGGAGCCCGATGGCAAGCTGATCTGGACCTATTTCGAGGCGATGGTGCCGCAGGCCATGCCGAAAAGCCTCATCGTGATGGGCTCGGGCGCGATCGGAATCGAATTCGCCTCGTTCTATCGCACGATGGGCGTGGATGTGACCGTCGTCGAGGTCATGGGCCAGGTGATGCCCGTGGAAGATGCCGAGATCTCCGCCATCGCGCGCAAGTCCTTCGAGAAGCAGGGAATGAAGATCCTCACCAACACGAAGGTGACGAAGGTCGAGAAGGGCGCGAATTCCGTCACCGCCCATATCGAGGACGACAAGGGCGGAAAGCAGACGCTCACCGCCGAGCGGATGATCTCCGCCGTCGGCGTGGTTGGGAACATCGAAAATCTCGGCCTTGAGTCTCTGGGCATCAAGACCGATCGCGGCTGCATCGTCACCGATGGCTATGGCCGCACCAACGTGCCGGGCATCTATGCTATCGGCGATGTCGCGGGACCGCCGATGCTCGCCCATAAGGCCGAGCATGAGGGCGTGATCTGCATCGAGCACATCAAGGGCCTGCATGTTCACCCGATGGACAAGCGCAAGATTCCGGGCTGCACCTACTGCCACCCGCAGGTGGCAAGCGTGGGCCTCACCGAGGCCAAGGCCAAGGAAGCGGGCTACGATATCCGCGTCGGGCGCTTCTCCTTCGGCGCGAACGGCAAGGCCATCGCGCTGGGTGAGGACAATGGCCTCATCAAGACCATCTTCGACAAGAAGACCGGCCAGCTCCTCGGCGCGCATATGGTGGGCGCGGAAGTCACCGAGCTCATCCAGGGCTATGTCGTGGCGATGAACCTCGAGACCACCGAGGAAGACCTGATGCACACGATCTTCCCGCACCCCACGCTCTCGGAGATGATGAAGGAAAGCGTGCTCGATGCCTATGGAAGGGCGCTGAATGCGTGAGCGCTCAGCGCTCGTTCAGCCGGAATTGGTTTAAATGCGCGAAATGGTCGGCGGCCTGCGGGTCAGCTGGCCCTTCAAGCCGGAGCAAGCCATGTCTAACCGAACCATCCGTCGCACCCTCTCCGTCACGACGCTCATGGCCATAATTGGCCTTGCCAGCCCCACCTTCGCCTCCAGCCCGGATGCGTGGGCGGAATTATGGAAGAAATCGGAAGCCACCTGCCTCAAAGCCTCCGGTCTGAAACAGGCTAAATCCAACGTGGTGCTCGATTTCGAGGCCGTAGTGGTGCGCGTGGTGAACGGCCGTTATCCGCAGCCGCATATGCAGAACGCTGCCGCCACGGTCTATTGCCTCTACGACAAGAAGACGGGCAAAACGGAAATCGCTGAACCCAGCGCACCCTGACGCGGGAGAATACAAGATGGGCTATCCTCTTCTCACGACCCTTCTCCTTGGCCTCATCGCCGGCTGGCTCGCGACAAAGATCGTCGGGGGCACCGGCGGTATCATCCGCAACCTCATCATCGGGCTTGTCGGCGCGCTGGTGGGGCACTGGATTTTCGGGGCCGTAGGTATCTGGGTCGGCGGGCCGTTCATCACGAGTTTCCTCGCCGCGGTGTTCGGTGGTGTCGTCGTGATCATCGTCGGGCGTTTTCTCGGGCGGTGAATGCAAGCGGGCCATGCTGAAAGCGACGCTTGTTTCCGCCTGTGCCCGGCCCTAATTGAGCGCATTCCAAGCCAGACGGGGACCGCATGGCCACGATCGACCTTCTGAACAACGATCCGCGCAAGAAATCGGATGGCACCGCGCGCCACCCGGAGAAAGCGCATCGGCCGGATAATCCCATCCAGCGCAAGCCGGACTGGATCCGCGTGAAGGCGCCCGGCTCGCCCGGCTGGAAAGAGACGCATAACATCGTGAAGGAGAACGGCCTCGTCACGGTGTGCGAGGAGGCGGGCTGCCCCAATATCGGTGAGTGCTGGGAGAAGAAGCACGCAACCTTCATGATCATGGGCGACACCTGCACGCGGGCCTGCGCCTTCTGCAACGTGAAGACCGGCATGCCGCAGCCGCTCGACCCCAACGAGCCGGATTACGTCGCCACCGCCACCGCCAAGCTCGGGCTGGAGCATGTGGTGATCACCTCGGTGGATCGCGATGACCTCGATGATGGCGGCGCGGAGCATTTCGCGCAGACCATCCGCGCCATCCG
>Ga0209053_1001435_pt1 | contig 11183 bp, 15 predicted proteins | sample EBPBio152010_DNA_FD_185864 | JGI IMG/M metagenome (GOLD analysis project Ga0209053, IMG submission 185864) | Wastewater treatment Type I Accumulibacter community from EBPR Bioreactor in Madison, WI, USA - Reactor 1_7/15/2010_ DNA (SPAdes)... | ecosystem: Engineered > Bioreactor > EBPR >... | reverse complement strand
AAACTTGAAGCCGCCTGCGCCACCGCCGGGGAAGCCGCCGCCACCGCCGAAATCGGAATAGGCGCGCGGCTTGCCATCCGCATCGATCTCGCCGCGGTCGAATTGCCGGCGCTTCACCTCGTCACCGAGGATCTCGTAGGCGTTGTTCACCTCGGCAAAACGCGTCGCGGCCTTGGCGTCACCCCGGTTGTGGTCGGGGTGATAGGCTTTTGCGAGCTTGCGATAGGCGCGCTTGATCTCTTCTGCCGAGGCTTCGCGCTTCACGCCGAGAATCTGATAGGGATCAGGCATCGTTCTTCCGCAGCGGGACAGGGTTGAATCCAGTTGCACGGAAGATGGGGTGGATCGCGCGCTGTTGCAATAGTGCAACGCCGCAGAAACTCAGTCCCGGCGCAGGGTAAGAGGCGGGTTCGCGGGCAGCATGGCCGGGCTCGCCTTCGGCAAGCGGAATTCGTTGTCCTTGGCTTGGGCCTGGGCAGAGGAGCCTATGGGTTTCACATCGCGCATCGCCCATTCACCGGGGCCGGTGCGGCAGGCCTGGCCTTCATGCATCACCTCGCGCGCAACGAGTTTCTCATGCGGGTTCTGGATCACCTTGGCGCGGAAGGGCCGGCAGACCGTGTCCCCCACGAGCGCCAATGCGCCGCTGGGCTCGAAGCGGCCGGATTTGCGCGAGGCCGGATTATCCCAATTCACGGGGAGGCCCGCACCCTGCGGATCCACCGCGAGCGAGAGCGCGGCATTGGCGCGGCGCCAATCCTCGTCATCAAGCGGGATCGCGAAAACTGCGGCCTGCGGGGGCGCAATGCTGGCCGTTGTTTCTTCCTCGGCACCGCCGAAGCCCGGAATGTTCATGGTGAGCGAGCAGCCCGCCGACATCAGCGCAAGCGCCAGCGACAGAAAGGCGAGCTGGGCACGCGCACGGCGATTGCGCGAAGCCGTCGGCTTCCTGTATCCGTCAAGGGCCCGAACCGGACGCGACTCCACGCGACTCTCCCAACACACGCGTTTCGCGCCCCATTAGAGTTGGAAAGCGTTAATGAGCAGTGACCTCGAAGCCCCATCGGAGCCTTTCGTGCTGTTCGATGAATGGTTTGCGCTGGCCCGGAGCAAGGAAATCAACGACCCGAACGCGATGGCGCTCGCGACCGTGGATGCCCATGGCCTGCCCAATGTGCGCATGGTGCTGATGAAGGAAATCACGCCCGCCGGCGTTGTGTTCTACACCAATACCGAGAGCCAGAAGGGCAACGAGATCGCACAAAACCCGCAAGCCGCAGTGGTGTTTCACTGGAAATCCCTGCAACGGCAGGTGCGCTTCCGGGGCCCGCTCGCGCGCGTGAGTGACGCCGAGGCCGATGCTTATTTCGCCTCCCGTGCGCGGGACAGTCGCATTGGCGCCTGGGCCTCGCAGCAATCACGCCCGCTGGAGGATCGATTCGCGCTCGAAAGGGCCGTGGCGCGGGAAGCCTTGCGCTTTGGCCTTGGCGAAGTGCCGCGCCCGCCGCACTGGACCGGCTTCCGGATGACACCGCTTTACATCGAATTCTGGCAGGACAAACCCTTCCGCCTGCATGAAAGGCTGGTCTTCCGGCGCGAAAGCCCGGATACCGCTTTCAGGACAGAACGCCTTTACCCGTAACCGATCCCGAGGAGCAGGATGATGATGGACCGATCCGGTTCGAATAGCGGCGGCGAACGCCGTACGCTTCTGCTCACTGGTGCCTCGCGTGGCATCGGTCATGCCACCGTGAAGCGCTTCAACTCAGCCGGGTGGCGCGTGCTCGCCTGCTCACGGCAGCCTTTCCCCGAAAATTGCCCGTGGGAAGGCGGACAGGATGACCATATCCAGGTCGACCTCGCCAACCCGGAAGATACGCTCCGCGCCATCGACGAGATAAAGTCACGCCTGCCGGATGGCCGCTTGCATGCGCTCGTGAACAATGCGGGCATTTCGCCGAAAGGTCCGGGTGGCGCGCGCATGGGCTCCATCCAGACCCCGCTGGCCGATTGGCTGCAGGTCTTTCAGGTGAATTTCTTTGCCTCCATCATGCTCGCGCGCGGTTTGATCGACGAACTCAAGGCCACGAAGGGCGCAGTGGTGAATGTCACCTCCATCGCGGGCGTGCATGTCCACCCCTTCGCGGGCGCGGCCTATGCCACCTCGAAAGCCGCGCTCGCGGCGCTGACCCGCGAGATGGCGGCGGATTTCGGCCCTTATGGCATCCGGGTGAACTCGATCTCGCCGGGTGAAATCGACACCTCGATCCTCTCGCCGGGCACCGAGAAGATCGTTGAAACACTGCCTTTGCGTCGCCTCGGCACGCCGGAGGAGGTCGCGAAGGCGATCTACTTCCTCTGCACGGAAGCCTCGTCCTACGTGACGGGTGCGGAACTCCACATCAATGGCGGGCAGCATGTCTAGACCGGTGCTGGCGGCCTCCATCGCGGTGTTTCGCGATGGAAAGGTGCTGCTGGCCCAACGGGGCAAGGCGCCGGCGCGCGGGCTCTTCTCGTTGCCGGGCGGTCGAATCGAACCCGGTGAGCGCATGGCCGACGCGGTTCTTCGCGAGTTGCAGGAAGAAGTGGGGCTCTCGGCCGAGATCGCGGGTTTTGTCGATCATGTCGAGCATATCGAGCATGGGCCGGATGGCTCTCTCCTGGCGCATGCCGTGATCTGCGCCTTCGCGGGCCATTGGACTGGCGGCGAGGCCACAATTTCGGATGAGGCCGAGGCGCTCATCTGGGTCGATCCGCTCGCGCCCGGTGACCTGCCCATGACACGCGGCCTGCCGGATATCCTGCGCAAGGCACACCGGATCATCATGGAACAGGCCGCATGAAGCGCCGCGCTCTGGCTCTTCTGCTGGTCGCGCTTCTGCCTGTCCCGGCGATGGCACAGCAGCAGCCCGCGCCGCAAACGCAGCGCCGTGCGGCCCCGCCTCCTCAGCCGCCGAAAGAGCCCGTGCGCCCGACCCTGCCGGCTGAATATGAAAAGCCGATGCTCGAACTCTCGGAAACTCTCGGTTCGCTTGCCTTCCTCACCACGCTCTGCCGGCCCGAGGAGCGCCCCAACCCGTGGCAGAAGCGCATGGAAACGCTCGTGGAAAGCGAAGGAAACGCACAGGGAAACCGCGAGCGGCTGATGGGCGCCTACAACGCGGGCTTCTCGTCTTTCTCGACGACCTACCGCCAATGCACGGATGCGGCGCGCGCCGCGCGATCGATCCTCGTGCGTGAAGCCTCGCGCCTCGCCCGCGCGCTGGAGCAGCGCTACGGCGGTTAGGCCATCCACAGGTCTATCCCCTTGAATTCCAACAAGGTGAACCCCCGCGTTAACGTTTTCGCAACTCCTTGCTCGCTTTCGCAAACACGAGCCGCTAGTTTGCGTTTGACGGTGACGAGAGCGGGTGGGGACCTTCTGTCGTGCGCCGGATTCGCCCGGGCATCCGCCCGCGCGAGGCCAGCCAGAAAGACCGGACACGCCCGTGCAGACCGCCAAGCCGATGGGAACCGCCAGCGACGCGCATTTCGCCGAACAGAGGCGCGCGGCCTATGGCTATATCAACGAAGCTTTCGCCGAGGGCCGGCATGACGGCATTGACGGCGATTGTCTCGCGCATGCCGCGCTCTTCGCGGCTTTCGTGGAACTCGTGGCCACCTATGGCGAGGATGCAGTCTCGAAATTTGCCGAGCGCCTGCCGGAACGCATCCGCAGCGGGGAATATTCGGTTCGCCTGAAAAACTGAAAGGGCCGAACGGTCTACGACTTGCAACCTGCCGGCGAAGTCGCCGCTTTTGTTCCGATCCATGACAGGTCGGGTGCCGAAGCGGGACGCTGCAGGGGAAGTTGTTCATGCCAACGGTTCATTCAATCCAGCATCTGCGGGCGCTTGCAGCGCTTGGCGTGGTCGCGGCTCATCTGGAAATCTACCTGCAGAGGCTGGGTCAGAATGTGCCCTGGCCGCATTTCCTCAGCTATGGCGTCGATCTGTTCTTCGTCATTTCAGGCTTCATCATGTGGGTCACCACAGCTGGAAAGCCGGTCACACCCAGCGCCTTCATCGCCAAGCGCCTCATGCGCATCGTGCCGCTCTACTGGGCGGTAACAGCCTTCGCGCTGATCGTGCTTCTCACCAATCGCAGCCTGATGCCCGCTGGTTCGCTGGATTGGAGCCATGTGGTCGCCTCCTTCCTGTTCGTTCCTGCCGTGCATCCCGTGAACGGTGATCTCCAGCCGCTGGTGACGGCGGGCTGGACGCTGAACTACGAGATGTTTTTCTACGCGCTCTTCGCGCTTGCGCTGTTCCTGCCCGAACGGCTTCGCCTCGGCGCAGTGCTGGCGATGCTGACGGTGAGTGTCGCACTGGGCGCGATGAAACCCTCGCCCACGAGCGCCTTTGCGTTCTACTCCAACAACATCCTGCTGGAATTCGGCTTTGGCCTGATCGTCGGTGTAGCTTTCACCCGCAGTTTAGCCCTCCCGGCCATGCATGGCCTGCTCGCGATGGCCCTTGGCTTCTCGGGCTGGGTCGCCGGCTCGGAATTCTTCGGTCTGGTGGAGCCGCGCGCACTGATTGTCGGCGTGCCGGCAGCGCTGATCATCCTCGGCGCTCTCATCCTTGAACAAAACGCAATGGCGCCGAAAAACCGGCTGCTACACCTGCTGGGTGACGCCTCCTATTCCATCTACCTCACGCATGGCGTGGTGCTTTCAGCCTTCACCCGGTTCTGGATGAAGCTGGCCCCCGGTGCGCTGGCATCATCGGTCGCGCTTTTCGCTATAGCCGGATTCGTCGTCGCGAGCGTCGCGGGATTGCTGATCTACTGGCTCTTCGAGAAGCCCGCAGCGCAGTTCTTCGCGCGCTCGGCCAAGGACAAAGCACAGCAGGCGAAACGCCTCAGCTTCGCGATGCGCGCGCCCTAGAGGCCTGCCCAGCGCGCCAGCGCGATGATGGCCACGCCAGCCAGCGCCGAGAGCACATCCTGCCCGGTCAACTTCATGATGACGAGCACGGAAGCCGAGGCGATCCATTCCGCCGGGCCACCGCGCATCGCCGCGACGGCCACGATTCCCGCCATCACCGAAAGTGGGGTCGCGCGCAAGGCCGCCTCGATGCGCGGTGTTATCGTGACAAAACGCATCGCCACAAAGCCTGCAACCCGGCAGCCATAGGAGGCCAGCGCCATGGCGAGCAGCAGGAGGGCAAACTCGACATTTGTCATGCGGATTCCGCCTCGGTGAAGCGCATCCACGCGAAAAGGCCGCCGGCAATGCCTGCAATGACAGGCGCCCACGCGGGCGAGCCAAGCCACGCGACGCCCAACGCCGCGACCACCGCAACAGCCATCACACCCCAATCGCTCTTCTGCCGAAACATGCCAACCATCATCGCGGCGGAAAAGGCAATGAGCATGAAATCGAGGCCGAGCACACGCGGATTGGGCGCATAGCCGCCCATCACGGAGCCCGCTGCCGTGCCGACGAGCCAGGCGAGGCAAGGGCTCGCCGCAGAACCCAGCACAAAGCCGGCATCGCGCTCGCCATTCTCATAGGCATTGATCGACATCAGCCAGTTGCCGTCCCCGAGAATGTAGAGGGTCGAATAGGCCTTCAGCGGAGGAACCTGGCTCAGCCAGGGTCGCAAGGTGGCACCAAACAGCACATAACGCGCATTGATGACGAGGATGAGCGCCACAACCGACCAGAGAATCGAGGCTGTGAGCGAGGTGCTGGCTACAAGAATCGAGAGCGTCGCCATCTGCGCCGAGCCGGAATAGACCACGAGCGAAAATAGGAACGCCTGCAGAGGCGAAAACCCCGCCTGATCGGCCACAAGTCCAAAGGCGAGGCCATAAACGAAGACGCCCAACCCGAAGGCCGCACCACGCCGGAAGCCACGCCCGAAACCGGCGCGCGTGAAGGAAACGGCCTCACTCATGGTTCAGGCGCGGAGCGTCTCCTGGAAGCGCACCGCTTCCCCTTGCGACGGCGTGGTGATCTCGCCTTCCCACATCACGCGCTTGCCGCGGATGATGGTGCCCACGGCCCAGCCCTGCACCTCGACGCCATCATAGGGCGTCCAGCCGCAGCGTGAGGCGATCCAGTCGTTACGGATCACATGCCGGCGCTTCAGATCCACGATGGTGAGGTCCGCGTCATAGCCTTCCGCGATGCGCCCCTTGCTCGCGATATTGAACAGACGCGCCGGGCCGGCGGAGGAGAGATCCACGAAGCGCTCCAGCGTAAGGCGACCCTTCGCCACATGGTCGAGCATGGTGCAGACCAGCGTCTGCACGCCGGTCATGCCGGAATGCGAAGCAGGGTAAGCGTGGTGCTTTTCCTCATGCGTATGCGGCGCATGGTCTGACCCCAGAATATCGATCACGCCCGTGTGCACGCCTTTCCAGATCATCGCCTGATGCGACGCATCCCGCACCGGCGGGTTCATCTGCGCATAAGTGCCGAGGCGCTGGTAGCAATCCGGCGCGACCAACGTGAGATGATGTGGCGTGGCTTCCGCGGTCGCGACATCCTTGTGATGCGCGAGATAGCGGATTTCCTCAGCCGTCGAGATGTGCAGCACATGCACGCGCTTGCCATGCTTGCGGGCCAGCGTGACGAGCCGTTCGGTTGCTTTCAAGGCGGCGATCGGGTCGCGCCAGACCGGATGCGAGGAAGGGTCGCCCGGCACGCGGAGGTTCATGCGCTCGCGAAGGCGCGGCTCATCCTCGCAATGGAAGGAGGCGCGGCGCGAGAGTTTCTTCAGGATGCGTTCGAGATTGTGGTCGTCCTCCACGAGCAGGTTGCCGGTGGAGGAGCCGATGAACACCTTGATGCCCGCCGCACCCGGTAGGCGTTCCAGCTCAGGGATATCATCCACATTTTCCGCCGTGCCGCCGACAAAGAACGCGAAATCGCAATGCATGCGATGGTGGCCCGCCGCGACTTTCGCCGCGAGCGTTTCGGCCGAGGTGGTGAGCGGGTTGGTGTTCGGCATCTCGAACACCGCCGTCACGCCGCCCATCACGGCGGCGCGCGAGCCGGTTTCGAGGTCTTCCTTGTGGGTGAGGCCGGGCTCGCGGAAATGCACCTGCGTGTCGATCACGCCGGGCAGGATCGTGAGACCGGTGGCATCGATGGTTTCGCCCGCCTGATTCGGCGAGAACGAACCAATCCCGGCGATTTTGCCATCGCGGATAGCAAGATCGCGCCGGCCGCGACCATCCTGGTTGACCACCTCGCCGCCCTTGAGGATGAGATCGAAAATCTGCGGCATGGCGGGGCTCCCTTGCGGTTCGGACCCCGGTTGCTTATCTGCCGTAGCCTGCTGAAACAAGCGCCGGAGAGGCTTGCGTGTCGCAATTCATTCCCCTGCCCGAACGTCGATTGCTCATCGTGGCGGGCAAGGATGCGGCACATTTCCTGCACAACCTGCTCACCGCGAATATCGAGACACTGAAGCCCGGCACGATGCGCCCGGCTGCCCTGCTCACCCCACAGGGCAAGATCATCGCCGAGATGCTCGTGGCAAATGCCAGCGAGGACGGCGAGGCGGAGGGGCTTTTCCTGCTGGATGTGGGCGCGGGCTTTGCCGATCCGCTGCTGGAAAAACTCGGGCAATACAAGCTGCGCGCAGAGGTCACATTAGGGCATGCTCCGGCAGGAACAGCCGTCGCGGCACTGCTCGATGCGCCAGATTTCCAAAGCGATGAGGTCTACATCTTCGCAGATCCGCGCCATGCGGGACTGGGCGTGCGCCTCGTGGGGCCGGAGGCGGTTCTGGCGGGCCTTGCAAAGGGTTTCGAACAGGCCGATGCCGGGGCCTATCACCTGCGCCGCGTGGGCCTCGGCATTCCCGAGATGGGCAAGGATTATCCGAGCCTCGATGCCTTCCCGCATGAGGTGTTGCTGGACCAGCTTGCGGGCGTCGATTTCCGGAAGGGCTGCTATATCGGGCAGGAGGTCGTGAGCCGCATGGAGCATCGCGGCACGGCCCGCACGCGAGCGCTCCCGCTGCGCTTCACCAACGGCTTCGGCGGCATCGGCGGCGCTGCCGTGATGGCGGGCGACCGACAGATCGGCAGCATCGGCGAATGCTTCGGCGATCGCGCGATTGCCTTGGTGCGACTTGACCGGCTGGAAGAGGCGCTCACATCCGGCCAGAGCCTCACGACAGGCGGTGTCCCGGTGGCGTTTGAAAAGCCGGATTTCGTGCGCTTTGCCGTGCCGGGCATCGCCTGACGCGCTCGCCCCTTGAAACGGGATGTTTCCCCCGCGATAACCCAAGGGATGGCTCGCTCCGCTTCCCCCCGCCGAACCTCCGCCAGCGCTCCGCGCGTGTGGCAGCGCATGCTCTCGGGCCGACGGCTGAATCTGCTCGACCCCTCCCCGCTCGATATCGAGATCGAGGATATCGCCCATGGCCTTGCGCGCGTGGCCCGCTGGAATGGCCAGACCCTCGGCGCGCAGATCTATTCGGTGGCGCAGCATTCGCTGCTGGTGGATGCGATTGCCGGGCATTTCGCGCCCTCAATCTCCATGGCCACGCGGCGCGCGGTTTTCCTGCATGATGCAGCGGAGTATGTGATCGGCGACATCATCTCGCCTTTCAAATCCGTGATCGGCGAGGCCTATCGCGAGACCGAATCGCGCATTCTCGAAGCCGTGATGCGCCGGTTTGAACTGCCCGCTCCCATGACCAAGATCGCCCATGACCTTGCCAAGAAGGCGGATCGCGCGGCAGCCTATCTCGAAGCCACGCGCCTTGCCGGCTTTTCGGAAAGCGAGGCGAACGATATCTTCGGCGCGCCGCCGCCTTTCGCCTCGCCCATCTATGCCCTGCTCAATCCCTGGGGCGCGGAGGAAGCCAAGAGCCGCTTCCTCACTCGCTTCGCCGAACTCACCCCTGTCGCGAGAGCCTGATCATGCCCCGCATTCATGTCTGCTCGCTCGAGCGCCTGCATCGGACTGTCGCGGAAACCGGCGCGCGCGATGTGCTCACGGTCATCAAGAATATCGGTCAGGTGGAGACACCCGCGGGAGTTACCTCGGATCGCCACCTGAAGCTCGATTTCGCCGATATCTGGCGCCCTACCGAGGGCGAGGTTATGGCGAATGAGGTGCATGTCGCGGAAATCATCAGCTTCATCAAAAGCTGGGAACGGCAGAATCCGCTGGTCATCCATTGCTACGCGGGGGTTAGCCGCTCCACCGCTTCGGCCTTCATCGCCGCCTGTGCGCTGAGGCCCGATACGAGCGAGGAGGAATGGGCGATGCGCCTGCGGCAGGTATCGCCCACCGCCACTCCCAATATCCACATCGTGGGGCTGGGGGATCGGCTGCTGGGCCGTGGTGGCCGGATGATCCGCGCGGTGGAGGCCATCGGCCGCGGCGTCGATTGCTATGAGGGCGTGCCCTTCAGCCTCGAGATCGGGCCGCAGGGAGCGCGGGGAGGCTGAATGCCGCACGCCTCCGGCAACGCGATCGAGATCAACCTCACCGCCGTCATCCTGATGATCGAGCGGGACATGCCGGTGGTCTATGCCTCGGCGTTTGACGTTGCGGGGAGCCCGGGCCTGCCCTCCGGCCCGTTCGAGCCCACGGTGCATCGCACGCTGGAACTGGGGCTTCGCGCTTTCGCGAGCGAGCAGGCCGGCCTTACACTCGGCTATGTCGAGCAGCTCTACACCTTCGGTGATCGCGGACGGCAAGCTGAGGAGCGCCTCGCAACCGCCCCGGTGAGCGAGAACCCGCATGTGGTTTCCATCGGCTATCTCGCGCTCACACGGCAGGAGGGTGAGTGCGTGCCGTCATCGGCCCTGCACAATATCTATGGTTTTTTCCCGTGGGAGGATTGGCGCGGCGGGCGTCCCGCCATCATCGACCGCGACATCGCCCCGCGCCTTGGCGAATGGGCGGCGGCCCCCGCCGAACCGCTGGCGAAGCCGGGCCTGACGCGCATGGATCGTGCGACGATGCTCTTTGCGCTCAATGGCCGGCCCTTCGACGAGGAAAAGGTGCTCGAACGCTATGAGCTTCTCTACGAGGCGGGCCTTGTCGAGGAAGCACGGCGTGACGGGCGCGCGGCGGCGCAGTTCTGGACCTCTCGTCCGCTTCTGGGCCGCACGATGCAGTTCGACCATCGGCGCATTCTTGCCACCGCACTGGGGCGCCTGCGGGGCAAGCTGAAATATCGTCCGCTGGTCTTCGAGCTTCTGCCCGAGCGCTTCACGCTCACCTCCTTGCAGCAGAAGGTGGAGGCGATTTCCGGCGATCATCTGCACAAGCAGAATTTCCGGCGATTGGTGGAATCGACAGGTCTCGTGGAAGCGACCAGCGAACAGACCAATACGGGTGGCCGCCCCGCCGCCCTGTTCCGGTTCCGTCGTGAAGTTCTGGTGGAACGCCCCGCCCCTGGCTTGCGTGTCGGCGGACGCACCTGAGCATCGGCTTTGGGAAAACTTGCGCGCGAGGGTTCCTCTTTCGTTTCCCCTCGCCTACATTCCCGGCCATGAGCAAAGAGACAGTTCCCGACCCCGCCCTCGCCACACTTCCCTTCGAGGAAGCCATGCGCCAGCTTGAAGCCATCGTGAGCCAACTCGAACGCGGTGAGGTGAGCCTGGAGGAATCGATCGGCCTTTACGAGAAGGGCGAAGCGCTGAAGAAGCGCTGCGAGACGCTTCTGCGCGAGGCCGAGATGCGCATCGAGAAGATCCAGTTCGGGCCAGACGGCAAGCCTTCGGGCACCACGCCGCTGGATGGCTGAACGCGTTTCGCGCCCGTTTCAGGAGGGTTTCCATGTCGTCCCTGCCGCATGAAGACCCCATTCCCGGCGATACCCGCGCCTGCGAGGCCATCGAACAGGTGATCGTGCCGCGCGCGCGGGATATCGGCGGGTTCGAGGTCAGGCGCGCCTTGCCTTCCGTGGGCAGGAAGATGGTCGGGCCTTTCGTCTTCTTCGACCAGATGGGTCCCAGCGAATTCCTTTTGGGACAAGGTCTTGATGTGCGCCCGCATCCGCATATCGGGCTCTCGACCGTGACGTATCTGTTCGATGGCTCGATCGTGCATCGCGACAGCCTCGGAGTCACGAAAGAGATCACCCCCGGCGCGCTGAACCTGATGACCGCCGGCAGCGGCGTGACACATTCCGAACGCACAGGTGAAGCTGCACGCGCCA
>Ga0209053_1001434_pt1 | contig 11189 bp, 13 predicted proteins | sample EBPBio152010_DNA_FD_185864 | JGI IMG/M metagenome (GOLD analysis project Ga0209053, IMG submission 185864) | Wastewater treatment Type I Accumulibacter community from EBPR Bioreactor in Madison, WI, USA - Reactor 1_7/15/2010_ DNA (SPAdes)... | ecosystem: Engineered > Bioreactor > EBPR >... | reverse complement strand
CCGCGACAGCCCGCGCGACGACCTGATCACGGCGCTGATCGCGGCGGAACAGGCGGGCGAAAAGCTCTCCACCGATGAGCTGATCACCACCTGCATCCTGCTGCTGAACGCCGGGCATGAGGCGACGGTGCACAGCCTGGGCAATGCGGTGAAGACCCTGCTGGAAACCGCCACGCCCCGCAGCGCCCTCGCGCCCGGGGCCATCGAGGCAACGGTCGAGGAATGCCTGCGCTACGACCCGCCGCTGCACATCTTCACCCGCTGGGCCTATGAGGAGGTGGAGGTGATGGGCACCACCATCGCCAGGGGGACCGAGGTGCAACTGCTGCTCGCCGCCGCCAATCGCGACCCCGCCCAGTGGGACGAGCCGGGCAGCTTTCGCCCCGACCGGCCGATCCGCCCCCATGCGAGCTTTGGCGCCGGCGCGCATTTCTGCGTCGGCGCCCCGCTCGCGCGCATGGAGATGCAGATCGCCCTGCCGATCCTGTTCGACCGCCTGCCCGGCCTCCGCCTTGCCGAAGCTCCCGCCTATGGCAATGTCTATCACTTCCACGGGCTGACCCGCCTGATGGTGCGCGCCGGATAGGGGGCGCTCGCGCCCCCTCTGGCCTCACGGCCATTCACCCCCTGAGGATATTTGGGAACAGATGAAGGGCAAGACGCGGTTCCGCCCCTTTCATCTGTTCAAAAATATCCTCGGGGGGAAGGCCCGAAGGGCCTTGGGGGGCAGACAGCCCCCCTGCCCGGTCTACAGCGGCAGCGCCGTGGTGGATTTGATCTCCTCCATCGACAGAAGCGCCGTCACATTGTGGATCTTCACCTGGGCGATCAGCGCCTGATAGAACTGGTCATAGGCGCGGGCGTTCTTGACCCGCACCTTCAGGATATAGTCGATATCGCCGGCCAGGCGGTGCGCCTCCAGCACTTCGGGCCGGTCGCGCAGGGTTTGCAAAAAGCGGCGCTGCCAGTCGGCTTCGTGTTCCGAGGTGCGGATCAGCACGAAGAAACATGCCTCCAGCCCGAGCGCCTCCGGGTCCAGCACCGCGGTCTGCCGGGTGATCACCCCGGTTTCCTTCATCCGCTTGATCCGATTCCAGACCGGGGTCTTGGACGACCCCACCTTGCGGGCGATTTCATCGAGCGATTGGGCAGAATCCTCTTGCAGTTCCGCAAGGATTTTCCGATCCATCTCGTCCAGCCGGGCCGTCATTCCGTTTTCCCCTCTCACTCGGGAACCCTGTTCCACTTCCCCGGCAGAATGGAACATATTTCCTTATCTGCAAGGGGTATCTGGTCAGAATCCGGGAAAATGTCCTATATGATAGGCAGAATTTCCGCCGGAAAAAGCCGCAGGAGTTGCCATGGCCCGCTTCACCCCCAAAGTCGTGACCGCCAACGCGCTCATCGAGGGCGATGTCGTCTATCTGACCGCCGACAACCGCTGGACCCGCCGCCATGACGAGGCGGAGCTGATCGCCGACGAGGCGCAGGCCCAGATGCGGCTGGCGCATGCGGTGGCGCAGGGCAATATCGTGGTCGGCGCCTATCTCGCCGATGCGCAGACCGGCCAGGCCGGCCCCGAGCCCACCCATTTCCGCGAGGTGTTCCGCACCCGTGGCCCGTCGAACTATTTTCTCGGCAAGCAGGCCGAGCTGATCTGAACCACCGCGCAGCGCAGAGCCAGGCATGTACAGCTATTCCGAATTCGACGAAGCCTTCGTGCGCGCCCGCGTGGCGCAATTCACCCAGCAGGTCGCGCGCCGCATCGACGGCAGCCTGACCGAGGACGAATTCCGTCCGCTGCGGCTGATGAACGGGCTCTATCTGCAATTGCACGCCTATATGCTGCGCGTGGCCATTCCCTATGGCACGCTGAACCCGCGCCAGATGCGGCAACTGGCCCATATCGCCCAGACCTGGGACAAGGGCTATGGCCACTTCACCACGCGGCAGAACATCCAGTTCAACTGGCCCAAACTGCCCGACGTGCCCAGGATGCTGGCGGCGCTGGCCGATGTGGGGATGCACGCGATCCAGACCAGCGGCAATTGCGTGCGCAACGTGACCTCGGATCATTTCGCCGCCGCCGCGGCGGACGAGATCGAGGATCCGCGCCCCTATGCCGAACTGCTGCGCCAATGGTCCACCGACCACCCGGAATTCCAGTTCCTGCCGCGCAAGTTCAAGATCGCCATCACCGGCGCGCCGAATGACCGCGCCGTGACGGCCGCGCATGATATCGGGCTGCGCATCGTGAAGAATGACGCGGGCGAGACCGGCTTTCAGGTGCTGGTGGGCGGCGGTCTGGGCCGCACGCCGATGGTGGCGATGACCGTCCGCGACTTCCTGCCGGTCGAGGATCTGCTGCCCTATGTCGAGGCGGTGCTGAGCGTCTACAACACGCTGGGCCGGCGCGACAACAAATACAAGGCGCGCATCAAGATCACCCTGCACGAGACCGGCAAGGAGGCGATCACCAAGATGATCGAGGCCCGCTTTGCCGAGCTGCGGCCGCTGTTTGGCGGCAACGATCAGGCGCTGCTGGCCGATATCCGCGCCGCTTTCGCGCCGCCGGCCTTCCGCAATGCGCCGGTCGATGCCTATGACGCCTTCTACAAGGCCGATCCGGTGTTCCGCGCCTGGGCCGATACCAACCTGGCGGCGCATCGCAACGATCAATATGCCATCGTCACCATCAGCCTCAAGGCGCATGGCCAGACCCCGGGCGACGCCACCGCCGACCAGATGCGCGTCATGGCCGATCTGGCCGAGCGTTACGGCCATGACGAGCTGCGCGTGAGCCACGAACAGAACGTCATCCTGCCGCATGTCCACAAATCGGACCTGCCGGCAGTGCATGCGGCGCTGATGCAGGCCGGGCTTGGCACCGCCAATGTCGGGCTGATCTCTGACATCATCGCCTGCCCCGGCATGGATTACTGCGCGCTGGCCACCGCCCGCGCCATCCCTGTCGCGCAGGAAATCGCCAGCCGCTTCAACGACCTGAAGCTGGAACACGATGTCGGGCCGCTCAAGATCAAGATCTCGGGCTGCATCAATGCCTGCGGCCATCACCATGTCGGCCATATCGGCATTCTGGGGCTGGACCGCGCCGGGGTGGAGAATTACCAGATCACCCTGGGCGGCGATGGCACCGACGATGCGGTGATCGGCGAACGCGCCGGCCCCGGCTTTGCCTATGACGAGATCGTGCCCGCGATCGAGCGCATCGTCGCGGCCTATCTGGCGCTGCGCGAGGGACCGGAGGAGACCTTCCTTCAGGCCTATCGCCGGGTCGGCCTGCCGCCCTTCAAGGCGGCCCTATATCCGGCGGAAGGAACACGGGATGCCGCGTGACACATCCGGGCCGATCGGCACGGTGGCCGAACGGGTCGCCGCGCTGAATGCCCGCTATCGCCATCACGGCGCGACCGCCGTGCTGGAACGCGCGCTGAGCGACCCCGATCTGGGGCGCGTGGCGCTGGTGTCGTCGTTCGGGGCGGAATCGGTGGTGCTGTTGCACCTCGTTTCCGTCATCGCGCCGGAAACCCCGGTGCTGTTCGTCGATACGCGGATGCTGTTTCAGGAAACCCTCGACTATCAGCGCGAGCTGGCAGAAAAGCTGGCGCTCTGCGATATCCGCACCATCCGGGCGCATCCGAAAAAGGTCGAATTCGACGATCCCGACGGCACGTTGCACCAGTTCAACACCGATGCCTGCTGCGCCATCCGCAAGGTGGAACCGCTGGAACGCGCGCTGAAGGATTTCGACGGCTGGATCACCGGGCGCAAGCGCTATCAGGGGGCCACGCGGCAAGAGGTGGACTTCTTCGAGGCCGAGGGCGAGACGCGCATCAAGGTCAATCCGCTGGCCCATTGGGGCCGCGAGGATCTTGAGGAATACATCGTCAACAACCGCCTGCCCCGGCATCCGCTGGTGGCCAAGGGCTACCCTTCCATCGGATGCGCCCCCTGCACCAGCCCGGTGAAACCCGGCGAGGATCCGCGTGCCGGTCGCTGGCGTGGCAGCGCCAAGACCGAATGCGGCATCCATTTCATCAACGGCAAGGCCGTGCGCGGCCCGATTTCCGAGGAGAACGCGGCATGAGCGTGATCGTCACCGATACCGGCTTCACCCCCGTCGCCGACAGCCAGAACCCCGGCCTTGATGCCCGCGCCGGCGCCACCGCACTGGACATCGCCCATACCGACGACCCGTCGGTGCTGGAGGGCCAGCTTGATGGCATCGCGCTGATCCGGGTTTCCTTTCCGGCCTTCAACGACGGCCGCGCCTTTACCGTGGCGCGGCGGCTGCGGATGATGGGCTATGCGGGCGAATTGCGCGCGCTTGGCCCGGTCATCGCCGATCAATACGGCATGGCCCGCCGGGTGGGTTTCGATTCGGTCGAGATCCCCGATGCCCTGGCCGCCCGCCAGCCCGAAGAGCAGTGGAAATTCCGCGCCGACTGGCGTGCCCATGACTATCAGTCGCGGCTGCGCGCCTGATTTCGGGCTTTCCCTGCCCCTCTGCGTGACATATTCAGGAATCGATATTCCATGACCGAGCAAAAACCCGTGTCCGATACCGCCGCGACCAAGGTCCACCTGCCCGATGCGCAAACCGTGCTGTCGGTGAAGCACTGGACCGATGCCCTGTTTTCCTTCCGCGTGAGCCGCCCGCAGACCCTGCGCTTCCGCTCGGGCGAGTTCGTGATGATCGGCCTGCTGGGCGACAATGGCAAACCGCTGCTGCGCGCCTATTCCATCGCTTCGCCCAATTGGGACGAGGAACTGGAATTCTATTCGATCAAGGTGCCCGATGGCCCGCTGACCTCGCGGCTGCAACATATCCAGCCGGGCGACGAGATCATCCTGCGCCCGAAACCCGTGGGCACGCTGGTGCATGACGCGCTGCTGCCGGGCAAGCGGGTGTGGTTCCTGGCCACCGGCACCGGCATCGCGCCCTTTGCCAGCCTGATGCGCGACCCGGAGACCTATGAGAAATACGACGAGGTGGTGATGATGCACACCTGTCGCACCGTGGCCGAGCTGGAATATGGCCGGCAACTGGTGGAAGGGTTGCAGGACGATCCGCTGATCGGCGAGATGGTGGCGGGCAAGCTGAAATACTACCCCACGACCACGCGCGAAGAGTTCCATCACACCGGCCGGATCACCGACAACCTGTCTTCGGGCAAGGTCTTTGCCGATCTGGGGCTGGCACCGATGGACCCGGCACATGACCGCGCCATGGTCTGCGGCAGCCTGGCCTTCAACAAGGATGTGATGGCGGTGCTGGAAAGCTTTGGCCTGCGTGAAGGCGCCAATTCCGAACCGCGCGAATATGTGGTGGAAAAGGCCTTTGTCGGCGACGGTGTCTGATCCGTTACATCAATATCGCCCCGCAAGAGCCTGATACAAAAGAAAACGCCGCGAGTTTCCTCGCGGCGTTTCCTGTTTCACGCCTTACATGCCAAGCGCGGCTTTCACCTGCTTGACCGCGGCTTCGACCAGCGAGGGGTTCTTGGCCGCGCCATCGACCGCGGCCTTCAGCGCCGCCTTGGTGCCATCGTCCAGCGCCGAGGCGTCGATCAGGCCGGTGATCTTGGCCGGGTCGAAATGCGCCGGGTCCAGCGCCGACATGGTGTCGGAGGCAGCTTCGGTCACCGCGGCGGCGGTATCGGCAGCGGCGGTCGCGGCATCGCCCGCGGCTTCGGTGGCGGTATTGGCGGCCTCGGTCGCGGCCTGGGTCACATCGGCCGTCACCTGGGCGGCGGCGTCGCCGGCAGCCTCGGTCGCGGCCACGGCGGCATCGCCCGCGGCATCGGCGGCGGCAGAGGCCGCGTCACCGGCGGTCTGCGCGGCTTCGGTCGCCGCGGCGGCGGCATCGGTCACCGCCTCGGTCGCGGCTTCGGTGGCGGTGCTGGCCGCCTGCTCCACCGCCTGCGTGGCGGCTTCGGTGGCGGCACCGGCGGCCTCGGTCGCGGCCTGGGCGGCCTCGGTCGCGGCGGCACCGGCGGCGGTGGTCGCCTCGGTCGCGGCCTGAACGGCAGCCTCACCCGCGCCGGCGGCGGCATCGGCGGCGGCCTCGGTCGCGGTGGCGGCCTGGGTCACGGCGGTTTCGGCGGCCTGGGTCGCGGTATCCGCAGCCTGGGTCGCGGCCTCGGTCGCCTCTTTCGCGACTTCGGCGCCGTTCTGGCCAAAGAGATAATAGCCGGCAGCCGCCGCCGCGATCACGACACCGCCGATGATGACCTTGCTGTTCATGGGAAAACTCCTTACCTGCCGCGTCTCAACACGCGCTGGCCTTGAAATGGCAGGCCGAACCGGCGATTGAAAGGGGCAAGACCGATTTTCCCGCGGGGAAATTGCCGCAGTCTGCATCAGCCGGCACGCGAATGCCGGCGCCATGGCGAATCCGGTTGAACTGCGCGCCCGCGGGCCTTATTTTGCGCCCGCAGTTTCCAATGGCAGAAGGATCAAGGCCATAGCCCGCAGACCCCACAACGCCCCGCCGCAGCGCGAGACGGGCCCCCGTGTGAACGATCGTATCCGCGCACCTGAAATCCGCCTGATCGGCGCCGATGGCGAGAATGTGGGCATCGTGACCCCGTCGCGCGCGATGGCCATGGCCGAGGAGGCCGGGCTCGATCTGGTCGAGATCTCGCCCAATGCGGAGCCGCCGGTCTGCAAGATCATGGACTTCGGCAAGTTCAAGTATGAACAGCAGAAGCGCGAGGCCGAGGCCCGCAAGAAACAGAAGATCATCGAGATCAAGGAAATCAAGTTCCGCCCCGGCACCGACGATCATGACTACAACGTCAAGATGAAGGCCGTGCTGAAATTCCTGGGCGAAGGCGACAAGGTGAAGATCACCCTGCGCTTCCGCGGCCGCGAGATGGCGCACCAGGAACTCGGGCTTGAACTGCTCAACCGTGTCGCCGGCGATGTGACCGAGGCCGGCAAGGTCGAATCCATGCCCAAGCTGGAAGGCCGGCAGATGGTGATGATGATCGCGCCGAAATAAGCGCGGCACGCCACGGACAGACGAAAACGGGGGCCATTGGCCCCCGTTCGCATTTCACGTTCCGGCCATGGCCCGGGGTCAGTTCATCGACAACTGCCCCATCAGCGGCGAGATCATCCGCACCATGGCGCGGCGATTGCGCGGCTCGTCCGCCTCGGTCGCGATGCGCAGCTCGCTTTCGCCATAGCCCTGCACCACCATGTTTTCCGGCGGCACGCCGAAATATTCGGTCAGCGCCAGAGCCACGCTTTCAGCCCGGCGGTCCGACAGGGCGAGGTTGTAGGCATCGCCCCCCACGGCATCGGTATGGCCCTCGATCAGGAACAGCTCGCCCGGGTTCTGCCCGACCAGATCGGCCATGAAGCGCCCCAGTTCGTCAAGCTTGCGCGCCTCGCTGGGCTGGATCGCGGCCGAGCCGGTCTCGAACATGATCGGCGCCACGTCGATCGTGGGCGCCAGCGCCCGCACCCGTTGCAGATCGCGGATCTGCGACAGGCTGAAGGCCCGGCCCGCCTCGGCCGCGCGCAGCTTGGCCATCTCGGCCCGCAGCGCCGCATCGCTGCCCGAGGTGGAGACGGTATAGCCCCCCGCCGGCGCAACGGGCAGGCGGCTGACATCGACCGGCACTTCCTCCTCGCGGCTGAGATCGTCGATCAGCAGCGTCTGGCGGCCGTTCGGATCGACGCGCAGACGTTGCAGCACCCGCCCGGCGGCATCGCGCACGGTGATGATCTGCACGCCATCCTCACGGGTGACGATATTGCGGCTGGACCCGTCGGCGAAGGTTTCGGTGCGCACCGTGCTGCCCGGCTGGCGCAGCAGGGTGTCATCGTCCTTGTAGACCACCAGATTGCCGTTGCCCTGATCGACGACCACCCGGTCGCCGCTGTTCGACACGACACGATTGCCGTTCTTGAGCAGCGCCCCCACGGCCAGCGCGCCAAGCGCGACCAGCCCGGCCTTTTCCAGATCCGAAAGACCGCCGCGCTTCTTGCGGGCCTGCGTTTCGGATTGCGAGGTCGCGGCGGCGGTGTCGAAATCCTCGTCCGAGCTGCGGCTGTCGGATTTCGTGACCACCCGTTCGGTCACCTGCCCGCCATCGCCGGTCTTGCCGGCGCGCACATCGCCCGCCGCGGGCTTCTTGCGCTTGCGCGGCGTGGCGGGCTGGTCACCCGACTGAAGATCGGTCTGCGCGCCCGGTTTGGCGCCCGGCTTGGCCGACGGCTTGTCGGTGGTCAGCAGATCGCTGAGCGCATCGACCGCCTCTTTCGGCGGCGGGGCCTCGCCCTCGGCCGGCACGACAACCGGCATGCCGCCCTTGACCACAAGCTGATCGGTCGAGAAGCCGGGCTTGGCCGTTTCCGCCGGCTTGGCGGGTTTCGCGGGCTTGGCGGGTTTCGCAGCCGGCTGCGCCCAGGGCTGGACGGGCTTTTCGGCGGGCTGCACCGCATCGGGCTGATCCGAGTGCCCCCCGCCCGGAGGCGCAACCGGCTTGGCCGCGGGTTTGGCGGCGGGCTTGGTCGGTTTCGCGGGTTTCGCGGGTTTTTCCTCGGCGGCCTTGCCGGCAGCCTTGGCGGCGCGGGCTTCCTCCAGCGCGTTCAGCTTGCGCTTGGCATTGCGCTCGCAATTCTTCGGGTCAATGGCGACGACGCAGATCTCGCCCTTGGGGCATTTCGTGGTCTTGTCGGGCAGACACAGCACGGACTGCCCCTCGATCCTCACCCGCTCCTGCGCATTGGCCGGCGGCAGCGGGATGGAGGTCAGCGCGATCGACAGCGCCGTCGTGGTGATGAAAATCCGTCTCATTTCCGCTCCTTTTCGCGAATCATGCAAGACAACGCACAGCGGCGGTCTGGTTCCCTCAGAAGCCCTAATCCGCGCGGATAAGCGATAACATCCCCCTGTCAGGCGATTTCAGCGGCAGATCGGCCACGCCCTGCCCCCCGCCCCCGCATGATGCCTTGCCCGGCCGCGGCTTTTCGTCTAAGGACGCCCATCCTTCCGCATGACCCATGAACCGGCGCAGCCTCTCGTGGACGGGCCGCGGAAGGCGAAAAGGCCCGCCCTATGAAATGCGCCCTGTGATACGGAGCTTACATGCCGCTTTACGAGCATGTCATGATCGCGCGTCAGGATCTGTCCAACGCGCAGGCCGAAGGTCTCATCGAACATTTCACCACGGTCCTCGCGGACAACGGCGGCAAGGTCGTTGAACACGAATACTGGGGCGTCAAGACGATGGCCTACAAGATCAACAAGAACCGCAAGGGCCATTACGCCTTTCTGAAATCGGACGCGCCCGCCGCTGCCGTGCAGGAGATGGAACGCCTGATGCGCCTGCATGACGACGTGATGCGCGTGCTGACCATCAAGGTCGATGCGCATGCCGAAGGCCCGTCGGTGCAGATGCAGAAGCGCGACGAGCGTGAGCGTGGCGACCGTGGTGACCGCCCGGAAGGCGAGCGCGGCGAACGCCGTGAGCGCAGCTTCGGCGGCGACCGTCGTCGTTGATCTGACAGGGAAAGGACCATCATCATGGCGAACAAACCCTTCTTCCGCCGCCGCAAGGTTTGCCCCTTCTCGGGCGACAATGCCCCGGCGATCGACTACAAGGACGTGCGTCTGCTGCAACGCTACATCAGCGAGCGCGGCAAGATCGTGCCGTCGCGCATCACCGCCGTCTCGGCCAAGAAGCAGCGTGAACTGGCCCAGGCCATCAAGCGCGCCCGCTTCCTCGCCCTGCTGCCCTATGCCGTGAAATAAGGAGAGCTGACATGCAAGTGATCCTTCTTGAGCGCGTGGCCAAGCTGGGCCAGATGGGTGATGTGGTGAAGGTGAAGGACGGCTACGGCCGCAACTTCCTGCTGCCGCAAGGCAAGGCGCTGCGCGCCACCGAAGCCAATATCAAAGGCTTCGAGGCCCGCAAGGCCCAGCTGGAAGTCCAGAACCTTGAAACGAAGAAAGAAGCCGAAGCCGTGGGCGCCAAGCTCGACGGTCAGGCCTTTATCGTCATCCGCTCGGCTTCTGACGCTGGCGCTCTCTACGGTTCGGTCACCACCCGTGACGTGGCGGAAGCCGCGACCGAGGGCGGTTTCACCGTGGCGCGTGGCCAGGTCGTGCTGGACCGTCCGATCAAGGATCTGGGCCTGCATTCGGTGACCGTCGTGCTGCACCCCGAGGTTTCGGTGCGCGTCACGATCAACGTCGCCCGTTCGGTCGAAGAAGCCGAACTGCAAGCTTCGGGCAAGTCGATCCAGGAACTCGCGGCCGAAGCCGAAGCCGCGGCCGAGTTCGAGATCGCGGAACTCTTCGACGAAGTCGGCGCCGCCGCTTCGGACGAGTGATCTTCCGATCCGACAAGGACCGCGCGGGGGGCAACCCTCGCGCGGTTTTTCTTTGCGGTCGCCGTGTACTACAAAATACATTTGTGTAGTACACAAATTCTGGACTACACTTTCCTGAAACGTAGTACAGAGCCATGCCAGAGCGCCACTCCACCCTCGCCCACAGCGCCTATCACGACCTGCTGCGCAGCCTGAAATCGGATCGCGTCACCGAAATCCGCGGGTCGGTGATGCGCGAATCCCGCGCCAATGGCCGCGCCTATTGGTATGAGACGCGCCGCACCGGCACCACCGTGCGCCGCCGCTATATCGGCGAGGACAGCCCCGAACTTGCCGCCGACCTGGCCGAACGCGCCCGTTTGCAGGCCGAGGCGAAAGCCCGCGCCGCGCATCGCACCCGCCTGGTGCGGCTGTTGCGCGGCGAAGATTTCCTGCCGGTCGAGGCGCGTTTCGGCGCGATTCTCAAGGCCATGGCGGATCTCGGTGTGTTCCGCCTGGGCGGCACGATTGTCGGCACCCATGCCTTCCGGCTCTATGAGGGGGAGCTGGGGCTGCGCTACAGCTTTGACGATACGGCGCAGACCGGCGATCTGGATATCGCCCAGTTCGAACGCCTGTCGCTGGCGCTAGGCGATCAGGTCGAGGATCAACTGGCGCAAACCTTTCAGGAACTGGATTTTGCCCCGGTGCCGAGCCTGCACCGCGATGCGGTCTGGCGCTGGCAGCAGACCCGTTCGGATACGCTGGTCGAATTCCTTACCCCGTCCTTCCGCCCTGACGAAGACATCCGCCCCCTGCCCGCGCTCGGCATTTCGGCG
>Ga0209053_1001431_pt1 | contig 11213 bp, 9 predicted proteins | sample EBPBio152010_DNA_FD_185864 | JGI IMG/M metagenome (GOLD analysis project Ga0209053, IMG submission 185864) | Wastewater treatment Type I Accumulibacter community from EBPR Bioreactor in Madison, WI, USA - Reactor 1_7/15/2010_ DNA (SPAdes)... | ecosystem: Engineered > Bioreactor > EBPR >... | reverse complement strand
CTTCTTCGCGGAGGGCGGGGTGGTCTCTACCCCGCATTATTTCCCCATGGGGCGTGGCCTCGGCATAGCCGGCGAGCGAGGGGCGGAAGCGATCTTGCCGCTCTCGCGCGGCCCGGATGGACGGCTGGGCGTGGCAACCGGGGCCGGTGCAGGCGGCCCGGTGCGCATTGTGATGAACATCACCACGCCCGATGCCGAGAGCTTCCGCCGATCCGAGGCGCAGGTCAGCGCGAGCCTCGCCCGCGCTGTGGCGCGCGGCCAGCGTTCATTGTGAGGAGGGGCTGATGGCCGGATTTCATGAGGTGCGCTTCCCGCTCGAGGTGGCGCTCGGCGCACGCGGCGGGCCGGAGCGGCGCACGGAGATCGTGACGCTCTCCAGCGGGCGCGAGGAGCGCAATGCGCGCTGGGCGCTGTCGCGGCGGAAATACGATGCGGGTTACGGTGTGCGCTCCATCGAGGGGCTCTCGGCCATCGTTGCGTTCTTCGAGGAGCGGCGCGGACGGCTCTACGGGTTCCGCTTTCGCGACCGGCTGGACTGGACCTCCGCCCCGAAAAACGCGCCGCCTTTGCCGAATGATCAGCCGCTCGGAACGGGTGATGGCACGCGGGCGAGTTTCCCGCTCATCAAACGATATGGCGCGGCCTACGCGCCCTATGAACGACCCATTACGAAGCCGGTCACCGGCAGCGTGCGTGTGGCGGTGAACGGCACCGAGCGCGTTGCCGGCACGCATTTCGATTGCGATGCGGCGACGGGCCTCGTCACCTTCCGGGCCGGGCATATCCCGCCGGCCGGTGCCAATGTGACCGCCGGTTTCGTGTTCGACGTGCCCGTGCGCTTCGACACGGACTTCCTCGAGGTTGATCTCTCGGCCTTCGAGGCTGGGGCCATTCCCAACATTCCGCTCATCGAAATCCGGGTCTGAGCCATGAAATCTCTTCCGCCGACCATCGCCCTAGGGCTCGCTTCCGGGGTGACGACGCATTGCCAGTGCTGGCTGCTGACCCGCAAGGATGGCGTGACGCTCGGCTTCACCGACCATGACCGCACGCTCACCATCGGCGCGCAGGTCTTCGAGGCCGCGAGTGGCATCGAGGCCTCGGCGGTGGAGAGCGAGACCGGCCTCGCGGCCGCTAATGGCGAAATCACCGGGGCCCTTTCCAGCGCACGCGTGACGGCCCAGGATATCGAAGCCGGACGCTATGATGGTGCCGAATTGCGCCGCTGGCTGGTGGATTGGACCGCGCCGACGCTCGATTGCCTGATCGATGTCGTGACCATCGGCGAGATTCGCCGGAAAGATGGCGCTTTCATCGCCGAAACGCGCAATGCGCTGCACGCGCTCGATCTCGAAAAGGGACGGCTCTACTCCTCCGGCTGTTCGGCCGAACTGGGGGATGCGGCCTGTGGTGTGGATCTCGACAATCCCGTCTGGCGTGTTGCGGCCAGCGTCTCCACGACTGATGGCCGGCATCACATCAGCGCGCCGGAATTCGCAACGCCCATCGCTGGCTTGTTTGCACGCGGCCGGCTGTTGGTGGTGACCGGCGCCAATGCCGGGCTCTCGCGCCCCATTCGCATGCATGATGGCGAGGCGATCACCCTCTGGGAGGGGCTGCCCGCAAACCTTCTTCCGGGGGATTCCGTGGTGGCGATCGCGGGCTGTGACAAACGTTTCGCCACCTGCCGCGACCGCTTCGCCAATTCGCTGAATTTCATGGGGTTTCCACTGATCCCCGCGCCGGAATTCGCCTTTGTCTATGCCCAGCCCGGCGAGGGGCGGCATCAGGGCCGCCCGCTCGTTCAACTCTGAGGTTTCACCATGCCGCGAATGAGCAGGGACGGGCGCGACGATGTCGCGCGCCGGGAGGAGATCGTGCGCGTGGCGCGTGGCTGGATCGGCACGCCCTACCAGCATCAGGCGTCGCTGAAGGGTGTGGGGGCGGATTGCCTCGGCCTGCTGCGTGGGGTGTGGCGGGAGGCTGTAGGCGAGGAGCCGGAGGATGTGCCGGCCTATTCACCGGCCTGGGCGGAACTCGGTGCACCGGACCAGCTTCTGGGAGGTGCCTTCCGACATCTCCTACCGCTGCCGATGGATACGGAGATCCGCCTTGGAATGATGCTGCTCTTTCGTTGGCGGGCGCATCTGCCGGCGAAGCATTGCGGCATCGCGACGGGCCCAGAAACCTTCGTGCATGCCCATGACGGGGCCTCCGTGGCGGAAGTGGCGCTCGTGCCGCTCTGGCGACGGAAGCTCGCCGGCCTGTTTGATTTTCCCGCCCGGAGGGATTGATGGCGACCATTGCATTCGAATTGCTCGGTTCGACGCTTGGCCAGAGCCTTGGCGGAACCTTTGGCGCGGCCTTCGGGAAAGCGGCAGGTGCCCTCGCCGGAGGGTTGATCGACCGGGCCTGGATGGGGCAAGGCGCGCGACGCGTGCAGCAGGGGCCGCGCCTCACTGATCTCGACGGGATTTCTGCGAGCGAGGGGGCGCCGATCCCCCGCATCTATGGCCGGGTGCGGCTTGGCGGGCAGGTGATCTGGGCGACCGAATTCGAGGAGCAGCAGATCGTCGAGCGTTCCGGCGGCGTGGGCGGAAAGACCTCCATGACCGCGCGGCAGAAGAGCATCCGCTATGTCTATTCCGCGAATGTCGCGCTCGGCCTCTGCGCGGGGCCTGTGGCTTTCGTGCGCCGCATCTGGGCCGATGGCAAGCCGGTCGATCTCTCGGCCGTGACTTATCGCGTCTATCGCGGGGAGGCGGATCAGCCGGCCGATCCGCTGATTGTCGCAAAGCAGGGCACGGCGCAGGTGCCAGCTTTCCGGGGCCTCGCCTACATCGTGTTCGAGCGCTTTCCACTCGCGGATTACGGCAATCGCCTGCCGCAGTTTTCGTTCGAGATCGTGCGTCCCATGCCCGGCTTGCCGGATCGGCTGAAGGCGGTGAACATCATCCCCGGCTCGACCGAGTTCGGCTACGCCACCGATGAGGTGCGCGAGGATTTCCGCTACGGCACGTCGCGCGCGCTCAACCGCTCGCAATGGACGCGCAGCACGGACTGGGAGCAATCTATCGACGATCTGCAGGCGCTCTGCCCGCATCTCGAGCGCGCGACGCTGATCAGCGCGTGGTTCGGGGATGATCTGCGCGTTGGGAACTGCACGCTCACCCCGCGTGTGGAGAAACAGGGCAAGGTGACGACCGGCCAGACCTGGCAGGTCGGCGGCTTGACGCGCGAGTCTGCATTGGCGGTTTCCGCGACCGAGGGCCGTCCGAACTATGGCGGAACGCCCTCGGATCTGTCCGTGATCCAGGCGATCCGCGACCTGAAATCGCGCGGTCTCAAGGTGGCGCTGCACCCTTTCATCCTGATGGATGTTCCCGCGGGCAATGGGCGTCCGGATCCGTATTCCGGTGCGGGGAGCCAGCCGCCTTTCCCTTGGCGCGGGCGCATCACCTGCCATCCCGCACCGGGGCAGTCCGGAAGTCCGGCTGGAACGGCGGCTGTGAATGCGAGCATCGCGAGTTTTGTTGGCACGGCTCAGGCAAGCCATTTCGCGCTTTCCGGGGATGAGGTTGTTTATTCCGGGCCTGTGGAATGGAGCTTCCGGCGGATGGTGCTGCATCACGCCATGCTGGCGAAGGCGGCAGGTGAGGTCGATACGTTTTTCATCGCCTCCGAACTGGTGGGTCTGACCCATCTTTCAGCTAGCGGCGGCAGCTACCCGATGGTGGCGGCTTTGGTTGGCCTGCTACCCGAACTGCGCACCATTCTCGGACCTGCGACGCGCATCACGTATGCCGCGGACTGGACCGAATTCGGTGCGCATGTGCAGGGTGGCGGACAGGAGGTGCGCTTTCCGCTGGACCCGTTCTGGAGCCATGCGGAGGTTGGCGCGGTTGCGATCGATTTCTATCCGCCGGTCACGGATTGGCGGGAGGGCACGGCCCATGCGGATGCGGCACTCGCCGATGGACCGTATGACCCCGCCTATCTCGTGGATCGCATCGGAGCGGGCGAGGGCTTCGACTGGTTTTATGCGGATTCAGCAGCTCGCGCCGCGCAGGTGCGCTCGGCAATCACCGATGGGGCTTACAACAAGCCGTGGATCTATCGCCCGAAGGATCTCGTGGGATGGTGGTCGAATGCCCATCGCGAGCGTGTTGGTGGCGTGGAAGTCGCGTCCAATACCGGCTGGCAGCCGCGCTCCAAGCCGATCCTGCTCGCGGAGATCGGCTGTGGCGCGGTGGACAAGGGCGCCAACCAGCCGAACATCTTCCCGGACCCGAAATCCATCGAGAACGGCCTGCCGCATTTCTCGCTGGGGCATCGCGACGACATGATCCAGCGTCGGCTGATCGAGGCCATGCTCGACCGGTTTGATACCGCCAGCGTGGGGCATGTCACGGCGCATAACCCGGTCTCCCCGGTTTATGGCGGGCCGATGGTGACGCCCGATTTCATAGCTCCCTGGGCTTATGATGCGCGGCCTTTTCCGGCCTTCCCGGCCATGAAGAGCCAGTGGGCGGATGGTGCGAATTTCGCGCGCGGCCATTGGCTGAACGGTCGTCTCGAAATCGCGCCGCTGCCCGAATTGATTACCGCTGTTCTGGCGGATCACGAGGTGGGTGCGGGCACGGTCGAGCCGCTCGCGGAGGCGATTGAGGGTTATGTCATCGACCGGTCGATGTCGGCGCGGGCGGCTTTGGAACCGTTGATCGACGGTTTCGGGCTGATTGCCTCGGGGGAGGGCGAAGCGCTGGCGGTCAAGCCGCGTGCTGCTGAACCTCTCGCTGTTCTTGCACGGGATACGCTCGTGGTCACCAGTGGCCGCAATGCGGTCGAACTCGAGATCGCGCGCAGCGAGGAGCGGGACCTTCCGCGCAGTTTTCGCCTCGGCTTTGTGGATCCGGATCGTGACTTCCGGAAGACGGTTGTCGAGGCCCGCCGCGATGGCAGCGTGGCGCAGCGCGAGGTGAGTGATGATGGCGCGATGATCCTGCCCAAGGCGCGGGCACGAAAGCTCGCCGAGCAACGCCTCGCGGAGATCTGGGCCGCGCGGGAAGTGTTTCGTTTCGCGCTGCCACCCAGCGCGCGGGCGTTGGAGGTCGGTGATCTCGTGACGCTGGAAACGGAAGCCGGTGAGCGACTTGTGCGCCTCACGCGCATCACCGACCAGCGCGAACGCCTGTGCGAAGCGGTGTCACATGACCCCGAGACGATGGGATTTGCGCCCATCGACGATGATTCTATTGAAGAACCGGGCGTGCCGGCGCTTCCCGGGGCGGCCTATGCGCGGCTGATTGAATTGCCTTTGCAGCGTTCCGAAACGACAGGGCCGCTGCAAATTGCGATGCGCGCCGAGCCGTGGCGCGGGCCCTATGCCCTCGCGCGGACCGATGCCGATGGCGCGGTGCTCGGCGAGGCGCTGATTGCGGCGCGGTTCGGCACGCTGCTGACCACGTTGCCCCCCGGTCCGCTCTGGCGATGGGACCGGCATGCGACGTGCGAGATCGTGCTTGCCTCGGGTGCGCTCGCCAGCGTCAACGAAATGGCAGTGCTCGCGGGCAGCAATGCATTGGCGCTGATCGGGCCGGATGACGTGCTCGAGATCGTGCTCTTCCGACAGGCTCAGCTTGTGGGAGACCGGCGCTATCGCCTTTCGCAGCTTTTGCGCGGGGTTGGGCTTTCGGAGAGCGCAGCGGCGCGCACCCTCTCGCCTGGTGCGGATCTGATCTTGCTGGACGAAGCGATTGTCGATCTCGGCCTCTCGGCCGAACAGGTTGGCCAGACCATCGACATCGCGGTTATTCCCACGGGGCGCGATGTTGCCGATGCCTCGACCGCCCGTGTGAGCGGAACCATTACGGGCAACGCCTACCGGCCTTTGGCGCCGGTTCACGCGAAGGCAAAGCGCGAGGCGGGCGGGATACGCCTGAGCTTCATCAGACGAACCCGTTTCGGCGGTGATAACTGGGACCTCTACGAGGTGCCGCTCGGCGAGGAGCGCGAAGAATACCGGATCGAGATTCGCGCCGGCGCAACCATCAAGCGCACCGTGTCTGTCAACAGCCCGGCATTTTTCTATCCTTCTGCCCAGGAAATCGCTGATTTCGGCAGTCCGCAGACGAACCTTTCTGTGTCCATCGCGCAGGTATCGGCCCGTGTCGGGGCAGGGGACGCGCTCGCGGTAACCCTGCCGATCGTCTGAGCCCGCCACATTCGGAGAAGGCCATGGCCGCTGCCAATTTCGAGCGGGCGCTCGCGCTCGTCCTTCAGCATGAGGGTGGATATTCCGACCATCCCTCCGATCCCGGTGGCGCAACGATGATGGGTATCACCCAGGCCACGCTTGCGGCCTGGCGCGGGCGCCCCGTGGAGAAAGCGGAAGTGCGGTCTCTGACGCGCGCCGAGGCCGGGGCGATCTATCGGGCGCAATATTGGGATGCGCTCGCGGCGGATCACCTGCCGCACGGGGTTGATCTCGCGGCGTTCGATTACGCCGTCAATTCCGGCCCTTCGCGGGCCGCGCGCACCCTTCAGGGGCTGGTTGCCGTGACGGTCGATGGCCGGATCGGCCCTCAATCTCTGGCGGCGCTCGATGCTTCGGATGCCGGAGAACTGATCCGCGCTCTGTGCGCGGCCCGCATGCGCTTCCTGCAGCATCTGCCAACTTTTGCCGTGTTCGGGCGCGGTTGGACGCGCCGTGTCACAGCGATTGAGCAAGAAAGCCTGAAGCTTGCACGTTTGCCCACCAGCCTTCCCGACAGGGAGGCTCAACCTGAGGAGAAAGACATGTTCGATTCCAAGGCGCTTTTGCAGAGCCGCACCGTGTGGGCGAATGTGGTAGGCTTGGGCTCTCTGGCCCTATCAGTCATGGGGTTCCAGACTGTTGGACTGGACCAGAGCGTGTTGACAGATCGCCTGCTCGAGGTGGTTGCCGCTGGCAGCTTCGTGGCATCCACTATCTTCCGGGTGATCGCGACCAAGCGTCTGAGCTGACGGGAAAACTTATTCTTCTCGTATCGGATGACCTCGAAATCCCCCCAAAGCGGTGTATGTGTGACAGCATCGACCCGCCTTGAGGAGTTTTCTCGAATGCGCCTGCTTGTGATCGAGGATGATCGCGACCTCAACCGACAACTCACATCGGCGCTCGAGCATGCGGGTTATGCCGTCGATAGTGCCTTCGATGGCGAAGACGGGCATTTTCTCGGCGATACCGAACCCTATGATGGCGTGATCCTCGATATGGGCCTGCCGAAGATGGATGGCATCCGCGTGCTCGAGAAATGGCGTCGCGAAGGCCGCAAGATGCCGGTTCTGATTCTCACGGCACGCGATCGCTGGAGCGAGAAGGTGCAGGGCTTCGATGCCGGCGCCGACGATTACGTGACGAAGCCGTTCCACATGGAGGAGGTGCTGGCACGCCTCCGGGCTCTGCTGCGGCGCGCGGCAGGCCATGCGACGAGCGAGCTTTCCTGCGGGCCGGTCATCCTCGATACGCGATCGAGCCGCGTCGTGGTGGATGGCAACCCCATTCGCCTCACCAGCCACGAATACCGACTGCTTGCTTATCTGATGCATCATCAGGGGCGGGTGGTCTCGCGGACGGAATTGGTGGAGCATCTCTACGATCAGGATTTTGATCGTGATTCCAACACGATCGAGGTCTTTATCGGACGCTTGCGCAAGAAGCTCGGCGTCGATGTGATCGAGACCGTCCGCGGCCTTGGCTATATTGCGCAGGCTCCGGGCGTGCCGGCTCCGAAGACGAAGTGATTCCATGCGCCTGACGCTCCCCGGCCCCACCGACCCCCGTTCGCTGGCCGGGCGACTGTTCCTCTCCGCGATCCTGCTCTCCGCGCTCGTGCTGGTTTCGGCTGGCACGATCCTGTCGGCCATCAATCGGCGATCGGTGGAGGCTGCCTTCGATGAGCGCCTGAAGCTTTACCTCAAGGTGCTCGTGGCGGATGTGGCGGCTCTGACGGACGGCAACAATGTGGAGCCTGGCAATCTCGGCGAGCCGCAATTCCAGATCCCGCTTTCGGGCTGGTACTGGCAGATCATGCGGATCGACACCGAGAGCAATACGGCGGCAATTCTGCGGACCTCGCGATCGCTCTTCAACCAGCGACTGCCTCCGCTGGTAGAGCCGGGAATGCCATCATCTCGGGGCGATTTCCGCGACGGCTATCGCGCTGGGCCGGAAGGGCGACGCATTCGTATCGTCGAGCAGGAAATCGACCTTGGCGAGCAGAATCGTTTCCTGATTTCAGTTGCCGGGAATGCCGAGGAAATTGTCGACGAGCGGCGGCGATTCGATTTCGCCGTGCTAATGCTGCTCTCGCTGCTGGGGCTCGCGCTTGCGATCTCGGCCTATGTGCAGGTGCGCTATGGCCTGAGACCGTTGCGCGATCTTTCCCAATCCCTTGCGCAGGTCCGCAATGGTGTGAGCGAACGCGTGGAAGGCGAATTCCCGGTCGAAGTCGCGCCGCTGGCTGGCGAGTTGAACCAGCTTCTCGATGTCAACCGTGAGATCGTGAGCCGTGCTCGCGCGCAGGTCGGCAATCTCGCCCATGCGCTGAAGACCCCGCTTTCCGTGCTGCTCAATGAGGCTGGGAGCGATTCCGGTCCGCTTGGCGAGAAAATCCGTGAGCAGACCACGATCATGCGCGATCAGATGCAGTATTATCTCGACCGTGCACGAGCCGCTGCCCGCGCGGCAACCATTGGCAATATTACCGAAGTCGAGCCAATTCTGGCTGCTTTTACCCGGACTTTCGAGAAGATCTATCGGGATCGGGAGATCGCTTTTGCCCTCGAAATCGAGACGCCCTTGCGTTTTCGCGGAGAGAAGCAGGATCTCGAAGAGATGATCGGCAACCTGATCGACAATGCCGGCAAATGGGCAAAGAAGCAGGTTCGTATCCGGGTTGTCGCATCCCCTCCATCCGAGCATGCGCAGCCCCAATTGAACCTCATTGTTGATGATGACGGCCCCGGCCTGCCGGATGAAAAGCGCATCGAGGCCACAAAAAGAGGCCGGCGGCTTGATGAAACCAAACCCGGTTCCGGCCTTGGCCTGTCCATCGTTGTGGATCTTGCGACCCTGTATGGTGGCAGCTTTGCGCTCGAGGATTCGCCCTTGGGTGGCTTGCGCGCGCGATTGACGCTGCCCGCGCTCTGACAATTGATTGCGTCACCCCGAGCTCCTCTGTAGCAAGAACGACACAAATGGCAGGGCAGTTGCGCCATGTCATGGATTGGCCCGGATTGCGGCCTAGATCAGCGACACGATGACTCTCTGGATTGCAATTGTGGTGTTGACCGTTGGCGCGGCCGCTTTGGCCCTGCTTCCGCTGCTCCGTCCTCGGCGCAGTCGTTCAAGCCTTGAACATGCTGTGCAATTCTACGAATCCCGGCGACAGGAGCTGGAGCGCCAGGTCGCTGCCGGCCTGATCTCCCAGAGCGAGAGAGCTGCTTCCGAGGTTGAACAGGCCCGAAGGCTTCTCGCCATTGGCCGCCAGCAGCAGGCAGCGGAAGAGCAGGGCCAGGATGCCGCCTTCCGGCGTAAGATGGCCGCATTGTTATTGCTGCTCGGCCTGCCGCTTCTCTCGATCCCCCTCTACCTCCGGACCGGGACACCCAACTTCCCCGACCAGCCAATCGCCAGCCGTGTCGCGCCCAACGGCGATGCTGAGATGGCGCAGGCTCTGCAGCGAATCGAACTTCATCTCGCCAGCAATCCCAATGATGCGCGCGGCTTTGAGGTGATCGCGCCCGCCTACATGCGTCTTGGGCGCTTTCAGGATGCCGCATTCGCCTACCGTCGCGTGATCGCGATTTCGGGTGAAACTGCCGAACGTCTCGCGGATCTTGGCGAAGCGCTGATCGCTGCGCAAAACGGCATCGTGAGCGCGGAAGCCAAGGAAGCCTTTCTGAAAGCTGTTGCGCTGGACCCCTCTTTTGCCAAAGCGCGGTTCTACATCGCGCTTGCGACCGAGCAGGATGGGGACGCAGCGGGGGCTGTGCAGAAACTGCAGGACCTTTCTGCCTCGCTTCCCGAGGGGCCTGGCAAGATGCGAGTCGAAGCCGAGCTTGATCGCTTCCGCGCCGAGGGCAAGGCGCCGGCACGACCGCAATCCGGTCCGCAAAGCGAAGCGGGCCGCGCGCTCTCCGCCCTGCCAGCCGATGAACGCGCGAAGGCCATCGAAGGCATGGTGGAAAGCCTCGCCGCCCGACTGTCCACCCAAGGCGGCAGTTTCGAGGAATGGCAGCGCCTCATCCAGGCGCGTGTGGTGCTGAACCAACGCGACAAGGCATTCGCGGCACTGCAGGATGCGCGGAAGGCTCTGGGTGAATCGGCCAAGTCCGAATTGGATCGCCTTGCCGCCGCGCTTGATCTCAAGGGAAATCCATGACCCGCAAGCAGAAACGTCTGGTCATCCTCGGCGGTTTTGGCCTCGTTCTGGTCTCGGCATTGGCGCTGATCCTGACCGGCTTGCGCGACCAGATCGTGTTCTTTCGCTCGCCGACCGAGGTCATGGCCGGCAAGGTGAAGCCAGGCGAGGCCTTCCGGCTGGGGGGGCTCGTGGAGCAGGGCAGCGTGCAACGCGAGCCCAACCAGATGGTGCGTTTTCGGGTGACCGATGGTCCGAATACCATTGCCGTAACGTATCAAGGGCTGCTGCCTGACCTCTTCCGTGAAGGGCAGGGCGTGGTTGCAGAAGGTCGCCTCGACGCCGCTGGCGCCTTCACGGCATCCACGGTTCTGGCGCGCCACGACGAGAACTACATGCCGCGTGAGGTGGCTGATGCCCTGAAGAAGCAGGGCCATTGGCAGCCGGGCAAGGCGGAGGCACCCAAACCATGAGCAGGGCAGAATGATTGTCGAGATCGGCCATTACGCGCTGGTTCTGGCGCTGGCAATGACGCTGTTCCAATCCACCGTACCGCTTTGGGGTGCGATCAAACGGGATTCCGCGCTGGTGGCACTCGGCCCCTATGCCGCGATTGCGCAACTCCTGCTGATTGGTATCTCGTTCGCAGCGCTGACCCATGCCTATCTCGGCTCGGATTTCTCGGTTGCGAATGTCTACCAGAATTCGCACACGCTGAAGCCGCTGATCTACAAATGGAGCGGGGTATGGGGCAACCATGAAGGCTCGATGCTGCTCTGGGTGCTTATTCTCGCGCTGTTCGGCGCG
>Ga0209053_1001430_pt1 | contig 11221 bp, 13 predicted proteins | sample EBPBio152010_DNA_FD_185864 | JGI IMG/M metagenome (GOLD analysis project Ga0209053, IMG submission 185864) | Wastewater treatment Type I Accumulibacter community from EBPR Bioreactor in Madison, WI, USA - Reactor 1_7/15/2010_ DNA (SPAdes)... | ecosystem: Engineered > Bioreactor > EBPR >... | reverse complement strand
CGAGGCCTCGGCCAGGGTGAAGGCGCGGATCAGGAAGAATTGCGCGACCGAACCCAGCCCGCCGATCACCAGAAAGCCCCAGAGATCGGACAGCGCGACCGGGGTGAACACCGCCGGCATCAGCGCCGAGGTGGCGACCGTGCCGAACAGTGCCGCATAGACCAGCGAGGTGGCCGGCGCCTCGGTCGCGCCGACGCGGCGGGTGGCCAGCGCGAAACCGGCATAGCAGATCGCGCAGCACAGCGGCAGCAGCGCGGCGGGCTGGAAGACGCCGGCGCCGGGGCGGATGATGATCAAGGCCCCGATCAACGCCATGGCCACCCCGGCCAGCCGCCGGGGCCCCAGCCGCTCGCCCAGGAACAGCGCGGCGCCCAGGGTGATCAGCACCGGATTGATGTCGGTGATCGCCGTTGCCTCGGCCAGGCCGATATGACCGAGCGACAGGAAAAAGAACGCGGTCGCCCCGAACTGGAAGACCGAGCGCAGCGCCTGAAGCCCGGGCGCCCGGGTGCGCAGCACCTGACCCAGCCGGGGCAGGAAGACCAGCGCCACGATCACCGTCTGCCCGGTATAGCGCGCCCAGATCACCTGCATGGCGGGATAACCCGACTGGATCAGGTGCTTGGCCAGCGCATCCATGCTGGTGAAGGTGGCGATGGCGGCCAGCATCATCAGGATGCCGCGCCCGGTCTGGTGCCCCGAAGGATTCCCGGTCGGCAGCGCGCTCATGCCCCGGCCCCCCCGAGGCGCGCCGCGCGCGGCGCGGGATCGCAGGCCGGGCCGCGGCGGAACGACCGGCCCGAAAGCGCGGCAAGGGGCAAAGCGGGGCAGGGCAAGGGCACACTCCTGGATCGGCCGGATCGCGGCGGACCCTAGGCATGGCCCGGGGCAAGGGCAAGCGGTTATCCGTCCTCCTCCTCCTCGCGCAGCAGGGTCAGCTCTCCCGCCGCCTCCAGATCGCGGATGGCGTTGATGACGCTGGTCTGGGCGGCCTCGGCCTCCTTTTCCTTGATGCGGCCGCGTTCGCCCATTTCCTCGCGCAGGGTCTGGGCCATGCGCTGCGACAGGTTCGACAGGATGAATTCCGCCGCCGCCGCCCGGTCGGGCACCGATTGCGCCCCGGCCAGCGCGGTGACCAGCGTCGGCTGATCGACGGCGCGGGTGATCTTGGGCACGTCACGCGGACCCAGCCGGGCGGGGATATGCACGAAGGTAAAGATCGCCTTGCGCACCTGTTCGGCGAAATCCTGATCGGCCTCATCCAGCCCGCGCAACACATCCTCGCGCGTGAGTTCGGGCGAGATGTTGAGGATGGCGCCGACCCGCTCCACCGGGCCGGTCTCGAAGGCGCGGGGGGGCGTGCTGTCAAGCTGGGTCAGGAGCGCGATGCCGATGCGCCGCACCGTGGCCGGATCGACCTGCGCGGTGCGCGACATGGCAAAGGCCACGCGGCGCGCCTTGTCGCCCGCCAACTTGCCCAGCAGGGTGGCCGCCTTTTGCACCGGCAGTTTTGACAGCAGGATCGCCGCGACCTCGGTGCTTTCCTCATCCAGCACGGGGCGCAGCGCCTCGGGCGGCAGGGCGGCGATGCGATCCCAGGGGTCCATGTCGGGGCGGATGCCGACCATGCGGCGCAGCCGGCTGGCGGTCGCGCTGGACAGATGCCCGTCCATCAGCGTCAGCGCCCCTTCCAGCCCACCGGGGAAGGACAGGCCGACCTGTTCCAGTTCATCCAGAAATTCGGCCACGACCTGTTCCACCGTGCCGCGATCGACCAGCCGCATCTGGCCGATCTGCTGCGCCAGATCGGCCTGCATCGCGTCGGGCAGGGCCGAGATCGGCAAGGGCGAGCCTTCGGCCAGCATCAGCCGCACGATGATGGCGGCCTTTTGCCGGCGGCTGAGCGCCGTGGCGGCGCGCGGCGCGGGCCGGGCCGCAGCAACCGGCACCGTGACCTGCACAGGTTTGATCTGCGCCAGAGCCTGACTTGCCATGGAACCTCCTGATTCGCTGTCACGATCAGGCTGGCACGGGCGCGGTTAACGCGGGCTTAGCTCGAGACCGGCTCGCAGCGCGCTGTATCGGGGTTCCATTCGGTGCCCTCGGTGCAGGCGCGGCTGCGGTCGCAGTCTTGCGCAAGCGCCGGCCCGGAAAGGGCCAGCAGCAGGATCAAGGTCAGTCGGATCGGCGGCATGGCAATCCTTTCCCGATTGGGTCAATAGCTTTCGGTGACCCCGGTCACGATGGCGCGGTCCAGGGCGCGGAAGGCCCAGCTTTCGGTCGCGCCACGGGCGGCGATGGCGTGGAGCTGCGCCTTGGCCATGGTGAATTCACCTTGTTCCACAAGGGCCTGGCCGTAATAGCTGCGTGCGAGGATATTGCCGGGGTTGCGGCGCAAGGCGGCCTCATAGACCTGAAGGCCCGCCTCGATCTGGCCGGATTTGCGCAGGGTGAAGGCGTCATAGGTCATCACCCGGTCGGTGGCGCCCTCGGTCATGGCTGCCAGCACGCGGCGGGCATCGTCGGGGCGGCCGGCCCATGCCAGTTCCCGCACCGCGCGAAAGCGGCTGTCATCGTCCAGCCGGGCGTCCTCGGGGTTCACGCAGGTCTGGCTTTTCGGCTCCCATACCTGACCATCCTTGCAGGTCTGCGAGGTTTCGGTGGCGGGCGGCGGTTCGGTATCGTCCGATCCGGCGGCCCGGGCGGCAAACGGCAGCAGGGGCAGGGTGACAAGACACAAGGTGGGGATCAGGCGCATGGCGGCTCTCCGGTTGGGGGAAAGGATAGCACGGTTCGGGGCAGGGCGGGGGAGGAACCCGACCCCGCCGGACCTTGGTCCGAAACCGGCGCCTTTCGAGGGCAAAAAGGGGCAGGCCAAGCGGCCCGCCCCCCTTCATGCCCTGCGATGCCTGCCTGCGCTGTTACGCGCGGAACACCCGGGCAAAGATCGTGTCCACATGTTTGGTGTGATAGCCAAGGTCGAATTTCTCCTCGATCTCGGCGGGGGAAAGCGCGGCGGTCACCTCGGCATCGGCCAGCAGCTCGGTCTTGAAATCGGCGCCCTTTTCCCAGACCTTCATCGCGTTGCGCTGCACCAGACGATAGGCGTCCTCGCGGCTGACACCGGCCTGGGTCAGCGCCAGCAGCACGCGCTGCGACATGACAAGACCTTTGAACTTGTTCATGTTGCGCAGCATGTTCTCGGGGTAGATCACCAGCTTTTCGATGACGCCGGCCAGACGGTTCAGCGCGAAATCGAGCGTGATCGTGGTATCGGGGCCGATGGCGCGTTCCACGCTGGAATGGCTGATGTCGCGCTCATGCCAGAGCGCCACGTTTTCCAGCGCCGGCACCACCGACATGCGCACCAGACGCGCAAGGCCGGTCAGGTTTTCGGTCAGCACCGGATTGCGCTTGTGCGGCATCGCGGAAGAGCCCTTTTGCCCGGGCGAGAAATACTCCTCGGCCTCCAGCACCTCGGTGCGCTGCATGTGGCGGATCTCGATGGCGATATTCTCGATCGAGCTGGCGATGACGCCCAGCGTGGCAAAGAACATCGCGTGGCGGTCGCGCGGGATGACCTGGGTCGAGACCGGCTCGGGTTCCAGGCCCAGCTTCTCGCAGACATATTCCTCGACCCGCGGGTCGATATTGGCAAAGGTGCCGACCGCGCCGGAAATAGCGCCGGTGCGGATCTCGTCGCGCGCGGCGACCAGACGGCGGCGGCCGCGATCCATTTCCGCGTAGAAGCGGGCGAAGGTCAGGCCCATCGTGGTGGGTTCGGCATGGATGCCGTGGCTGCGACCGATGCGCACCGTATCCTTGTGCTCATAGGCGCGGGTTTTCAGCGCGGCCAGCACGCGGTCCATATCGGCCAGCAGGATGTCGGCGGCGCGCACCAGCTGGATGTTCAGCGTGGTGTCCAGCACGTCCGAGGAGGTCATGCCCTGATGGACAAAGCGCGCCTCGTCATTGCCGATGATCTCGGCCAGATGGGTCAGGAAGGCGATCACGTCATGCTTGGTCACGGCCTCGATCTCGTCGATGCGGGCCACGTCAAAGGTCACGTCCCGGGCCTTCCACACCGCCTCGGCATTGGCCTTGGGGATCACGCCAAGGGCAGCCTGCGCGTCACAGGCATGGGCCTCGATCTCGTACCAGATGCGAAAGCGGGTCTGCGGGTCCCAGATGGCGACCATCTCGGGGCGGGAATAGCGCGGGATCATCGGCGGGCCTTTCCTGACGGGGATACGGGGTTGCGCCCCCTTAATCCGCCGAGGTCGGGCTGGCAAGGTGGCGGGGGCGTTTATCCGAAGGCCGCGCGCCATTCGGCGGGCACCTCATAGGGATGGAGCAGCCCGGCCATCAGCGCGACCATTGCAAGGCCAAGCGCCAGCCCGGCCAGGGTCAACGCCGGGAACAGGGCGTGCGCGCCGGTCATCCGCGCCGCCGCCAGCCCCAGATGCGCGCCAAGCGCGGTCAGGGCGGCGGTGTAATAGGGCGCGAAGAACAGCGCCCAGGCCCCGGATTGCAGCCCGGCAGCCGCGAAATGGAGGCTGGTGTCGGTGCCCATGGCGCGGGCGCCCAGAACCGCCCCGACATGGATGCACAGAAACCCCGCCAGCACCGCGCCCGACAGCGCCTGCCAGCGCCGCACCCCCCGCCAGCGCCAGGCCCGCCCACGCCAGAGCAGCCGGAGCCCGCTGGCGATCTGCACCGCCAGCGCGGCCAGCAACAGCGCCTCGACCACCGGCTGCCGCCAGAGCGCGCGAAACGGGGCTGACAGCGCCAGATGCGCCGCGGGCCCTATGATCAGCCCGATCAGGTGATGGGCCAGATGGCTGGCCAGAAAGGCCGCCAGCAGCAGGGCGGTCAGGCGATGCAGGCGCAGCGGGGTCATGGCACTCTCCATACGGTGTCGTATGGTTTCTTGCACGGGGGCTTGTGACTTGTCCATACGCTATCGTATGGTCCGGGCATGACACCGACCGCCCTGCCGCAAGACCGCACCCGCCTGGCCCCGCGCGACTGGATCGCGGCGGGGTTCCGTGCCCTGGTGGCCGGGGGCGAGGGCGCCTTGCATGTGGAGCCGCTGGCGCGCGGCCTTGGTGCCAGCAAGGGGTCGTTCTACTGGCATTTCACCGATCTGGCGGCGCTGAAGGCGCAGATGATCGCGCTGTGGGAACGGCTGGCCGAGGAGGAGATCACCGCCACGCTGCGCGCAAGCGGCGCCGAGGGGCGGGGGGCGCTTTTGGCGCTGATCGGCCGGATTTCGGTCATCCCGCCCGAGGGCTATGGCGGTGCCGGGATCGAACCCGCCTTGCGTGCCTGGGCGCGCAGCGATGCGACGGTGGCGCGGGCCGTGCAGGCGATGGATGCCCGGCGGTTGGCGGTGCTGGAGGGGTTCTTTGCCCAAGGCCATCATCCCGCGCCCGAGCAGGCCGCCACGCTGTTTTACGCCGCGACCCTGGGCCTGATGGAACTGCGCCTGACCACCGGCGCCGACATGCGCGCAGGGCTGGAGGCGCAGCTGGACGCCCTGCTGCCCTGATCCGTCAAAGCGCGTTCTTGCCGCGATAAAGCTGCCATTCCTCGACCACCGATCCGTCGGGCATATGGCAATAGCCGGCCTCGCCCGCCTGTTCCTGCCGGGTCTCCAGCCGCCCCCCCCGTTCGGCGCAATATTGCGAGGCGGGGTTCGACATGCTGGCCCAGCGGCCCGGCGCGGGTTTGGACGCGCCGCCGCCACCGCCACCGCCGCAGGCAGCCAGAAGCGGAATGAGGGTCAGCAAAAGCACAGGGCGGATCATCGGGCGGGCTCCGGTTGCGGTTGGGCGATTGTTTCGCGATCCGCGCGATTCCGCAAGGCGTGGGGCAGGGAATGGGGCAGGGTCTGCGGCCCTTGCCGGGGCCGTGGCCGCTCGGCTAGGGTCGCACCATGATGCCGCCAATCCTGCAATCCCGCCTGCCCTTCGCCCCCTGGATGGACCCGCGCACCGCGCGCCTGCCCGGCATCCTGCCGGTGGAGGGCGATGACTGGCTGCGCGTCGATGATGCCTTTGCCGGCCAGATGGCCGAACGCGATCACCGCATCGCCACGCAAGAGGGCGCGGTCCATGCCCTGCTGCCCGAGGCGCTGCCGGCGGCGCGGGAATTGCTCGATGCGGTGCTGGCCCAGATCGCGACGCAGCCGGGCTATGCGATCGGCGCCGATGCGGTGACGCGGCCCGACGGGGTGACGGTGCCGCTGGACCATGACCGCCCGCTGATCACCGCCGGGCGGCTGGTGCAGGAGGATCTGTGCCTGCTGGCCCATGACGGCGCCGAACACCGCCTGACCGGCGCGATCCTGTGCTTTCCCGCCAGCTGGACATTGGCGCAAAAGATCGGCCGCCCGATGACCGCGATCCATGTGCCGGTCACGCCTTATACCGAGGATGTGGCGCGCCGGGTGCAGCGGCTGTTCGACGCGATACGGCCGGAACAGGCGCTGTGGCGGATGAACTGGCTGCTCTATGACGATCCCAGCCTGTTTCAGCCCCGGCAAGAGGGCGAGGCACGGCCCCGGCCGGTCGATCTGACCTATATCCGCTGCGAACGGCAATGCCTGCTGCGGCTGCCGGTCAGCCGGGCGGTGGTGTTCTCGATCCATACTTATGTGGTGCGGGTGGCCGATCTGGACCCGGCGGCGCGGGCCGGCCTCGCGGGGGCGGGGCATTGACCCGGGTTCTGGTGGTCAGCGCGCATCCCTTGCCCGACAGCCTGACCGCGCATCTGGCGCGGCGGCTGGTCGCCCAGGCCCAGGCCGCCGGGGCCGAGGTCGAGTGGCTGGATCTGGGCGCTGCCGGCTTCGACCCGGTGTTGACCGGGGCAGAGCGCGCCACCACCTATGCGCCGCCCTATGACGGTCGCGCCGTGGCCGAGGAGATGGCGCAACTGGCCCGGGCCGAGCTGCTGGTGCTGGTCTTTCCGACCTGGTGGTTCGGGCTGCCCGCGCAGATGAAAGGCTGGCTCGACCGGGTCTGGGCGCCGGGGCTGGCCTATGATCACAGGGCCGATCTGGGGCGGATCGTCGGGCGGCTGACCGGGCTGCGCGGGGTGATGGTCGCGACCACGCTGGGGGCGGCGACCTGGGTCGATTGGCTGGTGATGCGCCAGCCGCTGCGCCGGGTGCTGAAATGGGGCGTGGTGCGGTTCTGCGCGCCCCGCGCGCGCTTTGTCTACCATGCGCTGCACAGCGCCGAGGCGGCGAGCCCCGCCCGCATCGCCCGGCATGAGGCGCGGCTGATGCGCAGCCTGGCCACGCTTCTTTCTTCATGCAAAGCATGAAGCTTTGCCCGCATCCATATGAAAAGAGGGCGATTTCGCGCCCTCTTTCATTCAGTCCAGCACCAGATGCGGCACCCCGTCAGAGGTGGCGGTGACCGACCGCCCTTCGGGGCCGATCGTGCTGCGGATGCGCCGGCGCAGCGCCTCGAACAGGGCCGAGCGCGATACGTTCACCGGCTGATCGAGCTGGATCTCGATCTCCTGATGGCGGGGGCCCTTGCGGCGCAGGGCATGGACGCGGCCGGTAAAGGCCTGGCCCAGGTAACGCCCGCTGACCCGGTCGCCCAGGCTGCGCGCGCGTTCCTCCTGCGCGGGGGCGCTTAGTGCCGCGGCCGTATTCCAGTCGGCAAGGCCATGGCTTTGCGCGACCAGCTCCAGCGCGGCAGAGTGGCTGACGGGCCTGCCTTGCCCCTCCAGTGCCAAGCGAAGCCGCCGGGCCTGCGCCTTCAGCGCCCCGGTTTGGTGCAGTTCATGCGACATGATCCGATCCTTTCAGAAGGCCATATCTCGGACGGTCAGAGGTGCCCGCATTCCACTGCGCGATGACCTTTTCGGAAAAGGAAGGATCGCCCGGGCAGGATTCACCGTGGCTTGCGCCTGCGGGCGGCGGGGCCTGCTTCCCCCGGCGCCTGATATGGGATCCGGCGCCGGGAATGCAAGGGGTCAGGTCAGCGAGGGCAGCAGGTCGCCCAGATGCGCCAGATGCAGCCCGGCGGCCAGCACGCCGGTCAGGGCGGTGGTGCGCGCGCTCAGCGCGAAATCGCTGCCGCCGCGCAAGACGCTGTGGGCGGCCAGCGCGGTGCCGATGGGCAGCGCGGTCGCAATCAGCGCGATGTTCAGAAGCTGCGCGCCCGTGCGGTCATGGTTCAGCACGAACAGGCCCGGCGCCGGGTCGGCCGGCGGCGGCGCCGCAGCCTCGGCGGCCTCGGCCGTCATCGCGTCGCGCATCTGGCGCAGGCAGACCAGGTCACGGTCGGGCGCCTCGACCGCTTCGGGCTCATCCGGGGCGTCCGGATCGTGATCCAGCGCGCCGGTCAGCACCTCCAGCATGCCGAGATCAAGTGCCACCTCGGCCTCGTGCCAGATCACCGTCGCCTCGGGTTGCAGCGCCTGGATATGCGCCACCGCCGCCCGTAGCGTCGCACAGAGCGATGCGCGCGTGGCATCCCCGGCCGGGGAAGACCCCTCGCTGGCCGGTCCCGCCGCCAGCGCGATGCAGGCGGCGTGGCCATGAACCGGCCCGTCGCTTTGCGCCAGCAACAGCCGCCAGGGCCCGCAATCGAAGAACACCGCGTCCTCGCCAGGCCAGCTGGTCTGCGGCGGCCCGGCCTCATGTTCGCGGATCAGCCGATCTGTCTCGCCCACCAGATGCGCGAAGTTCAGATCGGGATCGGTTACAAATAGAAGAAGGGCAATCGTACTGCTCGGATATTTGGTCATGGTTCTGCCCCACAGTTTCCTGTTCTGACACCATGACCGGGGATAGGGGCGCTTTCGTGCTGGGATCGTGGTAAATCAAAGATGATACGCGGGCGGTCTTCCCCCGTCTTCGCCACAATCCGTTGCCGATGCGGCAACAACCCATGCAAAAGGGCGCCCTTGCGGGGCGCCCTCTCTCCAGACCGATCGTGCGATCAGCAGGAATAGTACATCGCGTATTCCACCGGGTGCGGCGTGTGTTCGTAGGCATAGACCTCTTCCCACTTCAGCCCGATATAGGCCTCCAGCTGCTCCTTGGTGAACACGTCGCCGGCCAGCAGGAAGTCCATGTCCTTCTCCAGCTCTTCCAGCGCTTCGCGCAGGCTGCCGCAGACGGTCGGGATCGCGGCCAGTTCTTCCGGCGGCAGATCATAGAGATCCTTGTCCGAAGCCGGGCCCGGGTCGATCTTGTTGCGGATGCCGTCCAGGCCGGCCATCAGCAGGGCGGCGAAAGCCAGGTAGGGGTTGGCGGCCGGATCGGGGAAACGGGCCTCGACGCGCTTGGCTTTCGGCGATTCGGTCCACGGAATACGGACGCAACCCGAGCGGTTGCGGGCCGAATAGGCGCGCAGCACCGGCGCCTCGAAGCCCGGGATCAGACGCTTGTAGCTGTTGGTCGAGGGGTTGGTCAGCGCGTTCAGCGCCTTGGCATGTTTCAGGATGCCACCGATGAAATACAGCGCCTCTTGCGAAAGATCGGCGTATTTGTCGCCGGCGAACAGCGGCTTGCCGTCTTTCCAGATCGACATGTTGACGTGCATCCCGCTGCCGTTGTCGCCCTTCATGGGCTTGGGCATGAAGGTCACGGTCTTGCCATAGGCGGCCGCGACGTTGTGGATGACGTATTTGTATTTCTGGATGTTGTCGGCCTGTTCGACCAGACCGCCGAAGATCATGCCCAGCTCGTGCTGGCAGGTCGCGACTTCGTGGTGGTGCTTGTCCACCTTCATGCCCATGCGCTTCATGGTCGAGAGCATCTCGCCGCGCAGATCCTGGGCCTCATCCACTGGGTTGACCGGGAAATAGCCGCCCTTGTGGGCCGCGCGATGCGCGAGGTTGCCGCCCTCGATGGCCGCATCGGTGTTCCAGGCCGCGGCTTCCGCGTCGATCTGGTAGGACACCTTTTGCGGCGTGACCGAATAGCGCACGTCGTCGAAGATGAAGAATTCGGCCTCGGGGCCGAAATAGGCGGCATCGCCGACGCCCGAAGACTTCATGTAGGCTTCGGCTTTCTTGGCGATCTGGCGCGGGCAGCGGTCATAGGCCTCGCCGGTGTCGGGCTCGACCACGTCGCAATGCACGCAGAGGGTTTTCTCGGCATAGAAGGGGTCGATATAGACCGAGGTCGCATCCGGGATCAGCTTCATGTCCGACTGGTCGATCGACTTCCAGCCCGCGATGGAGGAGCCGTCGAACATGAAGCCTTCTTCGAAGAAGTCCTCGTCGATCAGATCCACCACGATGGTGACGTGCTGAAGTTTGCCTTTCGGGTCGGTGAAGCGAACGTCAACGTATTCGACTTCCTCGTCCTTGATCAGTTTCAGAGCATTCTTGATCGCGCTCATCATGCTGCCTTTCGGTTGGGGTGTTGCGGGATGGGCCGTTGCCGGCCCGGTGTTCCTGTGGCGAGGCGCGCGAATTTTCGTCGAAAATTCGCGGCTGCCGGAATGGTTCAGATCGCGTCGTCGCCGGTTTCGCCGGTGCGGATGCGGATCGCCTGTTCGACGGGGCTGACAAAGATCTTGCCGTCGCCGATCTTGTCGGTGCGGGCGGCGCTGATGATCGCCTCGATCGCGGCATCGACCATCTCGTCGGACAGGACGACCTCGATCTTCACCTTGGGCAGGAAATCGACCACATATTCGGCGCCGCGATACAGCTCGGTATGGCCTTTCTGCCGGCCAAAGCCCTTGACTTCGGTGACGCTCAGACCCTGGATTCCGGCCTCTTGCAGAGCTTCCTTCACCTCGTCCAGCTTGAACGGTTTGATGATCGCCTCGATCTTTTTCACTGGCCGACTCCCCCGTGGAACTGCTGTCGCGGTTCAGTGACCACTTCCCCGTGCGGGGAACAATCGGCTAGGCTTTCGGCTGCCCCGGATGGCACGGGAAAAACCGTCATATGCCCAAAATTTGTGCATGTTGCGCGAAGTCTGGGCGCATTGAGAATGGAAACTCTGCCAAAATGACCGAATTGCTGACCTCTGCCCAAATGCGCGCCGTCGAGCGGGCAGCCATCGAGTCCGGCGCCGTGACCGGGTTGGCGCTGATGGAGCGGGCCGGCGCCGGGGTGGTGGCGGCGATTCTGGCGCAATGGCCCGCCTTGCTTGAGGGGGGGCGCCGTGCCGTGGTGTTCTGTGGCCCGGGCAATAATGGCGGCGACGGATTCGTCGTGGCGCGGTTGCTGAAGGATC
>Ga0209053_1001429_pt1 | contig 11223 bp, 9 predicted proteins | sample EBPBio152010_DNA_FD_185864 | JGI IMG/M metagenome (GOLD analysis project Ga0209053, IMG submission 185864) | Wastewater treatment Type I Accumulibacter community from EBPR Bioreactor in Madison, WI, USA - Reactor 1_7/15/2010_ DNA (SPAdes)... | ecosystem: Engineered > Bioreactor > EBPR >... | reverse complement strand
TAATGCCAATATAAAACCTGGCGATGTAATTGTTGGAATGGCAAGTTTTGGACAAGCCAATTATGAGAAAAGTTACAATGGCGGCATGGGAAGCAACGGATTAACATCAGCACGACATGATGTTTTTGCAAACTATTTAGCAGACAAGTTTCCTGAGAGTTTTGATAGTTCTGTTCCAAAAGATTTGGTGTATTCTGGTAACATAAAATTGACCGATGCTGTTGAAAATTCACCAATTGATGCTGGAAAATTAGTGCTTTCACCAACGCGTACTTACGCGCCAATTATCAAAGCTATTTTAGATAAATATACTTCTAGTGATATTCACGGAATGGTACATTGTTCTGGTGGAGCACAAACTAAAGTACTTCATTTTGTAGATAACGTTCATGTTATCAAAGATAATTTATTTCCAGTGCCACCTTTGTTTCAATTGATTCAAGAGCAATCTAAAACCGATTGGAAGGAAATGTACCAAGTGTTCAATTGTGGTTATCGTATGGAAGTTTACGTTCCTCAAGAAATTGCCAACGATATTATAGCTATTTCAAATTCTTTTGGTGTGGAAGCTCAAATTGTAGGTAGAGTAGAAGCACTTGATTCTAATAATTATCAAAATAAAAAATTGACTATTAAGAGTGAATATGGAGTTTTTGAATATTAATCTGTTTTTAATTTTTCATAAAGTAATTTTTCTAACTCTTCAACGATTAAAGGTTTATCATCAGTTTGAATGTATTTTTTTAAATCAGTTTTAAAAATGCTATTAACATTAATCTTTTTTGTACTCTTATTGTAAGTTGACCACTCAATAAAATCAATATGTTCACAGATATCAATAAAATCTTCCATTGAAATTTTTAATTTGGAAAATTGAGGAAACCTGATTGATAATGGAATTCTTTTAGGTTCAATTTCAGTATAATTTTGTGAATAAAAATTATTTTGATGCCAAAAAAAATGAATAAATTGTGAAACTATTTTAACTATATCATTTTTTAATTCATTATATATTTCTTTATTTTGTTTTATTTGTTCTTTAAATTCATCGTCCATATTTTTTTGACTATTAATATCAAAATTTAAATAACTATTATCGATAATCCATGATATTTCATTTTTTGAATTTCTTTTACCAAGATTTGTGAATAAGCAATTTTCAAAAAAAACAGTTGAATTCCATTCATTTGAAGTTTCCCAAAATGAATTATAATTCTCAAAGACACAATTTTTAAATAAAACTATTGAAGAAAAATCAAAAATAACTCTTTCTTCGGTTATGTCAATTAAACATAAATTATTTACTTCATTATTTTTAAGAAAACCAATTCTTTCAATTAATTTAGTATTGGTTATCTTATTAGGAGTAAGAGTAGAATCAATATTTTTGTTTAATTCATAGGATAAGTTAAATAGACCAGAATATAAATATTTTTTTTCAAATTCATTTAAATCTCTATTTTCATTAATTAAATCAATTAAAATTGATAAATTTGAAATATTAACTTCGTTCAATTTACTTATTCTATTTTTTATATCTTTTACTATTTGACTACTAAATTTGAATTCATGAATAAATTTTAGCAATTCAATTTTTACTTCATTTAAAATATTTTCATTTTTTAGATTATAAGCTATATATATTGCTTTGAATACATCTGTATGAAAATCATATGCAAAAGATATTTGTCTTGTTTGTTCATCAAATTTTAATAATGGATGTGAAATCATTGATTCGGCATAGTTTTCAAAATCAAAATCTTGAGATTTACCTTCTATATTTTTATTAATACCAAATAAAACAGCATCATGCATTTCATTTTCATTAATAATGCCATTATGAACTATAGCTATATATTCTAAAATTTTAACTTGTTCATCAATACTTAAATTTGTTACTCTTGGTTTTCCACTATGAAATTTTTCTCTAAAACACATTTTAGCAATAATATAGTCTGTTTTGATATTTGTATTTAAATGGCAAGTATCCAAATCATTATTTAAATGTTTATTTTGCTTTATGATAGTGGTTATTAGCTCTAATGCATATGGATGGAATTTATTCAGTTCTTTAGATTCATTTGAGTTTCTATGAAATTCTTCGGCTAAATTAATTGCAGAATTATATTTTTTTGTATCTTCTTTAAATATTTTTTGAAAATAATTCTCCATTTGTGGCTTGTCAAAAGCTTTTAATTCAATTAATTGAATTTGGTCATTTTTTACATTCCAATACTCACTTCTACAGGTAATAATAATTTTAGAGTTCAATAAGCCATTATTAAAATTTAAAATTGATTCTAAAAAGTTTTCAATTTCAAATTTATTTACTTTTGAAATTAATTCATCAATACCATCAATAATAATAAAGAAATTATTAAACTCTAAATTTTGAGTAAAATAATATTCATCTATAATATTTTGACCTTTAATAGATTCCTTGTAAATATCATATAAGCTAATTGTAAAATTTTCATTAAGACTATTTAATCTTGTTTTAACTTCAACTGAATCGATGAATATTTTTGAAGTTTCTTTATATTCACTTAATATCTCGTTTGAAAAATATTCTGCAATTGTTGTTTTACCAACACCTCCTTTACCTAAAATTACTAAAATTGGTTTTTTGTCATCTTCAAACCAATTTTTAATATAATTTGTAGTTGCAGTTTCAGGGACAAAATCTTCTGAGATATTGTCTAAGTTTAAAATATTTATAGTTGGATTAATAAATACTTCGGGGATAGGCTGTGGGTTTCTGTCAAATTCTATATCACTTTTTGATTTTGAAATTTTTTTTACAATATCGCATGCAAAATCAATGCTTGTCACAGATAATTTATTCAATACTTTGTATATATTTTCTATAATTGAATTGTTATTTAATTTTTTTCTTAAAATATAGATATACACATCAAATTTAAAAATTTCAGGATTGTTTGCTTTAATATATTGAGCTGTTCTTACACTATTTGTGTTGGCTTTAAAAAAAATATGAAATGATTGGCGATTTCTTCTTCTTTTATCTATTTCTAGAAATGTATCATAATTTATTATATTATTATCAATTTTAAAATCATGAGATTTATTATCTAAATAAGAAATTTCAACATCATTCATATTAAAATCTTTTAATAACTTTATGTAAGAGTCAATTTTTATATTTGTTTTTTGCATATAACAATATTAATTTAAAATTATGTTTAAGATGTTTGAAAAGTTATTTGAATTATTAAATTTATCTTCATATTGATTATGAATTTTAATTAATAAATCTTTGCTGTTAGGTTTATTTTTAAATAAGTCTTTATAAATATTTTCCACTTCATTTTTATTGTTATTTGCAAAGAAAATTGAAATTTTTAAATATTCTATTATATAAGAATCATAAAAAATCTCATTCTTTAAAAATGGATCTAATTCTATTAATGAAGTTGTAATATCTTTAAATGATTCAACTGCGTATTTAATGTCAGAATTTATATAGTTATAGTAATAATCAAAAAAAATAAGAACTTCATGAGTTTCTTTTTTATAAATTATTCTTTTTAATATAATATTATAAAATGCGCCAGTATTATATGATTTCTGCGATAAGTTTGATAAAAAACTATAAATATTTTTGAAAGGAACTTTATTTTTGTTTATTAACTCTGTGAAAATATTTTGAAAATTTACTGATAGTTTTATTAATTCATAAAAATCAATAAAATCTTCATCATTAAATTTTTTTTTATAAATAAAACTGTTAGGGTTGTTTATTTGACATTCAATATAGTTATTAATTAGTTTTGAATCTATTTTACAATTATTAATGAGTGATTTGTTTAATAGTCTATAATTATATGAAGATGTTATTTGAAGAAATGAATAATTACTACAAATTAAATTGATAAGTTTAATGAAATCTTCAGACTCATTATTTTGTTTTAATAATTCTTTTTTTTCAAATCGGTTTAAGATACTATATATGAAATGATATTCTTCTTTATTAAGTAAATCTTCATAAAATTTAAAAATAATATTTTTATTATTTTTAGGAAATTTACTGAAGTATATTTTGTAAAAAAACCAAATTATTAAAAATAAAGAAAATAAGTAAACCCATGTACTTGGTGAAGGAAAATTATTGAATTCAATATAACTAAAGGTTGGAATTTTGTCACTCCACCAATCGTAAAATAGGAGTATGTTAATAATGAAAAAAATAACAAGTATTAAAATTTTATCATAAAAATTAAATTTATTGATTATGAAACTTCTTTCTTTTTGATCAATAAATGCAAAAATTGCAATCAAAATACCAATTAAAGTAATAAAATCTGATAAACTCATTATTTTATCGTAAATTTAAAATATTTTTTTTATAAAAGTAAATAATTTAATTAAAGATTTATATTTTTTTGATGAAAATTAATTTAAAAAACGGAATCGATAGTTTGCTTTTCGGAATGAAGCAGCAAGATGTAACGGCACTTTATGGTGCTCCAGATAAGAAATTTGAAGACGATGATAACAACATAATCTTTTTGTACAACCAACATAAACTGCGTTTAACGTTCTATGAAGATGAAGATTTTCGTTTGGGTTATATCATCACTTCCAATGAAAATGCAACCTTGTTAGACAAAAAAGTAATTGGATGTAATGTAAAAAGTCTCATTGCTAATTTGCCTTTCAAATCTTGGGAGAAAGAAGACTTCGATTCTACAGAAAATCATTTTAATGAAAGCAATTGGCTCACATTACAATCGGAATATGATGTAATACTTCGTGTAGAACTTGGAGCCATCATCAACGACAAAGACGAATTTGATTGGAAATTTAAAAAGTAAAAGCAATAAAAAACCCTCAATAAATGAGGGTTTTTGTATTTTGTTAGTTATTGATTTTTAGTAATTCTACTTCAAAAATCAAATCGGTTTTTGGAGGAATTACACCACCAGCACCTCTTTCACCATAAGCTAATTTATAAGGAATAAAAAACTTGTATTTAGCACCTTCTTTCATCAATTGAACACCTTCTGTCCAACCAGGAATAACTTGGTTCAATCCAAAATCAATTGGTTGACCACGTTGAACGCTACTGTCAAAAACTTTTCCGTCTAAGAAAGTTCCAGTGTAATGAACTTTCACATTACTAGTCGCCGTTGGATTAGCACCAGTTCCTTCTTTAATAACAATATATTTTATTCCACTTGCTGTTGTTTTTCCTTTTTCGTCAAATTCTTTTAAAAGTAAAGCATTGGCAGCAGCTCTTTCTGCAGCTTCTTTTGCTTCTTCAGCAGCTTTATTTGTAAAATATTCTTCAAATACTTTAGGAGCATCGAACTTTAAAGCTTCTTGACCTTTTCTTACGATAGTCATTTTTGTAATAACATCGTTTTGCTCAATAGCATTCACAACATCCATTCCAGATACAATTGATCCAAAAACAGTATGAACTCCATTTAAATGTGGTGTTTCTTTGTGTGTAATGAAGAATTGCGAACCATTAGTTTTTGGTCCAGAATTAGCCATAGAAAGAATTCCGCCTTTATCATGTTTTAAATCGGTAAATTCATCTTTAAAAGCATATCCAGGTCCACCTGTACCATTTCCAAGTGGATCACCACCTTGTATCATGAAATCTTTAATTACTCTATGGAATTTCAATCCATCATAGAATTTTTTTCCTTTGTAAGTTTCAGAAACCTTTGGATTTGTACCTTCAGCCAAAGAAATAAAGTTAGCAACAGTTACTGGAGTTTTTTTGTACTCTAATCGAAGTACAATTTTACCTTTAGTAGTTTCAATCTCTGCAAAAATTCCATCATTAGGATTTGCTGCTTTTGTAACAGCTTCTGTCAAAGCTTTTTTAGACGTTTTCTTCTTCTTAGTTTGAGCATTCGAAATTGTTAATCCTAAAAAGAATAACAACATGATTTTTAATTTCATTTTCATTGTTCTAGTTTTAATCGGTTTTTAATTATAGTTTTTCTAATATTTCTACTTCAAAAATAATATTTGCGTTCGGTGGAATTACATCTCCAGCACCATTTTCTCCATAACCTAAATTAGAAGGAATAAATAAAATGGCTTTATCTCCAATATTTAATAAAGACAATCCTTCTTCAAATCCAGGAATAGCAGCACCTTTAGAACCACATTGAAAAGGCAATGGACTGTAACCATTCTGAGAAGCTCGTTGCGGATCTAATTTTCCGAAAGCATTTGCTATTTCTGCTGAGCTGGTATCAAATAATGTTCCATTCTCTAAAAATCCAGCATAACTTACAAATATTTGAGAGCCTGCTAATGGTTTTTTGCCTGTTCCTTTTTCTAAAATAGCATATTGTAAACCAGAGGGTAATTTTTTTGATGCGGCTTTTTGTTCTGCAAAAAAGGCAATTTTATCAGTAATTGCTTTTTTAAGTGCTGCAGCATCGATAGCAGCTTGTTTTTTCAGTTGTTCAGATTCTACTTTAAAGTAATCGCTGAATACTTTTACCGCGTTAAACTTTTTAGCAGCTTCTCCTTTACGAATGATTTTTACAGAATTTATAGCATCGTTTTGTACGATAGTGTTTACGACTTCCATTCCGTTTTCTACAACGTGACCAAAAATAGTATGTTTTCCATCCAACCAAGGAGTATCTTTAATAGTGATAAAAAATTGACTGCTATTAGTCGAAGGACCAGAATTTGCCATTGCCAATAAACCACCTTTATTGAATTTTAAATCGGTAATCTCATCTTTAAATTTATAACCGCAATCACCAGAACCATTCCCAAGCGGATCACCACCTTGAATCATAAAGTCTTCTCTGTCACCATTACATTTAGAAATAACTCTGTGAAATAATAAATTGTCATATAATGGTTTGTCTTTCAAATTTTCTGAAACAAACGAATTGGTTCCTTCTGCTAAAGTCACAAAATTAGCTACTGTAATTGGAGTTTTTTCATATTCCAATGCCACTAAAATAGTTCCTTTTGAGGTTTCAATTTCTGCGTATAATCCGTCTTTTAAGTTGGTGTGTTCGTCTTTACATCCTACAAAAAACGTTGTAATAACTGCTAATAGTAAAATTATTCTCTTTTTCATTTCTGTTTAATCTATTGTTTGTTTTCGGGTTTAAAATCGTTTAAAGTTACTGTGCAAATTAGAGGTTCGTTAGTTCCAATTCTTCTGTCGTCACCATGATAACCAAAGGCTAGGTGAGAAGGAAACAAAAAAGTCACCGTTTCTTTTTTGCGCATTTGTTTTATGCCATGGCGTAAACCAGACATGATGTTTTGTTTGTCAACCAAATAAGTTTGTGGTTTAAGTTCTAACTGAGAGTAAATAACATTTCCAGCAATATCTTTGATTTCGTAATCAAAAAAAGCAACATCACCTTTTTTAGGACGCAAAGTATCGCTGTCATTTTTTACATCATAATGGTACCAATATCCTTTTTGGGAAGTCAAATACTTAATTTGAGGATTGCTTTTGATGATAGAATCGATCTGTTTTTCTTCACCTTTAATCAATTTTTTGTTGCGTTCCACAGATTCATTCATGAAAGCTCCAGAATTTCTTGAAATTGGCATTCTTGCTTGTTGCTCTTTACAACCAATTAAGGTCAATAGAACAAAGATAAAAACAACGCTAAATTTTATATTTCTCATAATTTATAGTTCAATTTTAGAAATGATTTGTTCAAATTTCTTTATAGTATTTGCCAATGAATCATACGATTTTCCTCCAGCCGCATTGATGTGTCCGCCACCGCTAAAATGGTCTCTAGCAAATTGATTTACATCAAAATCTCCTTGCGAACGAAACGAAATTTTAATGATATTCTCGTCTCTATGTTCGATGAAAATGGCTGCAAAAACGATGCCTTTTATGGTCAATCCATAGTTAACGATTCCTTCAGTGTCACCTTTTACGTATTTAAATTCGTCTAATTCCTTTTGCGATAACGAAATATAAGAAGTTTTCTTATCGAAAAGTACTTTCATATTCTGCAAAGCTCTTCCCAATAATTGTAATCTATCATAAGAATTATTGTCGAAAAGTAAATTCGGAATTTCAGTATTTTCAACACCTAAATCAATGAATTCAGCAACAATTCTATGCGTAGTTCCTGTTGTTTTTGGAAATCTAAAACCTCCAGAATCTGTTAGAATTCCTGTGTAAAGACAAGTTGCAATAGTTTTATCAATAAGGTTTTTTTGATTCAAATAAACAATAAAATTATAAATCATTTCACAAGTCGAACCAAAAGAAGTATCAGAATAAGTGAACGTTGCATAAGAATCAGGTAATTGATGATGATCAATCATAATCATTGGAGCAGAAAGTTTACTTAAAACTTGTTCCATTTCGCCAGTTCTATGCAAAGCATTGAAATCTAAGGTGAAAATTAATTCCGCTTCGTTAAGAATTTGAGTACAATTAACTCTGTCATTTTCATAAATCAAAACCGTTTCTGAAGATGGTAGCCATGCTAGAAATTCAGGAAATTCATTGGGTGCAATTACTACTGGTTGATGGTTTAATTTTAATAGAAAATGATACAAACCAAGCGTCGAACCCATGGCATCACCATCGGGACTTCGATGTGGAATAATTGCAATTTTCTTTGGAGAAGCCAATAATTCTTGAATGGCTAAAATGTCTTTTTCGTTCATAGGTTGCGAAAATACTAAAAATTAACACAATCACTATATAGATTAACACAGAATTTAAAGTTTTATTTAGAAACAAAAAGTCCTAACCAAACCGCAAAAATCCCTAACAAAACACTCAAAGCAATATATCCAAAAGCTAACAAGGAATTATTGTTTTGAAACAAAGTATAATTTTCAAAACCAAAGGTAGAAAAAGTAGTGTAACCTCCGCAAAATCCAGTAATTAGAAACCACTTTAAATTGCTGGTTGCTAAATTGTTTTTTTCTAAAATTCCAATCAATAATCCAATTAAAAAACAACCTAAAACATTAGTAATAAATGTAGCCAAAGGAAAATTATTTGCCCAATATTTATTGACAAAAACAGCTGTTAAGTAACGTAAAACACTACCAATGGCACCACCAATTGCTATGTAAAGAATTGTTTTAAGCATTAAAATTGAAAATTATTAGAGCTTTGTATAAATACTTTCACAAATTCGTAAAATCCATATAACATATATCCTACCGAACAAATAAGTAGTATGATTTTCCATTTGTAGTTTCTAACGGATAAGGACAAGACAATAGGTATAAACATCCATATAAAATTACTGAACAGATTAAAATATTTATAAATCGGATTTTCATAAAACCTTTCTGATGAACCTACAATGAAGGTCCAAATAATTTTGCTTACAAAAAGCCAAAGTAAAAACGATATTAGAATAGTTGATGAGGTTTTGCTATCTTGTATAAATTCAGCAATATCAGAATTTACAGGTTTTTCTCCATATAAATTTTCTTCGTCTTCACTTTCTGTACAATATAATGCTATAATATAAAGTCCAACAAAAGGTATTAAAGCTAAAAATAAATAACTACCGCTTTTACCAACATCATGTAATCGTCTGACAGCAACTGCTAGGCCTGGTATAAAGCTAAAAAGCAAATAAAGAATATAAAAAGGACCAATTAAATGTCCATCAAAATTAATTTTAAAGGATAAATCAATACAAAAGAAAAATAAAGCAAACGTCAAGTTAAACAAACTGAACATCCAGTATTCTGTGCGACTTGCACGATCATCAAAGTTGGCATAATTTCTAATTGCGTGTAAATACCATTTCATAGTTTAGTTTTTATATTGTTTTCAAAAGTAATGAAAATTATTTACCAAATAAAAACTACTATTTTATCAAAACCACTTTTTATTTTCTGCTAAAAAATAGTACTTTTGCGCATGCAACACAACGTACTTATTTTAGATTTCGGCTCGCAATACACACAACTTATTGCTCGCCGCGTTCGCGAATTAAATATATTCTGCGAAATTTTTCCTTACAATCATTATCCAACTGATTTATCGTCTTACAAAGCGGTTATTCTTGGCGGAAGCCCTTACTCGGTGCGCTCAGAGGATGCTTTGCAAATCGATTTATCCGAAATTAGAGGTAAATTACCTTTGCTTGCCGTGTGTTATGGCGCGCAATATTTAGCTCATTTTTCAGGTGGAGAAGTAGCTGCTTCCAATATCAGAGAATACGGAAGAGCCAATTTATCTTACATTATGGAAGATGAAGTTTTCTTCGAAAATGTAAACCTCAATTCACAAGTTTGGATGAGCCACAGTGATACCATTAAACATTTACCAACCAATGGTGTAAAACTGGCTAGTACCAACGACGTAGAAAATGCGGCTTACAAAATTGAAGGCGAAACTACTTACGCAATTCAATTTCATCCTGAAGTATATCATTCAACTGATGGCAAACAAATGCTTGAGAATTTCTTGGTAAAAATTGCAGAAGTTCCTCAAAATTTTACTCCAAATGCTTTTGTTGACGATTGTGTTAAGGATTTACAAGAAAAAGTAGGAAATGACAAAGTAGTTTTAGGACTTTCAGGTGGTGTAGATTCAACAGTAGCAGCGGTTTTATTGAACAAAGCTATTGGTAAAAATCTATATTGTATTTTCGTTAATAATGGTTTATTACGTAAAAATGAATTCGAAAACGTTCTTCACCAATACAAAGATATGGGCTTAAATGTGAAAGGCGTTGATGCTTCGGCACGTTTTTTGGAGGCTTTGGCTGGAGTTGATGATCCAGAAACGAAACGTAAAATCATAGGAAATGCTTTTATAGAAGTTTTTGATGATGAAGCGCACAAAATAGAAGATGTAACTTGGTTGGCACAAGGAACGATTTATCCAGATGTTATCGAATCGGTTTCGGTAAAAGGTCCGAGTGCGACTATCAAATCGCATCACAATGTTGGAGGTTTGCCTGATTTTATGAAATTGAAAATTGTAGAACCACTTCGAATGTTATTTAAAGATGAAGTGAGAAGAGTAGGAGCAACTTTAGGAATCGATCCTGAATTATTAGGTAGACATCCTTTTCCTGGTCCGGGATTATCAATTAGAATATTAGGCGATATTACACCAGAAAAAGTGCGTATCTTGCAAGAAGTTGATGCAGTGTTTATTAACGGATTAAAAGAACACGGATTGTACGATAAAGTATGGCAAGCAGGAGCAATTTTGCTTCCAGTAAATAGTGTAGGAGTAATGGGCGATGA
>Ga0209053_1001426_pt1 | contig 11240 bp, 10 predicted proteins | sample EBPBio152010_DNA_FD_185864 | JGI IMG/M metagenome (GOLD analysis project Ga0209053, IMG submission 185864) | Wastewater treatment Type I Accumulibacter community from EBPR Bioreactor in Madison, WI, USA - Reactor 1_7/15/2010_ DNA (SPAdes)... | ecosystem: Engineered > Bioreactor > EBPR >... | reverse complement strand
TTTTCGGCAACTGGTCGGCTTGCACCGGGTTGGCCACCAGCGTGACGATCTGGTTGCCGACGAGGCCATCGGTCTGGATCTGCGCTCGCGTGTTGACGCGGATGAGGTGCGCCGCGCCTTCGTCGATCTTCATCTCCACCTGGATCTTGCCGCCGGGACGACGCGGCAGCGAGATGCGCTCCACCCGCCCCACGTTGTAGCCTTGGTACTGCACGTTCGAGCCGATGAGCAGGCCGGAGATGTTGTAAAACTCGGTGTTGACGGTGCGCGTGTTCGACAGCAGCGACTTGCTGTTGGCGAGGACGAACACCGCCGCGAGGAAAAGGGCAAGGCCGGCAAGCAAAAGCGCACCGACGCGGGCAGAACGGGCCATGGGAGAGAGGAGGTACTGCGTATTCGGAAGAAACTTCGGGTGCTGCCCATCCACCAGCCGCGCGCGAACACGGCCCGGCGTGGGTTAGACGCCGTCGCGGACGGCCTTGAACATCATCGTGTACTCGTCGCCAAAGAACTCGCGGATCTGCGGCTTGGAGCTTTGCGCCACCTCCGCCAAGGTGCCGGACTCGGCGTAGACGCCGTCGAGCAGGTAGAAGACGTGGTCGGAGATCATCTCCGCACACAGCAGGTCGTGCGTGATGGTCATCGAGGTGATGCCGCGCTCGTCGCGCAAGCGGTTGATCAGCTTCGACACGACGCGCACCGAGATCGGGTCGAGGCCGGTGGTCGGCTCGTCGTACACCATAATGCTGGGCTGGAGCACGATGCTCCGCGCCAACCCGATGCGCTTGCGCTGGCCGCCGGAAAGCTCGCTCGGGTACTGGGCCGTCGTCTTGGGCAGGTTCACCCATTCGAGCGTCTCCATGATGCGATCCTTGCGCCCATCGGCGTCGAGGTCGGTGTGGCGCTTGAGCACAAAGTCCATCTGCTCGTAGACCGTCATCGAGTCGAAGAGCGCGCCAGACTGAAAGAGGAAGCCGATCTTCAGCCGAAGCTTGTCGAGGTCGTCCTTCGACAGTTCGTCCACGTTCTCGCCGTGAACCCAGACCTCGCCCTTGTCGGCCCTCAGAAGCCCGACGACGTGTTTGATCGTGACCGATTTGCCCGTGCCCGAGCCACCCATAATGACCGTCGAGACGCCCTTGGGAATGGCCATCGTGACGCCTTGGAGGATGTGCTTGTCGCCGAACGACTTGTAGAGATCGCGAAACTCGATCATGATGTCGTCCGGTGGCGGGCCGCTGCCCACGGGCTGGGCCGACGGCCACGGCTTGCCGGGCGGCCACGCCGAACCGGCGTGCCCGTCGGCGGTTGCCGGGCGGAGCGTCTCGTCGGAGCGGGCGGCTTCCATCTCAGTCGGGGGCAAAAAGGGCGAGCGAGACGGCTACCACGATCACATCGGCCACCAGAATAAGCAGGATGCTCGTCACCACCGATTGCATCGCGGCTTGGCCGACCTCGCGGGTGCCGCCGCGCACGGTGTAGCCAAGGAACGACGAGACACTGGCTACGATGAAGCCAAAGATGGCCGTTTTGCCCGTGTCCACGATGATGTCGGGGAAGGTGAGCGAGTCGAAGGCCGAGGCGAAGAACACCCGGTAGTCGACGTTGCCGACGATGTAGCTCTCCATAAACCCGCCGAAGAGGCCGATGGCGTCGGCCCAGACGGTGAGAATCGGAAACATCACCACACAGGCGACGATGCGTGTGATGACGAGGTAGTTGTAGGGTTTGAGGCTTCCCACTTCGAGCGCATCGATCTGCTCGGTGACGCGCATCGACCCGATCTCGGCCCCGATGCCTGCGCCGACGCGCCCGGCCAGCACGAGGCTGGTGAACACCGGGCCGATCTCTTTGACGAGCGAGAGCGCCAGCATCTTGGGCAGCACCGCCTCGGCACCAAAACGTGCCAGCGTACCCCGGCTCTGCATCGCCAGCACCACGCCAATGGCAAGCCCCGTAACGGCGGTGAGCACGAAGCTCTTGACCCCCACCTCGTCCATCTGCCGCCACACCTCCTTCCACTCAAACGGAGGCCGCCAGAAGCGCTTGAAAAAGTCGCCCACGAACGAGCCGAACTCGCCGACGCGGGCCAGGCTTTCGATGAAGGCAGGCGAGCTGCGGATGGCGGGCTTGGAAGCCATCGAAAAACGGGACGGACCGGAAACGTAAGACGGAGCAAAGTACGGTGTTAGCCGCCGCAAACGCGGGCCGCGTTACGCCCCAAGCGACACAGCGATGTAACGCTTCGCGTTGTCCTCGCGCCGAACCGACGTTTCGGCACGGCGTACGGCCCGCCCGAGGGCATTTCGCACCCCTCGACGTACCCCGCCTTTCGACGTGCTTCCCCACCGCCTGCTCCTTGTCGGCTCTCCTGCCGGTCTAGCCTCGGTGCTGGCCCAACGGCTGGCGTGGCAACCCGATTTCGACGTACTGCTGGCAGCGTCCTCTCCGCCCGTCGAGCCCCTGCCGGGCGTGTCGTCGGTGGTTGCAACGGCGGAGCGCGGGGCGCTGCGCCGGGTGATGCTGGATTTTGCGCCCGAAACGGTGGTGCTGCTCGCGCCCGAGCACGACGCTGCCCGCTGCGAAGCCGACCCGGCCGCGTGCCATATGGCCTTCCCCGACGCGGCGCGCCGTCTCGCCCGGGTCTGCCTCGGCACAGGTACCCGGCTGGTTGTCCACTCGTCTGATTTGGTGTTTGACGGACGGCCCAGGGGCTGCTTCGCTGAAACCGACCGTCCTGCCCCTTCCACCGTCGCCGGGCGGCACCACCTCGCCGCCGAGAACGCCGTCCGAGGCGCAGGTTTTCACCGCTGGGCCGTCGTCCGAACCGGCCCGATCTTCGGCCTCAACACGCCGGAAGACCCACGACAGCGTGCCGTCGGCGGTGTGTTGACAGCGTTTGAGATGGAGCACGGCGCGCAAGCCCGCCCGTACACCACCGCCGACGAGGCGGCCCGTGGCTTCGAACGGCTTGTTCGCGCCCGCGCCCACGGCCTGTTTCACATCGCTGGCGATTACGCGCTCACGCCCATCGCCTTCGCCAACGTTGCTCGCCGTGCCGAAGGCCTGCTCACGCTGCCCGAACCAACACCGCGCACCGCCACCGGCCTGCTCACGCTGCGCGCCCGCACCGAACTGGGCTGGCATCCGGACGGCTACGGCGAGCCGTGGCCTGCCCGCGGCGCGCCATAAAAAACGTACGCCTCCCGCTGTTTTTTCCGCGATTCGTCACCCGCGCTCGGGGCGTGGCATCCGTACCCTATGGCAACTCCTGCGACCCCAGATGCTCGATCTCCAACTGCTCCGCGACCACCCCGAGCGCGTCCGTGAAGCCCTCATCGCCAAACGCGCCGGTGCCCCGACGCTCGTCGACCACGCGCTCGACCTCGACGCCCGCCGCCGCGCCCTCACCACCGAGACGAACGAAACGCAGGCCCGCGCCAACGCTGCGGCCAAAGCCATCGGCGCGCTCATCGGGCAGGGCAAAACCGACGAAGCCGAGGCGGCCAAGGCCGAATCGGCCAACCTAAAAGCTCGCGTCAAGACGCTCGAAGACGACCAGCGCACCCTCGACGCCGAGCTTCGCCGTGCGCTGCTCGAACTGCCCAACCTCCCGCACGAGAGCGTGCCCGTCACGGCACCGGGCGCGCCCATCGAAAACGTCGTCGCCTACGAAACCGACGGCAAGCCGACGTTCGACTTCGAGCCGTTGCCGCACTGGGAACTGCTCGAACGCCACGGACTGGTGGATTTCGAGCGCGGCGTCAAGGTCACCGGCGCCGGTTTTCCGTTCTACGTCGGCAAAGGCGCACGCTTGCAGCGCGGGCTGATCGCCTTCTTCCTCGACCAAGCCGATGCCGCCGGGTACACCGAGATCCAGCCGCCGCTGGTCGTCAACGAAGCCTCCGGCATCGGTACGGGGCAGCTTCCCGACAAGGAGGCGCAGATGTATACCGTTCCGCTCGACGGCTTCTACCTGATCCCGACCGCTGAAGTCCCGGTGACGAACTTCCGCCGCGACGAGATCCTCGACGAAGCCGATCTGCCGATCAAATACGCCGCCCACACGCCGTGTTTCCGCCGCGAAGCCGGGTCGTACGGCAAGGACGTGCGCGGCCTCAACCGCCTGCACCAGTTCGACAAGGTTGAGCTGGTGCAGTTTGTTCGCCCCGAAGACAGCTACGATGCGCTCGAACGCCTCCGCGCCGACGCCGAGCGGCTGCTTCGGCTGCTGGAGTTGCCCTACCGTCGCCTGTTGATGTGCACCGCCGACCTGGGATTTACCCAGACCAAGAAGTACGACCTTGAGGTGTGGAGCGCGGCCCAAGAGCGGTGGCTGGAAGTCTCGTCGATCTCCAACTTCGAAGCGTTTCAGGCGCGACGGGCCAACGTGCGCTACCGCGAAGCCGGCGGCAAGCCGCAGTTCGTCCACACGCTCAACGGCTCCGGGCTGGCCTTGCCGCGCGTGGTCGCCTCGCTGCTGGAAAACCACCAACAAGCCGACGGAAGCATCCGCCTTCCCGACGCACTCGTGCCGTATGTGGGCTTCGACCGGATCGGATGAGGCCGTGCGTCCGTGACGGAACAGGTTCGTTACATTCTTAGAGCCGCATAGATGCCCCGTCCTCCCGTCTCCGACGCGCTTGGCCGATCGGCTCTTTCGGAAGCGCCTGAGCAGCTTTACGCCGTTACGGTCGGACCAGCCTCGGACGGTGTAAGCCCTTACACCGTCCGAGCGGCAGGCGTACGAAAATCGTTGTGTGCTGCAACACTTCGGCGTAGTTTATACGAAAGCGCCTCTCGCGCACCCGCCACCTTTTGAGGGGAGGTGGCTGAGGAAGGAGAGCGGGTGTGTCTGGGGGGACACACCCGCTCTTTTATTCGCGCCAAGCCGTTGTTTTTATTCTTGGATACGGCGAAGACGGGCGATCTCGTTGTCCCGCGCTTTGAGGGCTTCTTGCAGCAGTTCAATCTGTTGAAACACCCGGTCCGTCCGTTGCTGCGCCGTGGCCTCGGCTTCGCGCAGCCGTTCGGCCTGTTCGGCCTCCTCGCGTGCCCGATCCGCCTCGGTAGGCACCAGCCGCATGAGACGATCGCGCTGCCGCAGCAGCCGCTTCTCGTAGCTCGCCCGCACGATCAGCCCTGCCAGCACCCCACCCACAAGAAGGCCTGCTGCGAACGGCAACCACGCCCACCCGCGTCTCGACGACGGAGCGCCGTCAGCGTCCACAGCGACCGCGTTCGGCGGCACCGCGTCCACCAGCTCAACCCCCATGGCTGCCGCCGCACTGTCAACCAGAAGCGTGTCCGAGATCGCCAAGGAATCGGAGGCCGGCGAGTCGGTGCGCCCTGCTGCCTGTGCTGTCGTATCGGCGGGCAGCGGCGCAGAAGCGACCGCACGAGTCGAATCGGACGTTGAATCGGACGTTGAGGCGAGCGCCGCATCGAACCGGGCGGCAAGGCTTGCAGGCATCCGCCCCATCGAAACGCGTCCTTCGCGAATGGCGTCGAAACCCGGCTGCCAGCCGTCGTCGGAGGTCTTGACGTAGCTCTGGAACAAGCGGCCGTCGGGCAGGCGGGCGATCACAAACAGCGACCGCTTCGAGCGTGCCGTGGGCGCGTACATGTTGCGGGTGAAGCCGTTGGCCGCGAGTTCGTCTTGCGTCGCGCTGGCGAGGCTTCCGAGCACCTCGCCGTAGCCGCCGCGCAGGCGCGTGGGGCGAGCGTCGGCCTTGCCCATCACCCACACCTTCGTCCCGGCCGGCAGCGGCGCGTTGTGCAGCAGCGCACTTCCGACGATGTGGTCCACCAATTGCAGCCGCACGTTTTGCGCCCACGCGGGCATAGCAGCAAGAAGCAGAACGAGGGCGCAGGCGCAGCGGAGCATTCGGGCAAGGGATAGCAAGCAGGCGCAAGATACACCCGCCACTTGCATGGAGCGCTGTATGTCCTCAAGCGGACATGGGCGGCTACCGCCTCTAAACCATCGATGTCGATGCGCACCGAGCCTCATCGGGCGTGGCGAGAGAGGGGTATTTCGAAGGGCCGAACGGCCTATACAACCCGCAATCCCAGCCGAGCATTTGGGCAGCAGCCCTTCTGCACCACGCCCTCCGCGATCACCCCTCGCGCACCAAGCGGGCGGCGAATGCGCCGTCGGTGCCGTGAACGTGTGGCAGCGCGGCGTAGTAGCCCTCGGGCGTGACGAACGCCGACGGCACGCGCCCCGCCACCGACTCCACCCGAAACGCCGGGTTACGCTGGAGGAAGGCGACGATCTGCTCCTCGTTCTCTTCGGGTTCGAGCGAGCACGTCGAATAGACGAGTCGGCCGCCGGGGCGCACAAGCTTGGCGGCGGCGTCGAGCAGCAGCGTCTGCACGCCCACGAGGCCGTAGAGGTCGGCCTCCGAGCGGTTCCAGCGGAGGTCAGCACGGCGAGCCACCACCCCCGTTCCAGAGCACGGCGCGTCGAGCAGCACGGCGTCGGCAGTCTGGCCGGAAGCGGCGCGGGCCTCCACGTCTTCGGCTACCGTTTCGATGAGATGCGCAAGGCCGTGGGACTCGGCAGCGCGGGCGACGAGCCGGAGCCGCCCGGCGTGGGCGTCGGATGCGACGACCGTACCGCGCCCCATCCGGGAGGCTGCATACAGCGCCTTGCCGCCGGGAGCGGCACACACGTCGAACACCGTCTCACCGGGCTGCGGGTCGAGCACATGGACCACCAGCGCCGCCGCATCGTCCTGCACGGCCACGCGCCCGTCTTTCAAGAGCGGAAGCACCGGTTGCATGCGCGCTACGCGGAAGGCATCCGGCACATACGGCGACGCGTTGGCTTGCACACCCGCCTCGTTCATCGCCTTCAGGAATTCGCCCGCGGCGTACCGTGCACCGTTCACCCGTACGCCAAAAACAGGCCGTTCGTTGTGCAGCATCAGCAGCGCCTCCGTCTCGGCGAGGCCGAAGCGCTCGGCCCAGCGATGCACCATCCACGTCGGATGCGAATGCACGATGGCGAGTGCGCGGATCGGATCGGACGGGTCGGGATCGGGCAGCGGCCCGCGCTGAAGCGTCCGCAAAACGGCGTTGACGAGACCGGCGGCTCCGGGACGAACAAGCCGTTTGGCAAGGGCGACGGCCTCGGACACGGCGGCGTGATCGGGCGTGTCGAGAAACATCCGCTCGTACAGACCCATCCGCAAGATCTGCCGCAACGTTGGCTCCATCGCCGCAAGGTCGCCCCGGTACGCGCTTTGGAGGAGAAAATCGAGCCGCCGTTTCATCCGCGTGACGCCCGACACGATCTCCGTCACGAACCGCGCCTCGCGCTCGGGCGCGTGCTCCGACGGGCCGTCGTAGCCGACGCGGGCAGCGTAGGCGGCGTCTTCTTCAATGCGCAGCAGCGCGGCGACGGCTTGGGCGCGGGGCGTTTCCGCCACGGCAGCACGGGCGGGGCGGGGCGCGGGCTTAGGCGGCGAGGCCGGACGGGGGAGGCGCGGCGGACGGCGGGACGGGTCGGGGCGGGTCAAGGTGCGAAGCGTTTCACGAGACGCCCCTAACGCGGTGGCTGGGCAATGGGTTTTCAGCGCGGCGATGGCCGCGGAACCGGGCCATTGATGCGCGTTTCACGGTTCGGGTGGTACCCGTGCGGAAGACGCGGCGTGGAACCAATCCCTATGCCTTGTCCTCTTCCTATGCCTGTGCTCCTCTTCGACGGGGTGTGCAACCTGTGCAACGCCTCGGTCAACTTCGTGATCGACCACGACCGCGCCGGACGGGTGAAGGTGGGGGCGATCCAGTCCGATGCCGGGCAGGCGTTGCTGCGCGAATACCACCTCGACCCGGCCTACCTCGACAGCCTTGTGCTGCTCGACGACGGGCGGGCGTATGTCAAGTCCGACGCAGCGCTTCGCCTTGCCCGCTACCTCGACGGGCCGTGGGCGTGGCTCGACGTGCTTCGTGCGCTGCCGAAAGGCCTCCGCGACACGGTGTACGACTTCATCGCCAAGAACCGCTACCGCTGGTTCGGCGTCCGCGACGCCTGCCGACTGCCCACGCCCGAACTCCGCGATCGGTTTATCGGCTGAGGCCGTCGCCGCGAAGATGCGAAGCGTGGACGTTGCGCCCTTTCCACGTCACCGTGCCACGGCGAAACGCTCGCGCCGACGCCAACGCGACGGCGCTCCCGGCGGCGTACGACGGCCACGCGCCGAGTGCAAGCAGCGGCGAAAGGCCTGCGCTCGTGTCGGCCACGAGCTTCAACGTTGTAGAACGCCCACGTCGCCGCAAACCGGCCGGGCGTTCCGCCAAAGAGCAGGTAGGCGTTCTTGGAGAAGCCGCGCCACGCCTCGGCGGTGGACGCATACATCCGCACCGAGAGATCGCGGTGAAGCGCGGCGAGGTACGGCGGTACGCCCTCGGCCTTCATCGTCCGTCCGATCTCCACGTCTTCCAACACCTCGTCGCGGTGGCGCAGATGCGGCTCGTGGGCGTAGTAATCGGCGGCGCGGATCATCCACACCTGCCCGTTGAGCGCGGCGAGGTTACGCACCGGCACCGTCGGCACGAGCGCCCACGGCAGCCCGATGAGCATCGAATCCACCACGAGCGGCACGAGCAGCAGGCCGCCGCTGTCGCCGTAGTACGGAAAGCCGGTGAGGATGGCGGGCGCGGGCAACGCGGCGAAGCGCTCGGCGAGCGCCCGGAGCGCTCCGGGGTGGCGCAGCTCCACGTCGGCGTCGAGAAACAGAAACGCCTCGCCGGTGGCGTGGCGGGTGGCGCGGTAGAGGGCGTGGCACTTGCCTACCCAGCCCGGCGGCGGCCCCTCGCCGCGCAGCCGCACGAGGCGCGGGTCGGGGTCTTGGGCGAGCAGATCGGGCGTCGCGTCGGAAGAACCGTCGTCGTAGACGACGACCTCAAAGTCCGGGTAGTCCTGTGCCCACAGGCTGGCGAGCAGGCGCGGCAGGTGGGCTTCTTCGTTGCGCGCGGGGACGATCACGCTCAGCTTCGGCCGTCGCGTGGGCCGTACGCGCCGGGCCGTACGTTTCAGCACAATCCGGTTGGCGACGAGCGTCGCCCACATGCCCGCATGGAGCACGCCAAGGGCGAGGCGAAAGGCGGTGCGGGGACGCAAGGGCTTCGGGCTAAGGGCTTCGGCTGGAACCAACAGCAAACGCTCGGTTCCAGCCTCCATCCGCCAGAAGCTACCCGTATTTCGTTTCCTCATGCCCCCGGCCCTCGACGACGTACGCTCCCGCGCCGAAGCGTTGATGCGCGACCTCGGCGAGGCCGGGTTGGGCGAGGCGTTGCAGGATTACGGGTGGACGTTTGGGTTCGACCGCGCCCGCGTCCGGCTGGGACGGTGTACGTTTCAGGGCAAGACGATCGCACTCGGCCTGCCCCACGCCTTGTCCGGCTGGACGGCGGAAGTTGAAGACACGGTGCGTCACGAAATCGCCCACGCCCTCGACTTTGAAACGCGCGGCCGCTCGGCCCACGACGCCGTGTGGAAGCGCTGGGCCGTGCGCTGCGGCGCGACGCCCAAGGCGTGCAGCCGCGCTCCCCGCCCTGCCGACGTCGACGCGCCGTACGCGGGTGTCTGCCCGACGTGCGGCCACCGACAGCCGTTCTACCGCGCGGTCGTGCGCACCTACCGCTGCCCGTCGTGCCGCACAACCCCGCTCGCCGTCGTTGATCGAGCGGGCATGCCTGTCGCCGCCCGCGCCGCGTTCGTCGGGACGTGTCCGGCCTGCGGCGACGCTCAGTCGTTCGCCCGCCGTCCACGCCGCGTCTATGCCTGCGCCGCGTGTTGCCGCGCCCACGCCCGAGGCCGGTTCGACCGGCGGTTCGTGCTGGCCATCCGCCGCGTTGACGCCTGACGATGCGCCCGGTAGAGACGCCCCATAGGGGCGTCTCTACGTTTACGTTATCGCCCGGACGAACGTGACGGCCTGCGGCGTCGCGCCCCACGCCTCCACCATCCGCCGCGACGGCGCGTTGTCCCACAGCACCGCAAACCGCAGCCGTTCTGCGCCTTGCCCTGCCGCCCACGCCGCCACGGCGTCCAGCAGCGCCCGCGCCACGCCGTGCCGCCGCGCCTCGGGCACGACGTACAACTCGCCGACGTACACCTCCGGTACCGACGCGTACACCGGCGCTTCCGCGTGCGGCTCGGCCACGACGAAGCCCACGACCTGCCCGTCGGCTTCGGCCACCAGCAGCGCCGACGACGGGTCGTCCACGAGGTCGCGAAACGTCACGGCCCAGCGGGCGTCGGCGTCGGACGCAGGCGACGACGACGCCGGGTCGAGGGCGGCCTGTTCGTCCATAAACGCCCGCCACAGCAGCGCCACGGCGGAGGCGTCGGATCGAACGGCAGGACGAAGGCTCATGCGCAAAACGGCGGTAGAGACGGCCCGCTGGGCCGTCTCTACGACGATGGTATAGGTTACGCCCGTGCGGCAATCCGTCCCTGCGCCACCAGCAGTTCCGCGTTCAGCACCGCGCCGCCCGCCGCGCCGCGCACGGTGTTGTGCACCAGCGCCACGAACTTCACGCCCAGCACCGGGCACGGCTGCACCTTCCCCACCGACACCGTCATCCCGTTGCCGCGGTGCACATGCCGCCGCGTCTGCGGCGCATCCGGCGCATCGTCTACCAACAGCCAGCGCTCCGGCGACGTCGGCAGCCCGAGGTCGGCCAGCGGATCGGGGGCGTTGCGCAGCGTCTCCCGCGCGTCGTCTGCCGACGGGTTGCCGCGCAGCTTCACGCTCACGCACAGCAGGTGGCCGTCCAAAACGGGCACGCGGTTGCACTGCGCCGACACCGTGAACGTGGCGTTTTCGACGCCGTCCGGGCCGAGTGTGCCGAGGATTTTGAGCGGTTCGGCAGCCATCTTGTCTTCCTCGCCCCCGATGTGCGGGATCACGTTGGCGAGGCTGTCGAGGCTGGGCACGCCGGGGTAGCCCGCGCCCGAAAGCGCCTGCATCGTCACGACGTGCAGCGCCTCCACGCCGTACGCATCGTGCAGCGGTTTGAGCGCGCACACGAGGCCGACGGTTGAGCAGTTCGGGTTGGTGACGATGAAGCCGCGCCCTGCGGGGTCGAACGATTGCCGCTCCACCAGCGCCGTGTGATCGGGGTTGACCTCCGGGATGAGCAGCGGCACGTCCGCCTGCATCCGGTAGTTGCGGGTGTTCGAGACGACGGGAATGCCGGCTTCGGCGTAGGCGCGTTCGATGGCC
>Ga0209053_1001422_pt1 | contig 11302 bp, 12 predicted proteins | sample EBPBio152010_DNA_FD_185864 | JGI IMG/M metagenome (GOLD analysis project Ga0209053, IMG submission 185864) | Wastewater treatment Type I Accumulibacter community from EBPR Bioreactor in Madison, WI, USA - Reactor 1_7/15/2010_ DNA (SPAdes)... | ecosystem: Engineered > Bioreactor > EBPR >... | reverse complement strand
CGCCCGGCCCCTATACGCTGGCCCAGCTGGCGCAGGATGCCCTGCGCGTGATGGATGCCCTGCACATTCACAAGGCCCATTGGGTGGGCTGCTCCATGGGTGGCATGGTCGGCCAGCATATCCTCACCCACCATCGCGAGCGCATCGGCAAGGCCGTGCTCGGCAACACCGCGGCGTGGATGGGCCCGCCCGCGACCGATTGGAATGCGCGCATCCGCATGGCCTATTCCAAGGGCATGGACCCGATCGCGGAAGCGATGAAGCTACGCTGGTTCACCAAGCGCTTCAATGAGTCGAATCCGGCGGAAGTCACCCGCGTGACCGACATGGTGCGCAAGGCTTCGCCTGCGGGTTATGCCGGCTGCGCGGCGGCGATCCGCGACATGGACCAGCGCGAGAGCATCAAAGGCATCACCAACGAGGTGCTCGTGCTGATCGGCGGCGAAGATCCCGCGACCACGCCCGCGATGGGCGAACTGATGGCGCGGAACATTCCCGGCGCAAAGAAAGTTGTCATCCCCGCAGCGCATATCTCGAACTGCGAGATTCCCGCCGCCTACAACGCCGCCGTGGCCGAATTCCTTCGGTCGTAAGGTCGGGAGCCCGGCGGCATCCCCGTTCTGACACCGGAGGAAAACCATGCCCGGCACCGTTCACCTTCATCGCGTCTTCACCGCCAGACCGGAGCGCGTCTATCGCGCCTTTCTAGAACCCGATGCCATGGTACAATGGCTGCCGCCCTATGGCTTCACGGCCAGCATCGAGGGCTATGATGCGCGGCCGGGCGGGCGCTTTCGGATGTCTTTCCGCAATTTCGGCTCGGGTACGACGCATAGCTTCGGCGGCGAATTTCTCGAACTCGTGCCGCACAGCCTCATCCGCTACACGGATGAATTCGACGACCCCAACCTGCCCGGCACAATCGAAGTGACGGTGAAAATCACGGCGGTGAGTTGTGGCACGGAAGTGCATGTCGAGCAGCGGGGCATTCCCGATCTCATCCCGCCGGAGCAATGCTATCTCGGCTGGCAGGAAAGCCTCGAAAAGCTCGCCCGGCTCGTGAACCCAGACATCCCGGGCTGAGGCCCTGAAAGGACTGCCATGACCAAGGTTGCGATCCTCACAGGTGCCGGAAAGGGCATGGGCGGCGCTACCGCCCGCGAACTCGCCGCGCGCGGCTGGAAGGTGGCGCTGCTCTCCCCCTCCGGCGGGGCTGAGACGCTGGCGAAGGAACTCGGCGGCGTGGGCGTGACCGGCTCCGTTACCGAAGAGGCGGACCTCAAGCGCCTCGTCGATGCAGCGATGAACACCTGGGGTCGCATTGATGGCGCGGTGCTTTCCACCGGCCATCCGCCCAAGGGGGACCTACTCGCGCTGACCGATGAAGACTGGCGCAAGGGCGTCGATCTCATCATCCTGAATGTGGTGAAGGTCGCGCGGCTCGTGACGCCGATTTTCGAGAAGCAGGGCGGTGGCGCGATCGTGAATATCTCGACCTTTGCGGCTTTCGAGCCCGATCCGGCCTTCCCGATTTCCTGCACCTTGCGCGCGGGCCTCGCGAGCTTCGCGAAGCTCTACGCCGATCAATATGCGGCGAAAAACATCCGCATGAACAACCTGCTGCCGGGCTTCATTGATTCCCTTCCGGAGAAACCGCAATTCAAGGCGCGCATCCCCATGGGGCGCTACGGCACGGTTGAAGAAATCGCGAAAACCGCAGCCTTCCTCATCTCCGAGGATGCGGGCTACATCACCGGCCAGAACATCCGGGTCGATGGCGGCATCACCCGCTCGGTGTGATCCTGAATCAGGACACGAACGGAATCAGGTGGAGAAAAACGCCTGATTTCAAATTCTTGCTGCGGAAACCAGAATCACCGCGACAACACGCTGAATCAGATCCTCAGGCCCGGTCGCTGTCATGCAGCACGCGATAATCGCGGCGATGATAGACCAGCGGCTCGGCATCCGCCCCCGCTTCCGCCGCGAGAACCTCGCCGACCACCACGAAATGGCTGCCGACCTGCCGGAGGTCCTGCACCTTCAGCGCGAAGCGCGCCAGCGCACCCACCAGCAGCGGCGCGCCGCCCGGCCCCTTCTGCCATTCGCCATGGGCGAAACGCTCATCCATCGAGAGGCCCGAGCGCGAGAAATGCCGCGCGACCGAGACATGCCCGGCGGCAAGCGTGTTCACGGAAAACGCGCCATTCGCTTTCAGGATGCCCGAGGTGCGGCTCGTCGCATTGAGGCAGACGATCAGGCTCGGCGGACTATCGGAAACGGAGGTCACGGCCGTCGCCGTCAGCCCCGCACGGCCCGCCGGGCCATCAGTGGCCACGACATGCACCGCGCCGGCCACACGGCTCATGGCCTCGCGGAATGCGATGGCCTGGGGCCCGGCCTCAACCGGTTCGGGATGGGTTTTGGAATTCACGCGAAAAACGCCTTCACTGATGAGCCCCCTCATGTGAGCCTTTCGCGCGAAACTGCAAGGGCTTTGCGGATGCGATGCCGCTTGCCAGCATGCCGCGATTCCGCGCAGTCTGGGGCGAAGCAGCAGGGGGAGAAACAATCATGCCGCGCAACCGCACCCGGTGGCGGGGAGTGTTTCCGGCGATATTCCTGTTGAGCCTTGGTGCTGCCGGCTGGAGCGCATCGACGGCGAACGCAGCCTCCATCACCGGCCTCGGCATCGAGAATTTCTTCAGCAACGGGCAGAAAAGCGAACTCGGCACGGGCCTTTCCGGAATGGCCGAGACGGTGCTCTCGGAGATCATCAACGCCCCCCTCTACAAGGATTGCCCGGTGAAGCAGGTCGAGGTGAGGCGCCAGGCCGAGATCGAGCGCGAGCTTGAACTCGGCAAGGTGCCGGGCGTGGTTGATCCGAAATCACGCCTCACCGATCGCACCATCCCGCTCGGCCATCGCATCACCGGCAGCGTGATCGAGAGCGCCGAGGGCGGGAGCTTCTCGCTCAGCCTCGAAGATGCGAAGAGCGGCGAGATCATCGGCACCGTGACGGGCGGCGGCAAGAACATTGCGGAGCTGGAGGCCGCGTTGCGCGATTCCCTGCGCAAGCTGGTCGATCGGCTCTGCACGCGCGCCTACACGCTGAAAGCTTCCGTTGGTCCGCATTTCCAGATCGAGAGCCAGATCTGCGGCCTCGATAAGCCCTTCACGGTTCGGCCCAAGGGCAAATTCTCGGGCCTCACGCTGGTTTTCACGCCGCAATCCGACACGAATGGCACCTTCACGCAGAGCGGAAAGGCCTATGGCGCGGAGTGGAAAGGCGGCGGACCCTATACCATCACGTGGAATGGTGATTCCGGCCGCTTTGTGGCGCAGGATAGCTACACCACCCGTTCCGTCGCTGGCGGGAGCCAGAACAGCGACCAGATGACCGGCACCGTGACACGCCTCGCCAAATCCTGCAGCCGATAAGAACAAGAGATTGATGCCCCTCACCCTCACATCTGAAGAACGCGCGATGCTCGCCGGCGAGGCTGGCGAAGCCAAGGCCTTGGCCATGCGCATCGTGGCGGAGACCGCGCGCCTCATGGGCGCGGAGAAGCTGATCCCCGTCGTTTCATCCCATATCGATGGCGCGCTCTACCATGGCGATTCCGGCACGTTGTTCGCCGAAAAGCTGGTGGAACTCGGCGCGAAGGTCGCCGTGCCGACCACGCTGAATGTCGGTGGGCTCGATCTCGCCTGCGGCGCGAAAGTCCGGTTGCCGCCGCACCAGCATGACATGGCGCATCGCCTGATGATCGCCTACGAGGCCATGGGCTGCGAACCGTCCTGGACCTGCGCGCCCTATCAGGCCGGGCATCGGCCTGCGCTCGGCAGCGATGTGGCGTGGGGGGAATCGAACGCGGTCGCCTTCTGCAATTCCGTGCTCGGCGCGCGCACCAACCGCTATGGCGACTTCCTCGATATCGCCTGTGCCGTCGCCGCCCGCGCACCCTTCTACGGTCTGCACAAGCCTGAGAATCGCCGCGCGACCTTCGCGCTGGATTGCTCCGGTTTGAGCGCTGAATTGCGCGGTTCAGATGTGTTCTGGCCGGTCATCGGCACGCTCTACGGGCAGGAGGCGGGCACGGCAGTCGGCGTCGTCACGGGCCTGCAGGGCTTTGCGACCGAGGATCGCCTGAAGGCGTTCGGTGCCGCCGCGGCCTCGGCGGGTGCCGTGGGCTTGTTCCACATTCTCGGGGTTACGCCCGAAGCACCCGACATGAAAACCGTGACCGGCGGCGCGGAGAATATCCCCAGCTCACCTGTTACGCCCGAACGGCTCGCGAGAGCACGCGGCGGGCTTTCCACCACGCAATCCGGCGCGATTGATGCCGTGGCGATCGGCTCGCCGCATTGCTCGGCGGAGGAGTTGCGCGAGGTGCTCCAGCGGCTTGAGGGGCGAAAGATCGCCAAGCCCTTCTATGCCTGCACAGGTCGCCATGCACTGCTGGCGCTGACCCAGCCGGAACGGCAGGCGCTGATCGATGCGGGCGTGACGCTCGTCGCCGATACCTGCATCGTGGTGACACCGATGCTCGCGGAGATTGCGGGCGTTCTCGCGACCAATTCGGGCAAGTTCGCGCATTATGCGCCGGGGAATACGGGCTATGCCGTGCGCTACGCCAGCATGGCCGAATGCGTGGAGGCAGCCGTATCGGGTCAGCTCCCGCAGCAGGGTGGAGCTTGGGTCTGATGCGCGCGGAACCACTTTTTCCTGATCTCACCGCCACCATCGAAGGCCCGGTGCTGGCGCTCACGGCGCCCCTCTCCTTCTGGGGCGGGGTGGACCCGGCCACGGGTCGCATCATCCAGGTGCGCCACCCACAATGCGGCATGACCATCGGCGGCACGGTGCTGGCGCTGCCGGGCACCATAGGTTCTTCTTCTTCCTCCGCCGTGCTGCTGGAACTCATCCGGCTCAACATCGCGCCGGCGGCTTTGCTGCTCGCGGCCCCGGATGCGATCCTGCTCATCGGCTGCGTCGTGGGGCGCGAGATGGGCTGGAAGCCGCCGCCCGCCTTCCGCCTCGGCGAGACCGATCAGGCGCGCCTGCCTGCCGGGCGGATCAGCATCGCCGCTGATGGCGAGATCCGGATTCAATAAGCGAACACGAACGAGCAAGATCATGGCAAGGCATACGTTTTTCTGCGTGGATGGCCATACCTGCGGCAACCCCGTCCGCATGATCGTGGGCGGCGGCCCGGTGCTGAATGGCGCAACGATGAGCGAGAAGCGGGACGATTTCCTCGCGCGCTACGACTGGATCCGCACCGCGCTGATGTTCGAGCCGCGCGGCCACGACATGATGTCCGGCTCGATCCTCTACCCTGCGACGCGGCCCGATTGCGACATCGCGATCCTCTTCATCGAGACCTCAGGCTGCCTGCCGATGTGCGGGCATGGCACCATCGGCACCGTGACTTTCGCGTTGGAACAGGGACAGGTGAAGCCGAAAACACCGGGCATCCTGCGGCTCGATACGCCCGCCGGTCTCGTCGAGGCGCATTACACCGAGGAAGGCGGACGCGTGACGAGCGTGAAGCTCATCAACATCCCCTCCTTCCTCTACAAGACCGACGTGGAACTCGACGTTCAGGGCTTCGGCAAGCTGGTGGTTGATCTCTCCTATGGCGGGAATTTCTACGCGATCGTCGATCCGCAACCGGCCTTCCGCGACATTGCCGACATGAACCCCTCGGATATCATCCGGCTCAGCCCCCGCGTGCGGGAGGCGGTGAACCGCACCATCGAATGCGTGCACCCGGAAAATCCGGCCATTCGCGGCTGCCGTCACGTCCTCTGGACCGGCGCACCGACGGTGGAAGGCGCCACCGCGCGCAACGCGGTGTTCTATGGCGACAAGGCGATTGACCGTTCACCCTGCGGCACCGGCACCTCCGCGCGGCTCGCGCAATGGGCGGCGAAGGGCCGGCTCAAACCCGGCGAAACCTTCGTGCATGAGAGCATCATCGGCTCGCTGTTCAAGGCGCGTGTCGAGGGAGAGACACGGGTCGGTGATTTCCACGCCATCATCCCCTCCATCGAGGGCTGGGCGGTGATGACCGGTCTCAACACGATCTTCGTGGATGACCACGATCCGTTTCGCCACGGCTTCGTGCTGGCCGATCGCAGTACGGTTTGACCGATTTGCACACCCCCTGCGACATTCTCTGCCGATCCCGCAATCTTTAGCGAAATTCTCCACTGCAAGTGGCGTTTGCGGGATTGATGCCGCGCCCGGCTTGCGCCACTTCTTGCGGGGCTCGGATTGCAGGCGGTGAGAACCACTGATAGCGTCGAGCACCCTGGTTGTTTCGGGAGCAATAATCAGGGTTGGCACGAAATCCGCTTGACGGATCTCCGCACCAAAGACGGGGCGTGCGTCCGGGAGAGGCGTGAGGGGAATGGAAGTCTTTCTGCAGCAAGTCATCAATGGACTGTCGCTTGGCGCAGTCTACGGGCTGATTGCCATCGGTTATACGATGGTTTTCGGCATCATCGGCATGGTGAACTTTTCCCATGGCGATGTGTTCATGATCTCCGCCTTCGTGGCGCTCATTGTCTTCATGGCGGTCACCGCCGTGATCGGTCTTTCCGGCGGCATGGTATTCATCGCGCTCATTCTGGCGCTGCTGGTCTCCATGGCGGTAACGGCGCTCTATGGCTGGACCATCGAGCGGGTGGCCTATCGCAAGCTGCGCGGCTCGTTCCGCCTCGCGCCGCTGATCTCCGCGATCGGCATGTCCATCCTGCTGATGAATTTCGTGCAGGTTGCGCAAGGACCGCGCAACAAGCCCATTCCGCCGGTGATGCGCGAATCCATCGTGCTGATGCAGAAGGATGGCTTTGCGGTTGCGATCTCATACAAGCAGATCCTGATCATGGTCACCACGGTCATCCTTCTCTCGGTCTTCTGGTACATCGTGCAGAAGACCCCGTTGGGCCGCGCCCAGCGCGCCTGCGAGCAGGACCAGAAGATGGCCGAGCTGCTCGGCATCAACGTCAATCGCACCATCTCCATCACCTTCATCATGGGTGCTGCTCTGGCGGCGGTCGCGGGCACGCTCTTCCTGAATTATTACGGCGTGGTGGTGTTCTCCGATGGCTTCGTGCCGGGCGTGAAGGCCTTCACGGCGGCCGTGCTCGGCGGCATCGGCTCGCTGCCCGGCGCGGTGCTCGGAGGCTTGCTGATCGGCCTCATCGAAACCTTGTGGTCCGCCTATTTCTCCATCGACTACAAGGATGTCGCGGCCTTCTCGATCCTCGCGATCGTGCTGATCTTCATGCCGCAAGGCCTGCTCGGCAAACCGGAAGTCGAGAAGGTGTAAGATGTCGAACGCGTATTCTCCGCCCGGCTCCGCGCCGAAGATCGACTACAGCCAGATCCTGCGCGATGCGGTTCTCGCTTCGCTCGTGGCCTTCGGCCTCTTCTTCCTGCTGATCGGCGTGAAAACCGATCAGTCCCTGAACAACCAGATGATTCTCGTGCTGCGGCCCGGCATGCTGATCATCGTCTGCGCCGTGGTGTTTGTCGGTCGTCTGGCGATCGGCCTCTACTATGCCCGGCGCGACGCGCTCGCCCCGGCCAAGGCGAAGAAGCCCAAGGGCGATCTCGCCCTGAAGCTCGAGAAATACGGCCTGCCCGTTTTCGTCGGCTTCCTCTTTGCCTATCCCCTTATGGTTCTGGCCACGGCCGGCCCCTCCGGCGCAATCAAGTGGATCGACAATTTCGGCATCCAGATCCTGATCTACATCATGCTGGGCTGGGGCCTGAACATCGTGGTGGGCCTCGCGGGCCTGCTCGATCTCGGCTACGTCGCCTTCTATGCCGTGGGTGCCTATTCCTACGCACTTTTTGCAACCAGCGAGCCGGTGAAGGCCTTCATGGCCGACATGATCGGCCCGACCTTCTGGCCGCTCTGGGCCTTCTGGATCTGCCTGCCGGTCGCGGGCATCCTCGCGGCCTTCTGGGGCGTTCTGCTGGGCTTTCCGGTGCTGCGCCTGCGCGGTGACTATCTCGCCATCGTGACGCTCGCTTTTGGTGAAATCATCCGCCTTGTGCTGATCAACTGGGTGGAATTCTCCGGCGGTTACGCGGGCATTTCCTCCATTCCAAGGCCGAGTTTCTTCGGGATACCCTTCAACGCCTCGGATAGCGGATTTGCGGCACGGTTCGGACTGGAATTCTCACCGATCTACCGCACGATCTTCCTTTTCTATGTGATCCTGATCCTCGCGCTGATCACGGCTGGCGTATCCTCGCGGCTCCGGAAATTGCCCGTGGGCCGCGCCTGGGAGGCCCTGCGCGAAGACGAGATCGCCTGCCGCTCGCTCGGCATCAACACGGTTAGCACCAAGCTGACGGCCTTCTCGATCGGCGCGATGTTCGGTGGCTTTGCCGGCGCGTTCTTCGCGGCACGCCAGGGCTTCATCTCGCCGGAAAGCTTCGTCTTCCTCGAAAGCGCGCAGATCCTTGCGATCGTCGTGCTCGGTGGCATGGGCAGCCTGCTTGGCGTGGTGATCGCCTCGATCATGCTCGTCGGCGGCGTGGAAATCCTGCGCGAACTCGATGCGCTGAAAGCAATCTTTGGCCCGAATTTCGATCCCGCGCAGTATCGCATGCTCATTTTCGGCTTCTGCATGGTGCTGATGATGCTCTGGAAGCCGCGCGGCCTGATCTCCGTGCGCGAACCTTCCGTCTTCCTGAAGGAGAAGAAGACCGTGTCCTCCGACCACGTCAAAGAGGGGCATGGCTGATGCAACGCTGGCTCACCGATCCGGTTCTCAAGGTCGAGAACCTCACCATGCGGTTCGGCGGTCTTGTGGCCGTCAACAACCTCTCCTTCTCCGCCGGGCGCGGCGACATCACCGCGCTGATCGGCCCGAACGGCGCCGGCAAGACGACCGTGTTCAACTGCATCACGGGCTTCTATAAGCCGACTGTGGGACGCATCGCGCTGCGACAGGGCTCCATCCCCTTCGAAGGCAATGTGGAAACGCTCACGGACAGTTCCTCGCCCACCCTCGCGGGGCCGGGCGGGTCGCTCTACCTGCTGGAGCGGATGCCGGATTTCGAAATCTCGGCGAAGGCGCATGTGGCGCGCACCTTCCAGAACATCCGCCTGTTCTCGGGCATGACCGTTCTGGAAAACCTGATGGTCGCGCAGCACAACCCGCTGATGGTCGCTTCGAACTGGACGTTCGGAGGCCTGCTTGGCCTTTCCGGCTTCCGCCGCTCCGAGCGTGACGCGGTCGAGAAGGCGAAATACTGGCTGGAAAAGACGCGACTCATCGACCGGGCGGATGACCCCGCCGGTGACCTCCCCTATGGCGACCAGCGTCGCCTGGAGATCGCCCGCGCGATGTGCACAGACCCCGTGCTGCTCTGCCTCGATGAGCCGGCCGCGGGCCTGAACCCCAAGGAAAGCCTTGAACTCAACACGCTGCTGCAGTCGATCCGCTCGGATCACGGCACATCGTTGCTGCTCATCGAGCACGACATGAGCGTGGTGATGCAGATTTCCGACCATGTGGTGGTGCTGGATTACGGCACCAAGATCGCCGATGGCCCGCCGGATGACGTGAAGGCTGATCCCAAGGTCATCGCCGCCTATCTCGGCGTGCCCGATGACGAGGTGGAAGCCGTGGAAGCCGAGGTGGGCGCATGAGCACGCCAGACATGAGCACACCGACCATGAGCCAGAGCGTTCCGCCCGCAGCCACTTCCCCCTCGGAATCGCTGCTCGCCGTGCGCGGCGTGAAGACCTATTACGGCAACATCATCGCGCTGAAAGGCGTCGATATTGACGTGAAGCAGGGCGAAATCGTCACGCTGATCGGCGCCAACGGGGCCGGTAAATCCACGCTGATGATGACGATCTTCGGCAAGCCGCAGGCCCGCGAGGGCCAGATTTTCTACGAGGGTCGCGACATCACGAAAATGCCGACCCACGAGATCGCGCGGCTCGGCATCGCGCAATCGCCGGAAGGTCGCCGCATCTTCCCGCGAATGACCGTGCTGGAAAACCTGCAAATGGGCGCGACGGTGAACAACCTCGCCTATTTCAACCAGGACCTCGAGCGCGTCTGCACCATCTTCCCGCGCCTCAAGGAGCGTCTCCAGCAGCGCGGCGGCACGCTTTCGGGCGGCGAGCAGCAGATGCTGGCCATCGCGCGCGCCCTGATGTCTCGCCCGAAGCTGCTCCTGCTGGATGAACCCTCGCTGGGCCTTGCCCCGCTGATCGTCCGGCAGATCTTTGAGGTCATCAAGGAAGTGAACCGCACCGACGGCATGACCATCTTCCTCGTGGAGCAGAACGCTTATCACGCGCTGAAGCTCGCCCATCGGGCCTATGTGATGGTCAATGGCCTCATCACCATGAGCGGCACGGGCAGGGAACTGCTCACCAACCCACAGGTGAAGGCGGCGTATCTCGAGGGGGGGCATCACTAATGGATCTTCAGGGCATTCTCTACGAGGAACCGTCGATCTGGCTGTTCCTGCTGGTCACGGTGGCGATGGGCGGCTGGGCTGCCTGGCGCACGGGCATCGCGGTGGCAAAAACGTGGAAACCGATCTGGATTCTCGTTCCCTACATGCTGCTGCTGGGTGGCGCAGTGCGCTTCATCCACTTCGCGATGTTCCATGGAACACTTCTGTCGTTCCGCTACTATCTGGTTGATACTATTCTGATTTCCATCGCCGCCTATATCGGGTGGCGGCATGAGCGCGCCAACCAGATGGCGCGCCAATACGGCTTCGCCTTCGAGAAGAACTCGTTCGTCTCATGGCGCAGGAAGGCGGGGGCCTAAAGCTTCTGCTCAGGGGACTTCAAGGCGGGTGACAGCATGCTGAAAACCGGCTTTGATGAGATCAGGCGCGGCCCCATTCCGGGGTCACGTTTTGAAAACGCTTCGCGGGTGGCGTGTGACCCGCAACGTGAAAGAATCACAGGGAGAGACCTGATGAAAAAGACTTTGTTGGCCGGTGTCGCCATGGCCACAGCGCTCACGCTGTCGTCGATGGCGCAGGCCCAGATCAAGATCGGCGTTGCCGGCCCGATCACCGGCCCGAACGCGGCGTTCGGCAAGCAGCTGACCGACGGCACCGAGCAGGCGGTTGCCGACATCAACGCCGCCGGCGGCGTGCTCGGCCAGAAGTTTGCCCCTGTGGCGAAGGGCGACGACGTGTCGGACCCGAAGCAGGGCGTGTCGGTTGCGAACAAGTTCGTGGGTGACGGCATCAAGTTCGTTGTCGGCCACTTCAACTCGGGCGTGGTGATGCCGG